>Ga0154006_1000121_pt1 | contig 25250 bp, 24 predicted proteins | sample TSFL090MetaG_FD_104747 | JGI IMG/M metagenome (GOLD analysis project Ga0154006, IMG submission 104747) | Attine ant fungus gardens microbial communities from Florida, USA - TSFL090 MetaG | ecosystem: Host-associated > Fungi > Mycelium > Unclassified | place: USA: Florida, Wakulla State Forest...
CCACAGCCTCCAAAATCGCTTCATTCTCGTCCATAGCGTACACGTGTCCATTTAAAAATCGGTGGACACGATCGTCGCTTCCATCACCCCGACGGTTCAAGGTGACATTGCCGGGCGCTTACGCTTGGACGGCTTTGTCGGCAACGACGGAGTACTCTCTCACGCAGCGGGCGCACTAAATAAACCCGGATATTTGCTGCTAAATGCACGCTGTGCCGATTGGCGCTACGAACAAAGCGTGAATACGACGCCTTGGTACCCGTCGCTGAAAGTGCTCCGGCCCGACACGATGGGCGACTGGGAGCTATGACGGCAAAGCTAGTGTCGGGCGTTAAGGGTTTAGCCACCCCATAGCCCGATTGGACGATGCTGATGTATTCAGCATGCTGTCATCTGGACGGCGAGAGCACACTGTCTGCCGAAACGCTAGTGTACCGTTTCGCCGCTTGATTCGACGATCGATTTCTCAATAAAATCAGTATCTTAGGCTTGGGTGCGGCGGATTTTTAACAAATCCCGGCCGACCCTCAAGAAACGGGTGCGCTCGGCAATTGCACGCGGGTATTGAGAATAAAGAAAACGCCTGCTTCGGCAGTCGTGGGTGTTGCTTACTCGCTTGACACGGGCCCGCTAATGGGTGTTCCTGTTAGACGGCCGGAAATTAGCGCCATGCCCGACTATCGGGAACAAAATCGCTTTAAGAAAGTTTAAAGAAAATTGTTCCTTCGGCCGACAGTTAAAGCGGTTTTGTATCTTGCCGTGGCGTCCCGGCGAAGAGAGCAGGTCGCGACCGGGCGTGGTTGGCGATCGGATGCGGGCGACGGAGCCGACTGGTGAACATCAAGGCGCAGAACGTTGTGTCAGGGCCGGAGGCCAGGAACAAAATTACCTTAAAAACGGGAACAAATTCGCTTAAACCAACGGCAACCGTCTGCTGATCGGCCCGCCTAGTCAATTCCCCATTATCTGCATAATGTGAATTATATACAAAATTTCGTTAGAATCCAATCGTTTTACGTAGTAATATTCTCACACTGCACTGACCACACTGCCCATGGACGTCGCCCTCTCCGCTGATGCCGCGCTGGCCGCCGAGATCGAGCGCCTGAAAGCCGCGCACCCGAAAACCCGCGAGCTCTATCGCGAGGTGTGCGCGCTGCTGTTCTTCCGGTACGGCCTCACGCCGACCGCGAACCGGCTGTACCAGCTCGTGCACCGTGGCAGCATGGGCACGCCCACGGCCGTGCTCGGCGAGTTCTGGTCGGCGTTGCGCGAAAAAAGCCGGGTGCGCATCGAGCATCCCGACCTGCCCGCCGATCTCGGTGCGGCCGCCGGCGAACTGGTCGCCACCCTCTGGACGCGCGCGACCGCGTCAGCCGACGCTGCGCTCGACGCGCTGCGCGGCGAAGTCGAGGCGCAGCGCGTCGAGGCGCAGCAGGCGGTCGCGGCCGCCCGGGACGAATTGGGTCGCGTCGAGACCGCGCTCGAGCAGCGCACCCCGATGGTTGTCGGTCAGACGCAGCAGCCAATTGGCAATCTCGTCGTTCTCGGCATCGCGCACCCGGACGTACCGGTAGCAGGTCTCGCTGATGCCGAACGCCTCACATGCCAGCCGAATCGATACGCGCCGGCTGGACCCCGCTCGCTTGGCCATCTCGCGCCGGCGAGATGGCCTCAATCCTTTTTTGCAAGTGCCTCCGCTACGATCTCCGCCTTGAGCTTCTCCTCGACATACATCTTGCGCAGCCGCGCGTTCTCGGCTTCCAGTTCCTTCATCCGCGCGATCAGCGACACGTCCATGCCGCCGTACTTCGAGCGCCATTTGTAGAACGTCGCCGTGCTGACGCCCAGTTCCCGGCACAGGTCCGGCACCGCCAGCCCAGCCTCCACGCGCTTGAGCGCGTCCGTGATCTGGCTGTCCGTGAATCTCGACTTCTTCATTCTGTAGAACTCCCTCAACGAGAAAATTCTACTTCTGATCCCGACGGTTCTGCGGGGGGATTACCCTTCTTCCGCGCCCCCGGTCGAAATCGTCGCGGTAAAGAACCCTACGCGCGGCACGATCTGGTCGTACCAATCGGGAAAGAACGTCGCGGCAAGCGTGCGGCCAGTCGCGATCCGCAGATTGTTTTCGAGTTCCGGCGTGGCGTCCTGCAACTACGTGCGCACACCGTGCAGGATGTCGATCGCGTTGGTAGCGGCATCGAGAAAGACCGTGCCGGCGGCGGTCAGTTCGAGCGGCTTGGTGCGCTCGATGAGGCGCGCCCCTAGCCATTCATCCAGCGCGCGAATGCGCCGACCGAACGCAGGGTGCGTGACGAAGCGGTTCTCCGCCGCACGCGTAAAGCTGCGCGTGCGCGCCAATTCGACGAAGTCCTCCAGCAATTTCAACTGCACGGCAGCGTTCCCCATGAAGGCGGATATGATACCTCGCAAGCGTCACGGCACTGATTCGGAGCGACGCGCCCCGCGCACCCGCCTTCGTCCGAAACCTTGGCGGCAGCAGTGGCTACCGTTCCCGCTCAGGCAGCCGGTGCCACCGACGCGCCAACGATCCCGTGTCGCTTCAGCGAATCCGAGACAAAGCCCGACGCCTTCATTTCCTCAACGAACGCACGCAACGCAGCCGCTGCCGCTTCGCCCCGGCTCTTCGGCACGCCCATCGCCTGCTGGATAACCATGAAGCGCTCGCCGAGCAGCCGCAATCCCGGCACTTCCTTCGCGTTCGCTTCGAGTTGTTGCTTGACGCCCGCTGCCACTTCGACCCGCTCCTCGACGAACGTCTGCACGACGGTCGGCGAGGTGGCCGCACGCACGATTTCGGCGTGCTTCAATTCGCGCGTCAAGAACAGGTCGTACGCGCTGCCCTTGCCGACCACCACGCGGTTATGCGCCTGATCGACCGCTTCGTTCGTCCGGATCGGCGAATCGTCGCGCACGAGGTAGTAGCCTTCGATCAGAACGTAGGGCGCGGTAAACGCGATCTTCTCGCCACGCAGCGGATCGATCGCGAAAAAGCCGAAATCGGCCTGCTCGTCGCTGACGGCCTGCACCGACTTGCCCGCCGCATCGAACACCACCAGTTCCAGGTCGACGTTCAGCTTCTTCGCAAACGCACGCGCGAGATCCACCGATACACCGAACGGCGCCCCGGACACCGGATCCTTGTTGGCGAGGATCGGATTACCGAGATTGATCGAAGCACGCACCTTGCCAGTGGGGGTGAAGGATGACACCACAGCCTGATCGATTTCCATATTCATTCCATGAGTTCGTGATCCGGATGACAGGCGTTCGCCGATGCGAGACAAGCCGACCCGCACATACATCGATACCACACCGCGCGTCGCGACCGCCCGTCGCCCGCATGTTCAGAACGCGTGCCGGATGCCCAATGACGTCGTCGTTGCAGAGCCGAATCCGCTCGTCTTGTCATACAGACACACCGCGTATACGTCAGTACGTTTCGACAACGCGTAATCGTATGCGATTGCACCGGTATTGCGCATCGTCTTCGAGGCAAGCGGCGCTTCACGCATCGTGCGTGACCACTCGGCGAGAATCGAGCCGGTCTCGCCCACTGGCACCCGCAGGCCCAGCATCAAGGTACGTGAATGCGACGGCTTGCCGTACGTCTCGGCGCCCGTTGCCAGCGCATAGATTTTCGCGAAGTCGAAGTTGTACGTAAAGCCGCCCAGCCACATGTCCTGCTCGGTCAGCGGCGCGGTGACCGGCTGGCGCACTCGCTGCAGCGACACGGCCACCATGAACGGCCCGTGCTCGTACCGAACATGTAGACCGATGTTCGCAATGCCGTTTGCGCCGGCCACGCCGCCAACCCCGTAAATCGCCGCCTCGGTGAAGCCGTGGATGTCGGGTGTCTGGTATTGCACGGCATTATTCCAGACCGAGTCGCCGATGGTCGTGTTGTTGTAAGACGGGATAAAGGTCTGCAACACGATCGGGGAGAACACCACCGACACCCCGAACGGATTCAGATACTGCATGTTCACGTACGTCGGGTTCGTCTGTCGGCCGAGAAACAGCTTGCCGTAACGCGTCAGCAAACCGATATACGCGTTGCGCGACATGAACGGGTCTGCCGCCGTTCGGCCCATCGTACCGTTGTTCGGCTGGAAGAAGCTTTCGAGCCGGACCACCACCGAATTGCCGTCGCCGATATCTTCTTTGCCCCGAATCCCCCAGAACGACGTCGACATGCCACCGCCGCCCATCGTCACCGCTGCGGCAGGCCCACCGCTGTGTTTTAAGCGGCCGACGTAGATACCGTCGACCCCGTAGAGCTGAACCGACGATTGTGCATGCGCGGTGCCAGCAATGAAGCTCGCGGCGAGCGTAACGCATGCCGCAGCCAGACGGCAGTTGCCTTTTTTCACTGTCGAGTCTCCAAATCATTGTTTTTCAGCGGTTCGACGCACTGGCGTCGCCGCTCTGGGTTGCGCGAGAACGCGCGCCGCCACGCCACGCCGCGAAAACGAGGCGCACCGATTTCAAACAGATATGTCGTCTAGTGGCCGGCGCGCCACGAACGAGCTGCGCCGGAGAACCGGATCAGTTCAGCTGACACGCATTCGGCACGGTGTCAGGGGGCAATTTCTTCGAGACTGCGTTCGCGCGTCTCGATCATCTGCGTGCCGGCAATGGCGCCAACGACGCTCACTGCGGCAAACATCAGGAACACGGCGCCCGTCCCCTTGCTGTGTACGAGCAGGCCGACAAGCGATGGCCCGACCGCCGACGAAAGCCGAAGCCAGGAAGTCGCGAGACCCGTGCTGGTCGCGCGCATCCGTGTCGGGTAAACCTCTGGGGTGTACAGATACAGCACGGCGTTGATCGAGCCGATCAGTCCGTACGAAAGCGTGCTGATGATCACGACACCCCACAGGCTGTGCGCCGCGAATAGTCCGAGCGCACCGAGCAGCGCCCCCCCCGCGCAGAACGCCGCGACCGTCCAGTTGCGACGGCCAATGCGGTCGATCGAATACGCGCACACGAGCAGCAACAGCACCTGCGCGACGTTGGTCAGCGACGCCGCCCGCAACGAAAGTTGCAGCGGCAGGTTGTAGAACGTGTGATAGAGCGTCGGCAGCCAGTTGTTCAGGCTGTTTGCGATGCCAAACGCGGCGGCCCACAACGCCCACACGATTAACGTGCGGCCCCGATAGAACGGCCCCAGCAGTTCGAGCCAACCGGCCTTCTTGTCAGTTTTCACGGTCCCGGTCGTCACCTTCGCAACACTGGAAGCAGGAATCCGGTCCGGCGTGCTCGCTTCCATGCTGCTCACGATCACTTCGGCTTCCGCGTAGCGGCCCTTGGCGATCAGCCAGCGCGGCGACTCCGGTAGTCGCGCCACGAGGTAAGCGATCAGGAGGCCGGGCACCCCGCCGACCCAGAACATCATCTTCCAGCCGACTGCCGGCACAAGCCACGCGCCGAGTTGCCCGGCCCCCATCAGGCCGACCGGGAAGATCATCTCGTACAGCAGGAAATATTTGCCGCGGCCGTGTGCGTTCGACAATTCGCTGATGTAAGTCGCCGCCACCGGCATCTGTCCGCCGACGCCGATACCCTGGATGAACCGGCACGCGAGCAGCATCGTGAAGTTGCCGGACAGCGCACAGCCGAGGCTCATGATCGACATGATCCCAATTGCAACGGTCGCGCTGGGAATCCGCCCGCGACGCTCGGCGAACCAGCCGAATATCAGCGCACCGGCGAATTGGCCGATATAGCTCGAACCGATCAGCAAACCGATCTGCGGCGGCTTGATGTGCCACAAGCCGATCAGCACCGGTAGCACGAAGGCGATCGACAGCGCATCGAACGCATCGAAGAACGTCGAGCTGCCGATCACGACGCGCGCCTTTGTGTGCCAACGCGAGAACGGCACGCTCTCGATACGCCGGAGCAGCGCGGCCGCTTCCTTGCTGGGTGTGGCGGCCGCGTCGACGGCTCGAGCAGCGTCGCTGTAATGCACGGGCTGCGCGCCCGCCTGCGTCTGTAGGACTTTACCGTCCGGCATACAGGTCTCCTTCGTATGCGTATGTGCTGCGATTCGTTGGTTACGGTGGCGCCCTGTATGGGCTAGGCGCCGCTTTCTTCGCCCGCTCGAGCCTGCGCGAGCGAATCCGCGAGACCCTGCCAGCGGCGCACTGCCTGCGTGTCGACGCCGAACAGATCGAGTACGCGACCGAGCGTCTGGTCCACCATCTGCTCCAGCGATGCCGGCTTCGCGTAGAACGCCGGCACTGGCGGATAGACGATCGCGCCCGCATCGGTGACCGCCGCGAGACTGCGAATATGCCCTGCGTGCAACGGCGTTTCGCGCACCATCAGCACGAGCCGGCGACGTTCCTTGAGCATCACGTCGGCCGAGCGCGACAGGAGCGAGCTCGTGCAGCCGGTCGCGATCTCCGACAACGTCTTGATCGAACACGGCGCGACGATCATTCCGTCGACGTGAAACGAACCGCTCGAAATGGCCGCGCCAATATCGGCGTTCTTGTAATGGACGTCGGCAAGCGCCTTCACGTCGGTGAGCGTCATGCCGAGTTCGTCGGCAAGCGTAATCTGCGCGGAACGACTCGCAACCAGGTGCGATTCGACGTTCGCCATCCGCAGCATCGCAAGCAGACGCACGCCGTAGATCGCACCGGATGCGCCGCTGATGCCAACGACGATCCGTCGTTTCCGCGCGCCGGACTCGTGTTTCATTACATTCACATCGGACATCGTGTCGGGCTCGCGGTCGTGTTGTTCGGCGGGAAAAGATGCATGCGTCCTTCGTTTAGATGCGCGTCAGTGGAAGTGATATGCGATGAGGCCCACCACCACCACGCCGATCGTCGCCCACATCCACATCTTTCCGCCGCGTGCCGGAGCCGCATTCGCCGTCGACGACACCGGCGCTGCCACCCGCGACGGGCTGGCCTGATCCTGTGTATCGGCACCGGCCGCAGCCGGTTCCGCCGTCGCTGCATCCGCCTGCACCTGCGGTGCCAGCGCATCGGTGAAGCGGCCGAAAAACTCCTCGGCCATCTTGCGCGCGACGCCGTCGATCAAACGTGAACCGACTTGCGCAAGCCGCCCCCCAACCTGCGCGTTCGCCTTATAAACGAGACGCGTGCCGGTGTCTTCCGGCGACAGTTCGACGTGAGCCGTGCCCTTGCCGAAACCGGCTGCACCGCCCGAGCCCTCGAAGCTCATCGAATAGGATTCCGGCGCATGCAAGTCGGTCAGCTTCAGCTTGCCGTTGAAGCGTGCTTTCACCGGCCCCACGGCCGCAGCCATCACGACCTTGTAATTCGTGTCGTCGACGCGTTCGAGCGACTCGCAGCCCGGCACCGACTGTTTCAGGATTTCGGGATCGTTCAGTGCTTCCCACACGCGCTCGCGCGACAACGGCAGAAGGCGTTCGCCGGTCAGTTCCATTTCAGATCTCCTTCACTGCGGACAGCAGGCCCCCTCGCCGACCGTGTGATCCACTGGCCGCGACGCGAAGAAACCGATATGACAGAATGAATGCGGCGCCAAGATCCGGCACCGCGTTTTTATTGCGAGCCCCTGCTCAATCGAGCACGTGCTTCCATTTTCCGCGAACCGTTTCCTGCAATTCCTTGCTCGCCTCGGCGACTTCCGGGAACTCCCGGATGAAATCGTACGGACGGCACGCGTCGATGATCGCCTTCGAATTGAATGGCGCCTTGTACGGATACGCGATCGACATGGGATCGTTTTTCGAACCCATGCCGCGCTTGATGATGTCGATATCGAGGTCCGGATCCGAGCGCGTCGCAACCGCCCACATCACTTCCTGCATGTTCGACGGGTCGATGTCTTCATCGACGACGACCGTGTAGCGTGACATGTATGCACCGACACCGCACTGGCTCAGGATATGTCCGGCCTGACGCGCGTGCCCCGCATAACGCTGCCTGATCGACACGACGTTGAACATGCGCGCCCCGCCGATTTCGTGTGCCCATACGCCTTCGACGTCCGGCACACCAGCCGCCTGCAGCGCATCGACGAGCAGCGCCGAACGCATCACGGCCTTCGAGTACGAGTAGTCGTTCGGTGGTTTGGCCGGCGGGCTACCCATGATGATCGGCTGGTTACGGTAGTAAATCCGCTCGATCGTGACGACCGGCGCGGTTTCCGCCTTGCCCGGATAGTAGCCGTGAAATTCTCCGAACGGCCCTTCGATACGCTCGTCGCCCGGATGCGCATAGCCTTCGATCACGATCTCGGACGCACTCGGGAACGGCAGGCCGGTAAGTTGGCCCTTCACGACTTCGACCGGCTGGCCGAGGATAGCGCCGATGTAGTTCAGTTCGCACATGCCGAACGGCACTTCGATGCCTGACACGAGATAACCAAGCGGATCGCAGCCGATCACGATCGAGACCGGGAACGGCTTGCCGGCCTTCATGTGCTTGTCGTACTGGATCGCGCCGTGTTTACCCGGAATCATGTCGAGGCCGACGTGGTTGCGATCGTGGATCATCACGCGATAGGTACCCACGTTGATCCAGTCTGAATCGAGATCCTTCGTGACCACCATGCAGCCGGTACCGATGTAACGGCCGCCGTCTTTCTCATGCCACAGCGGTGACGGAAACGAGAACAGGTCGACGTCGTCGCCGCTCTGCACGTTCTCGAAAATCGGGCCGTTTTCCACGATCACCGGCTCATATTCGCCGGCCTGGCTTTGCCATTGCTTCGGCTTGCCTCGCAGCGCCTGGACGAGTGATTTGTGCGAATCGCCGCCCTCGATGCGCAGGATCGATGCGAGGCGCGCAGGGCTCGCGGTCGTGCAGGTAGCAACACGAAAACCCTTGGGGTAGCCGGGGATGTCGTCAAACAGCAGCGCCGGCGAGCGCTCCTTCTTCACGTTCAGTTCGCTGATCGCACCCAGTTCGAGGTTCCAGTCGGCACCCAACACGTCTTTCAGCTCGCCGAGCGCACGCGCTTCGTCGAGCCATGCGCGCAGGTCGAGTGAATGGGCTTTCGACGCTTGACTCACGTTGATGTCTCCTTGATCTGACCAGTAACTGTTTTACGAATGCCGCCCGTATGCGGGCTACGCATCGTAACCACCACATTGAGGCATTGAGGCACGCCGTGCAAACGATCGTCATTCATAGAAAGGATGAGTTTCTTTCATGCTGCGCCCCCGCCCGCCGGACGGGGCGATCAGGCATTTTTACGTGCGCCGTTCAGCGGCGTGCGCGTGTATTTGAAGGTGCCTTGCGCGGACGCGATCAGTTCCCGCCCGTCGAGCCAGGCCTCGCCGCGCGAAAAATAAACCCGGTGACCGCGCCGCTCGATGAAGCCTCTCGCGATCACCTCCGCACCGATGCCAGGCGCGAGATAGTTCAACATCAGCGACAACGTCACGCCGTGCCGCGGTCGCTCCGGATCATCGCTGAAGAGCCCGGCGTAACCGCACGCGGCGTCGAGCATCGTGGCAAGCACGCCACCTTGCAGCACGCCATGCCGGTTCAGCAGCGACGGGGTGATAGCGAGCCGAAACTCGGCATAGCCGTCACGCCATGCGATCTGCTCGATGCCGAGGCGCTCGAGAAACGGGTTTTCCAGCGGATCGCTGGTCACCACTGACGTCACACTCGGAGTAATTTCGGAATTGCTCAATGTCGTCATATCGCGTTGATCCGGTTCGTGTGCGTCATCGTCACGACGCTCAGAAGCGGGTCGCCATGCCGAGCGTCGCAAGGTACTGGTTCCTGCCTGACGACGCGCAATTCACGCCACACAGCCCGTTGATCGCCGCGTGCGCATCCGGCCCCTGCGCATGCTGATACATGCCTTCGACGTAGACGAGCGTGCGCTTCGACAACACATACCGCAGCGTGGCCGCAACCTGCTGCGCACTGTTGTTGGTGAGCGTCGCATCGCCTTTCCAGTATTGATAGTCGCCGCCCAGCGACCATGCCGGCGACACATGCCAGTCTACGCCGGCTTCGACTGCGTCGATCATCGCTCCGGACAATGTATTGCGTGTGTTCGTGAACAGCAGGTTGCCGGTCACCGTGCCGAACGCGTAGCGCGCGCCCGCGCCCCAGTTGCGCATGCCGTCATGGCCGTTGTTGAACTGTGCATATTTCTGCTCCGTGTACGCAAGGCCCGCGACAAACGAACCATGGCGATAATTCGCGCCGAAGCTGATCGTGTTGTCGACCGACACTGCACCCGGCTGATTACCGAATCCATATAGCGCGCCGAAGCTGAAGCCACGGTAATTCGCGCTCGTGTACTTGATCGAGTTCGATACGCGCATGGTGCCGGCGACGCGGTCGAAGTCCGCCGATCCGGTCGGATTACCCGGAATACCCAGGGCACCAAACGGCCCGTTGCGATAGTTGAAGAAACCGGCAAACAGCGAACCGGTTTCAAGGCCGGCCGCCGTCAGCGAGTCGTACATGAAGTCGTACTGCTGGCCGGCCGTCAGCGTGCCCCACCGATCGTTCGCAATGCCCACCCACGCGTTGCGGGCGAAGAGGCCCGACGGATTGCCAATGGTCGTACCGTTACCAAGGTTGTACTGATTCATCAGAAGGAAGATCGCACGCGTACCACCGCCGAGATCTTCGCTGCCGCGTAGGCCCCAGAAGTTCGGAATCAGGTTTCCCGTACTGAGCAAGGTCGCCGAATGACCTTTTTCATTGCTGACATAGGTCACGCCGGCGTCCATCGTGCCGAACAGCGTCAGCGAACTTTGCGCGAACACAGTGCCCGATGCACAGCCGAGCACGATCGCAACGCACGCGGCGGTGAGGCTAAGCCGGGCAACATGTCTCATCGTCGTTATTTTCATGATTCAGGAAAAAAGGCCACGTCGCGGCAGTGCATTACTGCTCGCAGGCGCAAGAGTGCACGACGACGTACCGCGTCCGCAAACTACCTTTTTTCATGGTTACCATGAATCTCTTTCATCGGCCTTTTCTGCTACGTACATTTCGCTTTGCTGATTAATCTCTACATGCTTTAATCACAAAAAAGACTACAATCCGACCTTTCGATTGTGAATCGACCAGACGTCGCATGAGACCGTACATCCCTTCCCTGCAAAGCCTTCTCGCGTTCGAAGCCGCCTCGCGGCACCTGAGTTTCACGCGTGCCGCACAGGAACTGGAACTCACGCAAACCGCGATCAGCCATCAGATCAAGACCCTTGAGGAACGCCTCGACACGAAGCTGTTCGTGCGACGGCGCAACGTGCTGTCGCTGACACCGGCGGCGCAAGAGTATCTGCAGTCGGTGCACGAAGCGATCAATCTGCTGTCGATGGCAACCGACCGCGCGCGCCAGAAAAAGCCGAGCGCGATACTTACGGTTGCCTGTCTGCCGACTTACGCGATCAAGTGCCTGATACCGAAGCTGCCGGACTTCCAGCGCGCGTATCCGAATATCACCGTGCACCTTGCAACGAGTTCGAGCTTCGACGAATTCAAGCGCAACAGCTACGACGTCGCGATTCGCTACGGCTCGGGACGCTGGGCATCGATGCGCGCCGACCGCCTGCACGGCGAGTCATTCTTCCCGGTGTGCGCACCGCAAGTGCTCGACGAGGCCGGTTCGTTCGACTCGATCGAGGAAGGACTCTCGCGCTTCCGGCAGATCCGTACCTATTTCTATTCGATGTACCAGGACGACTGGCCCGCATGGCTCGAAGCGGCGGTTAACCAGCCGATCGAATTCGCCGGCGAAGCCGTGTTCCACCTGCAACTGACGTCGCTTGCGGCAGCGGTCGATGGTGTCGGCCTCGCGATCGGACGCACGCCGCTCGTCGACGCGGACCTCACGAGCGGCAAGCTGGTCGCACCGTTCGACGTGCGCGTGAATTCGAACTCCGCGTATTTCATCGCGTCACCAACCGACAAGGCGAAGCTGAAAAAGGTCGAGCTGTTCCGTGACTGGGCGCTCGAAGCGCTGGGCGAGCCTGATACGACCAGGCCCAGACGCACGCCACGGGTTGCCCACGCCGAGACGACATGACCGTTTCGCAACCGTTCTCGATGCCGTTCACGCGTATTGGCGCGCTGCTCGAGACGCACCGGCAACGTACCCCCCACAAGGCAGCGCTCGTCGATGTCGAGCGCAGTCTGTCGATCGATTTCACCGAACTCGCGCAACTCGTCGACACGCTCGCGCGACAGTTGCAGCGTGAAGGCGTCACACACGGCGCGCGCGTGGTGCTCGCGAGCAGCACGGGTGTCGAGAAACTGTTGCTGTGGTTCGCGGTGTGGCGGCTTCGCGCAGTCGTCTGTCCGCTCGATATCGCATTCATCGGCGCGCAGGGAGCGCAGCATGTGTTCGATCGCATCGATCCGGCGTTCGTGCTGATCGCTGCCCATGCGGACGAAACCACGCTGCCGCAAAGCAGCGCGCGCATCGTACGCTTCGGTGCCTGGCCGACGAGCGAAGGCGAGCCCGGTGCACGCCTGCGTTTTTTGCGCGAAATCGAAACGGTTGCTGACGACACGCCGCTGCCTCCCGTCGATGAACCCGGCGGGCTTGATGAGCTGGCGGCGATGTGCTGCACGTCGGGAACCACCGGTACACCGAAAGTCGTCGTCTACGATCACGCAAGCTACTGGTACAACGGCCTCGACACCATCGAGCTGCTCGCGCTCACCGCCGACGACCGCACGCTCGAATACCGATCGTTCGACTGGTACTCCGCGCAGATTCTCAGCTTGATTCCGTGCTTGCAGCTCGGCTCGACGCTGTGCGTCGCGAGGCGCTTTTCGCGTAACCGCTTCGCGCAATGGGTTGCCACCTATCGCGTGAGCATCAGTGCCGGCGTGCCGACCGTCGTGAACCTGCTGCTCGAGGCACCGATCGACGTTCGCGGTATCGAACTCGCGTCGCTGCGCGCTATCACATGCAGCACCGCGCCGCTATCGACGTTGCAATGGTCACGCTTCGAAGCGCGATACGGCGTTCGCTTGCTGAATCTGTACGGGTCGTCGGAGGCGGGCTGGATATGCGGAAACCGCTACACCGTGCGCAAATTCGGCACGGTCGGCCATCCAGCGTCACATATTACGTTTTCCGTCGTCGATCAAGATGGTTTGCCGTGTGCGACCGGCATCCCGGGTCAGGTCGTCGTCGACGGAGACAAGCTTGCGCTCGGCCTCATGAACGACGCACGCGAGATCGAGCCGATTCGGGGCGCGCCGCTCGCGACGCGCGATGCGGCAAGCATCGACGAAGACGGCTACGTGGTCGTATCGGGCCGCATGGACGATCTGATCATCCGCGGCGGCGTGAAAGTGCTGCCGCAGGAAATCGAAGACGTGGTGCGCCTGCATCCGGCCGTGCGGGACGCCGTCGCGATCGGCGTACCCGATCCCATCTACGGCCAGGAACCGGTGTGCTTCGTGGCGACGCACGCTGACACGAGCATCGATGTCGCGGAACTCGTGACGCTGTGCCGGGCCAACCTGCCGCGCGAAAAGCAGCCACGACAGATCCATCTGATCAGCGAGCTGCCGCGCAACGCGCGCGGCAAGCTTCAGCGCGACCTGCTGCGCCGCGAGTGGTGGACATTCACACACATGCCGGGCAAGCCCTGACCCACGCCGTCGATCAGTGCGCGGCTTCCAGTTCCGCCAATGCCGGACAGATTTCGCCCGACGCATGACCTTCCGGTGCCGGTTCGCGAACCTGCGTCGATCGTGCTGAACCATTCTTCGCCGCAGTCAATTCGGCAGCAATCGATACAGCGATTTCCGGTGGCGTGCGGCTGCCGATCGACAGGCCGGCAGGCCCACGCAACCTCGACAGTTGCGCGTCGGTAACGTCGAACAGCTTGAGCCGCTCGCGTCGCTTCGCGCTGTTCGAACGCGAACCGATCGCGCCCACGTAGAACGCATCGGTCTGCAACGCATCGATCAGTGCGAGGTCGTCGAGCTTCGGATCGTGCGTCAACGCCACCACGGCGCTATGGCCATCGAGGCGCATGTCGATCACCGTGTCGTCCGGCATCGTACGCACGAGCTTCACGTTCTGCACGTTCCAGTCGTTCGCGTATTCTTCGCGCGGATCGCAAACGGTGACCTGATAACCGAGACCGACCGCGATCATCGCGAGAAAACGTGCAAGGTCACCCGCACCGATCAGTAGCAGCCGGTAACGCGGGCCATGTACGGTGGTCAGCGTGTGTTCGTCGCAGTGCAACTGCTCGTCGGAGCGTGCGGGCCGCAGCCGCGCACGGCCGCTTTCGAGATCGAGTTCGCGTGCGACAAGTTCGCCGCCCGCGATGCGGGAGCCCAGCGTGCCCAGACCGCCTTGCGCGTGCATATCGCCGCCGAGCGGCTCGAGCACCAGTTCCATCGTGCCGCCGCATGGCAGCCCGAAGCGCCGCGCCTCGTCAGCGGATACGCCGTAAGTGACGCGCTGCGGACGTTGCGTGACGAACGGCTCGCGACGCGCGCGGTCGATCAGATCATCCTCGATGCAGCCGCCCGATACCGAGCCGCACACGATGCCATCGTCGCGTAGTGCGAGCATCGAGCCGACTGGCCGCGGGCTCGATCCCCACGTGCGCGTGACTGTCGCGAGTACGACCCGATGACCGCGTGCGGTCCAATCGACGCAATGCTGTAGCACGTCGACATCGATACTGTCCATGGCCCTTCTCCTCGCGAGCGTGCCGTCAGTGCGGCGCGACGGCGGTCATCTGCACTTCGACGAGAAAGCCGTGATGCAGTTCGGGCACGGGCACGACGGCGCGCGCCGGCTTGTGTTCGCCGAAGAATTCAGCATAGATCCGGTTGAACTCCGGCCAGTAGTCGATGCCGACGATGTACGCGATGCACTGCACGACGTCTTCCTTCGCGCTGCCCGCAGCCTTCAGCACGTTCACGCAGTGCGTGAGGACCGCCCGCACCTGGCGCTCGAAGTTGTCGGGGCCGTCGGTGGCAACGCCCGGCCCGGGCAGCATCCCCGACACGAACGTGAAGCCGTTTGCCGTCACCGCCTGGGTGTAGTGACCACCGGGCGGCGACACTTCTTTCGACTGGATGAATTCCATGATAATCAGACCTGTTCAGGAAGAGGTTTGCCACGCGTTTCGGGTAGGAACGGCGCAAGCACGATGCCGATCACATAGATGAAGCCGACCGTCACCGCGGCATGACCGTAGCCGCCGAAGCGGGTGATCAGTGTGCCGGCCACGAGCGGGCCAGTCCACGCGAGAAAGCGCGGTACGTTGAAACAGAATGCGATTGCGGTGCCGCGTACGCGCGTCGGGTACAGCTCGGGCAGCCAGGTCGGTTGCCACGTGTACTGGCCGAGGCTGAAGAAGCCAGTCACGCACGCAACCACGAGCATCAAGCCAATATCGTGCGTCCACAGAAACATCACCGGCGTCAGGATGAACGCCATCGCGAAGAACAGGAACGTGACGCGGCGACGGCCATACGCATCGGCAAGGAAGCCGAGACCGATGTAGCCGGCGATCGCGCCAACGTTATAGGTCATGCCCGCATAGCTTGCCCACGTTGAGGCGTGAAGGCCCGCATGTGCGGCAACCGAGCCGATGTATGGCGGCACCCACGTCGAGATGCCCCACCAGCCGAGCGTCGTGGAAAGCGACATCAGCACGGCAATGACGGTGCGACGGCGCAGTTCCTTCGACGCGAACAGATCGACCAGCGTGAAGCGTGCGAGCGCCTGTTCGTCCGCCTTGAGCGCCTTGCCTTCGCGCTTGCGCTTGAGCGACTCGCGACGCGCCCCGTTCACGCGCTCCCATTGTTCCGATTCCGGAATGCCTCGACGCATCCACAACGTCGCGAAGCCCGGCAACACGCCGACCAGATACATATAGCGCCACGCCCACTCACCGGTGTGGCTCATGAAAAGCCACACGAACGACGCGACGAAAAAGCCGGTTCCCAGCCCGCATTGCATCAACCCGGCGCCCTTGCCTCGATGCTGGTCCGGCCAGATTTCCGCGGTCATCGCAGTTCCGGTCGCCCATTCGGAGCCCATAGCGAGGCCGACGACAAAGCGCAGCAGCGCAAACGACTCCCAGTTCCACGCGAAGGCCGACAGGCCGGTCGTGAACGAATAGCCGAGGATCGCGAGCATCATCATCCGCTTGCGGCCGATGTAGTCCGCCAGCACGCCGCCGATCAGGCCACCGAGGCCCCAACCGAGCAGCGTCAGCGCGATCACGAGCCCGGCATAGAACGGAATGTGCGTGCGCAGCGGCGGCGCGAGCAACTGCCCGAGTGCGCCACCGACAGTCAGAATCAGTGCGTAGGTTTCGTAACCGTCGAAGAACCAGCCGAGGTTGGATGCGAGCAGTGCGCTCCATTGCTGGCGATTGATCGAACGGTACCAGACGGGCGCGGGCGCGGCTGACTGCGCGACACGAGGGCGCTCTCCGCGCCTGTTGGCAGTTGATGGCATGGCGTTGTCTCCTTGTGTTTGCGCGGTTAGCGTCTTTTTTGTCTGCATACACCGCATGCATCGGTAATCGGCGGGTGTCGGACATTAATCGGTTGGAGTCGGACATCAGCGTCCGCTCCAATCTCGGTGTTGACTGTCGGTGAGTGTCGGCACGACAACGCCCCCACCGGATGCACAAGCAATTCGTGAGAGCCGGTGCTCCAAATCACCGGCTCCCGCCCGACGCACAATCGTGCTTGCCGTTACCACATCGGCAATCGCGTCAAGCGGCCGTTGCTTCCCGCTTGCGCTGTGCCGCGAGCTTCACCGCCTCGACGATTTCCGGATAAGCTGCGCACCGGCAGAGATTGCCCGACAGGTAGTTGCGGATTTCCGGTTCGGTCGGATCAGGATTCTGTTCGAGCAGTTGACGGCTCATCATCAGGAAGCCCGATGTGCAAAATCCGCACTGGAACGCACCGCACTCGATGAACGCCTGCTGGATCGGATCCAGCTTGCCGTCGGCGTCAAGATGCTCGACGGTCGTCACTTCCGCGCCGTTCGCCATCGCCGCCAGATACAGACAACCCGATACCGTTTCGCCGTTGACCACCACCGTGCAGCAGCCGCACAGGCCCTGGCCGCAGCTTTCGCGTGCGCCGTACAGACCGAACTCGTTGCGCAGCACTTCGAGGATCGTCAGGTGGGGCTGCACGGTCGCGCGCACGCGCTCACCGTTCAGCGTGAATTCGAGATTCACCAGGTTCTCGCTCATGGTCATTCCTCAGACAACGGTTCGTTGCGTGCCGCACAAATCGCGCGGTAGACGGCTTCGGGGGTGATCGGCAGCGACTTGATCCGCACGCCGATGGCGTCCTCGATCGCTTCTGCGATCGCCGACGCGACACCGAACGTCGCGCTCTCGCCGACGCCCTTCGCGCCGAACGGGCCGTTCGACTGGATCGAATCGACGGTTTCGCGGCCAATGCGATGCGGAATGTCGTGAATGCCGGGGATTTTGTACTCGGCAAACGATGCGTTGCGCAGCTGACCAACGTCGTCGAACTCCATCTCTTCGAACAGTGCAGTGCCGAGCTGCATGATCGCCGCCCCCGAAATCTGCGAATCGACGACCTTCGGGTTGATCGGCGTGCCGCAATCGACGACGTTCTCGAAACGCAGCACCTTGAACTGGCCGGTTTCGGTATCGACCTCGACTTCGACGCCAGTGCCACCCACCATCCAGTTCGGCGTAATGTTGTCTGACTGGCCGGTTTCGTGATCGGGCTTCGTGTACGGCGGAATGAAGCTGCCGACACCGACAATATTGCCGGCCTGCATCCCGTACTTGCGCTTGAGCAGTTCGCCCGCACGCGCCGGCTGGTCAGCCGGCATGCCGAGTTCGTCAGCAAGCTGGCGCAGCTTCGTGCGCGCGTCCTCGGCCGCGAGGCGTACCGCGTGCCCCATGTGGAACGTCGAGCGCGAGCCGAGCGTGGCCATGTCGTACGGTGTCGAGTCGGTATCCGGATGAATCACCTTGATCGTTTCCGCATCGATCCCGAGCACTTCGCCGGCCATCAGCGCAATCGCGGTATCGGATGCCTGGCCCATGTCCACCGTGCTCGAATAGACCGTGCAGCTGCCGTCGGCCGCGAGGCTCACCATTGCCATCGACGTCGTCGGCGCGACCAGTGCCTTGAAGCCGATACCAACGCCGCGACCGCGACGCATCACGCCGGTGCCGCGTTCGAACGGTGCGCTCCAGTTCATCCGCTCGGCGACGCGCTCGAGCACCAGATGCAATGCCGCATCCTTCATCACGGTGCCGGTTGCGTGGGGTCTGCCGTCCTTCAGCAGGTTGCGGTGGCGGAACTCGACCGGGTCGATGTTCAGCTTGCGGGCGATCATGTCCGCGTGGCTTTCATAGCCCCACACCACCTGCGGAATGCCGAAGCCGCGGAACGCACCCGACGGCGGCAGGTTCGTGTAGACCTGATACGAGTCGATCGACACATTCTCGATGTCGTACGGACCGCTTGCCGTAAAGCCGGACTTCTGCGTCACGCGCGGGCCGATGTCCGCATACGCGCCGCCGTTCCACCACACTTCGCAGCGACGACCGGTGATGAGGCCATCGGCCGACACTGCCGTCTGAATGCGGAACGTCGTGGCGTGCTTCGTGATCGTGAAGAACTGCTCTTCCATCGACAGCGCGACGCGCACCGGACGGCGCGTCAGCAGGGCGAGTGCCGCTGCAAGCGCTTCGAGCTTGATGTACAGCTTCGCGCCGAAGCCGCCGCCGAGCAGACCGACGCGCACGCGCACGCGGTTTTCCGCCCAGCCGAGCAGACGCGCGATTTCGATACGGACGAACGACGGGCTCTGCGACGCGGTGTGCAGCGTCAGCGTGCCGGCGTTCTCGCCGGGTTCGGCAACCGTCACCATGGGTTCGAGCGGCGTGTGCATCACGCGCTGCGTCGTGAAGGTGTCGTCGAACACGTGAGCGGCCTGTGCGAACGCTGCATCTACGTCGCCTCGGCGCACGCGGAAGTCGAGCGCCACGTTGGTCGCCTTGCGGCCCGCGAGGTGCTTCAGGTCAGGGAACGTGCCGGCCGGCTTCAGCTCCTCGTGCACATGCACGCCGGACGTTGCCGCGTCGACTTCGTTGAACACCGCCGGCAGCTCTTCGTACTCGGCATAGATCAGGTGCGTGGCTTCTTCGGCCGCGTGCGGATCGCTCGCGAGCACGACAGCCACCGGCTCGCCGATGTAGCGCACCTTGTCGACCGCAAGGATCGGCTGATCGTGGAACGCCGGGCCGAAGAACGGCTCCGGCATCACGCGGCGAATGTCTTCCGACGTGTAGACGGCGAACACGCCTGGTGCTTCGCGCGCCGCACTTGTGTCGATCGACAGAATGCGGCCATGCGCGACAGTACTGCGGAAAATCTTCGCGTGCAGCATGCGCGGCAGCGTCAGATTGTGGGTGTAGCCGGCGCGGCCGGTCACCTTGGCACTCGCTTCCAGCCGGTTGATGCTTCGGCCTACCTGATGCTCGTGCCCGGCTTCGATTCGATTCATGCCTGCTCCTTGTTGCGGACTCCCTCGATGGCGATACGCACCGCACGTCCGAGGTAGACAGTCAACAGATGTTTCTTGTAGCTCGCCGAGCCATGCGGATCGCCGACGATGTCGAGCGATGCCGCGCCTGCCTCGCCGGCACGAGCCAGAGTTGCCGCGTCGGGCACCGCGCCACGAAGGATCGCTTCGGCGTCGGTCAGACGGGTCGGACGGTCGGTTGCGGCGCCCACGATCACGCTCGCGTTACCGATGCGATCTCCCTGCATGTCAAGCACGACCGCAACACCGAGCGCCGGCCAGTCGTGCGCGGCACGCGTCGTCACCTTCATGTACGCGGCCGGGCGGCCAGCCTGCGCCGGCACGGTCACCTTCGAGATCAGCTCGTTACGCGCGAGCACGGTCTCGTAGTAGCCGGTCGCGAGTTGCTCGACCGGCAGCGTGCGCTGGCCACTCGGACCGCTCACGGTAACGGTCGCGCCGAGCGAGCTCAGCACCGGTGGCATGTCCATGTGCGGATCGGCGTGCGCGAGGTTGCCGCCAATCGTCGCGACGTTGCGCACGCGCACGTTCGACAGCGTACGCAGCGTGCGCGCGAGAAGCGGCCAGCCTTCTCGAACTTCGCGCGAGTGTTCGAGCTGTGCGAGGCGTGTCAGGCCACCGATATTCAGCTCGCCGTTCAAGCCTATCGAGATCTGCGAATGCTCGGGTTCGACGTCCTTCAGGCTGACGAGGCGCGTCGGGCGTAGCACGCCCGCTTTCATCATCAGCATGATCGCGGTGCCACCGCCCACCGGACGAATGTCCGGATCCTCAGGATCCAGAAGCGCGATCGCCTGTTGGAGCGAGCGCGGTGTGGCGAGTTCGAATGGCGCCATTCGGAGCCCTCCTTGAATGCGTTCGTGTAATGCGCTTAAGCCATGCGCCCGATCAGCGCGAGCAGTTCGCCCGCCACCAGATCCGGCACTTCCAGCGGCGTGAGGTGACGTGCCTCGGGCACCAGCGTCAGCGTCGAGCCAGCGATCCCTTCATGCAGCGCGCGCGCCATTGCGGGCGGCGCCGCATAATCCTCTTCACCGACGATCACGCAGGTCGGTACGCGCACGTTGGCCATCTGCGCACGACCGTCAAATGCGCCGAGCATCCGGCCCGTTGCCGCGAATGCGAAAACTTCGTTGCGCAGGAACGTATCGACGCATTGCTGCAGGACGTCCTTCCGCGTCGCGCGGAACGCGTCGCTGAACCAGCGAGTGGCCTGGAACTCCACCAGCGCAGCAAGCCCTTCCTTCTCGGCCTTCGACGCACGTACGTCCCAATCCTTCGGAGCGGTTTCGCCATACCACGCGGTCGTGTCGATCAGACCGACCCCACGCGTGAGTTCCGGATACGCGCCGGCGAACTGCAGCGACACGCAGCCGCCCATCGACGCTCCCGCCACCAGCACGCCGCCGAAATCAAGCGCGGTCACGACATCGCGCACGTCTGCGGCGAACTGTTCGACGGTGTACGAACCAGCCGGCTTGTCCGACGCACCGTGGCCCCGGCAGTCGATCGCCAGTACAGCCGCGTGCGGCAGCAGGCGCTCGATCACGGGTTGCCAGAAGTGGCGGTCCATCGCAAGCGAGTGAAGCAGCACGACGCGAGGCGCGTCGACACGCTGCCCGTAGAGGCTGTAGCCAATGCGCACACCGTCGCGCACACTCACGTGCGACGACACGGCATCGCGTTCGATAGGGGAAGTCATCGTGAGGCGATCCATTCGGTAGAAAAGCGGTTGTTCATGTGCGGCATATTGCGGGTGTGAGAAGCCCACCGCAAACGACGATCTTTCATGGAGCGCATGAAAAAGTTTCATCGCCATGTCCGTCATGGCCGCCATGGCAGCGGCCCGGATGGCACGCAGATGACCTGCCGCTACGGCCCGAATGGCGAACTGTCGCGCATCGTTGCCGACAATCGCGAGACCCGCCTCAACGACGACAGTCGGTTATGAACTGAACCCCGAAGGTTGGACTCCGACCTGAAGGGACTATGGGAAAATACACGGACCAAGCCAAACTGGCGGCCGTCATTGATTACTGCTCCGGCGTGGCCGGCCTAAAAGCGATTGCTCAACGGCATGGCGTCAATGTTTCATCGCTGCGGCAATGGATTGCCGGCTATCGGGCTCATGGTGAGGAAGGCGTGCGGACGAAAAAGCGCCCTCCCTCGAATTTCAGCGCTGAATTCAAACTTTCGGTCCTGAAGCGGATGCATGAGGAAGGCTTGTCGCAGCGACAAACTGCAGCCCTATCCAATATCCGCCGCTTCAACGTGATCGGCGAGTGGGAAGATAAATTCAATCAAGGCGGTCCGAAAGCACTCGGGCGAGTGCCTGGCGAGCGCCGCAAGACGATGTCAACAACACCATCTGACCAAGCGAAACAACAGAATTTCGATCACGATCGCAGCCGCCAGGACCTGATCGATGAGCTGAACAGCCTACGGATGGAGAATGCGTACCTAAAAAAGCTCGAGGCCTTGGTTCGGGCGAACGGTCGGCAACCGCAAAAGAGCGAACGCTGATCGTGCTCGAGCTGAGGCAACATTACCCGCTTGCCGGCCTGCTGCAGCTTGCCGGTCTTGCTCGCAGCACGTTCTACTATCAGCAAAGGACGCTGCAGCGAGCGGACAAATATGCCGACTTGAAGCTGAAGATTCGGGAGCTGTATGACCGACACAAAGGGCGTTATGGCTATCGTCGCATCACTGCCGCTATCCGTCGCGGTGGCGACCTCGTGAACCACAAGACGGTCCGTCGACTGATGGTTCAGCTTCAGTTGCGCTGCCGGGTGCGAGTGAAGAAGTATCGATCCTACAAAGGGCAACTCGGACACGTTGCCCCTAACGACTTGGCCCGTCAGTTTTACGCCGATCGACCAAATGAAAAGTGGGTGACGGACGTGACCGAATTCAACGTGGGTGGTCGGAAACTGTACTTGTCTCCCGTACTGGATCTCTTCAATGGCGAAGTCGTGTCGTATGAGATGTCCCCTCGGCCACTGTTCGGCATGGTCAGCGCGATGCTCAAGAAAGCCTTTAGCAGGTTGAAAGCTGATGACCGGCCGATGCTGCATTCGGATCAGGGTTGGCAATATAGGATGCCAGAATACCGGCGGTTGCTTGACGAACATGCTGCGAAGCAAAGCATGTCGCGTAAAGGTAATTGCCTGGACAATGCTGCGATGGAGAGCTTCTTCGGCACGTTGAAGTCTGAGTTTTACTACCTGGAGAAATTCCGCAGCGTAGAGGAGCTGCAAGCAGGCATTGATAATTACATCCGGTACTACAATCATGATCGGATCATGCTGAAGCTCAAGGGCCTGAGTCCCGTCGAGTACCGAATTCGATTCGCGTGAAATTCGTCCAACCACGTCCAACATCTGGGGTTCAGTTCAAAAATTTAGTGGGAACTACGATACATTCGATCCACGTGGGCCAACGGCCGCCCCGAGTCGCTTACCCCGAACAGGCGCGTTTGGCGTCTAAAGCGCGCGTGCGTTTTAGGCGCGGGCGGTTTTCTCGGAGCTCTCCCCCCGTAGCATGTCGACCGAATCAGAGAGCGCTGCCAACCATTCGTCGCTAAGATTCGCAGGGATACCCGGACCAATTGTGATAAGAGGCATACCACGCACATGAGAAGAATCGAATCACTTACCGTGCTTCTCCCATACACTCGCCCAGGAACGGACCGCTTGAAGATTTGTGCGGATATCACGCAACACTCCGTCAGCGCCCTGAGGATGAAATTGATGCCTTCGGGCACTGTAGAAATCCTTGGCAAGGGTGGAGATCTTGCTGATCTTCTCAGCACAGTAGCCACAGTGAAGGCGCATGCGACTGTGCTGGCGCTCAAGTTGAGCTAAAGCCACTGGATTAGGAACGGCGAGATCATTTTCACGCAAAATGCTCTCTATCTCGGATGCGATGTCGCGGATGATCGCAGAAGTCTTAGTGTGGCTTTCATTCATTACAGGATGAGTGCCTGATTCAATGACAAGCGTATCGCTATCGTCTGGGGTGACGCAGCGGTAGCGCATGGTTGATTGTACGAGCTTCTCGGCAGTGCATTTTATATTTTTTTAACTTTTTATTGTAAAGACCGCGCTCACAGAAGGTGCATGTGGCCGGGTCAGTTTCGATTACAAGCCACTGCTCGAGCGCCAGTCGTCGACAAAATGTGATGCGGCGAGCGAGTTGTGGGGAAATGCCTCGAATCGATGGGCCCCATGTGGGCGTGGACGATCTCTACCGATAAGCGACACGCGACCAACCTCGTTTTTTCCGGCGTGGAATGTCCGGCGCTTGTTCTTTACGGTGTCAACTACAAAGGGGAAAAGGACAGGGCTTCGGACTGTGCTTCCTGTATCTGCGCAACGTGAAGGAGGTATGACCGGGATTCATAAAAAATCCGCCACATCTCAATCTAAGACACTGATATAAAAGAGGAATTGATGGCCGGTTTCACAGCGCTCAGTGCTTCGTTACGTGCGCTGGTACCTCTCCCGTTACCGATTCAATGCCATGCGCGTCGATTGTATTGAACGCTTCGGCCAGCGCAGCGCCATCGGTCGGGAACAAATCGCCCCAAACCGTGGACGTCCCGAACGAGTCGACGATTTCCAGCACCCAGCCATCGCGGCCATTATTATCGGACCGATAGATGTGCACATCGACAGAGGTGCCGCCGCGGATTATGGTCGTAGACAGCGGGGACAATGCAAGTGGGTGAAACGCTTCTTTCGCCGCACGGCCGAGCGAATCGACAAGGAACAGGTCTTCGAACTCGTTCTCGTCTTGCGCGTCCGGATCCCTCCGCTCGGTCTGCTTGCTTGTCCTGTCTTTCGGCCTTGAAACTGCCGAGATCATGTTTGGCCGCTCGCCTTGTTCCATCAATTTTCGGCGCTCCTCGCACCAGTATTGATGGATATTGAGCGCAGAGGCCGTGAGCAAGTTTGCGAACGATCGACGTTGCTCGACCGTGTAATCTCGCTGCACCAGATCTTCGTATCCGGAGGCTGTCCCGAACAAAAGGATGACATTGAACCAACCGGGGTGCCGTTCAATCAGCGGCTCCCAAGCTTCCCGGTCGATGTCGATGCCCTTGCAATAGCCCTCGCACCATTCGTCGAGGATGAGAATCTCTTCACCCTTCCACTCGGTTGTGTGCAGAGGAGGCGTGAACAGATCGGGACAGTGATTCAGGGTGTTGCTGACGTCGTTCCAGTATTGAATGATCAGCCCGGTGACCTTGCGTGCCCGACCTGCTGACAAAAATTTGGGCTGACGTGTTGCGTGCCTTGCATCCCAGATCCACGGAAGAATCGCGCTCGGCATGATCACGTTCGGTCCAGAAATGACGGCGGTCAGAAAGCCGTGCAACATGACGGCGTCCATCGCATCGTCGCAAACGGCATTGCTCGAAAGAAAGCGTTCGAGGAAATCAAACTCTTCGTCGGTCAATTGCTCGTCGAATTCGGGATCGAGATTCATGGAATTCCCACGGTGGTACAAGGTAGACGTGATGCTGATCGCTTGTCGCTGACGTGCGCCTCGATACGGCGCTTGTGCGCAATCATTTCGGCGAGCGGCGGGGTGCCCATATTTTACCCGATGGGGCGATGTGTGAATCGAGCTGACGATCGGCACGACGACGAATTTTCACGCGCCCCTATCGCTAACAGATATTA
>Ga0154006_1000123_pt1 | contig 25077 bp, 22 predicted proteins | sample TSFL090MetaG_FD_104747 | JGI IMG/M metagenome (GOLD analysis project Ga0154006, IMG submission 104747) | Attine ant fungus gardens microbial communities from Florida, USA - TSFL090 MetaG | ecosystem: Host-associated > Fungi > Mycelium > Unclassified | place: USA: Florida, Wakulla State Forest...
CGCCAGCGTGCGGTACAGCGTCGAGAACTGTTCTTCCGTCACGCGCGCATGCGGCTCGCCGAGCAGCTCGAGCGGGATGCCGGCACCGCGCAGGTAGCGCTCGACCACGTCGCGCTGCGCGCCGGCACTCGCCAGAAAGCCGTTGACGAGCGAGATCGGCACCGTCGCGCTCGGCGACGGCAACGCCGGCCCGGGCTGGGCGGAAAGTGAGGCTGAACCGGTCATCGCGTCCCCGTCGATCGAACCGCTCGCATTGTACTTGAGCGACCCGTGCCGGGCTTTCGGGGCTTTCTCGGCTTTCGGCGCAGCAGCCCGCGCGCCGCCGGGCGCGCGGCGTGTCGGCACCATCAGTCGGCGCGGCTGAGTTCCCGGCGCAGGATCTTCCCGACCGTCGACTTCGGCAGCCGCTCGACCACGCGGATCAGCTTCGGCACCTTGTAGGCCGCGAGGTTCGCACGGCAATGCTCGACGATCTCCGCCTCGGTCACGGCCGCGTCCGGCGCGAGCACCACGAACAGCTTCACGGCCTCGCCGGTGCGTTCGTCCGGCACGCCGATGCACGCGCATTCGGCCATGCCCGGCAGCGCGGTCGCGACCGCCTCCACCTCGTTCGGATACACGTTGAAGCCCGAGACGATGATCATGTCCTTCTTGCGGTCGACGATCTTCAGGAAGCCGGCCGCGTCGAACACGCCGATGTCGCCGGTGCGGAAGTAGCCGTCCGCGGTAAACGCAGCCGCGTTCGCGTCCGGCTTCTGCCAGTAGCCGCCCATCACCTGAGGCCCCTGCACGCAGATCTCGCCCGCTTCGCCGATCGCCACCTCGCGGTCCTGGTCGTCGAGCAGCTTCACGTCGGTCGACGGCAGCGGCAGGCCCGTCGTGCCCGTGAACGCATCGATCGACTGCGGATTGAACGTGACCACCGGCGACGTTTCCGACAACCCGTATCCTTCGCGAATGAAGTTGCCCGTCACCGCCTTCCAGCGCGCGGAGATCACGTCGATCACCGCCGCGCCGCCGCCGGCCGACAGCTTGAGCCGCGACCAGTCGACTTCCTTCAGCCGCGGGTGGCCCGCGAGCCCCGCATACAGCGTGTTGACGCCGACGAACACCGACGGCCGCGCTTCCTTCAGCACGTCGATGAAGCCGTCCATGTCGCGCGGATTCGCGACGAGCCAGTTCTCCGCGCCGATCGCGAAGTAAGACAGGAAGTTCACCGTCAGCGCGAAGATGTGATACAGCGGGATCGCCGTGACGACGACCTCCTCACCCGGCCGACGCGCGGCCGGCACGATCGCCCCGAACTGCTCGATGTTCGCGACCAGGTTGCGGTGCGACAGCGCGGCGCCCTTCGACAGCCCGGTCGTGCCGCCCGTGTACTGCAACAGCAGCAGATCGCCGCCGCCGAGCGCGACCGGCTCGAAGGCCAGCGATTCGCCCGCGGCGAGCGCGTCCGCGAGCGGGATCGAGCCGGGCGGCAGGGCTTCGCACGCGCCGGCCGGCGCATCGACGACGCCGAGATCGCCGCGGCCCACGCTCAGCACGGTCCTGATGCGCGTCTTGACGACCACCTCGGCGAACGTGCCCAGCGAGCCGCCGCACACTACCGCCACTTCGACGCCTGCGTCGTTGAGCTGGTGCTCGAGTTCGTGCGCGGTGTAGAACGGGTTGACGTTGACCTGGATCGCGCCGAGCCGCGCGACCGCGATGGTCGCCACCGGGAACGCGAGCACGTTCGGCAGCATCACCGCCACGCGGTCGCCCTTGCGCACGCCGACGACCTGCTGCAGGTACGCGGCGAGCGCACGCGACTGGCGGTCGACGTCGGCGTAGGTGAGCGTGCGGCCGAACGCGCGGAACGCAGGACGCTCGGCGAAGTGGTGCATCGCGTCGTCCAGCAGCGCGGTTACGGAAGGAAAGCGATCGGGATCGATCTCGGCGGGGATCGATCCGTACGAGCCGATCCAGTGTCTCTTCGTCATGTCCTGCTCCTCGGGGGACGGCGCCGGGCAGCGCCGTTCGCACGGCGGCCCGCGCACCGGATGGGCACGGCCGTCGCCTGATCGCCGACTATCGCCCGCCAACGGTGCTTTGAAAATGATCCGGGCGGCCGAAAAGATGATCGAAACGGACACGTGGGCGCGTCCGCCCATGCACCGGTTCGCCGGCGTCGCGCCACGCAGGCCGATGAAACTCAGGGTGAACCCTATGGCGCCCCCGCGCGTTCCGGCGCAGAATCGCGAACCCGGAACGGTATCGAATCGGACGCAGAACCCCATGCCGCGCAGTACGCCCCTGAACCCGACGGCCGCCGGCGCCGCGCCGCTGCCGGACACCCCGCTCGCTCCCGCATCGCGCGAGAAGCGCTTCTCGCCGGCCAAGCTGGCCGTGCTCGTCGGCGTCACCCAGGAACTCGGCCTCGACCCGGCCGCCGTGCTCGACGGCACCGGCCTGTCGCCGGACGCCGTCGCGGATCCGTTCACGCTCACGTCGTCGCAGCAGTTCCTGAGCGCCGCGCGCAATGCGGTCGGCCGCTACGACGGCACCGATCTCGGCGTGCGCGTCGGCCGCCGGCTGCATGCGTCGAGCTACGGGATGTACGGCTACGCGATGCTGTGCTCGGAATCGCTCGCGCATGCGTTCGATTCGGCCGTCAAATATCACCAGCTCGCGAACGGCATGCTCGCGATCCGCTGGGTCGAACAGGGCGACACCGCGTCGTGGCTGTTCCCGGATCCGCACGAAGCCGCGCTGTCCGGGCCGGACCTGCCGCTGTACCGCTTCCTGATCGACATGCAGTTCGCGCTGCACGTGACGATCATCAAGGACGTGATGGGCGCGTGGTGCGTGCCGGCCCGCGCGCAGTTCGCGCAACCGCGGCCGGCGCATGCGGCGCAGCTCGCCGATGCGCTCGAATGCCCGATCGCGTTCGACCAGCCGCAGCATGTGCTCAGCTACCCGGCCGCATGGCTCACGCGCGCGCCGCAGCTCGCGAACCCGATCACCGCCGCGCAGGTGTCGTCGCACTGCGCGCGCCTGCTCGACGAATTGCGCAGCCAGGCCGGCGTGACGCGGCGCGTCTATCAGGAACTCACGCGCAAGCCCGGGCAGTTTCCGGACATCGACGCGATCGCCGACACGCTGTGCATGACGTCGCGCACGCTGCGCCGCAAGCTCGATGCCGAGGGCACGTCGTACAGCGAACTGCTGACGAGCGTGCGCAAGGCGCTCGCGATCGACTACCTGAGCACCACCACGCTCAGCACCGAGGACATCGCGCTGACGCTCGGCTTCAGCGATGCGGTCGGGTTCCGCCACGCGTTCAAGCGCTGGACCGGCACGACGCCGAGCGACGTGCGGCGCAAGCGCGGCGGATAAGCCCGGTCGATCGGCGCGCACACGCGCGTCGCCGCGGGTGTCAGCGCGCGTCGCCGGCCGTCGGCCGCGCCACCGCCAGCGCAAACTCGAACACCGCCCCGCGCCCGTCCCGGTCGACGAGCCGGATCCCGCTGCCATTGAGCACCAGCATCCGGTGCACGATCAGCAGCCCGAGTCCGCCGCTCGTCGCCGTGCCGCCGCTCATCGGCCGCTGCGGCCGCTGGAACAGCCCTTCGCGCCGCGCGGGCGGAATCCCTTCCCCGGTATCCGACACGGTCACCACCACGCGATCGTCCTGCGGCGTCAGCGCGATTTCGACTTCGCCGTGCTGCGGCGTGTGCCGCAACGCGTTGTCGATCAGGTTGGTCAGCACCCGCTCGATCATCCCGAGATCGGCCGATACCGCCGGCACGCGCGGCGGGATCCGCGCATGCAGCGCGATACCGCGCGACTGCGCGGCCAGCTCGAATTTCTGGAACACGTCCTGCACGAGATCGACGAGCGAGAACGGCTCGCGCTCGGCCTGCACGCCGCCCGACTCGAGCCGCGCCAGTTCGAATAGCGCCTGCGCGAGCCGGCCGACCTTCGTGCTCTGCGCGAGCGCGATCGATAAGTAGCGGCGGCGTTCCGACTCGGCGAGCGCGTCGGACTTCAGCGACAGCGTCTCCAGATAGCCGTGCAGCGAGGTCAGCGGCGTGCGCAGGTCGTGCGAGATATTCGTGATCAGTTCGCGCCGCTGCTGATCCTGGCGTGTCAGCGCGCGCCACTGGTCGCCGATCCGGTCGGCCATCTGCGCGAACGCGGATTCGAGCACCGCGATGTCGTCGCCGCGCCGCCCCGGCGGCGAGCGCGGCACCGGCGGCTGCGTGTCGGGCGCGGCGTTCGCGTCGAAGCGGCGCATCGCGTCGGTCAGCCGGCGCAGCGGGCGCGTGATGAAGCTGAACGCGGTCAGGCCCGCGAGCAGGCCGAGCAGCGCGACCACCGCCATCGACCACAGCGTCGTGCGCAGCACGTTGCCGGCATCGAAGCGGGCGGCCAGCCGGTCGTGCGCTTCGCCGAGCAGCACCACGTAGATGTAGCCTGACGGCGGCTGTCCCGCGCGCTGCAGCGGCGCGGCGCTGAACACCTTGCGCGCGTCGGGGCTGCGCGGATCGTCGCCGAGGATCGGCAACGGATCGCCCACGATGAAGCGCTGCACCGGCGCGAGATCGACGCGCTCGCGCTTCACGTGGCCGGGCGGCGCGTCGTCGCCCTTGATGCGCCCCGCGTTGTCGAGCAGATACACCTCGACGCTCGGGTTCACGCCCATCAGCTGGCCGAACAGCGTGCGCACGGCGTCCGGACGCAGCCCGTTCGCGTCCATCAGCGGCGTGCTGCCCGCGATATGTGCGGCGAGATCGCGCGACAGGCCCTGCACGACTTCCTTCTCGCGCATGTCGTTCGCGCGAATCTGCAGCCACGCCGACGCGCCCGAGCACGCGAGCAACAGCACCGCGAACACGCACGACAGCCGCTGGGTGAGGGTCAGTTTCATCACGCGTCCCGCTGATCCGGCGCCGCGAACTTGTAGCCGCGTCCCCACACCGTGAGGATCCGCACGGGCTCGGCCGGATCGGCCTCGATCTTCGCGCGCAGCCGGTTGATGTGGGTATTGACCGTGTGTTCGTAGCCTTCGTGCTGGTAGCCCCATACGGCGTTCAGCAGGTCCATGCGCGAGAACACCTTGCCCGGATGCCGCGCGAAGAAATACAGCAGGTCGAATTCGCGCGGCGTGAGGTCGATGCGCGCGCCGTCGACGCTCGCTTCCCGCGCGATCGGGTCGATCGACAGCCCGGCGACGTCGAGCGTGCCCGCGTCGATCCGCGAATCGCGCGCGAGCGCGTCGACGCGCCGCAGCAGCGCCTTCACGCGCGCGACGAGCTCGAGCACCGAGAACGGCTTGGCCAGGTAGTCGTCGGCGCCGAGCTCGAGGCCGAGGATCCGGTGCACCTCGCTCGACCGCGCGCTGGTGATGATGATCGGCGTGTAGCGCGTCATCGCGCGTGCGCGCCGGCAGATTTCCAGGCCGTCGACGCCGGGCAGCATCAGGTCGAGGATCAGCGCGTCCCAGTTGCCCTGTTCGAGCAGGCGCAGGCCTTCCGCGCCGTCCGCGCTGTGCACGACTTCGTAGCGTTCGTCGCGCAGGTGCAGGCTCAACACGTCGGCGATGTCGGCGTCGTCTTCGACGATCAGGATGCGTTTGGGGTGGTCCATGGTGGTCGGGGAAGTCGGACGGCGGTTCTGGCCGGCTCCGGGCCGCAAGGCTGGCGACGGCGCACATCGCGGCGCAATGCCGCGTTGCCGTCATTGTGCGGAAATTTTCGGCCGAAAGGGGTCACGTTTCGTTTAACTTTGAATCGTGGCTGTGCTGTCAGCCAATGCCCGTAAGGCTTTTCGCTGCGGGCCCTTTCATACTGAAAAAGTCCGCCGAAAACTCGCTTACATCATGGCACTGTTTACTGGGGGCCGCTCAATCGTCGAGCCGGTTGTTCAACTACGACAAGCCGTAGAACGCAAGGCCGGCCACTCCGATCAACAATAACGTCAGCAGGGAAAATCCCGCGATGAGACGAGTCGATAGCGTCACGTTCTTCATAACCCTTCCTGGGAAAAATCCGCGCGACACAGACGGGGCAACTACGTCTGCAATTACGGCATCGCCCAAGGATTTTGAAGGGTTATGGAAAGTAAGCTGGAATACCATGGAGACTCGAATTCAGACTCGATGAATGTGAAGACCGCCATCGATATGAAACGCATCGCCGGTGCTGAACGGCAAACAGCCCGACGCCAGTGACGCGACGGCCTTGCCGATCTCCTCCACGGCCCCCCAGCGCGGGATGGGCGAAAACCCGTGCCGCATCTTCTCGTCGTAGTCGGCCTGGGCCACTTCCGTCATTCTGGTCTGAAAGATTCCCGGCCGCACCTCATACACCGGTATGCCAAGCTCGCCGAGCCTCGCGGCGAAAAGCTTCGTGACCGTGGTCAATGCCGACTTCGAGATGCAGTACTCCGCCCGGTTCGGAGCAATCAAAACCGCGTTCGCAGAGGAGATATTGATGATCGAACGGGCGCGCCCTTCGGCATGGGCGTCCTTGGCGAAACGGCGGGCGAGTCGTTGCGTCAGAAAGAACGTGCCGCGCAGGTTGATGTTCATCAACCGGTCGAAGCTTTCGGGTGTGACGTCGAGCAGGTCACCACGTTGCTCCACGCTCACGCCCGCATTGTTCACGAGGCAATCCACGCTCCCCAACGACGCATGCACTTCGTCGAGCAGCGAATCATGCCTGCCAAGGTCCGCGATGTTCGCCTCGAAGAACGCCGTACGCCGCCCCGATGCCCGTATCGCGTTCAACGTTTCTTCAGCGTCGCTATCGCGCTCCAGATCCGCGATGGCGATATCGAATCCGCTTGCGCAAAGCGCCCTGGCGATTGCGGCTCCGAGCCCGCGCCGGCCACCCGTGACCAGCGCGACCGGAGCCGATGCAACGTTCTTTTCGAGGGTATGGTTCATATGCACGCTACCGGCTGAAAGATTTTTGTTCGGTACTACGCGCTCGAGCCTTCATGCGCCAGGTACGCGCGAATGACGTCGGCGAAGTTTTCGTCGCCGGCGAGACCGAGCGCTCGCCGTTCAGCGGCTCGCGAAGCATCGAGCAATGCATCCGCGACCGGACCGATGTTGCCTTTGTCGGTCGAATCGAATGTCGAGCAATACTTGAAGAAGAACTGCCGACAACCTTGAGCGCGCAACCATTCGAGCGCTTCGAGCGATTGGCGGACCGCGGCGTCGGCCGCGCCTCACTGCAAGCTCATCTACGCAAAGCGAGCCGACCCGGCCTGTGTCGTCGTTCGACTCATGCCGCCGGGTCGATGATGCCACCCCTTACTGCTCGCCCCAACGACCAACGACCTGCTCCTGCACGCCGAGCCCTTCGACGCTCAAACGCATCACGTCGCCGGGCTTGAGGTACTTTTCCGGCTTCATGCCGAGCCCGACGCCCGGAGGCGTGCCCGTCGTGATCACGTCGCCCGGCTCCAGCATCACGAACTCGCTGATGTACGAAACGAGCTTGCGGATCGGGAAGATCATGTCGGACGTCGACGAGTTCTGAATACGCTTGCCGTTCAGTTCCAGCCACAGCGCCAGGTTCTGCACGTCGCCGGCTTCGTCGCCGGTCACGAGCCACGGACCGAGCGGGCCGAACGTTGGTGCCATCTTGCCCTTGACCCACTGCCCGCCCTGTTCGAGCTGGAACGCGCGCTCCGACACGTCGTTGCACACACAATACCCCGCGACGTAATCGAGCGCATCCTGCTCGCTGACGTTGTGCGCGCGCTTGCCGATCACCAGCGCGATTTCCACTTCCCAATCGGCCTTCGTCGATTTCAGCGGCAGCAGCACACGGTCATTCGGGCCGCAGATACAGGACGGCGCCTTGTTGAACAGGATCGGCTCCGCGGGAATCGGCGCATTCGTTTCGATGGCGTGCTGCACGTAGTTCAGACCCACGGCAATGAAGTTGCCCGGACGTGAAATGCACGCGCCGATGCGAGGGTTCCCCTCGACGACGGGCAGCGCCGCGAGATCCATCGCGCGGATTTTTTCGACGCCGTTGTCGGCGAAGAACGCCGGGTTGAAGTCGCTCACATGCGCCGACAGGTCGCGAATCTTGCCTTCCTGATCGACCAGACCGGGCTTTTCCTGCCCCGCGTTACCAAAACGTACCAGTTTCATGATGGATTTCCGTTATGCAAGGGTGAACACCGATCAGCGCGACTGCCCCAGTCTGCTGATCTCGAGGGTATAGATCTGGCAGGGGTCGCCTGCCGCCGAGTACTGCCGCCAGTAGACGTCGCCCAGCACGCGCGCCGTTTCGCTCGCACCGTGTTCCGTCGTGCATTCGATCAGCAGCACGCGCGAGGGCACCGCAAACGCGCCGCCACGATGCTGAGCCTCTGTCGTTTTGACGTTGCTCGCGTCCGTGTCGGCGGCAAAGAGGTGCGCCGCCACGACATCCGGCCGCTTCAGGATGCGCGGAAACAGGTCGTTCGCGACGAAGCCGATCAGCCGCCCGGCCGAATCTTCTTCCACGCGCAATTGCAGCGTGATCGCATACGCGCCGGTGCTATCGCCGCTGGAATGCTCGATCTGGCAGATCGAGCGCGCGGTATTGCGGAAATGCTTGACGTTGGCCTGCGTCGAAGGCGCCGGATTGTTCAGGCGTTCGAGATAGGCAGGCCCCGTCAGCGTATCTAGATCGACGGCCTCGTAGACCGTCAGCCATTCCGGCGAGGCACTCGCGCCGCGATAACGCCGGCCGCGCAGAAAGCCGTCGATCGACAGGCGCTCAGGAATATGGTCCTTGTTGTGCCATTCGTAGAAGTCCGCTCGCGCCTCTTCGGCGATATCGTTCCAGATAAGAACGAAGGCGGAACCCAGCAACGACATGATGGATGTCTCCGGTTGTGATACGGCGGTTAGCGGATATGGAAGAACTCGAGGATCGCGTCGATCTGTCCCGTGTGCATGTCGACACCCGTCGCGGTCGGACAGCCGCACCGGCGCGCATGGGCGATCAGCGCACTCGGGCGATCGGCGGGGCGCAGCACCACGTCGCCGACGATCACCGTGCTGTCGAGCGGACCGAGATCGACCGGCATGCCGTCGTCATCGCGCATCCCCACGACCGACGCATTGACGATCAGATCGTGGCCGGCCGCGCTCGCGTCCGCGCTGCGCACGTCGCATCCCTGCGCGTCCCGCGCGAGCAGGCTCGCGAGATTCGCCGCACGGGCCGCGTCCTTGTCGTAGACGGTGAGCGCTTTCACACCCGCGTCCAGCAGCGCGCCCGCGATGGCGCTGCCGGCCCCGCCACAGCCGATCACCAGTGCGCGCTTGCCGGCCAGTTCGTGTCCGTGTGCGAGCAGCCCGCGGACAAAACCCTCGCCGTCGAACATGTCTCCGAACCAGCCGCCGTCCGCTTCGCGGCGCAATGCGTTGACCGCACCCACGCGCTGCGCACGCGGATGCACACGATCGGCGATCGCGAGCGCGTCGGCCTTGAACGGCGCCGTTACGAGCACGCCGTCGAGATTGCGCAGCTTCAGCAGCGCCGGCAACACCTCGTGAATCTCGTGAGCGGCGATATGTACCGGCACGAGCACGGCGTCGATGCCAGCCTTCGCCAATTCCCGGCAATAGACTTCCGGCGAGCGCACCTGCACGACCGGATCGCCGACGATTGCATAGAGGCGCGTCTTCCCCGTGATAGAAGGTAGCGTGTTCATGCGTGGCTCCCATACCATTCGGCGACGCGCTGCGAGCGATAGCGGCGCGCCTTGCCCGACGTCTCCGCGGCGAGGCCCATGAGGTCCGGCGCGAAGATGCGTGCGTCCATCTCTCGCAGATCCGTCGCCACCGGCGTGCGGAAATCCATCTGCGAGAAGATGTCGCGTTCGAGGTCGACGCCCGGCGCGACTTCGATCAGTTCCAGGCCCGCTGCGCCGACCCGGAACACCGCGCGCTCGGTCACGAAGAGCGCGGTATTGCCGCGTTGATGGGCAAGCGCCGCGTTGTAGCAGATCTGTTCGAGCGAACTGACGAATTTGCGGTGCCGCCCTTCCTGCACGATCGCCGTACGGCCGCCGTTCCACTGCACGTCGAGGCCGCCCGCGGTCAGCGTGCCGCTGAAAATCACCCGCTTCGCGTTCTGGCTGATATTGATGAACCCGCCGACGCCGACGATCTTGTCGCCGAAGCGGCTGATATTGACGTTGCCATGCGCATCGACTTCGGCGAACGACAGAAACGCGAGGTCGAGGCCGCCGCCGTCATAGAAGTCGAATTGCGACGGCTGCTCGATCATCGCCGCGAAGTTCTGCGCGCCGCCGGAGTCGCGCCCCGTAATCGGCGCGCCGCCGATCAGCCCCTGCTCGTTCGTCAGGATGACGGAGTCGAGCAGACCTTCCTCGGCCGCGACGGTCGAGAGCCCGGTCGAAATGCCCGCGCCGAGATTGCAGACCGCCGCCGGGTACAGCTCCATGGCCGCGCGCCTCACGATGACCTTGCGCGGCCCGAACGGCAGCGGCTTGATTTCGCTCAGCGGCACGCGCAGCTCGCCTGCATAGCTCGGGTCGTAGTCGGTCGCGTAGGTCTGCCGCTGCTCGGGCTCGACTACCACGAAGTCGACGAGGATGCCGGGAATCTTGACCTGCTTCGGCGGCAGCGTGCCGCTGCGCGCCATGCGCTTCACCTGCACGATGGTGATGCCGCCCGCGCGGCGCGTGGCCTGCGCCATCGCGATCATTTCGCCGAGCACCGCCTCCTGCTCCATCGTGATGTTGCCGTCCTCGTCGGCCGTCGTGCCGCGCAGGAAAGCGACGTCGATCGGGAACGGCTTGAAGCGCAGCCACTCTTCGTTGTCGAGCGTGATCAGTTCAACGAGCGGCTCCTCGGTGCGCGGACTTTGCCGGGCGCCCTGCTGGCGCGGATCGACGAACGTGTTCAGACCGGTCTTCGTGATCAGCCCGGGGCGGCCGCCCGCCATTTCCCGCATCAACTGGGACAGCACGCCCTGCGGCAGCGTATAGGCCTCGATGCGGTCCTGCGCGGCCATCTCCAGTAGCCCGGGCGAATCGATCAGCGCGCTGGTGATCGCGCGCTTGAGCAGCCCGTCGTGAGCGAGGTGGCTCGCGCCGAGCGCGGCCCGGTCGCCGATGCCGACGACACTGATCGACGTGAGATCGCGCGGCTGCTGCTCGGCGAGAAAGCGCCGCTCGACGGCTGCGAGCAGCGCCTCGGGGACCGCATGCCCGCCGCCCGATCCGCTGATCAGGACCGAGTCGCCTGTGCGCAGCAGGCTTGCCGCTTCGTCAGAAGTAATTCGTTGCATGAGAGTGTCTGCGTCCGGTTGAATTTGGAAGGCCGCTCGTACGGCCCGGCAATTTCAATGTAACCGGTCTCATGAATGTCCGCAAGAACGACCTCATTTTTCCAGGGAATACCCCTATTTTTGCGTGTCACACATACGTTCTACTGGATAAGCATTGCGAAAAATTGAATGTAACCGGTATTATTTCCGCACAACGGCGAGCGCCGATGCGGCGCCGCCGCCCCAGCTACGTCACAGGAGAGATCAGATGGCAATCAAAGGTGTAGAAATCGGCGACGAATACCGCTTCGCAAAGACCGTCGGCGAGACCGACGTGACACTGTTCGCGGGCTTGACGGGCGATTTCAGCGATACCCACATCAATGAGCAGTACATGCAGGAAAAATCCGCCATCGGCCGGCGCATCGCGCACGGCGCCCTGCTGGTGGGCTATATGTCGACCGCATCCACGATCAGCATCGCGCACATCATCCACCGCACCGATCTCGACGAATTCCCCGTCTCGGCCGGCTACGACCGCATCCGCTTCATCAAGCCGGTGCTGCTCGGCGACACGGTGACCGTCATCTACCGGGTCGCGGAAATCGACGAGGTGAAGCGCCGCAGCACCGCTGACATGGAGGTGATCAACCAGCACGGCGAAGTCGTCGCGGCAGGCCGCCACCTGATGAAATGGGCAAGGAAACTGTCGAACAAAAGCTAGCCGGGGGCGCCCTGCCGCGCCGCTATAATTCGGACAGACAGCGCAAACGGACCGGGAACCGGCCACGCATGGTGAAGACGAAAACGACAATGGAAGATACGGCCCCCGCCCGCAAGACCCGCATGACGAGTGTCACCCTGCGTGACGTAGCGAAATTCGCCGGCGTGTCCTCGGCCACCGTCTCGCGGATGATGAACGCGCCCGAGCTCGTCTCGGACGAACTGCGGGCCCGCATCACCGCCGCGATCAATCACCTCGGGTGGGTGCCCCACGCCGCCGCGCGTGCGCTCGCGACCCAGCGCACGGCGACGATCGGCGCGGTGTTCCCGACCGTCTCGAACGAGCACTTCGCCACCGCGATCCAGGAGTTGCAGGAAGCGCTGGAATCCGCAGGCTATACGCTGCTGCTCGGATGCTCCCAGTACGACGTCAAACGCGAACTCAACCAGGTTCGCAACATGCTCGAACGCGGCGTCGATGCGGTCGTGCTGGTCGGCGAATCGCATCACCCCGATCTCTACCCGTTGCTCGCGCAGCGCAAGGTTCCGTTCGTCAATACGTTCACCTTTCACCGGGATAGCGAACACCTGTGCGTCGGCGTGGACAATCATCGGGCATTCTTCGAATTCACGACTTATCTGCTCGGCCTCGGACATCGGCGCTTCGCGATGCTGTCCCAGAAGGAAGACTCGAACGACCGCGCGCTCGCCCGCCGGGAAGGCGTGCGCGACGCGCTCGCCGAGCAGGGACTCGGCATTTCGGCGGCTCACATGGTCGAAGGGCTCTGGGGCGTTCGCGTCGGCCGCGAGTTGTTCTCGCGCGTGATGAACACGCCGCAGCCGCCGACTGTCGTGATCTGCGGAAACGGCTCGTTCGCGATCGGCGCAATGCTCGAAGCGATGCAGGCCGGCTACGAGATACCGGAGCAGTTGAGCCTCGCGGGCTTCGACGACTTCGAGGTCATGTCCGAGCTACCCATTCCGATCACCACCGTCAGCGTGCCGAGCGCGCAGATCGGCCGCAGCGCAGCGCAGATGATCCTCGCGGAGTTGTCGGGCGGGAAGCGCGCGCAGAGCATCGAATGCGAGGCGGAGATCGTCATTCGTGCATCGTCCGGGCCGCCGCCGCGCAGCAGAAGCTCGAAGTAAGGCCTCAGGGAACGGGCCGGCCGCGCGCGGCTTCGAGAATCGCGTACCAGTCCTGCCGGTCCAGCCTGATCCGCCGCCCGTCGATCGCGGCCTGCACCGAATCGAGCCGACGGCTGCCCACGATCGCGTACGGCGCGCCGGGCATGCGGAAAATCCACGCATAGGCAATCTCCAGCCAGCTCGCCGCGCCATATTTCGGCCGCAGGCCTGCCATGACGCCACGCACGCGCCGGGCCGCTTCGTCCGCCTCGGAGAACAGGCGTCCGCCGCCGAGCGGCGACCAGATCATCGGCGGCACTTTCGCCTGTGCCAGGACCGCGAACATGTCGCCGTCCAGCGCACCCGTTTCGAACGGAGAGAATTCGATCTGGTTGGTGGCGAGCGCTGTCCGCTCATGCAGCAATTCGAATTGCCTGACCGAAAAATTCGACACACCGAATGCGCGAATCTTGCCCTGCTCGACGAGCGATTGCGCGGCAAGCGCGATGTCATCGATGTCCATCAACGAATCCGGCCGATGGATCAGGAAGAGGTCCAGATAGTCGGTCGCGAGCCGCCTCAACGATTGCTCGACGGCCTCGCGCAGATAGGCAGGGGCGGAATCGTAGTACTTGAGCGGGCCTTCGCCCGCCGATGACGCGGCGAGCCTGATGCCCGCCTTACTGACGATCCGAATCCTGCCGCGCAGCGACGGGTCCAGCGCCAACGCCTCGCCGAAAAGGGACTCGACCGCTCCCCTGCCATAGATGTCGGCATGGTCGAACGCCGTTACGCCGCGCTCGATGCAGCGGTGGATGAAATCGACAAGCTCGCCGGCGGACATGCGCCAATCGCCAACACGCCACATCCCGGCCACAACGCGTGAAATGCCAAGCTCCGAAAGCACATCGGCCGCCGCACCGGGCACTCGGTCATCGTTTGATTTTTCCATTTCTGTAAACGGTCTCATAGATCAGATTCATGGTGTCGACACGCCTTATTGTCACGTATAAACCCCATTAATTCCAATGCTTTAGGTGTATTCCCTTGGTTATCCGAATCGTCGTTGTCTCCTTTAATGAGACCGGTTACATTACCGACTCGATCATAAAATCTGGCTGGGTGGAGACAACATGCAATCTGAAGTTACCTTGCCCCACAAGACCTCCAAGCGCTGGTACCGTGAAATAACGGCATCCCAGTGGCGTGTGCTCGTTGCCGCATGGGGCGTCTGGGTCAACGATGCGCTGGACTTTCTGGCAATCACCTTCGTGCTGCGCGACATCGCGCACACCTTCGGCGTCTCGCTCGACACCGCATCGCTGCTGCTTCTGGCAACGTACGGCGTGCGCTGGATCGGCGGCCTGCTCTTCGGCGGCCTGAGCGACCGGATCGGGCGCAAGATCCCGCTTCTGATCACGCTGACATGGTTTACGGCCGGAGCCGTCGCCACGGGCCTCTCGTGGAACTTCACCTCGCTGGTGGCGTTCCGGCTGCTGCTCGGTTTCGGCATGGCGCCCGGCTTCTCGCTCGGCGCGGCGATGGTCGCGGAATCGTGGCCGGAGCGCTACAGGGCGATCGGCATCGGCATTCTCGATACGGGTTGGGGCGTGGGGGCGATCGGCGCCGCACTCGCCTACGAGTTCATCTATCCGGCATTCGGCTGGCGCGGCATGTTCTTTGTCGGATTGCCGCCGGCATTTCTGCTCGCCCTCTTCATCATCTTTTTTGTCCCCGAATCCACGGCATGGAAGGAAGGCCGGGCCAAGTCCAGCGCACAAGGCCAGAAGAATCCTGTTGCACAGCTCTTCAAACGCTATCCAGACCGCGTCGCCTATCTCGCGTTGCTGATGTTCGTGCTGTGCTTCGGGTCATGGCCGTTCCAGGCGCTGCTGCCCACGTACCTGCGTTCGCTGGATTTCCCCGCGGGATTCGTCAGCTCCGTGGCAATGGCCTCCGCCGTCGGTCAGATCTTCGGCTTCGTGGCATCGGGCTTCATTGCCGAGCGAGTGGGCCGACGCCTCGCGATCGCGCTGATGATCGGCCTCGGAGCGCTATGCGTGGCCGGCGTGGTCATGACGGCCTCCAACACGCTGCTTGCGCTGGCGTGCGCCTTCCTCAGCGGATTCTTCCTCATCGGTTCTTCGGGCATCTGGGGCACGATATTGACGGAGAACCTGCCGCGCGACGTCCGTGCCTCGGGCGTGGGTTTTCTCTACAACTTCGGCGTGATCGGCGGCGGCATCGCACCGTTCATCGTTCTCTCGACCATGCATCGCCTGTCTCTTTCCATGGCGAACGGCATCATCGCGTTCACCATCGGCGCCGCGATTCTGGGCATGATCCTGCTGCGTTTCGCTCGCGAAACGAAAGGTATCGATCTCGCGCAAATCGATATGGAAAGCGAATGAAGGCGTTGTCGAGATAAGCCTCGACCGACCCGACAGGTATCGCCACACGACAGCGCACCCGGGGAAACCCAATGGCAATCCTGGAGAACAAGGCAGGAATCCGGATCGGCACCGACAGCACCGGTGCCGGCATCGTTCTCATGATTGTCACGACGGCGGTATTCGCGGCAAGCGATACGACCGTGAGAATCATCGGCTCCACGGCCCCCCTGCTGGCGTTGCTCTGCGTACGCTATCTGTTTCAGGTGATCGCACTGGGTGTCTGGCAGGCGCGCCGCGACCTCTCCGGACTCTTCCGCACCGGCAGCCTGCCCCTGCAGATTGCGCGCTCGCTGCTGCTGTTGAGCAATACCGCTTGCACATTTTCGGGTCTGCGGCATCTGCCGCTTCCCGTCACCACGTCGCTCGCCATGCTCGCACCGCTGATCTCCACGCTGCTTGTGGCGCTCGTCCTGAAAGACGAGGTGCCGATGAACAGCGCCTCAGCCGCTTCCATCCGCTTGTCGACCTTGGCTCTCGACGGACTGATACCCACTCGATTGTCAATACGGCGGCTGAGGCCTTGTGCGACGGCGTTTCCGCCTGGTCACGTGGCGTCGATACCGTCATTCATACCGAAATTCCGACCTGGCAGTAAATAGCTCCCGTTGCACCGGATTGGAAGAGATACCGACGTCGATACCGTCAACGCGTCATCTCAGGGAGCTACTGCTGCCTTGCCGCAGTGCCGGTCGTCCGCCAAGCGTCACGGGCCCGAGAATCGCGGCATTTGGTTGCTCGGTCCGGCAGCTAAAACGGAAGCAACAACGTTCGCCGAAAATTTGGCGAAAACACAAAAAAGGAGGCTCTGCAGGCATTCGGCCGCGGGGCTTCGGCGTCTCAGCGCGCTTCTCGGCAACCCTGCAACCCGCAGCACAGCGAGCCACGCCTCGCGCAGGCTCCAGGACGCGAATGTAGTGACACGGCTCGAGCGCAGGCGCTACCGAATCGAGGACGAAGCGTATGCCGAGTGGATTCGACAGACCACGGCGAACCATCTTCGGGATTCGCTTGCCGGGACATCCCGGGCGAAGGCGAAAAAGTAGCGCGCTCCGAGCAGCTGACTACCCCGGACGTAGGGGAAATCGAGAAGCTTACGGACCTCTGCAGACCACTGCGAACTTGAGATCGTCGCCCGACCAGCGGGCGACGACGTAGCGTGAGCGGTATTTCCCAGGCGCCGTCACGTCGTGACGTCCCTATGCCTAGAGATCAACGGGGCTTCCCGACCAGTTGCGTGCGCTTGATGATTCCGTAACCTACAAGTTACAATCCGATTATGACGAAGCTGATCGTTACGCCCGAATTTGACACTTGGCTATCCCGCGTGCGGGACCGCCAGGCGGCGTCGGCGATCGCCGGTCGGCTCAGCCGGGCAAAGTTAGGCAACCTTGGGCACTGGCGTGCGGTAGGCGACGGTGTCTCGGAGATGAAGATCGATGTAGGCAAAGGTTACCGTGTCTATTTCACGCAGCGTGGCAACGTGCTGGTAATTATCCTATGCGGTGGTGACAAGTCCACGCAGGCCGCAGACATCAAGCGCGCCAAGGCCATCGCGAAAGAGTTGGAGTTTTGACATGAAAGTCAGCGAGTTGATGGAGTTCGACGCGTCGAAGTACCTGAAGGATGAAAACGACTATCGGCTGTATCTCGCGCAAGCGTTTGAAAGCGGCGATCCAGTCGAAATCCAGGCAGCACTTGGCGACGTTGCCAAAGCACGCGGTATGACGGCACTCTCACGCGAGTCGGGTATCGCACGTGAAGCGCTGTACCGCGCGCTCTCCAACAAAGGAAATGCGGAATTCGCGACGATCATGAAGGTGATCGGGGCGATGGGCTTGCACCTCACGCTGGCAAAGCCCGAAACAGTACCGAAGGCAGCCGCCAAAGCGAAAACCGCGACGAAGGCCGTCGTGGCTAAGAAAGCACGGCCAGCCGCGAAGCGAGGGGAGACGACGACCTCGAAGAGCCGTACCCGAACCAGCAGCACGGCACACGCCTGACGCCCAGCCCGACCGCCCAGCAGACGATCCGCCGAACCGGCCCTCGTGAGCTTTTCTTGCTACATAATCGCAGCTCCGATGCGGTCGCTTTCTCGAGGTCGGATAGGATAATGGGCTTTCGAGCCACAGTCGGCAATCTCTTAAAGTGCGCCGCACCCGCCATCTCGCACCGATGCCCCTCGACTACCCTACCCTCGATGCGCTACGCACGCGCCATCCCGCCTGGCGCTTGTTACGTTCCGACCACGCGCCGCTCGCTGTCAGCTTCCTGCATCGCGCGTTCGTCGCACCGAACGTACGAGTGGCGTCAGCTCCGCTTCTTGCCGAAGCACTCGAGGATGAGCTTTACGCGTTACGCGAACAACTCGGCGACAGTGTCTTCCCAAGGCCCGCGCTCGAGTATCTGAACGACTGGGCGAGCCCAGAAAAGGGATGGTTGCGCAAGTTCTATCGCCAAGGCTCCGATGAGCCGCAGTTCGACCTGACACCCGCCGCGGAGAAAGCGATCGCATGGCTCGGCTCGCTGACGGAGCGCAGCTTCGTCGGCACGGAATCACGGCTCTTGACGCTTTTCGAGCTGCTACGGCAGATGGGCGAAGGTAGCGAAGCAGATCCGGAAAAGCGTCTTGCCGAGCTCCGCGCGCGGCGCAGCCAGATCGACGAAGAAATCGCTAGGGTGCAGGCCGGTGACGTCCGGCTGCTCGACGATGCCGCACTCAAGGACCGCTTCCAACAATTCATGCAGATGGCGCGCGACCTGCTTACCGATTTCCGCGAAGTCGAGCAAAACTTTCGGCTGCTGGACCGGCACGTCCGCGAGCGAATTGCACTTTGGGAAGGATCGAAGGGCGCACTCATCGAAGAAATCATGGGCGAGCGCGACGCGATCGCCGATTCGGACCAGGGCAGCAGCTTCCGGGCGTTTTGGGACTTCCTGATGTCGAGCCGCCGCCAGGAGGAACTCTCTGAGCGGCTCGAACACGTGCTCGCGCTGCCCGCGGTGATGGAAATGAGGCCCGACGCGCGCATGCGGCGGGTCCACTATGACTGGCTGGAAGCCGGCGAGCATACGCAGCGCACTGTCGCTCAGCTCTCGCAGCAGCTTCGACGCTTCCTCGACGACCAAGCGTGGCTCGAAAACCGCCGCATCATGGATATCTTGCGCGGCGTAGAAACGAAAGCGCTAGCGCTACGCGAAGCGCCGCCGTCCGGCGCAGTCATGGAGATCGAAACCGCCTCCGCCGACGTCGAACTGCCGATGGAGCGCCCGCTCTACGTGCCGGCACTGCGCCCTCTCATTGCCAACGTCGCAATCGAGGCCGGCGACGCCGACCTCGATGCCTCGGCACTCTATACGCAGATCGTTGTCGATCGCGCTCGGCTCGCGGGCCACGTCCGCCGATGCCTACAAGATCAGCCGCAAATCACGCTTGCCGAACTGACCGCTTCACAGCCGCTCGCGCATGGGCTTGCCGAACTCGTCGCCTATTTGCAACTGAGCACGGAGGGTGGATCATTTCGCGCGACCGTCGATGAAGCCACTTCCGATACGATCGAATGGCACGCGAGCGACGCCAGCGGAAGGACAATCCTCAAGCGCGCGACGATGCCGCGCGTGATTTTCACAAGATAAAGATGACGGAAGAACTACAAGCCTCCTCGCCGGGTCGAGTCGATTTGTCGACGGTTGCTATTGCGCTGCTCAAGGGCGTAGTGTACCGAGACGTAGACGAGCGCCTATGGGCCGCGCTGCTCGAATTGCAGACGCATGTGCGCGACTACATTACCGTACTTGGCCTCGAGCTCGTCGTGGACGAGGCAGAAGGTTACGCATTCGTCAAAAGCCGCTCGGAGGAAGACGCCGAAGTCGACGGAGGCCGGGCTAAGACGCCCCGGCTCATTGCGAGGCGTCAGCTCTCGTTCCCCGTGAGCTTGCTGCTCGCACTGCTGCGAAAAAAACTGGCGGAATGGGATGCCGGCGGCGGCGACACGCGGCTCGTGCTTTCGCGCGAGGACATCGTCGAACTCGTGCGCGTATTTCTTCCTGCGAGCAGCAACGAGGCGCGCCTGGTCGATCAGATCGATACACATGTGAACAAGATCGTCGAGCTCGGCTTTCTGCGCCGGATGAAAATCACGAGCGGACCGCCCACATTCGAGGTGCGGCGTATCCTCAAGGCGTTCGTCGATGCGCAATGGCTGCTCGATTTCGACGCGCGGCTCGCGGGCTACCGGGCGCACCTACAGGCTTCGGCGTCTTCGGACCAACTGGAGAGTCGCGATGAATGAGCCGCGAACGCTGGGCCTCGATTTTGCCGCCGACGACGCCCTAACGGGCTTTCGCCTCGAGCGGCTCGAGGTTTTCAACTGGGGCACCTTCGACGAACGGGTCTGGGTGCTGCGGTGCGACGGCAGAAACGGTCTGCTGACAGGAGACATCGGTTCCGGCAAGTCGACGCTCGTCGACGCCGTCACTACCCTCCTCGTGCCCGCGCAGCGCATCGCCTACAACAAGGCGGCAGGTGCGGACAGCAAGGAGCGTACGCTACGCTCGTATGTGCTCGGCCACTACAAGTCGGAACGCAACGAGGTGACGGGGACGGCCAAGCCCGTGAGCCTGCGCGACCACAACAACTACTCGGTGATTTTGGGCGTGTTTCGTAACGCCGGGTACGATGCCACGGTCACCCTCGCGCAGGTGTTCTGGATGAAAGACGCGCAGGCGCAACCCGCGCGATTCTTCGTCTGTGCCGAACGCGACCTCTCGATCGCAGCCGACTTCTCGCATTTCGGTACCGACATCGCACAACTGCGCAAAAAACTGCGCGGGCTGAGTGCGGAGATCGAGGACACATTTCCCAAATACAGCGCCTGGTTCCGTAGGCGCTTCGGCATCGAAAACGAGCAAGCGCTCGAACTCTTTCATCAAACGGTATCGATGAAATCGGTGGGCAATCTCACCGACTTCGTACGAAGCCATATGCTCGAGCCGTTCGACGTCGCACCGCGCGTAGACGCGCTGATTGCTCACTTCGACGATCTGAATCGTGCGCACGAAGCGGTATTGAAGGCCAAACGCCAAGTCGAACTGCTGACTCCGCTCATTGCCGATTGCGACCGGCACAGCGAGCAGGGGCACGTGCTCGAAGGCTGGCGAGTTTGCCGTGAGGCATTGAAACCCTACTTCGCCGGACTCAAGCTCGGCCTTATCGAACGCCGCCTCCAATTGCTCGACGAGGATCATGCTCGCTCGACCTCCCGCAAGGCGCGGCACGAAGAAGCACGCGACCAAGCGCGCCAGCGAGTGGACGATTTGCGCCACGCCGTGGCCGAGCGAGGCGGCGATCGCATCGCGCAACTCGAGGGCGAAATCCGCGAACACGAGCGAGAAAGCGCGCGTCGCCGCGAACGCGCGCAACGCTATGCCGCCATCGTTACGCTGCTCGGCGAAACCGACGCCACGGATGAGGCGGCGTTCGTTTCTCAGCGCCAACGTCTGGCAGAGCGGCGCAGTTCACTCGCCGACGACGAAGCGCAAAAGCAAAATGCGACTACGGAATGGACTGTGACATTTCGCGAAGGCAAAGCGCAGCATGATCTGTTGGAGGATGAGATCGCGAGCCTGAAAGCGCGACGTAACAACATTCCGAAGGAACAAGTCACGATGCGCTCTAGCCTATGCTCGGCGCTCGGCCTGGAGGAGGACGCCCTACCCTTCGTCGGCGAACTCATTCAGGTGCACGAGAGTGCGCGCGATTGGGAGGGTGCCGCCGAGCGCGTCCTGCGCAATTTCGGTCTGTCGCTGCTCGTTCCCGATGAGCACTATGCGAACGTCGCGGCGTGGGTCGATCGCACTCATCTCCGGGGGCGTCTCGTCTATTTTCGAGTGCGCACGGAGCGCGCCGCGCGCGGCGCCGAGGCCATCGAGCTACACCGCGACTCGCTCGCGCGCAAGCTCGCCGTCAAGCCAGATTCTCCGTTCTATGGCTGGCTCGAGCGTGAAGTCAGCCGCCGTTTCGATTATGCATGTTGCGATGCGCAGGAGCAGTTTCGGCGCGAGACACGCGCGATCACGCTTGCGGGTCAAGTGAAAGCGCCTGGGGAACGCCACGAAAAAGACGACCGCCACGCGCTTGACGATCGCAGCCGCTACGTGCTCGGTTGGAGCAACAAGGCCAAAATTGCCGCACTGGAAGCACAACGGCGAGCGCTCGAAGTTCAGCTCGGCGAAATCGGGCGAAGGCTGGGAGACGCCCAAAGCGAGCACGCCAAGGTGCGAAAGCAACTCGAAGCCCTTGCCCGTGCCGGCGAATTCGTAGATTTTCGAGAAATCGATTGGGCGAGTTGCGCCGTCGCGATTGCTCGTCTCACAGACGAAAAGGCAAGACTTGAATCGGCAAGCAATACGCTCGCCGAGCTCACGGCTCAATTGGTTTCGGCGCAAGCGGCGTTGAAGGCGAGCGAAGCAGCGATCTCGGAGACCGACTCCGAACTAGGCGGTATCCATGCCAAGCGGGAGGCGGCGGAAACTTTGCGCGACGAAACGCGCGAGTTCGTTACGCAAGTGAATGGCGGACTTGCCGAACGAATCGAGGCGCTACGAGCAGAGATCCTTGGCGAACATCAGCTTTCCGTCGAATCATGCGACAACCGAGAACACGACGTGCGCGAGGCGTTAACAAGCCGCATCGACAACGAAACGAGATCGCTTGGCCGCCTTGCCGAAAAAATCGTCAAGGCCATGGCGGCTTTCAAGGATGCCTACAAGCTTGAAACGACCGATTTCGATGCGAGCCTCGACGCAAGCTCAGAGTACCGCGAGATACTCGCGAGACTGCAAGCAGACGATTTGCCACGGTTCGAAGCGCGTTTCAAAGAGCTGCTCAACGTCAACACGATCAACGAGATCGCCAACTTCCACGCCCAGCTCGCACGCGAACGGGAGACGATCAAGGAACGCATCGAACGCATCAATGAATCGTTGCGGCAAATCGACTACAACGCTGGCCGATACATCGTACTAGAGAGTCAGCCCAGCCTCGACGCGGAGATCCGCGAATTGCAGAGCGATCTGCGCGCATGCACCGAGGGCGAACTCACCGGCTCGGACGACAGCCAATACTCGGAGGCCAAGTTTCTGCAGGTCAAACGGATCATCGACCGCTTCCGCGGCCGCGAAGGCTTGAGCGAGCAGGATCGGCGCTGGCGAGCCAAAGTGACCGACGTGCGCAACTGGTTTTTGTTCGCCGCCAGCGAACGTTGGCGCGAGGACGATAGCGAACACGAGCACTATTCGGACTCCGGCGGCAAGTCAGGCGGCCAGAAGGAAAAGCTCGCCTATACGATCCTCGCCGCGAGCCTCGCCTATCAGTTCGGCCTTGAATGGGGCGCCGTGCGGTCTCGATCGTTCCGCTTTGTCGTCATCGACGAAGCGTTTGGCCGAGGCTCCGACGAATCGGCGCAGTACGGTCTCACATTGTTTCAAAAACTGAACTTGCAACTGCTGATCGTCACGCCGCTGCAAAAGATTCACATTATCGAGCCGTTCGTGTCGAGCGTCGGATTCGTTCAGAACGAGGGCGGACGCGCTTCGAAGCTGCGCAACCTGTCGATCGAGGAGTATCGCTCGCGCAAGGCGGAGTTTGAACGATGAATTGGACGACAACTGCCGATCTGCGCGCGCGCCTCCAACGCCTATGGGAACGGGGCGAATGGCTACGAAGTCTCGTAGACGGCACTGAGGGGCTATTCCCGCTGCGTCTGGCGATAAAAGGCCCGAGCTCGTCCGAGTTGGCTGAACGCTTCGACGCGGTACGCGCATGGATCGCGGAGATTACCGCAATACCGCGCGTACGCGTCGAATGGCGAGAAATCAATCACCGGATTCTCGGCCTGCAACGTTTGCCGCAAGCAGCTTGGGTCGACACGCTGGACGATGCACTCGCCGTTGCCGGCAAGCGCCGCGACGCGGCGCGGTTCGAGCGGCTGCTCGACATCACCCGCTCCCGCCAGCCAAAGCTCACCACGTGGCTCGCACAGCGCCCGTTGCTAGCGCTTGAGTTCGCCGACGATTGGGAACGACTACTGGCAGTCGTCGAGTGGCTGCAAGCGCATCCGCGGCCGGGCGTATATCTTCGTCAAGCCGAAATCGCGAATGTCGACTCGAAATTCATTGAGGCGCGGCGCGGCGTCCTCGCCCAATGGCTCGATCTCGTGCTGCCGTCCGAGGCAATCGACAGTAGCCGAGCCGGTGCCGCCCAATTCGCCGCCCGCTACGGATTCCGAGAGAAGCCGCCCCGGATTCGATTTCGCGTGCTCGATGAGCGGCTCGCCGTTCTGCCCGGCATGGGCCGGCCGGATATCGCACTCGACGCTGACAGCTTCGCGCGCCTCGCAGTGCCGTGCAGCCACGTGTTCATTACAGAGAACGAAATCAATTTTTTGGCGTTTCCCGACGTTCCACTGTCGATCGTGCTCTTCGGCGCAGGCTACGGTTGGGAATGTTTAGAGCCGGCGCGATGGATCACGGATTGCGCGCTTCACTACTGGGGTGACATCGACACCCACGGCTTCGCCATTCTCGATCAATTGCGCAGCCGGTTCCCGCATGTTGGGTCGTTCTTGATGGACCGCGCGACGCTAATGGCGCATGAAGCGTTTTGGGGAAACGAAGGCGATCAGGTTACGCGCGATCTGCCGCGACTCACGGCTAAAGAGCGAGAACTTTTCGACGATCTCCGCGACAACCGGATTCGCCATGGATTGCGGCTCGAGCAAGAGCGCGTGGGATTTGGGTCGGTCAGGGCGGCGCTAGAGGAGCGGGCTTGCGCTTAAACCTTGCCGATCTCACCACCATGCACAACTCCACTGCGACTCGAAGCAAGCCGCCTCGAAGATGCCTTCCCCAACTCCCACGTTCAGTGGCTTCGGTTTGCGCTGCCGCTATGCAGCAGAGCATCCGAAATCGTCGACAGCACCTCGGCCAGTCGTCTTGCCGTCTCGGGAGATGGCAGCGGCAATCTGAGACTTCGCTCACCCGTCACGGCATCGCGTTCTACCCACGGGTGTGCGGCAAGCGCGCCATCGCCCGGCTCACTCAACGCCGACGCCAGCACCGCGCCGAACTGCAGCAGCCCTGACCACGGTTCGAAGGACGCGCCTCGTTGCGCCGTATCGACGGTCGAAGCTTGAGGGCGCTCTCCGGCATCGGCGAGGTCGGTGTCCACGACGCTCGCCTCACGCGCCGCGTTGCCAGACGCGACGGCGCCGCTCGCGGCTTCCTCTGCCGCGGCCATGACCTCGCTCTCGCCCATGTGCCCCGTGACGTTTTCGATATCCTTCATGAAGCGGGTCAGGCGCGATCGGTGGGAGCAGCGGACATGCGGTGAGCTTACACGACGCCACCCACAAGCTCTCCACGCGTAATGAACGTTTACAATGCGCTTCGCGGGCGTACCGCATCGATCGGCTGCCGCCAATCGA
>Ga0154006_1000124_pt1 | contig 24941 bp, 23 predicted proteins | sample TSFL090MetaG_FD_104747 | JGI IMG/M metagenome (GOLD analysis project Ga0154006, IMG submission 104747) | Attine ant fungus gardens microbial communities from Florida, USA - TSFL090 MetaG | ecosystem: Host-associated > Fungi > Mycelium > Unclassified | place: USA: Florida, Wakulla State Forest...
CAGCCCTGGCGTCAACTTTTCTAGCCTATTTATTTGTTGTTTACGACCAAGGACATGGCTGGGGGTATCGGTATATTCATGGAGCTTGGGGCGCGTTGCCAATTATTGCGGGACTATGGCTGACGTGCAAAAAAAACGACATACAACGCTGGGGTGGCTGCATGGCTCTTGCTGGTCTGTTGGCCAGCCCGATTTTCTTATGGCAGACATATGCCACCATCAAGCACGAATTATCCTACCGTCTGACTACGCCAGAGCAAGGCAATTGGATTGTGTTTGTGTCGATGAATACCAGTGGAGGCTACAAAGGAGATTTAGTACAGAATCCACCAGGTTCTTATCACACACGCTATCTCGTCAGCAGAGGTAAAGAAAAAGACAGCGCGATCATTGCAAAATATTTTCCTGGAGCGAAAGAAATTCGGTTCGATGACCGAGGATCAGTATGGCAAGTACCACAGGACGTAGCCGCCTGGAAAATTCAGACATCAGAATGACTGCCGAACAAGAAACCCCCTCTATTGAAACCACATCGGATTCTCAGTCAGAAATCTTGTTGAGCGCTGTCATGCCGTGCCTGAACGAAGCGGAAACCATTGGCACGTGCGTGAAAAAAGCCATGAACTGTATCCACAGCATGGACATCGCCGGCGAAGTGATCGTAGCCGATAATGGATCGACCGATGGGTCTCAGGATATTGCGCGGAGATATGGCGCACGGGTTGTCAATGTCCCGTATCGAGGCTATGGCGCCGCGCTTACCGCGGGCTTTCAAGCTGCCCGAGGCAAGATTATCGTAATGGCCGACTCGGATTGTTCCTATGACTGGGAAGCCATGGGTCCACTTGTTGCTAAAGTACAGGAAGGCAACGAGCTAGTAATGGGCAATCGGTTCAAAGGCGGTATCAAACCCGGAGCCATGCCTGTTCTCCATCGCTATCTCGGCAACCCAGTACTTAGCTTTCTGGGGCGCCTGTTCTTCAAGACCAATGTAGGCGACTTTCATTGCGGAATGCGCGCCTTCGCAAGAGAGTCCATACTCAAACTGAACCTCCAAACTTCCGGTATGGAATTTGCCAGCGAAATGGTGGTCAAAGCGGCTTTGCATAACCTTCGCATTACCGAAGTTCCTGTAGTGCTATCGCCAGATGGCCGCTCCCGAAGGCCGCATCTACGGACATGGAGAGATGGTTGGCGGCACTTACGATTTCTACTGCTCTACAGCCCGCGCTGGCTATTTCTATTTCCTGGCTTGATTTTGTTTCTACTTGGCATCTTGGGAATGCTCACAGTTGGACGCCACAGCATTACCATCGACGGTTTCGGTCTCGATATTCACACGCTTGCTTATGCGGGGGCTTCCATCACACTTGGCATGCAGATGATTTTCTTTTCCATATTCACCAAATTATTAGGACAACGCATTGGCTGGTTGCCTCGTGACGAAAAACTGGAAAAGCTGACCAATAAAATAACATTAGAAACCGGCCTAATTTTTGCTTTGATCTTGTTTTTAACCGGTCTTTGGTTGACTTGGCGCGCATTCGACGGTTGGTCGAGCACGGGATTTTCCAATCTGGATCCTCGGATTACTATGCGAACCGTTATACCTGCCGTTACGGCGATGACCTTATCAGGAGAAATTGCACTAGGAGCATTCTTCCTAGAAGCCGTTCGGATACAACAATCTCACTCCGATTCCAATTCACCAGGAATCAAATAGCTTTTGAAATCAATCTGGATTTATTTCATCCAGCATCTATCTTTGGCAAAAACTCTTCCGATGTGCCGTCAACAACAGATTACTTGGCCACCCACCAAGAGCCACTGATGAAATCTGAACATTGAAATCTGGAAGTTGACTAGCAATACACCGAAGATCTCGACATTCCAAAAGATTGAGGTTTTCTTCCATTGCAAAGAAACTCATCCCCAAAGCACGCAATATTCTTCGATGCATTGGTTTTTTTGCCCAGTGAAGAAAGGGAATAACCGTGTGAAATTCTATCGGAAACCAGCGATTAGGCGTAGTTAAAAAAACCGCCTTGCGGGCGACCCTTGCGCACTCCTTCAGAAACTTCGTTTGACTCTCAAAAGAACCAACATGTTCAATAACAGCAGATGAATGCACGACATCGAAATGCATGTCCTCAAATGGAATTTCCAATCCATTGGCGCGAACAAATTGCATTCCCGGGTATTTATGCTCAAGAAATGATGCGTCATCGATCCCCAAGGCAGTCACTTTATCCTTGAATGGGTACCATGCTTCAAGGTAATTGGATGACTCATATGTGCAATCACTAGTCGCTCCGACATCCAGCACCGAGTCATTCTCAGAAACTCCTGTACTTTCAAGAAATTTCGCAAACATTCGCTTGCGCTGGTAAGTGACAATCCTCGCTGGAATACTACCCAACGCGATTGCACTGTACTGGCTATTGGGATTTATTCGAGACATTTTTAAACACCCAGAGGGATGACAATACAAAACTGCTTGCACCAGCGATACAGGTACTTATTATGGAAAGCGGCGCTTTGGACATCGATGGGAATATTTCCGTGAACGCCTGACTAAACATTGCAGTCAACGCCGCTGCGATAATTTGCGCAGCAACATAACGGGCAAGTGTTTTTGAGTGAGCTGCCGACGACTTGAACGTCCAATTTTTCTGTAAAAGATAGGCGAAACCAAAAGACAAAAAATAAGCCACAAGAGCAGAAACAAACTGACTTAAACCAATCATCGTTTGCAGCATATAGTTGACCGAAAAATAAATTCCCGCACAACCTATACCTACCGTCAGAAATCTAATCAGCTTATTTTCCATAAAATCCCAAATCGTCCGACAGTTATTTCCAACCTTTGGCTCAAATAAAATCAGCACGAAATTTATATAAGCATCCTGAAAATCAATAACAGATATTTGATCATCGCAGGCTTGTACAACTGTAGCGATAAAATGTAGAAACGTGCTTTCTCCGAGCGCCTTCGACAATTTCCTGATAGGTTGGAGCTGTCCAGGACTGCCCAGCGAGCTCTGGAATAGGATGATTGAGTATAAGAGTGTCGAGATCAGGAAGTGCCTGGCAGACAGCTGCAATCTGAGCTTGAGAATGGGGACCAGCAGTGGAGGGATCCACTTTTGTGCCGCACGACAGGGTTTTAAAATCCTCAGTATTAAGAAGCCGGATAACCGAGAGACGTCGAAACCATTCCAAGGCCAAAGGACGAAAGAAGATGGACTCTGTTCCCTGGACGCAACTATAATAAATAGGTTTACCAGCCTTAAACCATAGTAAGTCAGCACCATTAATACCTTCCCAGTAAATCGTACCGGCGTCGGCCAGGAATTTCTGAAGCCCGCCGTCCGGCCCCGATCCGTAGACATAACGGTTCCAAGAAGTTCGCTGATCTACCAAGATGGCACTTGTGACGAGGACAAAGATAACTGCCGGAATCAGCCATTTGGCCATAGGCTGTCGCAAACTCCAGGCGAGGCCAAAAATCGAAGCTGCTGTCAACACTAGGGATGGCAGGTATTCGCCAATATAAAAATCGTCAGCAATCTGGAGGTAAAGCGCATACGCCGCCAGAACAAGATAGACGGACAGGCAGATCAGAGTAATTCCGCGCAGAAAAAATCGTATCCGTTCGCCAGGAGTTTTTCCGAACAGAAACCATAAAGCACTTAGAAGAACGATAAAAGGCGAAACAAAGGCCAGCGAAAACAGAAATCGCGGGAAAAATCCAAATACGAATCCCACTACCAAGACAATGCGTTCGGATCCTCTACTGCGCAAAATCAATAAGGGAAAAACAGCATTTGATGCGACATTTGCAAGCCACATGGCACGCCATAACTGAAGATTCATGATCAATACGTTATGCGCAAGATCGGCCCCTACAAATGATGCGACACAACCACCGACAGCTATCACCAGAACCATGACGACGAACCTACGCTCGCGATCAGTTGCCACAATAAGAAAGGCTATAAGAACGGTGCAAGCAGCAACTATCCTGGCGTAGTCTTCGGAAGACCAGATGCTAATCATTGCCAGTTCATCTCTTGCCTTGATGACCTGGAACCAGTCGGTATCGTAAAACTCTCTCGCTCTTACGAAAGGCTCAACTTTCAGTCCAATACCTGCCGCTATAGCACACAGCAGCAGACCCAGAACCATCCATGCCCTTCGATCACGCCGGAGTGCAGCGATCACAACTACGCCAATTCCTGGAATTGCTATCAAGGGATGGAACAAGAATGCCAAGAGAAATAGCGCCGACGCCCAAACATGACGCTGCTGTATTACTAACGCCAAGCCACCCATAGTGGCTGCTTCGGCGAATAATCGAGGCGTTACAAAAAACTCTGCGTAGTGGAGACTGCTGAGGTGACCATACCCCGAAGCGAGCACGATTACTCCGCAAATCGCCGCCATCCGCTCGACCCTGCACGTCAAAGCAGCACAGATCAGAGAGCCCAAAGCAACTAACCACAGGGCATCCCCAACAATCGTGGCGACCAAATTGGCGCCCTCACTCCCCAGGGCAATGACGACCCATTTATAGCCGTTGGAAAACAGGGAAAAAGAATCCTGATTTCCATATTTAAAATACAAATCTTGAGCCCACTTGTTCGAATCCAGGGCATTCAGAGTTTGGATCAGATAATATCGGGCATCATGAAAGACGCCTCTGTAAGGATGCGTCGTAAGCCACATGGCCAATATAAAACCGATTGCTATCATGGCGTTTCGGCTGATTGAATAGTCCGTCCCGTATGCTCGTTGAATACGCATAGCCAACCTGTCATTACTGAGAAGCGAGACTGCTTTCCGACCGCATGGACTTCTGCGACGGCATTCAAACTTGCGCTGTATTGCCTTGAAGACCGAAATGCCCCGGACAAAAATACGTTTAAAGCGTTTCTACCACCCGAAACAAAATAACCTTCCGCCCGACATACCCCAGTACAAACGATCCTGCGGCAGCAGCCAATTTCGCAGCAAACAGCGGAGCCTGGAACCAGCTCACACACACATAGATGATGGCGTTGTTCACGACCAGACCAATCAGGCCGATAACGATGTAGATGAACCCTTCTGCAGTCGTGTTGTGAGCCAGCTTGCGATGCGCAAAAACCAGCCTTACAGCCAGCAAGTAATGCACGATAGAGCCGGCCAAAAAGCCAATGGCCGCTGCCGCCATATAGTGCATAACTCGGGCCAGCGTAAGGAACAGCGCCATATCCAGCGCCAGTGCCACTATGCTTGTTGCCAAATAGAAAGCGATTTCTCGACGCAACCCACGCATTACGAAGAACTCCGCTTTTCCTCGTGGTACTCGTCATCCACGTTCACTTCCCATATCCCCCGCTTGCTTACATTGCCGGCGATGATGTCATCCACCGCCAGCTTGGCCGTCAGCATGGAATGATCCTGGTTGTTGTAGCGGTGCATCCCGTTGCGACCCACCAGGTACAAATTCGGAACGGTGTCGGCGTAGTCGCGTATGACGGAGATGCGCCCGTAGCTGCCAAAATAGGCTGGGTAGGCCTTGGGCACGCGCACAAGGTGATGATCCAGTACGTCGGCGGCAGCGATCAGGTCTATCTTTTCCAACTCGGCAACGGCAAAGCGGAAGAACTCCGCTTCGCTCATGTTCCACAAAGCATCGCCCTCCTGGCAAAAATATTCCAGCCCCATCCAGACAGCATCGGGGGTGGAAACGAGCGACGGACTCCAGTTGTTGAATATCTGCAGGCGGCCGATCTTCACGTCCGGCTCCTGGATGTAGATCCACGTATCCGGCACCAGGTTGGTGGCGCCCCGCCCCAGTGGTGTTGGTTTCAGTTTCTTTACCAGCAGGCCCATCGTGATGAAGTCGCGGTAGCACAAGCCCTGTCCTACCTCCAGCACATCGACGGGCGGGGTGGGATGCAACTTCGTCACCAGCTCGCTTATCGGCATGGTGGAGATGAAATGTTCGCCACGCCAGGAGCGAGTGTTGCCGCTGGCATCCGTTGTTGTCACACCGACAACGCGTTGGCTTTCCACTTGCACCGCCGTCACCGCATGCCCCAGGTGTATTTCCCCACCACGTGAGCGCACCTCGTCGGCCACGATCCGCCACATTTGGCCGGGACCGTATTTGGGATACAGGAAGCGCTCAATCAAGCTTGTGTTGGTGCCCTTTTGGGTCAGGTCCTGGCGCTGCTTGGAAAACAGCCGCTGCGCCGCGTGTCGCAGCGCGCTGACGACGGACAAGCCCTTGATGCGCTGCGCGCCCCATTCGGGGCTGATGTCCTTGCAGGACCGGCCCCAGACTTTTTCCGTGTAGTCACGAAAGAACGTGGCGTACAACACTTTGCCGAACCGGTTGATAAAAAAATCTTCCAGGCTGCGCTCCGGCTTTCGCTTGAAAAGGCAGGCCCATGCATACGACACCCCGATGCACGCCAGCCGTGCTGCGCCCAGGTTTCTAATGGTCTGCGCGGAAAGCGAGATAGGGTAGGAAAAGAACTTGCGCAAAAAATAAATCCGCGAAAGACGCGGACGTATCAGCAAGTGGCGATCGGCGGCAGGGATGACGCTCAATCCGTCCGCGGTCTTGTCCGGCGCCACTGGCATGATCTCCTGCCACCATTGCATGACCCAATCCGACTTGGAGAAAAACCGATGTCCTCCGATGTCCATGCAATTGCCGCGATGGTCGATCGTGCGGGAAAGCCCCCCCACGTCGTCCAGCGCCTCGAACACAATGGGAATGCAATCGGACCTGCGCAGAAGTTCGAGCGCCGCGGTCAACCCGGCCGGACCGGCACCGGCAATGAGCACAATCTTGGTCATGGTCGGCGCCCCTCTTCAAGCGCATGACAGTAGATCAAGCACAGCAACACGCCCAAAAAGATAGGGGTAGTATGAATCCAAAGTTGCTTGGCCAGTAAGGCAATGAACAAGGTGTCGGCCCACAGCAACAAGAGAAACCCCCTCTCGAATCGTCGCCATCCCTTTTCCATGCAATAGAGAGTCAGCCACGCCACGGGAAATGCCAGCCACACCATGTCGTAATCGAAGACATAAGGGCTGATCATCAAACTACCAGTCATCAACGCCGCGTTGCGCAGGCGGCTATCCGTGCAGCGGCGCCATATGCGCCACACCGTCCAGGCAACCAGCAGCACCACGATGCCGTGCACGGCGTAGGCCCAGACCGGCGGCGCGTTCAGCACGATCAGGCCGACGAAAACGCTGGGCATTTTCAGCAACGGAGACTTGAGATGCACCAGCCATTGCTGTGCTTCATTCAGTCCATGCAAGAAAGCCGTGAACGTGTCACCACCCAGAACGGCCATGCTGCTCAGAACCAGGACGAGCACCGTCGCCGCCGCCGCGAAAAACGCGCGCCATGCGCCGATGGCAAGCAGGCAGAGCGGGAAAAGCACCGCCAGGTGCGGCTTGATGCACAACAGGCCTATCAGCACGCCGGACCGGACAGGATGATTGCTCAAGCAAAGCAAGGCTCCCGCAGCCAGCGATGCCGTCAAAAAGCCGGTCTGCCCGGCCAACAGGTTGTTCCAGACTGGACCAAAGCACGCCAGGCAGAGCAATGCCTGCGGACCGCCGATGACACGGCGAAAAGCCCAGATGTACAAAGCCAAGGTACCCAGGGCGAAGCAAGCCCAGCCTAGCTGCATGGAAATCAGCGAAAACGGCAGGATCAGCAGATAGAACATGGGCGGATAGCGCCAGGGCAGATTGCCCTTCAGCGCAGGCGCGACCGTTTTCTCCAGTGCCCCCAGATGCTCAACGTCGTAGGCCTGCACGGGTGATTCGTGCAGGCCGATGTGCGACACCGACCAGAACTGGATGAAGTCATACCCTAGCGGATTGCCTCCCGGATCCATGCCGTTCTTGGCCTTGAACAGGAAGAGGGCATGCCAGCCTATAAAAACCAGCGCCACCAAACCGGGGTACAAAATCAACCGCTCCCGGTTCATCCAGTGCCTATTGACTGTCGTCATCGCGCAAGCCTCTGCATGTTTCGAGACAGGCCATCTCTTGCGGCGCACGCGGGATCGCGCGCCGATAGATCAGCCACAACAACACACCCAGCGCGATAGGGGTGATGTGAGACACGGTGTGTTTGGACACCACCGCGATAAACAGTGTGGCGGCCCAGACCAGGAAAAGCAGCTCTCGTTCGAAACGCAGCCATCCTTTTTCCAGGCAATGCAACACCAGCCAAGCTATGGGAAAAGCCAGCCACACCATGTCATAGTCGAAAATATATGGGCTGACGAACATGCTGCCCGTCATCAGCGCGGCATTGCGCAAGCGCGCATCCGCACAGCGGCGCCAGATGCGCCACACCACCCAGGCGACCAACAGCGCCACGATGCCATGCACAGCGTAAGCCGGTATCAGAGGCACCTTCAACAATCGCAGGCCGACAAAGACGCTGGGCATCTTTGCAAGGGGCGAGCTGCCTATCTCCAGCAAATGCTCCGCCTCGCCCAAGCCGTGAAAAAAAGCCATGAGCGTATCGCCGCCCAGCACAGCCAGGCTGGCCAAAACGAATACGACAACAGTAAACATTGCCGAAAAAAAAGCGCGCCACGCGCCCACGGCCACCAGACACAAGGGAAACAGCACCGCCAAGTGTGGCTTGATGGCTAGCAGGCCTATCAATACTCCGGCTCGGATGGGACGGTTATCCAGGCAAAGCAATGCGCCAGCGGCGAGCGACGCCGTCAAGAAACCGGTTTGTCCGCCCATGAGGTTGAACCACAGGGGACCGAATCCCGCCAGGCAAAGCAGCGCCAATGGAATACGGACGGCGCGGCGAAACACCCACACATACAGGGCCAGCGTACCCAGCACAAAGCCAGCCCAGGCAAGCCGCATGGGTATTAGCGCAAACGGCAACACCAGTAGGTAGAACGTGGGGGGATAGCGCCAGGGAAGGAAGCCGACCAATGCGGGAGCGATCGATTTTTCCACCCCGGTCAGATGCGGAACATCGTAGGCCAGGACCGGCGCTTCATGCAGGCCGATATGTGACACCGACCAGAACTGGATGAAGTCGTAGCCCAGCGGATTGCCTTCCGGATCCACGCCGTTTTGCGCCTTCATGAGCGCAGCGATGATCCAGCAAATAAAAACCAGCGCCACAGTGCCGGGATACACGACCAGTCGCTTCTTATTGAGCCAATGCATATCCGTCTGCGTCATCGGGAGCGACATTTGTCAGTTGTGGCACGGATGGTGAATCGAGGTGTTGCTTGCAAACACACCACGTCCATTGTCCTTAAGTCCAATAAGCCTTCTGCTGCATCTGCATGATAATTTATCTCACGTAAGTTTTAATTTGTTTAAAAGCAGCATCAACAGTCAGCAAGTTTAGAAGCAGCATCTGTAGTCGACGCAGCAGCAGCAATCAACTTAACAATACGTGCCAAAACGCACATCGCTCGCACCCCTGGCCTTCATTCGAACGGAGCTTCTCATGCGCAAACTTATCAATGCTCTCAAGCGCGATGAACGTGGCGTTTCCGCCTTGGAATACGTGATCCTGGCTGTCATCGTGGTAGCGGCCGTTGCCGCTGGCGGTATCGTCCTGCAGTCCGTCATCACCAACGCGTTCAACGCGACCGGTGCCAAGATCTCTAACTGCATCGCCAGCGTTTCTACCTGCGGATAACTAAGTAACTGTTGCGCTTGTCCCTTGAAGATTTGCGTTCCAGTGCGTGATGTATGGCAATTGATCCATACAATTTTTTATGTATTTGCAAGCGAATACCAGCAGCACTCTGGCATTCATTCGAATGGAGGTTCTCATGCGCAAACTTATCAAGGCTCTCAAGCGCGACGAGCGCGGCGTTTCGGCCCTGGAATACGTGATTCTGGCTGTCATCGTGGTGGCGGCTGTTGCTGCTGGCGGTTCCGTGTTGCAGTCCGTCATCACCAACGCCTTCAACGCAACCGGCACCAAGATCTCTAACTGCATTGCCAGTGTCTCTACCTGCGGCAAGTAAGACCCGAACCCTGCTGGGGAGCTGAATCATTCCTGTGGCAACGGGTCTGGTGTTGGCTGTTGGAGTGGTTTTGCTATTGCGCTTGTCGTTTGAAGACCTGCGCCATAGACGGCTCCCCAATCGCCTGGTTGCAGGGTACGGGTTGTTGTGTCCATTGGCTTTGCTGGTGTCAGGCGCGCCCATGGTGCAGTGGCTGCAGCACGGCATCGTTGCGGTAGCGGGTTTTTTGGTGCTTTTAGCGTTGTTTTCCGCGCGCGCCTTGGGTGGCGGCGACGTCAAGCTGGGCACGGCGGTACTGGCTTGGGCGGGCGTGCAGGATCTGATGTCCGTCTTGCTAGTCATCAGCATAGTTGGGCTGGTGCTGGCGTTGTTGGGGCTGCTGCTCAATGCGCCTTGCTTGCGGCGTGGTTCGGTTGCAGGCTTGTTGCGCGGCGCGCGGCGCGCATTGCTGGTGCGGCGAGGAGTGCCGTATGGGGTGGCGTTGGCGGCCGGTGGCTTGGCCGCACTGCCGATCTACCTGCCCTGGTTGCGGTTTATGCAGTAAGTAGCTTGATCTTTCAGGGGCGAGTTCGTCATGTCGACAGTACTACGGTTTTCCCTGATCCTCATAGGCGCCGCTGTGCTGGCCCTCGTTGCCCGCTTCATCTTCGTCAGCAACGAGCAGCCCCCGCAGGACGTCCGGCCGGACGTCCAGATCCGCATAGCCGCGGCAGAATTGCCGGCCGGCCTGCTGCTACGGGACAGCGACCTGGCCTGGAAGACAGTACGGCCCGATGCCGTGCCGCAGGGAGCCATTGTGCAAGGCTCTCCCCAGGCATCCCACCTGGCCGGCGCCCTGCTGCGCAACAAACTGACTACCGACTCGGCGGTGCTTATCGGCAATATCATCCAGCCCGATGCGCCAGGCTTTCTAGCCGCCGTGCTGGCTCCCGGCATGCGCGCCGTGTCGGTGCCCATCGACGATGTCTCCGGCAACGCCGGCCTCATTCAACCGGGTGACCACGTCGACATGCTCCTCACCCAGAACATGCAGCGCGGCGCTCAAAGGGCTGTGGTGGGCGAGACCGTAGTAGAGAATGTCCGCATCATCGCAGTGGGCTCCACCTTTTCGCCGCAGCGCGATGCCAGCGGCAACGCCAACCGCGCACGCACCATTACCGTCGAAGTCACCCCTGCGACAGCCGAAGCCGTTACCGTGGCTTCGCACCTGGGCACCTTGTCGCTCGCGCTACGCAGCTTCGCCACGACCGACCGGGACCCTCACCCCGACGATGTCGCCACCGTCGTGGCCCAATCCGCCGCTAAAGGCAATCCTCCTGTCTGGGGAGGCGATGTGTCTCGCGCGCTGAAGAACGAAGCCGAGGGCAACACGCCACCCGCCCCGTCGGGAATTGCCCCCCCGCCCAAGCGCAGCATCACGATCATGCGCGGCAGCAATTCGCAGGAACAGTCATTCTGATCGGCCAACAATAACTCCCTTCAAGCAACCCGACAGGCCACGGCGATGTATAAAAAACTCGGAAACATCCTCTCGTTCACATCGGTATTTGTCCTGCTGCTGGTTGCTCCAGCGCACGCCCTGGAGCTCGCCGTCAGCGAAGGCAAGCTGATTACCGTGACACAGGGCCAAGTCAGCACCGTTTCGGTGGCCGACCCCACTGTGGCCGACGTGCAAGTGCCCTCACCCAGCACCTTGCTGGTTGTCGGCAAGCGTGCCGGCAGCACGACGCTGTACGCCCTGGACGCCGAGGGCAAGCCACTGATGCAGCAACGCATCGTCGTGACCCATAACCTGGTCGAACTGCAATCGGTGCTGAGAGCCCGCTTTCCCAAGTTGAGGCTGTCGGCATCCTCCGCGCCGGGTTCATTGCTGATCGACGGCAACGTGCCCGACGCCCAAACTGCCGAAGCCGTGGCGCGCACCGTTCAGCCTTACCTGGGCGACAAAGACCAGCTCATCAATCGACTGGCCATCACTGCCCCCACGCAGGTGCAGTTGCGCGTGCGATTTGCGGAAGTGCAGCGCAACGTCACCCAGGCGCTGGGTGTCAATTGGGAGGTGCTGTGGAGCAAGAGTGGAACAAATCCCGCCCAGATCGGCGTCTTGACCGGATTTCCACGCACCGGTGCGGCCACCGGCGGCGGTTTGACTGCAGTGGCTGGATTCGCCAGCCAGGTCTGGAACGTCAACGGCATCATCGACGCGCTGGACCAGGAGGGTCTGATCACCATGCTGGCCGAGCCCAATCTGTCGGCTGTGTCCGGGCAAACCGCGAGTTTCCTGGCCGGCGGTGAGTTCCCTGTGCCTGTTGCGCAAAACCAGGGCAGCATATCGGTCTCGTTCAAACCCTTTGGCGTATCGCTGGACTTCACCCCCACCGTGCTGTCGGGCGACCGTATCAGCATCAAAGTACGCCCCGAGGTCAGCCAAATCGACAACGCCAACGCCGTCGTCTTGAGTAGCGGCACCGGGGTTGGCGGCAACACGCTCGTAGGCCTGCGCATTCCGGGCCTGTCCGTACGGCGCGTGGAAACCACAGTGGAAATGGCCAGTGGCGAAAGCTTCGCCATCGGCGGGCTGCTGCAAAGCAATATGAACGACGTGGTGTCGCAAATTCCCGGTCTGGGCCGCCTGCCCATCCTGGGACAGTTGTTTTCCTCAAGCAACTACCAGAACGGCAAGAGCGAGCTCGTCGTGATCGTCACGCCGTATCTGGTGCGCCCCGCCAACGCGGGCGCACTGACAACGCCGCTAGACAGTCTGCGTCCATCTAGCGACATCGAATACATCCTGCACCGCCAGATTGGCCTGGATCCGCTTCTGGGCAAGATCCCCCGCCTGACGGGTGCGGCGGGTTTCGTGTACTGAACAAAAGGCAGCCAACCATGAACGCCATACCCGCCCTGCTGTGCGCCACCGGCGCCTCCCTGCTGCTGGCCGGCTGTTTTCCGGCCAAGGAATTCACCTCGGTTCCGGACGTCAACTCCATTACCGTGCGCCGGGATGCCAACGGCCAATACGTGGCCATTCCACCCGACTGCGAAAAACTGCTGCAGCCTGACCTGTATAACGCCACTCATAATCTGCGGCCCGACATTGCCTTTGGCTGCGCCACCTACACCAATCTGGCCGCGCAGATCGCCAACCCCAAGGATCTGGTCGCGCCCAAGTCCTACGAGGGCCAACATGCCGACACAGCCTCTTCGGCCGTTACCCGCTACCGCTACGACAAGGTCATCGATCTGCAGAGGACCGACTCGACCAGTAAACCCGGCGGCCAATGATGGCCACTGATTGATTCACTACCCGATAGCAGGAACACGGCATGATAGCGCCCAGCACCAAAGCCCGCGGCGACTCGCGCAGCCTCAGCTTCCTGGGGTTCGTCAAGGATGCGGCCAGTGAAGACGAACTCACGCGCTTCCTGAAAACCACAGTCCTGGGCAACACCCAGGTCTTGCGCGGCGGCATCGGCACGGCCATCGAGACGCTGTTGAAATCCAGTGATCACTCGCCCGTACGCCTGATGGTGGATGTCTCCGGCATCACCAACGTCCTGGACGAGCTCGATCGCCTGGCCAATGTGTGCGAACCCTCGGTACAGGTGTATGTGGTGGGCGATCGCAACGACGTCGGCCTGTATCGCAACCTGCTGCAGCGCGGCGTGCATGACTACATCGTCAAGCCGCTCAGCGCCGAGCTGCTGCGTCGCGCGCTGGGCGATGGTTCGGCCTCGCCCGGCACCGTGCGCCAGGTCCGCCATGGCCGAGTCGTCGCCATCGCAGGCGCGCGTGGCGGGGTAGGGGCCACCTCCGTCGCCGCTCACCTCGCGCGCGAACTGGCGCACGAAAGCGGACGCCGCCGCGTGGCCTATGTAGACCTGAACCTGTACGACGGCAACGGTGCCAGTCTGCTGGGCCTGGCCGGCGGCAATGCCCTGACCGACGTGCTGAGCAACGTCCATCATCTAGACCCACAATACCTGGAGCTCACGCTCAATACCCGCGACCAACGGCTATACGCCTTGTGCGCCGAAATGGAATACAGCGAGACCTTCACCCCAGATCCCGGCATGCTGACCGAAATGCTGGGCGTGTTGGGACAACACTTCCATTACATCGTGCTGGACGTTCCCCAGGGCGGCGGCGCACTGGCTACCGAAGCCTTCGCCAACGCCGGCCTGGCCTGCATAGTTACCGACCAGACAGTGCACTCCGCGCGCACGCTGACGCGTTTGATGCACCACATCCAGAGCCGCACCCGGCCGCCCACGACCTATGTAGTACTGAACAACGCGCACGCTTCCGCGCGCGGCATGGTGCATACGCGGGATTTCAGCGCCGTGCTTGAATGGCCGCTGGCCGTGAACATCCCCTACGACACACATGGCCCCTTGATAGCGGAGAACCTGGGCGACCCCTTGCCTTCTCGCAGCGACTTTGCCCGCGGCATAAAAATGCTGGCGTCCCTGCTGACCGGCGAAACTTCCGTCGCCACGACCAAAGGCAAGGCACCCGCGCAGGCGGGCCAAAGCGCAGTAGGCGGCCTGATTGCTCGCCTGCGTGGAGCACGCACATGAGCTTTGGCCGAAAATCCCATGTCACGCCTGACACGGAGACCGCATCCGACGGGGCCGGGACAGCCTCAAGCTCCACGCCTGCCACGCCCGCTGCGCCACTAATCCGGCCGGTCGTCAGCGCCATCGATCGGCGCCGCGACGTACGCTCCGACAGCGTCATCCGCTCCGAACACTACAACAGCGTCCGCCAGGCGGTGTTTTCGGCCTTGGATGTCGCCAGCGCGCTGCATCAGTCGCAGGAGCGGGTGCGCATAGAAGTCGAAGCCATCATCGCGGAAGTGGTCCGCAACGACAATCTGCCCGTCACGCAGTCCGAGCAACGCGTGATGACGCAGGAGATCCTGCACGACATGTTCGGCGTGGGCCCCATCGAGCCCCTGCTGCAGGACGAGACCGTCAACGACATCATGGTCAACGGGCCCGACCAGATCTACGTGGAGCGCCACGGCAAGCTGGAACTGACTCCATTGAAATTCCGCGACAATGCCCACGTGGTCAATGTGGCGCAGCGTATCGCGGCTTCCGTGGGCCGGCGCGTGGACGAAAGCAGCCCCATGGTGGACGCGCGCCTCCAGGACGGCAGCCGTGTCAACGTGATCATTCCGCCACTGGCAATCGACGGCGCGGTAATCTCGATTCGCAAATTCTCCCGCAAAGACCTCACTCTGCCGCGACTGGCCTCGCGCGGCAGCATGTCGCCCTCCATGGTTCGCGTGCTGGAAATCGCCGCCGCCTGCCGCCTGAACATCATCGTCTCAGGCGGAACGGGCTCAGGCAAGACGACCATGCTCAATGCATTGTCGCGCTACATCTCAGAATCAGAACGCATCGTCACGATTGAAGACGCTGCGGAACTGCAGCTACAGCAACCCCATGTGGTGCGGCTGGAAACGCGCCCCCCTAGCATCGAAGGAACGGGTGCCATCTCCCAGGGCGATCTGGTGAGAAACGCACTGCGTATGCGTCCCGACCGCATCATCCTGGGCGAAACGCGCGGCGCCGAAGCCTTCGATGTGCTGCAAGCCATGAACACCGGCCACGACGGCAGTATGACGACCCTGCACGCAAACAGCCCGCGCGACGCTGTCACCCGTCTGGAAAGCATGGTGATGATGTCCAACGGCAACCTGCCCCTGTATTCCATACGGCACCAGATTGCCAACGCCGTCAACCTGATCGTGCAGGTAGAGCGCCTGCGCGATGGGTCGCGGCGCGTCACCTACATCACCGAAATCGTCGGCATGGAGGGCGAAGTCATCATCACCCAAGACCTATTCCGTTTTGTCTACGACGCCACGGCCCAACGCGACGACGTGACCGGCGTGCACGAAAGCACGAGCATGCGTCCGGCCTTTGCCGAACGCGCCCGCTACTTCGGCATGGAAGCCGCGCTGATCGAAGCCATGCGGCCCTGAGAAAAGAAAGAGGATCCCATGAGTACTGAAAACAAGGTCGCGCTGGTCGCATTCCTGGCTTTCATACTGCTGGGATTCTTCATCCTGACCCTGCTCCAGGTTCTGGAACAGCGACCGGGTAGTCGCTTGCGCACGCGGCTGCGCAATGCCCTCAAAGGCAGCCGGCAAGACCGCGACCGTCTGCGCGCCGACCATGAGCGCGCCCAAGCCAACGCCCGACGCCGACTGCGGCGCAAGAACATGGGCACACTGGGCTACCAGTTGAACCGCCTGGAAACCATAAGCGGCGGCCACGGCCAGCGCGTGCTCATTATCACCGCATTGATTACTTCGGTGCTGGTGGTTGCCGTCTCGCTGTTTGACCTGCTACCCGAGGCTCTATGGCTGCGCTTGCCCATCATGCTGGCCGCGCCGATAGTGGCAGTGTTATTTATCTATAACAAAATGGAGGCGAAGTTCCAGCGACGCTTTCTGGAGCAGATGCCCGAAGCCATGGACTTCATTGTGCGATCCAGCCAGGCCGGCATCCCCCCCAACCAAGCCATCCGCACGGTAGGGGAACAATACCCCAAGCCACTGGGGCCGGAGTTCCGTCGCATGGGCGACAGCTTGCTGCTGGGCAACGATCTGCAGGATGTGCTGGACGACGCCTCCTTGCGCATCAACCTGCCTGACTTTTCCTTTTTTACGATATGTCTGCTGCTGCAGCGTGAAACAGGCGGCCCGCTTTCCGAAGCCTTGGACAATCTCAGCGGCATCATCCGTGCCCGTCGCGATCTGCGCCTGAAAACTCGTGCGCTCACCGCCGAGGGGCGCCTTTCCAGTCTGATCATGAGCATCATGCCTTTCATCATGTTCGGCATCATCTACTCAATGAACCCGGAAAACATGGAGCTCATGTTTACGGACAGCATTGGCAAGATGCTGCTCTGGATAGCGGGAGGAATGCTGACTATCGGTCTGATCCTGATCCGCAAGATCGCCAATATGAAGACATGAGGCGCCGAGGGCTTGCCATGAACACCCCTATTCTGACCCTGGGACAATGGATCAACCTGCTGAGCACCTTGTTGGCGCTCGTCGGTGTGATCATGTACCTGTACGCGCGCGGCAGCCAGCGCTCGCAAATGATGGCACGCCTGAACACCGAGATAAACCGCAAAGGCTCGCAACTGGGCGACACCAGCAAACACGGCGAAAAGCGCGACTTGCGCAGCCGCGCGTCAAGCATGCTGCAGCGCCTCGGGGCTGCTGTTCCGATTCTCAGCCCCGCACAACAAAAAGAAGTCAGCCAGAAACTCATTCACTCTGGCATACGCAATGCCAAGGCACCCTTTATCGTATCGGCACTCTCAATGCTTTGCGCCCTCGGGACGATCGTTGCAACGATCATCTTCGTCTGGCCGTTCATGGACGACGAACCCATGATCTTGAAACTGCTCACCTGCGTCATGGCGCTCTACGTGGGCTTGCTGCTGCCGCGCCTGGTCATCGACCGAATCGTCAAGTCGCGCCAAAAGGCACTCCAGGAAAGCCTGCCGGATGCACTGGATATGCTGGTCATCTGCACCAACGCCGGTCTCAGCATGGGCGTGGCGCTGCAGCGCGTGGCTTCCGAACTGTCGACGACCTCTCCAGCCCTGGCAGACGAGTTCAACGTGACGGCCAGTGAAATGCAGATCAGCAGCGATGTCTCCGAAGTACTGAACAATCTGGCAAACCGCACCGGCCTGCCCGCCATACGCAGCCTGGTCAGCACATTGATCAACGCGCTGCAGTTTGGCACGAGCATTACGCAGGCGCTGCGCGTGCTGGCCCGCAGCGAACGCACAGCCCGCATGATGCGGCTCGAGGAACAGGCCGCCAAGCTTGCCGTAAAGATCACCATGCCGATGATGATGTTCATCATGCCCACTGTCATCATTATCGCGGTCGGCCCGGCCGTGCTTGGCATGAGCAAGATTCTGAAGAGCATTTTCTGACCTGCCACGACTTCCCCAAGGATGCCCTCCATGATCGCCACCTCCCGCTCTCTGGCCGGTTTGATGCTTGTTTCGCTATTGGTCGGCTGTGCCGCCCGCAACAAACCCAGCGCGGAAATCGAGCCCCTGCTACCCGCCCAGGACCAGGCCGCGGTGCAAGGCACCGATCTGCGCATTGCCAACAGCGCGCTGCAAAGCGGCGACCTGGGCCTGGCGCAGAAAACCTACGCCCGTCTGGTCAAGACGTCTCCCGACATGGCCGAAGCCTGGCAAGGGCTGGGCGATACGCAATACCAGGCCGGCCAGCTTGAAGCGGCCAAGGATACCTACAACCAGGCCAAGCAACGCTTTCCCGACCTGACCGCCCCGAGCCTGGCCTTGGCACGCATCGACGTACGCCAGCGCAAGCTGGACGAAGCTGCGGGGTATTACCAGGCCATCCTGGCGCAGCACCCGGACGATCCCGAGGCCCTGGCCGGACTGGGCGCCACCATGGACTTGCGCGGCGACTCGAGTCAAGCCCAGGCCATCTATCGCCGCGGCCTGGCCAAAAATCCGGACGACGCCGCGCTGCGGACCAACCTGGGCTTGTCGCTGGCGCTGAACGGCAACCCGCGCGAAGCGATCAATGTGCTGCTTGGCGTTAGCGGACTGTCCGGCAAGCTGCCGCAGGAACGCGCCAATCTGGCCTTGGCCTATGGCCTGCTGGGCCGCGACGATGCCGCCGAGAGCATCCTCACCTCCGATCTGCCTCAAAGCGTCGCGCAGGACAACATCGAGTTCTACCACTATGTGCGAGAACGCCTCGATACAAAAGGCCCGGCCAGGACGGTGCCATCCAAAGGGAGCGTCAAGCCATGATCCGACGCTGGCAGCACTGGCTGACCAATCAGCGCGGCGCGACCGCGCTGGAATACGCTATGGTCATGCCCTTGCTGTTCAGTGTGATCTTCGTTTCCGTCGAGATCACTTTTCTTTTGTTTGCGGACGCTCAGTTGGAAGCCGCGGCGAACATCATGACACGCAACGGCAAGATCGGCATCAAGGATCCCGCCACGGGCAAGCTGACCCGGCCTACGTGCGACCAGTTGCTGACCATACTGAAGAACAGCATATCCGGCTGGGTATATAGCAATAAGAGCGCCAACCTGTGGTTCACCACCACGATCTATGCGGCGGGCGGCGGCTCTCCTGCCGCCGGCTGCGATAGCCGGGTGGCCGGCGGCACGGGCAGCGGAGCGGAGGGCGACATGGTCCTCTACAGTATCAATGTAAAGCGGACAGGCTTCACCGGCTTCATCACCTTGTTGGGCCAAGGCAGCACCTGGCAGTCGCAGCGCACACTCTTGATCCAGAATGAACTATGAACAAGAGCCGCGCCACTCCCGCCAAATCCAGAGCAACCGCTCGGCGTTTTGCCGGACGCCGCTTTGCCCAGCGCGGCGTGGCCGCCCTGGAAGCCGTGATCGTCTTGCCATTGATGGTGTTCATCATCATCGGCGGGGTGGAAATGTACTTGTATACCCGCGTCGCGGCCATCATGGATCGTGTGGCATTCACTCTGGCCAACAGTATTTCCATCCAGCAGAACGGCCTGGTCAACGACACTGGCGCGTGCACGTCCGCCACGAACCATCTCTGCGTCTACGAGACACTGATCCCCCTGCTGATGACACCGCTGGATTATGTCGATCATGGCGCGGTCATTGTCAGCGTATACGCGACCGATGCGCCGTCCAACGGCAACCCACCCACGAGGTGGAAAGCCATCTCGGCCCCCAATAATGGATGGACCAAGACATTCAAGGGCAGCGGCGCGCCCACACCGACAAGCCGGATCACGAACGCCAGCCTGCCCACCACCCTCATCAGCCGTAACATTCAGACCGCCGACACGATCATCGTCGTGGAGGTATTCTATGAATACACGCCGTTCGCCATGAGCGGCAGATTCTTCGGGCTGCTGTTCAATACGCATCAATACAGCCACGCCATTATCCGCCCCCGCTATACCGACCTGTGCACACTGACCCCACCGGGCGGCGGCACCGTCTGCGGAACCTGACATCAGGAGCTGCGCCATGACGCCGATGACCCCCCTGCGGCGCTTCGCCGCCAGCCTCTCCCAGAACCAGCGCGGCTCCGTCGCCCTGACCTTTCTGCTGACCTCCGCGCTCATGATCGGCGGCACGCTGGGCGCCATCGACCTGGTGCGCTACAACATCGCCGAAAGCCGATTGCAAAACGCGGTGGACGCCACATCCCTTTCGGCCGCCCAGGCCTTGAACGCCTGGGATCCAGCCGTCAACGCCGACAAGACCGCCTGGCAAAACTATGCCAGTGCCTTTTTCTCCGCCAACCTGCCGAACAACTATCATAGCAGCAACATCACGGCAGGCAACATTGCAACCGGACTCCAATACTGCACCGCGGACGCGACCGGCGCCGTCACCTGCCCGTCCACTGCCGTAGCGGGCATGCCCATATCCGCCCAATACGTCAATCTCAATGTACAGGGCACCATGCCGCTGCTGAGCACCGGATTTCTTGGGCGCCCTACGTTCACGCTGTTGGCCGGCAATCAGGTTATCAAGCGGCTGAAGAACAATACCGAGATCGTGCTGGCGCTGGAAGACTCCACCTATACGGGCGCCAGCAACAACGCGAACATCCAGGCCGCTGCCAAGAGCCTGGTTTCCGCCGCCCTGGGTTCGATGAATCTCAGCGGGTCGACCGCCCAGGGCATCCGCGTCGGCGTAGTGCCATTCAGCGCAATGGTGCGAATGAATCCAGGCAGCGCCGCCACGGCTACGCCCAATACCAAGAACTGGGTCAAGACCGTCGCGACGACGCTGGGGGTGAATGCCTATATACAGAGCGGCAACTGGCTAGGCTGCGTTGCCGAGCCGTATCCGCCCGGCACGGGTTATTGGGGGCAAGGCACCAACCCGGCATTGCCCGCTGCCAAGTACACCCCGCCGGACCCCAACGCCGCCGCCATCACCACCAACAGCTTCCAGCCGGTGTTCATGCCGATTCCGGCCACGTCCAAGGGTTACAACACGCTGGGCGCTTTTGTTGACAACAGCAGCGCCGTGACTGTCACGCAACTGGGCGCCAATGACGTCCGGACGACAACGACGGTGTCGATCAGCAAACAAAACCAAAGCAATTTGATTCCAAGGGCGCCGAACGCGGCGCTGGCCGTGCCCAACGATACGGTCAACTATCGATTCATCGGCATGGATAATTCCAGCACCACTACCTGGGGAAATCTGAACCCTATCGTGTATTCCGCCTTCGAGCCGGACAGCTGCGCCTATGTCGGCAAGACACAATTCCTGAGCCAAAACACCACCACCCTGAATGCCGCCATCGACACCATGCAAGGCAACAGCAACTCCGAATCGATGATCGCGGGCGGCCTCTTATGGTCGTGGCGCATGCTGGTTCCGGAATGGAGCACCAATACGGCGGGGACGGGACGGGGCTGGGATGACAACCAACCCGGCTTGCCCGCCGACCCGGCCAATACCGACCCCACCAAGCCCATGGTCCAGGGCAGGGCCATCGTGCTGGTCAGCACGGGCATGAATTCGACGGCCAGCAGCACCGGAACGTACCGGGCGCCCTTGATGTACAACCCAGCATCGCCTGTCCAGCAGTCAGACTTCCAGATGGTGGTGAATTACTGCGGCAATGGCACGGCTACCGCGCCTGCGCCTAATTCTTCAGGGGTAATGACCTGTTCGTCCGGAACCCTTTATACGGGTGTCATTACCACGCCCTCGCCGAGTACCATCAATGGAACTAGTCCAGTAGGCAATGGAGGCGGTGCACATGGCGGCATGTTCACGGCAAGTCAGATCGGCGTCTGGCCTTCTACATCCTTGACCAACTTGGACTTGCGCTCTTCTGCTACTGTCATTAGTGCTTTTGCCGGTTCTGGCAACAAGCTGGTGGGCAGTCACGCCACGAGCTCCTTCCAGGACCCGAACGCCACCATCGGCTGGCCCGCAGGAACGACCTCAGGGCTGACCACCGCTGATGCGACAGCCTACATGCAAGCCGTATGTACTGCCATCAAGAACGAGAGCAGCACTTATCCCATCCGCTTGTACACGGTCTTTCTAAGCGGCAGCAGTAGCAGCGGCAGCGGCCAGACCGATCTCGCGACTTGCGCCAGCGGCCCCGCCTATGCCTACACGAACAGCAATACCAACAACCTCAAAAGCACTTTTTCCGCCATCTTGGGTTCAATGACGGAGTTGAGGCTCACGCAGTAAGAGGGACTCGTCGGAAAAATTTCCTACCCGCGCCGCCCCAGTCGGCGCGCAATCAGCATCGGCAGCCGCCACAGCCAGCCGCCGAACACCAGGCGCACGTGCATCCATGCGAGCAGAAGATTGTCGCGGCAGTAATTGAAGTGCGACACGCCGCCTTCCGTCTGGCGGAAGTAGCGCACCGGCGCGTCGACCCGGATCGGCCGCACGCCGGCCCAGTACAGGCGCACGGCCGCCTCGGGATCGAAGTCGAAGCCGCGCATCCATCGGTTCCGGCGCATGATGACCGCAAGCGGCGCGATCGGGTAGACCCGGAAACCGAACAGGGAATCGCCGATTCCGGCCCACAGCGTTTCGAGGTCGACCCAGAAATTCGACAGCTTGCGGCCCAGCACCCGGATTCGCGGGGCGCTCTCGTCGAATTTCGGAAAGCCGAGCAACATCGCATCGGGCGCCGCCTGCGAGGCGGCCATGAACTCGGGGATCAGCTCGGCCGGATGCTGGCCATCGGAGTCCATCGTCAGCACGTGCGTGAAACCTCGCGCCGCCGCCTCGGCCAGTCCCGCAAGCACCGCAACGCCCTTGCCGCCGTTCTTCGGCCGCACGATCACATGCAGCCCCGGGTCGCGTTCGGCCATTGCGACGAGCCGCTCGGCGCTCCCGTCGGTGCTGCCGTCGACTACCACCCAAACGGGATTCCATTGCGCGCGAGCGCAACGCACCGTCTCGTCCACCTTGATACCCGGGTTGTAGCTCGGGATCAGAACGAGGTGCGTGGAGGATGCGAGCGGAGCGGGTTTGGAAGCGATTGATTGCATGGAGACGCGTGTCACGCCATTCCACCGTTGATCGACAATACTTGTCCGGTGACATAAGCCGCCGCATCCGAGACCAGATACGCGACCATCGCCGCAACCTCGCCGGGCTCTCCCGCGCGCTGCGCCGGCACGAGCTGCCTGATGCGCTCGGGCGGAAAGGCATCGCCGGCCATGGGCGACGCGATGATCCCGGGCGCGACCGCGTTCACGGTGATTCCGCGCGAGGCAAGCTCGAAAGCGAGGGATTTAGTCGCGCCGATCAAGCCGGCCTTGGCGGCCGCATAATTGACCTGCCCGCGATTGCCGGTGACACCCGCAATCGACGCAATATTCACGATCCGCCCGTGGCGCGTACGGATCATCGGCAGCAGAAGCGGCTGCGTGACATTGAAGAAGCCGTTCAACGATACGTCGATGACACTGCGCCACTGCGCGCGCGTCATGCCGGCCATGGGCGCATCCGCATGGACGCCTGCATTGTTGACCAGGACCTGCACGGGCGTATCGGCGACCAGGCGTTCAAGCGCAGCTTGTGCCGCATCGGCATCGGTCACGTCGAATGCGATGGCATGCGCTTCGCCACCCGCCGCCGTGATCAGCCCGGCAACGGCCTCGGCCTGAACCAGGTTGCGGTTCGCATGCACCCACACCTCGTGACCAGCCTGGGCGAGCGCAAGGCAAATAGCCTGGCCGAGCACACCGCTGCCACCCGTCACTAGCGCACGCATCGATTCCTCTCCCACACTCGTTGATCACCTCGCCGCAACATGCCGGCCCCTTGTCACAAGGGTAATGCCGCGCAGATCAGTGCGTGCGATGCTCGGAGACATACTTCGCGAGCGCGCCGAGCGTCGCGAAGATCTTTTCATTATCGGGATTGTCCGAGCGCAGCTCGAAACCGTATTTCTTCGAAACCAGCAGAGCGATTTCGAGAATGTCGATGGAGTCGAGCCCGAAACCATCGCCATAAAGCGGCGTATCGGCAGTCACTTCGTCGAGCCGAACCTCTTCGAGGTTCAGATCCTTGACGATCAGCGCAGCGAGTTCTTTTTCCAGGTCGTTCATCATGCTTGCTAGCTGGCAGCGCGTGTAATTTAGAGGTCGTTTATAAAAAATTACGCGGATTCTAGACTAAGGGGGTAGATACCGTATATCGCGAAAGGGTTACAGCGCTGACGGGCGCGCAAGACCGTATTTAAAGATGCGAGCACATCAAACGTTTGAAGCGATTCGGGCTTGAACACTCCCTGGCGCTCCCTGTTTTGAGCCATACAATCAATTACAAACCCACGGCGACGCTGCCAAACGCCGCCATACCCAGCCCATAAAATAGCGATGCGGCGGCGCGTCAGCCAGGACTGGCAATCTTAGCCTGGGCATGCGCAACGATTCTGTCGCACACCACCAATTCTTTCAACTCGCTTTCGATCCGTTTTGACCAACCCAGCCATGCAGCCTACGCCCGCCAGCTTCGTTCCGGATCGCCGCCATGCGGCTGGGAGCGCGCGGTAGCTCCCCGCACATGATCACCCAAAGTATTGCAGCCATCGCCGCAGTCGTGGCGTACCAGGTCGGCGCGCACTATGCCGCGGCGACGCCGGGTGCGCACGGTCTCGGCCTGGCGCTCGCGCTCGTTCCGCCGCTGGCAATGGCGTTCGCCGCTGCCGCGCGCTCCCGGCTGCGCGCCTGGCTCATACCGTTATGGATTGCCGCTTGCGCCGCGCTGTGGTCTGCGCGCGCGCCGCTGGCCATGCATTTTGGCTGGGGCCTGTATCTCGAGCATGTGAGCTTCAATCTCATGATGGCGCTGCTGTTCGGCC
>Ga0154006_1000127_pt1 | contig 24567 bp, 18 predicted proteins | sample TSFL090MetaG_FD_104747 | JGI IMG/M metagenome (GOLD analysis project Ga0154006, IMG submission 104747) | Attine ant fungus gardens microbial communities from Florida, USA - TSFL090 MetaG | ecosystem: Host-associated > Fungi > Mycelium > Unclassified | place: USA: Florida, Wakulla State Forest...
AACTGCTAAACAGTTAAAGGCCGATGGTTGGGACAAACTCCGTGATGAAATCAGTGATATGAAGAAGCCGGAAGTCATTGTGACTGTCGCGAAGGATGCCCATAAGTTATCTTTGCGTGCCACTTCGGATCAAGCAAGTTATGTCACAGCCTCAGTTGGGGGCACACGTCAAGCGGGTCAAACGGTTGCGATGCCGGCTGCCAAGCATGTTAAAACAGAGAAACAATTAGAAAAAATGTTGACGGCAATGGTATTGCAATACGCGTTCAATGCCATGTCAGATAGTTGGGGCGACTAGGTCTTGAAAAGCACTTTGTGATTGATCGTATGCATCACACAAAGTGTTTTTTGTATCCTGTAAATCGGACGATTTTTCAAATGTTTTTATGTCCAATAACGATGATGTAGAATAACAAGGGTATGTCTCTTGCTGAAAATAGAATAGGAGCAAAAATGATCATTGATACAGCGGTAGCCGTTGTCCAGGATTTGCTGGCGGAAGGCTATCAAAATTTTAAAATGTCGTTTCGAATCGGCAGTTATGGCCCTAAAATTGGGGTTGATACCATTGTTTTACGCTCAGGTGAGTCATTTCGATGGTTTGTGGGGTTATCATTAACCCTCACGGAAGGACCGGTACGGATGCTTACAGGAATCTATACGACATCGTCTCATGGTCAAGAAGAGTTTAATCCATATTGGACCACGGTTGCGAATACAGCCATTCAACGATTTATTAAAACTGAAATTGGCGATTTTTGGACGGCGTACTTTGAACATGTCATCCAAGTAGGACATCTGATTGCTGAAGAGCATAGTGTGGAGTATTTGGCGAATGAACTTGAGTTGTATCATGCTGATATTCATCAACACGAGTTGCATTCAAAGGTACCTGAACGTTTTCGAACTTGGCCCATGGCTGTCCAAACGGTGGCTGCTGAGGCAAGTGGTGGTGACAACAATGGCCAGACGGTAACCGTTTTCGGTCGTTCTTTTGCGATGTTCCTACGTGAACACGGTGAACAAATCGTTTGGTCAGGTGATCCCTTGCGGAGTCAGGTTTATAATTATTTTGCTAAAGAAAGGTAATGGTCTTAAGTATGTGTCAAAGCGGCTGTTCTGATAAAAACTGGATAAATTGTCGACTAGCGTGTCCGTGATGTTTAACATCGTGGCCACGCTATTTTTTTGTCCTAGAATCAAGATTGTTCCCAATAATGAGCTAACTTAGCATGCTTTTACACTGTTTACTTACTTTTTGTCGAAAACGAAGCTGAGCTACTCAATTTTAAGACAAAACCTTAAATTGCTAATTTCCTTCGCTAAAATCATCACGTATCGCGAGTAGGTTATAACGAGTTAGAGGAGTTTTAATATGGGTGATCAAGTTAAAGTTCACAAAAAGTTGTATAAGTCCGGCAAAATGTGGGTTGCGGCGGCTTTGGTAGCAGGCGGTGCCTTGATGGCTGTCCCACAGAGCGCTGATGCAGCCGCTGGACCGATGATTTTTGCCAATACGTCTTGGACGGTGGGCAAGAATACCATTTCACTGCAGCAAGATGGCAAGGCAGATACATTCCAATATGCTGGCAGCCGCATGTATTTGAATGTGTTTGATTCGAAAACACATCATTTTTCAGACAGCAAGATTGTTAATGTGACATTTAGTAATATTGCTTCACGTACTGATAGCAACGGTCATAAGGTTTACGTCCAACGGGCATATGTTAATGCTGGTGGAAAGAAGGTGGCAGTTTACCGTGGTGTTAGCAAGGGATACAACGGTAAAATGGTTATCATCAATGGTCAGATGACAACGAAGAAGCCAGATATTAAGAAGTTAAGTGCGCTGTCTTACAAGCAGGGCCAATATTACACTCCATATGCCTTAACTGATCAATGGCGCTTGAATGAAAAGCGTATTACAGTCAAGGCGTCAGCTAAAAATGCAACGGTCTTCAATTCATTCAGTAATGGATCAGCGGTTAAGTTAACAGCATTTGCTAGTCGGGCATACGGGGCTTATTCATTTTACGGAGGCCAAACACCAGCATCCTACGCTACCGCAGCCGGTAAATACTACACACCAGCTGCCAAGGGTAAGTGGCAATTGGAAGATTACTACTCATTGACGTACAAAACAGGAAATGATTATAAGTATGCGCTAGTGCCGGGTTCAAAATTGACAATGACCACGACAAAGTCATACGCGAATGCATCGATAAAGTCGGCGATGGAGTATGCACAATCGCAGGCAGCTGATTATGCTAGGATGGCAACGTCTAATGCGGCGTCAGTCACATCGTCAGTTAAAAATGGTGAGCACCCATCATATTATGCTTCGTGGGCATCAAGCGAAGCGTCATATGCAAAGAGTGTGACAGGGAAAAACACTAATTATGCGTATGCGAGTGCGATGGCCAAGAAGTACGGCCAAAACGTGACGAGCTATACGAAGGTCATCGCTTCAGCGCAAGCCAAGGAAACTAGTGCAGCTAATTTGGCTAAGGCAACATTGGCCAAGTCGAAGAAGTACACGACGACAATTAAGTATCAATATCGTGATGGTAAGTCAGCCGGAACGGATGTGAAAAAGTCGGTCTACTATGCGGATAAAATTGATTATATGGTGCCAGCCAAGGCAGGGTATTTTGCGGTATTGGGCTATAACAATAATTTCACAATAGAAAAGACAAGACCAACTTACTATAACTACACCAAAGCTGATCAAACGATGAAGGTGATTTATCTGCCAACGTCAGCAGATCACTATAAGAAGGTCAATGTTAAGCTGCCAACAACTACGGGTATTTATGACAGTTCAAATTGGATGTCGTCAAATAACCAACTTGAAGCTTGGGCGAGTGCCGGTTCAGATGGTTACATGTGGTATGGTGAGTCAAAGAACGACATGTACTGGGCAGAACAACAGGCGGAAAAGAATTTCGCCTCTGTCATGTCTAATGCGGCGACGAATTCTTATTCGTCATACACAGTAGCCCAGCGTTCGCAGTTTAAATCATTGGCTTCATCAGCTTCTAACCAAGCAAACAAGACACAATCAGCGTACAGTAGCTACATTACATCGAATCAGGCTGCGTGGAATTCACAATACAACGTGTCGACTAGTCAGAGTAGCGTTGCAAGCTCATCATCAGTGGTGTCAAGTTCAAGTATGAGTTCGTCTGCGGTATCTTCAAGTTCAGTGACGTCTTCAAGTGTCTCTTCAAGCGCAGTGGCTAGTTCATCAGTAACAGCATCAAGCTCAGTCGCTTCTTCAAGTGCATCCGACAGTTCAGCTGTTACTAGCCAATGGTTGAATGATTTGAATGCCTTGCGTGCGAAGGAACGTACGCCATTGACGGCTGATATGGTGGCAAATAAGAATGGTGTTGGCAGCGATGAGGGTAAATCGCTTGCTGCATTAACGCAGGATGCTGAGTTAACAAAGTGGGCGCAAACGCGTGCTGAAGAATTGGCCGCGCAGGGGTCAATTTCACACACGGACATGAAGAATGGCGCGCCAACTTGGGCGGTGAATGGCGATCAGGTTGATGGTGGCTTATTTGCATCACCGGCTTATGTAATGGAAAGTTACATTAATGGACCCGAAGCACTGGCTAGTTGGTCAGGTAGCACGCAAAACCCAATTAGCATGTGGGCAAGTGAGTTACAGGATGGGGCACAAGGCTATGGTCACTACTTAACTGAAGTGTCGCCATTGGCAAACAAGGTTGGTTTTGGCTATGCCAAGACAGCTAACGGCACGACAATCGCCGTTATGGAAATTGGTTACCATAAATAGTTAGTAAAAGGGCTGGTGTCTGGTACCTTGGACGCTGGCCCTTTTGGTTTGAAATTCGTTTACAATTAATAAGAGTTAAAAGGGTTAGCTACTTGAGGATTGTTGGTAATTGGATAAATGAACAACTGTTCTTTTAATCGGGAGTAAGTCATGAAAAGATTAAAATTATCACTTTTAATGTTAGTAGCAGTGATTAGTGCGACTGCCTTTGCCGTTAATTCAGAGGTTGTCCACGCTGATACTGTCAAAGCCATTCAAAAGCAACACAAATCAGGTTATCGTAATGCGGATGGTCAATGGCTGTGGTTCGAAAATGGTCAACGTTATACAGGTTTTCGTCATTACATGGGAACGTACTACTGGTTCATTAATGGCGTCCGTCAAGATTCAGGTTGGCGCCATGCTTGGGGTATGACTTATTACACGGATAATCAAGGACGCGCAGTTCAAGGTAATCGTGTAATTGACGGAGTGTCATATTACTTTGGTGATAACGGTACATTCTTCTTGCGTGGTAAGGCATCTGGTTATATGGATGCTGGCCAAGGGTGGTTGTGGTACGAAGGTGGACAACGTTTCACAGGTTTCCGCAATTATATGGGGGCTTATTACTGGTTCCAAAACGGTAAGCGTCAGCAAAATAAGTGGGAAAACGCTTGGGGTATGACCTATTACGTTGGTGCTGACGGTCGCACGGTACAAGGCTACTAAACGATTGGTGGTAAGAGTTATTACTTCGGTGATAACGGTACTTTCTTCCAACGACCAGCACCAACTGCTCCAGTGGCGCCAGCAGCGCATGGACAGATTAAGGGATCGGTTGATCACATTTACCACGTGCCAGGTGGTCGCTATTACAACCGCACAAAGAATGTCGTGCAATGGTTCTGGACGGAACAAGATGCGCGTAATGCCGGATACCGGCCTTCAGAGTATTAATTAAAAATTCAATTTGTGTAAGTAAGAACAGTGGGAAGCTGTTCTTTTTTTATGTCCTTTTCGCGGTAACTTTCGTTGAAACGCATAAAGAATAAGTGTAATATATGTCTAGCTATTCGAAATGGGAGAGTGAGACAGATGGTACGGCCGACTTGGTTGCCACAAAAGACAACGTTTTATCTAAATATTGTGTTGAGTACGACCTATATTGCAGTGACTATTTTTGAGATGATCATGCATGTGCCGACCTGGGTTTTCTGGATTGACCATATTTTGTGGGTATACTTTGGTATTGTTTATATTCGAGGTATGCAGCGGGCACGTGACAAGAAACGTTATTTTGCAACACATCTAATCGATTTAATTGCACTGACGCCGTTCAAATCATTACGATTCTTGAAGGTGCTTCGTTTATTGAAAGTGCTAACGTTGATTGGCAATATCTTAAATAAGATTTTCCGGAAAACTAATATTGCAAATGTTTTTTATGTCGTTGCTGCGATTGTTATCGCAGTGGCGGTGTCCTTCCATTTCGTTGAGCATCAAAGCTATATGAATAGTTTTTATTGGGCAATTATTACCGTGTCAACCGTTGGATACGGTGACGTTTCCGCGCATACGACGCTCGGCAAATTGCTGTCCATTTTGATGGCGCTTGGTGGCGTTGGAATGTTTGGTGTGCTGACATCTTCAATTACCAGTTATTTCCAGGAAGAGAATGAGGCACTCCAAGAAGAAGTTGCTGAGATGAAGCAACAACTGAATCGAATCGAAAAATATTTGATAGACGCTAATAAACGGTAAAGCAAGGCCGATTGCCTTGCTTTTTTCTTTAATCTGGAACGGAGGAACTATGGACCGCAGAATAGAGGGCATTATCGTTGCCTTAATGACGGTTATTTGGTTGGTATTATTAAACGTGTTTTTTGCGGGGAAAGTCACAGCACCTGATCAGGTGAAAATTCTACCAGATATGCGGATTACCTACATTAAGCTTGAAGCAACGCCTGAATATACCGCCGTGAGTTATGACAATGTAGCAATGAAAAATAATAGCAACGTTATTTCGGGTGCAATTGGTGCGAAGGGTTATCATTTGGACTCGCCAGTTGATTTGGCAGTTTTTAATGCTGAACGACTTATTTTTAAGCACAGTATTCGTATCAATCAGAACTTTAAGTTCAATTTACCTGAGAAACTAAATAAGGATGCTCGAATAAAGTTTGAATTATTAGATCGACACGGAAACATTTTAAATAAATCGAGTGATTTTCAGCTTGCAGCATGGCACGTTCTGACATCAGTATCGCAACCATTAAAAAAGAACTTTGGTGACATATCATTTGGTAATAGTCGGCTTGATATTAAGAATTTCAAAATTGTAAATACACCTAAGACAGGCTTGTCGTTTACAAACAAAATTGCATACCAAACGACGTTGCCAATGCAAATGAATCGTTCTGATAATGACGAAACAAATGTTATTACCGCTCGGCCTAATTCGATTCGACCAATTACAAAGTTTGGAACCAATTTGTTGTTACCAACCGAAACGACGAATTTGGTGAATTGGGCTAATCCGCAAGGTAGTATGATTCATGGCGATAAATTATATATTGTTTACGAGAGTAACACCAAAAAGAAGTATGGTCGTGTTGTGATGTTTGACTTAAAAAAATTGGGCAGAGCAGGCGTAATTGGTGGCGGCAAAAATAGATTGCGTGAATTAGAAAAGCTAGTTAATGGTCAAAGGTTTGTATCAGCGAAGATGTTGCAGGCGCTTGATTCAGTGCAGGTCGGACCTGAATTTTATACAGGCCATGGTCAGGCGTTGTCATTTGATGTCAAGTCCAAGCGGTTGTGGTTAATGGCTGAAGGGGACGACGCCTATAAGCAGTCATTGACACAAGTTGATTTGAAAACACTTGCGCCTGTAGAAAGTGCAGATTTTTCATTTACTGATCCACGGTCGCATGACAAAATAAATAGTGAACGTAATTTTGCGATTGATAACACGGGAAATATGTATATTGTTTCTGTCGTCACAAATAAGACAAAAAAAGATACTAATCTACAGAATGGGGATGTGATGCTGTATCACGGTAGGATGGTTGACGGCAAGCCCAAGTTTTCGATAACGCCGACAGTTATTCGTAGCAAGCCTGGGTATTATACACAGTTCTTGTCGTTTAATGAAAAGGACCAGAAACTGTATTACATTACAGATGGTGCTTACTTGGCCATTCCAATGACAAAATGGCTAGTTGGCAGTTTAACTTATCCAGATTTTGATATGGGTGTTTATGCGACGCAAGATGGTGGTACACGCGAATTTGAAGCAATGGACTGGGGTCCGACGCATCAATCGTACTTAGTTGTTAATCGTGGTGCAGAGTTAATGAAGGGACAATAAGGCATTAGGAGTAGGGGTTATGTTTAAAAAGGTTAATTGGCAGTTAATACTTGTGGTATTGATTGTGCCATTGGTGATTATGAGTCCCATTTTATTTAATGGCACGGCACTATTAGGTGTAGATGGTTATTTTCACTATAATCGTATTTTTGAAGCAGCAATGCAGCTGCGCGATCGTAATTTGAGTTTTTTGAATCTATATACATTTCAACAAGCTGGTCGTGTTGTAAACCAAGTTTATAGTCCGCTTGTAACTTATTTCTTCGGCGCGTTGCTGTTGGTCGCAGGCACTTGGTATAAATTTCAAATTTTAACGTTATATATTGTCTACGCATTGGGAATATTGACGATGTATTTTTCGGCCACAAAGGTCGGATTAACAAAACGTTGGGCGTTAAGTTTAGGTGTCGTATATACATCGTCTGCTGCTGTGTATGGTTTTGTTTTTGGAGCAACATGGAAGTCAATTGCTTTAGCAATTGTGCCATTGGTCATCCCAAGTTTAGTGCACTTGTTTGAAGGCCGTTTTAATTGGAGACGAACGGTGTATTTAGGTGTCGTCGTCGCTTTGTTGGCACAATTCCAAGTGTTAACAGTAGCGATTGTCTTACCAATGTTGTTACCGTTTTTTGCTCATGGTGTCTGGGTCGCGCAAGCTAAGTTGCGATTGTTAGGGCGTATAGTATTAGCTGCGATGTTGGCGATTGTGTTAAGTTTGAACACGATTATGCCGTTAGCTGAGGTATATCGAAATACTTTGATTTCACCTGTGGCGATGAACATGGTGCCACAAACAAGCCCAATTTTTCAGCCGATGTATACGGGGGTTAATTCAAATAGTGACATCGTGATTTCTGTCATGGCCTTTCTATTGCTAAGTATGACAATTGCTTTTTGGAAAAAAATGAGTGTGGTAACTCGATTTATGGCTATTGTCGCCATTGTTTATTTGGTGGTGGGGACTTCACTTGTGCCGTGGCACCTGTTGGAAACTAATTACCCAGGATTACGATCATTCTTGCAGATGCCGCGTCGAATTAGCTTGACGGGATATGCGCTAACTATTGTTGTAGTTGGTAAGGTGTTTATGGAAGTACGTCCGGATAATAACGTTGTGCGTCACCTTACGCCGGTAATTCTTGCAGTAGTATCTGTGCTACTTCTGACTCAGAAGGTTGCGAACAATGTCTACTATGTTCAAAACGAGAAGACACCACTGTACGCGGGATTGCAGGCAACGCCTCGCAATGTGTACTCGCCAGACATTCATACGTTTGTGCAGCTTCAACCGCTATTCCATGATGGTGATATGGGTAAGTTGATTTATCATGTTGATCGTACGACACCGGATTATGTGCCGGTTGATTCGACAACTGAAACGCACCAGCCAACCTATGATGCCTACATGAACTCATTTTCAAAGCAATGGCGTCCCTACCAACACATTGTTAATGGGGATGGGACGATGACATTACAGTGGAAGAGCAATGTTGCTAACAAGAGTAAGTTGGTTCCGCTAGTAGCGTATAATCGTACGACCTTGACGTTGAACGGTGAGTCACTTAACGCTACTAAGTTAAATCGGAATAGTGTCGGAGCGTTATATGTTTCTGAGAAAAAAGGTGTTAATAAATTAACAGTTGCATACCAGCCTCTGAGAGCGACTATCGCAGGTATTTACATAAGTGCTCTAATTTGGTTATTGGTGACTGTTGGTTTCATTTTTATTAAGATTCGACAATTGATTTTGTAGCTGAATTCATGACGAAACGCCCCTTTCATTAAGTTGAAAGGGGCGTTTCGCATAAAAGGCGTTTGTTAGACAAAAAACGGTCATAAATTCTAGTTAACTTGTTATAAATATAAACAAGGATAGGGATGTTTTATGAATGAAAGAAAAACAGCGCGTCAAAGTAATCTAGAACTACTAAGAATTTTAGCGATGTGTATGATTATTTGTTGTCACTTTGTGACGTACAACAATTTTGGCCCTACAGATGTTCTTTCAGATAAGATGTTGGCGTTATCTATGCTTCGTCTTGGGGGAAAATTAGGAGTTGTACTGTTCGTTATGATAACTGGTTATTTTCTGCTTGATAAGCCGTTTAGATGGCGACGTATTATTTCTTTAAGTAGACAAACGATTTATTTTTCTGTAGTGGTTGCAATTTTAGCGTTTTTATTTGAAGGAACCAAGCCTGATTTACTGGGTGTACTCAAAATAATGTTTCCGTTAGTAATGGAAAACTATTGGTTTCCTACTGATTTTGCGATTATATTAGTGTTGAGTCCAGCATTGAATTTGTTGGTGCATAACATCAATCGACGAAACCTGTTGTTTGGTGTTTTAGGTTCGATTACACTTATTGGATTTCCTGTTATTGTGCCTGACGTTAAAAATTCAGTTATTGGGTTGGTGTTAGCCTATATATTAGGCGCTTTTATTCAAAAATATCGATTGAATTTTTCTAATATAAAATTATTCGCAGTTTTAGTTCTTGTTGTAGTTGCGACTGTAGTTATTACGGGATTGCTAATTACTGAATCACGAAGCAATGAATTTATAGCAGGTTTCCGTTTGTTTTTCGTCACGGGATTTAATGTAAGTGCCTATTCTGCTGCATTTTTAATTTTTATGATTTTTAAACAGTGGGAATTTGGTAACATTAAAATTATAAATTTGATCGCGTCAACGACGTTTGGTGTTTATTTGTTCCATGATAGTAGAGCGTTTCGTTTGTATATGTGGCACGAAATTATTGATCCTACACGCTGGACGGGATTAAGTTTAGTTGTGGGGTTGAGTTTAACTGTAATTAGTGTTTTTGCAGTTGGTATGGTGCTAGATATTCTTAGACAAATGTTGTTTTTGATGGTTAGTAATATAACAAGAAAATTAAAGTCAAAAAAGATGAGTTTTTCAGAAATGGGCACCACCAATTTTTAAGAGTAAAAAGCGCTCTACCCAGACTCTGCGGGTGGAGCGCTTTTATTGAACACTAAATTATTCATAAAATTTTAAATAATTCAAGTCTTATATTAATGGTTTAATTGTAGAAAAACAACTTTTTTATCACGAAAATATGTAAAAATGAATTCATTTTCGCAAGAGATACCGAAATCGAGAAAGATATAGTGTATAATTTTTATTATACGTCCGAAATGGGCAGGACTATTTTTAGAATGTATTGGAGTAAGGTAAATGAAACTTTGGTTATTTGGAACATACAAGTGGCAAGGAAATCCTAAAGCCCTTATGCTGTATATGCAAAAAAAATACGCAGATACACACGAATTGTGGTGGATTGCTGATAAGCAAGAAGATGTGGCACACATTTCTAATTTGGGACTAAATGCGGCGCTGATGGGAACGAAAAAAGCAAATGGGTTGTTTGCAAACGCCGATGTATATGTTACTGAAAATTTCCGTGAAAGATATCCGGAGTCTTTGAACTCTGATGCCGTAGTGTTTAACTTGTGGCATGGTGTAGGCTTGAAGCACGTTGAGCTTGGTTTGGATGCGGACGTTGATGTTGCGGAAAGTATCGTACGAAAATGGACGAGAAACTATTCACTATTTAAGAATAATGTTCGCTTTCTTACAACATCACAAGCTATGGAGAATCACTTTATCGAGGATATGAAGTTATCTCCGAGTCAAATCGTTCGAGGATCGTATCCAAGAAATTCAGTTTATAAGAAAAAGAATTCTGATTTGTATAAGACATTAGCCGTGCAAGGCTATAATCTTGAAGAATTTTCGGATGTATATGCTTTTGTGCCAACTTATCGTAATTTTAAGAAAACTCAAGGGGAGTTTAAGAAGTTAATTCCAGATTTGGATGCGTTAGTAACAAAAATGCAAGCTGAAAACTCCTTGCTCATTGTAAAATTACATCCTCAGATGAAGTCAGATGAAAGTTTTGTCAAGGCTCAGGCTGATTTCGCTGGAAATACCAATGTTCTTTTTTGGGATGACGAGTATGATATTTATGAAATTTTCCCGTACATAACGGTGGGAATCGTAGACTATTCATCTATTTTTTACGACCTGCTTGAAAGCGGTGTGGATAAATATATTCGTTACGTACCCGATTATGAAGAATATGTTTCAGGCCGTGAGTTGATCGGTGATTATTTTGAGCTGACTGACGGTGTGATTGCAAATTCATTCCAGGAACTTTTATCAAACGTTACTCAAAATTTGCCAGTCATCGAACGTAAAGATTTTCTTTTAGATTATTTCTTTGGATTCGGAGGGGAATCATCCCTTGACGATTTAATTAAACAAATTGATGGTACGAAGGTGGAAAAAATCGAATATCCAGAGTTACATACTTTTGATATTTTCGATACGTTAATTCGACGTGATACCCTTGCACCAAAAAGTATTTTTGCGAAGATTTCTCAGCAAATGAATGATTCGGATTTGAATTTTGAAACATATTTAGTTCGTAAATATCCTGTGATTCGAAACCAAGTTGAAAATGATTTACGTGATGCGTTCAAGAAAACAACGTTTGAACGTGAAACGGATAAAATCGAAGTTACGCTAGATGATATTTTACATCGCTTAGCGGAAAACTTTAACTTGACTGATGCGCAGCGGGATTTCTTATATAAGGCTGAGGTGGATGCTGAAATAGAAGCAGTTGAGCCTATTGTTTCTCGGATTAACGAAGTTTTTGAGCTAATCGACAATGGAAACGAAGTATTACTAATTACGGATATGTATTTGCCAAGAAACGTTATTGAGAGCATGCTGAAAAAGGCAGATCCTCGCCTGCTCAATTTAACGATGTATTTGTCAAATGAAGTTGGACACATGAAGGCAAATGCGAAGTTGTTTACCAATGTATTTTTTGACTTAGATTACCATTATTCTAAGTGGGTACATCATGGTGATAACAAGCGTAGTGACGGTATTATTCCTCGTCGGATGGGAATAGAAACTGTAAACCATGACATGGATACTTTCCTACCGTATGAAGCGTTATTCGTTGATAATGCAGAGTGGGACATGAAGTATGATATGTTTAAAATCGCCACGATGATGCAACGTTTTCGTGAGAGTGTAAGATATGACGATGAAACAGAGTTTGATAAGGCAGCCTACTATGCGTACTCATACATTGGGACGGCGTTTGTTCCATATATTAATTGGGTTTTGAAGGATGCAATTAAACGTGGATATGAGACTGTATATTTCATCTCACGTGATGGCTATTATATGAAACAGATTGCCGATGCGTTAATTGAAACAGCGGGTCTTTCAATCAAAGCCGAATTTATTTACGGGTCACGTAAGGCGTGGCGAGTACCTTCGTTTATTGAAGAAGTAGACCCAGCATCATTTACGCCATTTGGTATGTTTGCTTCTATGGAATCTTTTGATGATTTGGTGGCATCAAGCCAATTAACAGAGGAAGAGCTTCTTTCAATCATACCTGAAATTGAAGGTTACCGTGATGAGCCCACGCTTAAGGGTGATGTTGCAGTGGGAATTCGGGATTTATTTAATAAATCTGATAAATATAAGGAACGTTTGTTGCAGATATCTGCAGAGCGTCGACCAATCGTGTTGGATTATTTGCGACAAGTTATAAACTTCGATCAGAAATTTGCTTTTGTTGAGTTCTGGGGACGTGGATATACACAAGATACGTTTACTAGATTGTTACAGGCTGCTTCGGGTACTAAATTAAAAAACCCGTTTTATTATGTCCGAAATTATACGGATAATATTGGGGATTCAGTACGCCATCGCTTTACTCAAATGCCAAAAAACTTTAATGGCTTTGAACCTATTTTTGCGACTACACCGTATAAGAGCATTCCTGGATATGAATATGCGGAAGACGGTACAGTCAAGCCAATTTTCACACCACAATGGAATGAATTTCATGAAACAATTACCAAGGGAATTCAAAAATTTGCTCATGACTACGCCGCTTTAAATTTGCGAGACGCAGACAGGGTGGACCGGTACGTAGCTGAAACGGCATATGAGTACTTCTTTAGCACACCAAATGATCAATTTATCAGCGAGGTTTTTGCAAATTATAAGTATAATGAAGCAATGTATGGGGAAGTACATGAATTTGCGCCGGAACTCACGCCTGAAGATGTTATGCGTCACTCAATTGAAGAGTTGAAAGAGATGACAAAAAATCTTGAAATTTCGTTAACTCGGTCATCAGATGCGACGCGTGAGGCGTTTAAGCTGCGTCAAAAGGTGGAGAAAAATTTTAACGAGAAGGCAGAAAAAACAACGAAGGTATTTCCAGTTAATGATTTGTCTAAGTACGTTGCGCCGGGATGTTTCCCAGCTGAAGTAGTGCTTCTAAAAGATCAGCACTCTTATGCTAGTGTGAAGTGGGCTAATAATGCTAAGAGTAAAACGTTGCTCCGTAAAGATGCTCTGATTGATGTAATAGGAGTTGAATGGACTGCGAATGGGGTTCCACGTTTACGTACTAAGAACTCAGGTTATATCTCTGCAAATGTAAACGAGGTTACAATTCCACGTGAAGATATTGAAAATTACGTGTATAAGAATGTAACTAAGGTTTTGGTGTTGAGTCCGACGTATGTATATACGTCATCATCTTTTGAACGTCACAACAGAACTGAAATGAAGTTGAAGCGTGGACAAATCATTGATGTCAAGGCTGTCGAGTGGACGAAGGGTGGTACACCACGTTTGAAAATTACTGACGGCTATATAACTGCAAATCGAAATTTTGTTACACAGGATATTTCTCGCGTTGGAGCTTTGGGCAAGAAGGCTCTTAAGGGTGTTGTAAAAAGAATTGTGAAGTAATGATGTTTGTTATTTTACGATTGGTAGATTGGAATTCCACAATTGAAAAAGAAATTGAAAAAGAAACTGAAAAAGTATTTTAATAAAAGTAAAAAAGCGTTCTTTCGGTTAATGTATATGTTTTTTAGACTTTTTCCAGTTCGTGAAAATTCGGTGGCTTTTCTTTCGGATTCACGTTCAAATTTAACTGGAAATTTTGAGTATATCGATCGAGAAATCAAATCACGTCAAACCGGCTTGAAAATTAGCTATATGCTTAAAAAAACAAATTCAGCTAAAAAAACTTTTAGCGAGTACATGAAAATTGCTTGGCTAATCGCAACTAGTCAATACGTGCTGCTAGATGATTTTTATCCGCTAGTGTATCCGTTGAAAATTCGGAATAACGTGAATTTAATTCAGGTTTGGCACGCAGTTGGTGCCTTCAAAACATTTGGATTTAGTCGAATGGGGTTACCAGGTGGGCCTAAGCCAACGTCCAAGAACCATAAAAATTATACCTGGGCGATTGTTTCTTCGAAGCATGTGGCACCATTCTATGCTGAAGGTTTCGGCATAGATGACCGGAAGGTGTTGCCTCTTGGTGCACCACGTACAGACATGTTTTTCGATACGACTTATAAGCAGTCGGTTGTTACTCGACTTGAAGAAGAATTACCCTTTATTAAAGGTAAAAAAGTTGTGCTTTTTGCACCAACTTTCCGTGGCAATGGCCAAAGGTCGGCGTATTACAACTTTGATTGGATTGATTTTGAAAAGCTATATACTAAGCTATCTGCAGCTGGGTATGTCGTGTTGTTCAAGATTCATCCCTTCGTGAAAAACAAGGTACAAATTCCTGAAGAATATGCGGACTTCTTTTATGATGTATCTTCGTACCGAGAAGTTAATGACTTACTGCTGGTTTCTGATGCATTAATTACTGATTACTCGTCGGTTGTATTTGAATATAGCTTGTTGCGGAAGAAGACAATATTCTTTGCGCCGGACCTTGAAGAATACACGGCTTCACGAGATTTTTATGTGGATTATCAAGAATTTGTTCCTGGACCAATTGTTAGGGATATGGATTCTTTGGTGACGGAGATTGAGCGAGTCAATGAATTTAATCCTCAAAGCCTGGATAATTTTTTGGCATATTACTTCGATGACTTAGATGGTAAGGCATCTAAACGATTTGTTGACGCGCTAGAAAATAATTTTGTTGATTTTCGATAATTTATCGATAAGCAAAAAGCCGAGACGTTGTGCTCGGCTTTTTGCTTACATAATAAAATTGACGTTGTTAACACTTTTGCTATACTTAACACATACTGAATTTTGAAATGGGGTACTTTCATGGTTAAGCATGAAATGACGATTAACGAGGTTCAAGCACTTACACGCGAAATGTTGCAGGATCTTGCTAACTTTGCATCACAAAATAACCGGCGGTTGTTACTGCTTGGTGGCAGTATGCTTGGACTTGTGCGCCATGATGGTTTTATTCCATGGGATGATGATTTAGACGTGGGTTTATTTCGTGAGGACTACGACTGGTTGATGAAGCATTATCAACCAACTAATTCAAGATTTCGATTGATGACTGAAGAAGACGAGGATACATTGGTGCCGAATGCGCGAGTAGTTGATTCGGAGACTATCGCACAATCAGATTATTATAAAATTAATCACGGTGTGTTTATTGATATTTTTCCAGTTGATCAGGTACAGATGGGGATTAAGTTAAAGGTTTTCTTATTGGCGCATAAAGTTTTAAATGTTTTACGAAACGTCGCCAGGTCGACAGGAAATTTCCCAGATGATGCACAAATGGTGCCGTTAAAGCGAGGTCTAAGAAAAATAGTTTCTTATAAACAAACGCATCGTTTCGTTGAATTGGAAATTAAAGCGTCGAATCGTTTTGTTCGTGGCATTCAGGACCCTAATGCTATTGGTGTGCTGAATGGTATGTACGGGAGAAAAGAAATATTTAATGGTAATATTTTTGCCCCGTTGATCATGAAAAATTTCGAGGGTGCGGAAGTATATATCCCACAAAATTTCAATCAATATTTAACGCAATTTTTTGGGGATTGGCAAACGCCAATTAAGTCAGAAAATAAGCACGCAAGGTTTTTTACTAAGGAGTAGGTAGATAAATGATTTATGCACAAGTAATGGCAGGTGGCATCGGTAGCCGAATGGGGCACACAGAGCGTCCAAAGCAATTTTTGAATTTGGCAGATAAGCCTATTATTATCCATACGTTGGAGAAGTTTTCATTGATTGCTGAATTTGACAAGATCATTGTGTCAATTCACCCCAAGTGGATGCAGTACGCAAAGGACTTGATTGCCAAGTATATCGATGACCAACGCATTGTTGTGATTGAAGGCGGTGCCGAACGTAACGATACTGTGATGGGGGCTATTAACTACATCAAAGATAACTTCGGCTTGAACGCGGACGATGTATTGGTTATGCACGATGCTGTTCGCCCGTTTATCTCACGACGCATTATCATGGATAATATTGAAGCTGCCAAGGTGTATAAGGCGGTTGATACGGTTATTGGCGCAACTGACACGATTGTCCGCGCCAAGGACGGTATGATTACAGATATTCCAGTTCGTGATGAAATGTATCAGGGTCAAACGCCACAAACAGTTAACATTACGGCCTTTGAGACGCAATATAATAATATGACTGAAGAAGAACGCAACATTCTTTCTGATTCAGCTAAGGTGATGTTGCTGGCGGGACACAAAGTTGGAATCGTTGCTGGCGATGAGTCTAATATCAAAGTGACACGACCTTACGATTTGCGTATTGCTAACATCATTGCACGGGAGAATTTGGATGTTCAATAATGTTTACCGTTTGACAGGTGTCCGCCAAATTGAACGCTTGACGACGTCAACTGATTTGAATACACCGGGTAAGGTAATTGTGCGACCAACGTTAATGTCAATTTGCCGTGCAGATGAACGATATTACACCGGAACACGAGATAAGGAAGTTTTAGCTGCACGTTTGCCGATGGCTTTGATTCACGAAGCAGTTGGTGAAGTGGTGCGTGATAATACAGGCACTTTTACACCTGGCACCAAAGTTGTCATGATTCCCACGCATGCACATGGCCATGATAATTTAATTGCAGATAATTATTTGCGATCATCAACGTTCCGTTCCTCTACGGAAGACGGTTTTATGCGTGAATATGTCACAATTGAACCAGAAAGTTTGATTGAGATACCTGCTGGTGCGCAATCGACGATGAATGCCTTTTTAGAGGTCGTGTCCGTTGCTGTACAGGCTGTACGCCGTTTGCAGGAAACGATGATTAACCGACAAGATAAAATTGGTATCTGGGGTGATGGCAATGTCGCGTATATGACGGCAGTTGTTGCGCGTGAAATGTTCCCAGAGTCAGAACTCTATGTGTTTGGAAAGCATCAAGAAAAGTTGGATTTTATCAGTTTTGCCAATACGGTCCAAATTGATGAAGTACCGGCTGATTTGAAACTTGATCAAGCCATTGAGGCGGTTGGTGGTCGTGGGTCAGAAGCGGCGACAAATCAAATTATTGATATTATCAATCCGCGTGGGGCAATTGTCTTGTCTGGTGTTTCAGAAAATCCAGTCGCCATTAATACACGAATGGTATTGGAAAAGGGGATTACGTTGGCAGGAACAACGCGTTCATCCCGCGAAGATTTCCAAACAGCGATTGACTTGGTTGCGAATAATCATGCGGTTAAGGAACGTTTAGAATTGTTGGTGCAAAACGTCAAGCATGTTACCGAAATCAAAGACATTACAGATGCGTTTGATGAGGACTTGACGATGAATTGGGGTAAGACAGTACTCGATTGGCACATGTAGTCTTTAAGAATAACCAAAAGAACATTCGCTTCTGTTAAGCGAATGTTCTTTTTTATACAGGTTAGGGGTATAATTATTGACGGTATTCTTTTTATTTTAAAAAATTTAAAGACCGTGCAATTATTTAGAACGATGGAGATAATGTTGTGGCTGAAGAAGAGCGACAAGTGAAGGTGCGAGCATCGTACGTCACAAAGCAATATGAAATGGCTCCTACAAAGTCTGATAAGATGAAGTCACTCTTTTTCAAGACGAACTTCCCAAAGTTTTGGGCTGTTCGTGGAGTGAATTTTGAGGCCTTTGAAGGTGAGACGATTGCCATCGTTGGAAACAACGGTTCAGGTAAGTCAACGCTGATGAAGATGGTTGCGGGTATTGTGCCACCAACTTCAGGGGAGATTGAGATTAACGGTGAAACATCGTTAATTGCGATTAATGCTGGCTTGAAGGGAAATATGAGTGGACGTGAAAACATTCGACTCAAGGCCCTTATGCTAGGATTAACAAATGAAGAAATTGACGCGAAAATGGATGAAATCATTGCGTTCTCTGAATTGGGTGATTTCATTGATCAACAAGTTAAAAGTTACTCATCGGGTATGAAGTCAAAACTTGGTTTTTCAATTTCTGTACACACAAATCCAGACATTTTGATTGTTGATGAAGCATTATCGGTTGGAGATGCAACGTTTAATCGTAAGTCACTGGCAAAAATCAAGGAATTCCAGCAACAAGGAAAGACGATTTTCTTTGTGTCACACTCGCTAGGCCAAGTTCGTGAAATGGCCGATCGGGTACTTTGGATGCACTATGGTGAAGTGCGAATGTTTGGGCCTACAGAAGAAGTTATGAACGCATATGATAAATTCATTGCTGACTACAAGGCTTTATCTGGTAAGGAACAAACTAAGTATCGTAATGAATACAGAACTGCGCAGCAGAACTTTAGCTTGGATGAATTATACGAAAAGTCGTTGAAGCGTGAACGCAAGATAACAGGCAATGATGTTTTGCCAGCTGAAATCGAAACATCAATTTATAAGTCAACGCACAATCGACATTCAGCTGAGCGGTGGTCGGTAGTAGATAAGACTATCTTGGTTGTTTTGTTGCTGTTAACGGTTTTCGTTGCTGATAAGGTTATTCTCAACTTAGGTATGAAAAATATTGTTGAGCATCCTTCGCATTTAATTACGAATTGGTCACCAGAGAAAATTCATGAGTTAAATGTTGAACATATGGCTGATGATTTGAGTGCGAAGTAGGGAGAAATAACATGACTGATTTTTTGCAAGTGATGCGTGAAATCTTTTCAAACGCACCGATTGCCAACCGTTTAGCGCGATTTAATGTTAAGTCACGTTGGGCGGATAATTATCTTGGATCTATTTGGGATTACTTGGAACCAACAATCTATATTGGAACGTACTTCCTTGTTTTTGGTATGGGTATGTATAACGGTACAGTGAATGGACAACCATACATTTTATGGCTGCTAACTGGAATTGTGCCATGGTACTTTATTCAAGGGTCGTTTAACAAAGGCCTAAATTCTATTAAGTCACAGTTGGGGTTGTTGACTAAAATCCGCTTCCCTATGTCAGTTGCACCAGTGATGCCGATGCTTGAAGAATTGAGGCGATTTGGAGTGATGAGCCTTGTAATGGTGATTATATTATGGTTGTTTGGTGAAACACCAAATATATATTGGATTCAATATTTATATGCTTTTGCGGCTATGTTTGCTACTGTTTTGGCGCAAAATTTAATTAATTCTACATTGACTGTAATCATTCCAGACTATAAACCTGCAATGGCTGCTTTGTTTAGGTTGTTGTTCTTTACCTCTGGCGTGATTATCAACATGGACGCAAAACATTTACCGTTTGTTTTTATTACAATAGTTAAAATGTTTCCGTTCTACTATGTGATTGAGTCTTTCCGAGATGCGTTCCTGTACCACGTTTGGTTCTGGGACAAGGCTTCAAACGCATTATTCTTCTGGTTATTAACGTTGCTGATGTTAATGGTTGGATCAATGATTCACTTGCGATTCCGTGAGCGATTTATTGATATGGTTTAATAAAGAGATAAGGTCAAAGAAAATGCACAAACGGCTCGGTTTGTGCATTTTTTGTTGCCGTTATATTACTGAAAGATGTGAGTTTAATAAGGTTAACCGCATATCCGTATTTTCTTTGTTATAATATAAGGATATTAAGGTAGGTTAGCGTTTTGATTCATGCACAACAAATAAAAAACATTATAAAAAATTCAACGCTCTTTGGTTGGCTATATTATTGGGTTGGTGTAACTATCGTTAAATTTCTCCAGCTATTTATTAAGCCGAACGAAAAGCAAATATTATTTATCTCATACAGTGGTAGGCAATTTTCCGACACGCCGAAAGAGGCATTTAATCTGATCCGAGAAGACCCAGCGTATGCGGATTACAAGTTGGTTTGGGCATTTAACCGACCTGCAGATTTTAAACAGGCGGAAATTACAAATAAAATTTCATCAAACTCACCATTGTTTTTCTATCACCTATTGCGTTCAAAGTATTGGGTGGCTAATTCAAGTATTGATCGTCTAATTCCTTTTAAGCACGATAACAATGTATATATTCAATTCTGGCACGGTGTGCCAATGAAGGCATTGGGACATACAGAAATCGGTTTGGCACCATTAGTGCAGCATTGGTACGACAAGGTGGCTTTTGACTATATGTTTACATATAGTGATTACGATCTTGATAAGTTTAAGGAAGTATTCCCAAGAACAAAGCGATTTGTTAATACGGGTCAACTACGGAAAAAGATTGTTGAACGGTACGAAGGCAAAACTAATGTAGAGCGCATTAAGAAGGAACTAGGAATCAAGAGCGATAAAAAGGTGTTGCTTTACGTCCCTACTTTCCGAGGTTATGACGCCAAAGAACAAACAACGTTAACGGACGCAACGTTGGAACGTCTGGCGAAGGAATATGTGGTTATCTATCGTGGCCATTATTTCTCTCGTGCGACGCAGTCTGGGTCAATTATTACGGCTGATAAGTTTTCACTTTATAAGCTGTTTATGGTATCGGATTTGTTAATAACAGATTTCTCGAGTGTATTCTTTGATTTTGCACCATATCATAAGCCAGTTTATCTTTTCCAACCTGATTTGGAAGAATACCAAGTGAAGCGAGGACTGTATTTTACGGCTGAAACGCTTGGCTTGCCAGTTTCGTATTCAGAGGCTGAATTAATCGATTGCTTAAATAAGGCGGAATACGATTACGACGCTTTGGAGGCATTGAACAGCAGATTTAATCCTCACGGCGGGGACGAAGCGGCGTTTGCATTCAAGTCAATCCTAGAGCACACATAAAGAAATTAAAGCGCATCTTTCGTTGGTGTGCTTTTTTCGTAAGCTGTTTTTAATCTTTTTAGATAACTAGCCGACAAATAGGCATTTTCATGTATAATAAACAAATGTAGGTCTGCAGGAAGGGTGCAAAGTGATGAAACGTGTAATTACGTATGGGACGTTTGATATGTTGCACTACGGACATATCAATTTGCTTCGACGGGCAAAAGAGCAGGGCGACTATTTGATTGTTGCTCTGTCGACAGATGAATTTAACTGGCAGGAAAAACATAAGCGAACATATTTTGAGTTTGAAAAGCGGAAGCAATTACTTGAAGCAATTCGGTATGTTGACTTGGTTATTCCTGAAGAATCATGGGAACAAAAAGTTTCTGATATGACTCTTTATCAGGTAGATACATTTGTTATGGGGGATGATTGGCGAGGTAAGTTTGACTATTTGGCCGATCAAACTGACGTAGAGGTAATATATCTGCCTAGGACACCAGAAGTGTCAACAACGCAAATCAAACAAGATTTGCAAAATGGATGAGTAAGTTTTAATTTTTCGGGAGTATACATATGAATAATCAAATGACGTTAGCTGGCCTTTTACGCCATCTATTTAAGAACTTGTGGTGGATTATCGTATTAGCGATTATTGGAGCTGGTGGCATGTTCTTTGCTGCTAAGCACAGCGCCCCGGCAGCTGGTACGTACTCAGCTTCACGAGCAATGTACATTGGCCACGCAAATTATGTTAAGACGCAGGATCCAAAGTCTGCCTTGTCTGCTGACAAGGATTTGATTCGTACATACTTGTCATTTTCTTATGATCGGACAATTGTGAATGAAACAACGCGCTTGATGCGCGTTGCTGGATTTGAAAAAGTAGATAATGTGGCGGTGGTAAAATACGCTAAGTTGCAACAAGTACCTGGTACTTTAACTGTGCGTGCTCGTGTATTGATGCCAAATGAAAAGGAAGCAATTGCATTGGCTAACAGTTATGCGCAAGCTTTTGCCACGAAGGCGCCTAAGCTGGTGCCAGGTATGCCAGCGCCACGATTGATGGTGGCAATTCAGGGGGCTGCAAAAACTGATGGTTCTGAACCGATTTCACCAAAGAAGGGTGCCATTTTTGGTGCTGGCGCTGGGTTAGGCATCGGTATCATCTTGGCACTGTTTACAGGCATTATTGCAAACTTGCGTCCTTCAAAGCGTCAATAGGAGGTAGCCAGCATGGTTGGTTGGTTACTACCGTTTGCGTTGTTGCCAAAAACGTTTACGAGCGCGCTGTTTGAAAATTTTGCACAAATTGCCTTTCCTGTGTTTTTGATTTTTTTGTTGGTACAACTAAATTTTAAGCCGACGTTAGTGCAAGATATTTTGCCAGAACGACGTACGCTTCAAATTTGGGGTGCACTGATTGTCGTGCAATTTATACTGTTCGGTTGGCATGCGCTGACGTATGGTGATAGTGATCAAACGTATGGCCTGATTCACGGTTGGTTTACGTTCGTGCAATTAATTGTTGTTATTTGGTTTGCGTACACGATACAAAAGATGTTTATTCGTGATGCAGATTCAGTCTTTAAATTTTTGGCATCGTTAATTATTTCTTTGGTGGTTTATCTAGTTGTGGTTATTGTCCCACAGCTGGCGGTTTCATTCCGACTACCATTTACTGGTTGGACAAATTTTTTGGCGGGATTGTTTGAACGTCATTGGGATAGCCGAGCTTGGTATGATGCGGGAAGCTATGTAGCCACGCAACACCGTATTAACGGTTTCGAGCCGGAAGCACCATTCTTAGTTATGCTGCTGGGACTTGTTTTCGGGCCAATCCTGGTGTCGATTGTCCAAGAACCAATGAAACGTCTAAAGAATGGACGACGCCTGCAAAAACTTGTCTGGGTGTTGATAGCCGTTTTGAGTCTGGTGTTCTTAATGGCTCGCTCGACAAGTGGTTATTTGATGGTTGCTTTACTCGGCCTGTTTACGGTATTGTTTGCGCCACGTTCTACGCGTAAGTGGTTGTTTATTGTCGGGGCTGTATCGTTAGCTGTGGTAATATCAGCGTACTTTTTTGTGCCGATTGTCCATGATATTTTCGAAAAATGGTTGTTTGCTAAGCAAGGAACTGACAATCGTCTTGGTGGTGCCATCGGTTTGTTACAGACGTTTATCCACCATCCATTCTTTGGGGTCGGTTTCGGAAATGAAGGAAACTTCATTGAGCAATTCTTACCAGAATGGAGTAAACACAATTCCGAGTATATTAATTTTTATAGCAAAACCGCTTATCCAGTGCTGAACGACTTTTTGGGGTGGTTAGCTAGGTTTGGTGCAATTGTTGTGATTAGTGCAATTTGGTTGCTTGGTGGTTTGATTGTTCGAGCGGTGAGTGTCTATCGCCAGTTGATACAATCAGACAAGCCGGAACAGATTGAATATCGGATTGTCATCCGTGCATTCTTTGTTATGGTGCCATTAACGTTAATGGTTGCGATGATTACACAAATAAATGCCTTTTCGTGGCCAATGTTATTGATGTATTTCTTTTATTGGCGCGTGATTCATTTAGCAGAAGCAAGTTTATAAGAAATTTAAAAGCGCCTTATTGGCGCTTTTATTTTGTAGGAGTAGGGCATGAAAAAAGAAAAGCAAAGTAATTTTGAGTTGTTGCGGATCGTCGCAATGCTAATGATTATTATTTTTCACAGTTTAGTTAATTTTGTTGGCACACATGATTCACAATATATTTCTAACAATATTGAATTGAGTGGTGTGTTGTTGATGCTTCGTTATGTATTTGGCCAGTTGGGTGTCATTTTGTTTGCAATGATTTCTGGCTACTTCTTGATCAGCGCACGTGAAAAGAAAAATCCTTTTGAACGGGCAATGGCCACAGCCGTGAAGTTTGCTGGCATGTTGCTTTATAACGGGATTATCATTAGTGTCGTTATTGCAATCATTTATATGGCAGTCCGAAAGCTAGGCTTGGTCGGACCAATTTTTTATGCATTAATTAATACGACTCGTAATATCTTTGATGATAGCCATTTGATTTTTGGGTATTTAGGTGGCTTTTGGTATCTGAGTGTTTACTTCTTACTGTTAGTTGTCATTAATCCGCTGAATCGTTTTCTAAATAAATTAACAGATAACAGAACTTTTTTGGCATTGATTATTGTCGTTATTTTCGTTTCTGTCTTGTTTAAATTCACGTTATTCCTGTCATTGGGCCGAGACGCTATTAATGCGGCAACGATTTTTGTCGGTTATTTATTGGGTGGGTATATGCGTAAATTTGATCCACTACAACACGTTAAATCACGTTATTTGTGGGCAGGACTTATTATG
>Ga0154006_1000129_pt1 | contig 24275 bp, 25 predicted proteins | sample TSFL090MetaG_FD_104747 | JGI IMG/M metagenome (GOLD analysis project Ga0154006, IMG submission 104747) | Attine ant fungus gardens microbial communities from Florida, USA - TSFL090 MetaG | ecosystem: Host-associated > Fungi > Mycelium > Unclassified | place: USA: Florida, Wakulla State Forest...
CACCAGTCTGCTTCGAAGGTCTTGTTTCTCTGTCATCACGGTCTGAGTGCATGTGTCCACGCGGACACTTAGCATCTGACCTTCTGCCTACCATTGGTAGGACGTCGTTTATTGACGGCTTACAATTTATCGGCATTATGCATCTCGAGCATGTCTGCCGACTCGAGCAGTAACGACGTTCCATGGCCGATTGCCCCCAGGCCCTTCTACGAGGAGGCCTTTGGTGGCTGGTTAGGCCGTGTCGCGACGCGATATCAGGTGAGCGTTGCGATGCTGTGGCAGATGAGTGCGAGCGAGCCGCTGCCCTCGCTTGGGACTGCTGGATGGATTCTTTTTCCTCCGATTTCTCAGCCAGCGCTTCAACGATTCTCAACGCTCGCACGCCTTGATGAAGACAGACTGAGGCACATCCAGACGCCATCGGCCTGGCTATTCAACTGGCGCTGCGTGCCGTACTGCTTCAGATGCCTCGTGCTGAACGACGCGGACGTTGCAGTGCCTCGCTGGAAACGTGAGTGGCTCGATCCGACAGCCGAATTCTGTAGCGTGCATCACACGGTTTTGGAAACAGTCCCCGCCTCGGTATTTCGGCTGTCTGACCCTGCCTCGATTCCACGTACAGCAAGAAGTTTGATAACTTTTTGACTGTATGGAGAACAGAATGGCAGAGAACGTGGTGCCGAGAAGGCAATACACGCAGGAATTCAAACTGGAGGCGGTGCGCTTGTCGGAGAGCGTCGGTCAGCATGAGGCCGCTCGCAGGCTGGGTGTACCGGTGGCGACACTGGGCAACTGGTGCCGAGACCAGCGCAAAGGCAATGCTGAAGCGGCGACGGGGCCGTTACCCAGCACGCCGAGCTCCAGTCGTCGACCGGTCAGCGATCTGGAGGCCGAGGTCAGCAGGTTGCGCAAGGAGTTGGCCAGCGCGAAGCTCGACATCGAAATCCTCCGAAAGGCAACGGCGTACTTCGCGAAGGGGTCGCGGTGAGGTACGCCTGGATCGACGCACACCGCGACCAGTACAGCGTGAGCCGGCTGTGCCGGGTGTTGGCCGTCTCGCGCAGTGGGTATTGCCAGTGGCGGGCTCGCCCGCCCAGCGTCAGGGCGCAGGCCAACCAGGCGCTGGATGCCGAAGTGGCGGCCATCTACCGGGCCAGTCGCGGCAGCTATGGCCGTCCTCGCATCGTGCGGCAATTGCGTGCTCAGGGCCGGTCGGCGAGCGCTGAGCGCGTGCGACGCAGCCTGCAACGTCAGGGGCTGCGCCCGGTCTACAAGCGCCCGTATCGAGTCACCACGGATTCGACGCATCATCTGCCGGTGGCGCCGAATCTGCTGGATCGGCGCTTCGATGGCTGGCAGCTGAACCAAGCGTGGGTGAGTGACATCACGTTCATCGCCACTGACGAAGGCTGGCTGTTTCTTGCGGCGATCCTCGATCTGGCAAGCCGGCGTATCGTCGGCTGGTCGATGTCGGAGCGAATCAACGCGGATCTGGTCTGCCAAGCATTACGCAGTGCGTACTGGCAACGCAAACCCGGGCCCGGATTACTGCTGCATTCGGATAGGGGCAATATGCCAGTTGGGCGTATCGCGATCTGGCCGCCGAATTCGGCATGATGGTCTCGATGAGCCGGCGTGCAAACGCGTGGGACAACGCGCCGATGGAGAGCTTCTTTAAAACCCTGAAGGTCGAGCGCATTTACCAAACGCGCTACGAGACCCGCGCTCAGGCTCGCCTGGACATCGTCGACTGGATCGAAGGCTATTACAATCGACAGCGCATGCACACGTCGATCGACTACCGCACTCCCGTCGAATACGAAACCCTACGCGCTGCTGCATGACATGCTGTACGTGAAAACGAGGCAGGGTCAAGGCATGTCGCTACCTGGGACTGAGCCGCCGAGTCGCGACCTATACGCTCAAGCAACCGGAGAAGGATCGGAGTTTGGGCGAGAGGCTGATGGCGGCCGCGCAAGAGGTGCCGCGCTTCGGCTATCGCCGGATGTCGGCCTGGCTGGCGTTGAGCGAATCGCGCGTGCGGCGAATGTGGCGAGCCCTTCAGCTCAACATTCCGCGCCGACGTCGTTGCGGCGACGACATACGCCTGCCAGGCGCCACACAGCCCAATTCGGTTTGGAGCTATGACTTCGTGCACGATCAACTGGTGGATGGCCGGGCCTTGAAGATGCTATGCGTGATCGATGAATACACCCGCGAGTGTCTGGCGATCGAGGTTGGCGCCAGCCTGCGGTCGCAGGACGTGATCTTGACGCTATCGCGACTCATGCGGCTGTACGGCAAGCCCGCGTTTGTTCGGTCGGACAATGGCGCCGAATTTACCGCTGCCAAGGTCATGCGTTGGCTGCGAGACGCTGCAATCGGTCCGGCCTTCGTTGCGCCTGGCAGTCCATGGCAAAACGGATTCGTCGAAAGCTTCAACGGCAAACCGCGAGACGAATTACTAAACCGCGAATGGTTCCGCAGCCGCGCCGAGGCCAAGGTGCTCATCGAGCGCTGGCGGCAGTTCTCTAACGAGCGCCGGCCCCACAACGCTCATCGCTACCAACCTCCGGCGACGGTCCGTCGAGCCTGGCTGGATTCCGATAATATCGACGCGAGACTCACTGCCTGACTGGCTACAAAATTCCGCCGCAGGTCATGCGTGCAGTCGCGTATCCGCGGAAAGCCTGAATACTCCCCATTTTCGTCACGCGCTTCCTTCCGCACTGGCTAGCCGTCTGGTCAAGACGCGGTTGTTCACTAGCCGGATTACGGTGTCCAGATAGCCCGTAAGAAAGTGATTCGCACCGGGTAATACCACGATGGGGAGGCGCTGTGGTGTTGCCCACTGCATTACGTTTGCAAGCGGGACTACCGTATCGCTGCCGCCATGTATCACGAGCGTCTCCTTAGGAACGTCGGGAGTTTCGTATCGACGTTCGCCCTGTATTGTCCCGTAAGGGGTGCCCGCAAGGATTGTGTGAGTCGGAGGGCTCGTCAGGTCATTCAGTATGCTTGCAGCACGCGCCTGAACGAACGCCCCGAACGAAAATCCGGCGAGTGCCAATGGTATTCCGGGGTAGTCCGCACGCAGCGCACGGACTATTGCCAGAACGTCATCCGTCTCCCCAAAACCCATGTCGTGCGCACCGTCACTCGCACCGATCCCCCTGAAATTCGGACGAACGGCCAGCCACCCGTTGTGCTGGAAGCAACGAGCGAGGGCCTGCGGCACTTTGTGGAGCGCTGATCCTCCTTGCAGCGGATGCGGGTGCGTGATAACGGCTATTCCGTATGGCGCTGGCGGCGTTGGGACATCGATGAACGCCTCGATCGCGCCGGCCGCACCGTTGAATATCCGTTGCAATGAGGGGGGAGTGGTCATCTCGTTCAGGGACACGTTGCGTTCAAGTGGGGTTGTGATCGATCTGTTCGAATTCGATGGAAGGCTCGGTGCCTGCGCGATGGCCGCGTAAAGGCATCCGACTTTATGAGCTTGATGATTGACTGCCGAAGGGAACGTCACGCACCGATTTTCTCACCGCTGGGTGGTTCGCGGTATAACGATTTGGCTCTGACGGGCATCGGATCCGCCTATGAGGCATTTGCGCTGCAGCGGACCCCTAATTGAAGGGGCGGACGCATGTGGAGATTCTTCATCGCAGGCCTATTGGCGCATGGGGCGGAGCAATAGGTATGCCCTATGTCCGGTAGAGTCAATCAATAGTGGCCGATCCGGTGGTTTCAACGTGTAATGTGCCCTTGCGTCCGAAACGATGATCAAGGAGGGGACCGACGTGAAAATCCTGGTGCCAGTGAAGAGAGTGGTCGATTACAACGTGAAGGTCCGCGTGAAGTCGGACAACACGGGCGTCGACATTGCGAACGTGAAGATGTCGATGAACCCGTTCGACGAAATCGCGGTGGAAGAAGCGGTGCGCCTGAAGGAAGCAGGCGTGGCGACCGAAGTGATCGCCGTGTCGGTCGGTGTGACGCAAGCGCAGGAAACGCTGCGTACGGCGCTGGCGATCGGCGCGGATCGCGCGATCCTCGTCGAGTCGAACGACAGCGTCGAGCCGCTGGCCGTCGCGAAGATCCTGAAGGCGCTGGTCGACAAGGAACAGCCGCAACTCGTGATCCTCGGCAAGCAGGCAATCGACGACGATTCAAACCAGACGGGTCAGATGCTGGCCGCGCTGGCGGGCCTGCCGCAAGCGACGTTCGCGTCGAAGGTCACGATCGCCGATGGCCGCGCCACGGTTGCGCGTGAAGTCGACGGCGGCGCGGAAACGCTGTCGCTTCAACTGCCGGCAGTCGTCACGACCGACCTGCGCCTGAACGAGCCGCGTTACGTGACGCTGCCGAACATCATGAAGGCGAAGAAGAAGCCGCTGGAAACGGTGAAGCCGGAAGACCTGGGCGTGGACGTCACGCCGCGTCTGAAGACGCTGAAGGTGGCCGAGCCGCCGAAGCGCGCGGCCGGCGTGAAGGTGCCGGACGTGAAGACGCTGGTCGAGAAGCTGAAGACCGAAGCCAAGGTGCTGTAAGAGGGAGCGGAAAGAAATGACGATTCTGGTGATTGCAGAACATGACAACGCGTCGATCAAGGCCGCGACGCTGAACACGGTGGCGGCGGCCGCGAAGATTGGCGGCGACATTCACGTGCTGGTCGCGGGGCACAACGCGCAGGGCGCGGCCGATGCGGCAGCCAAGATTGCAGGCGTGTCGAAGGTGTTGCTGGCCGACGCGCCGCAGCTCGAAGCGGGCCTGGCGGAAAACGTCGAAGCGACCGCGCTGAACATCGCGAAGGACTACTCGCACATCCTCGCGCCGGCAACCGCCTATGGCAAGAACATCGCGCCGCGCATCGCCGCGAAGCTGGACGTCGCACAGATTTCGGACATCACGGCGGTCGATTCGGCCGACACGTTCGAGCGTCCGATCTACGCAGGCAACGCGATCGCGACGGTTCAGTCGAGCGATCCGATCAAGGTGATCACGGTGCGTGCGACGGGTTTCGATCCGGTGGCGGCGGAAGGCGGCAGCGCGTCGGTCGAGAAGATCGAAGCGGCGGCAGATGCAGGCAAGTCGCAGTTCGTGAGCCGTGAAGTGACGAAGCTGGACCGTCCGGAGCTGACGTCGGCGAGCATCATCGTGTCGGGCGGCCGCGGTCTGGGCAGCGGTGAAAACTACACGAAGGTGCTGGAGCCGCTGGCCGACAAGCTGTCGGCAGCGCTGGGCGCATCGCGCGCGGCAGTCGACGCCGGCTACGTGCCGAACGACTATCAGGTCGGCCAGACCGGCAAGATCGTTGCGCCGCAGCTGTACATCGCGGTCGGCATCTCGGGTGCGATCCAGCACCTGGCTGGCATGAAGGATTCAAAGGTGATCGTCGCGATCAACAAGGATCCGGAAGCGCCAATCTTCAGCGTGGCCGATTACGGCCTCGTCGGTGATCTGTTCGAACTGGTACCGGAGGTGGTCGATGCCGTCTGATGCTGCGGGGCGCGCCGGCGTCGGACGCGCGACACCGGCTCAGTCGTACCTATTCGTGCCAGGGAACAAACCCGAGCGGTTCGGCAAGGCGCTCGCAAGCGGCGCCGATGCGGTCATCATCGATCTCGAAGATGCCGTCGAGCCGGAGGCGAAAATCGCGGCACGCGACGCGATCGCTCGATGGGTATCGCCAGAACGTCCGGTGTTCGTCCGGATCAACGCGCGGAACACGCCGTGGTTCGAGGCCGATGCCGCGCTCGGCACGCTGAAGGGCGTGGCCGGTATCGTGCTTCCGAAAGCCGAGAGCGCCGAGGATGTATGCGCCGCCATTGCTGTCGCCCGCAGGCGCGTGCCCGTCTATCCACTGATCGAAAGTGCGAACGGCATGTGGAACGCGCATGATGTCGCGAAAGCGCCTTACGTAGCGCGCCTGATGTTCGGCACGCTCGATTTCATTGCGGACATGGGCATGTCGGACGATGGTGTCTCGCTCAATCACTTTCGGTCGCAGCTGGCGTTGATTTCACGGGTAGTCGGTATCGAATCGCCGGTCGACGGCGTGACGCCTGATATCGATGACGGTGAACGTATCGAACGCGATGCGCTCAACGGCAAGCAACTTGGATTCGGCGCGAAGCTGTGTATTCATCCGAAGCAGATCGGTCTCGTGCACAAGTGCTTCCGCCCGAACGAGGATGAAGTGCACTGGGCGCGGCGGGTACTCGACGCGATGCGCGATTCGAATGGCGGCGTGGTGACGGTCGACGGCAAGATGGTCGATCGGCCCGTGATGTTGCGCGCTGCGCGGATTGCCAAACTGGCCAATTTCGTCAGCGCGGTATCGAACGTGGCGGTCGACAAATGATTCGAAACGAAGGTCTCGAGCAATACGGCCCGCGCGAATCGATGGAATACGACGTCGTGATCGTCGGCGGCGGCCCCGCCGGGCTGTCGGCGGCGATCCGGCTCAAGCAGCTGGCTGCCGAGAAAGGCACCGAGATCGGCGTGTGCGTGCTCGAGAAGGGTTCCGAGATCGGCGCGCACATTCTGTCGGGCGCGGTGATGGACCCGCGCGCGATCACCGAGCTGTTCCCCGACTGGAAGGAACAGGGCGCGCCGCTCACCGTCGAGGTGACGGAGGACCGCTTCCTGTTCCTGTCGGAAAAGAGCGCGATCACGACGCCGAACTGGGCGCTGCCGGCCAACTTCCAGAACCACGGCAACTACGTGATCTCGCTGGGCAACGTCACGCGCTGGCTCGGCCAACAGGCGGAAGCTTTGGGCGTCGAGATCTTCCCGGGCTTCCCGGCCGCTGAGATTCTCTATCACGACGACGGCTCGGTGAAGGGCGTCGCCACCGGCAACATGGGCGTGGGCAAGGACGGCGAACCCACCGAGAACTTCCAGCTCGGCATGGAGCTGCACGCGAAGTACACGCTGTTCGACGAAGGCTGCCGCGGCCACCTCGGCCGCCAGCTGATCTCGAAGTTCAAGCTCGACGCGAACGCCGATCCGCAGGCGTACGGGATCGGCATCAAGGAACTGTGGGAAATCGATCCCGCGAAGCACAAGCCGGGCCTCGTGATCCACACGGCCGGCTGGCCGCTGAAGTCGGACACGTACGGCGGCTCGTTCCTGTATCACATGGACAACAACCAGGTCGTGGTCGGCTTCGTGGTGGGCCTGGGCTACACGAACCCGTACCTGTCGCCGTTCGAGGAATTCCAGCGCTACAAGACGCACCCGTCGATCCGCGCGTTCCTGGCAGGTGGCAAGCGCGTGTCGTACGGCGCGCGGGCGATCACGGCCGGCGGCCTGCTGTCGCTGCCGAAGACGGTGTTCCCGGGCGGCGCGCTGATCGGCGACGACGCGGGCTTCCTGAACGCATCGCGGATCAAGGGCAGCCACGCGGCGATCAAGACGGGCATGCTGGCGGCGGACGCCGCGTTCGACGCGCTGCAGGCCGGCCGCCAGAGCGACGAGCTCAACGCGTATCCGGACGCCTTCAAGCAGTCGTGGCTGCATACGGAGCTGTACCGCGCACGCAACTTCAAGCAGTGGATGGCGAAGGGCCTGTACCTGGGCACGCTGATGGTCGGGCTCGAGCAGAAGGTGATGGGCGGCAACGTGCCGTGGACGCTGCACCACAAGCATGCGGATCACGAGATGCTGAAGCCGGCCTCGCAATGCACGCCGATCGAATATCCGAAGCCGGATGGCAAGCTGACGTTCGACCGGCTGTCGTCGGTGTTCATCTCGAACACGAACCACGAGGAAAACCAGCCGGCGCACCTGACGCTGAAGGATGCGAACGTGCCGGTGAACGTGAACCTGCGGACCTACGCGGGGCCGGAGGGGCGCTTCTGCCCGGCGGCGGTGTACGAGTTCGTGAAGAACGACGACGGCAGCGACCGGCTGGTGATTAACGCGCAGAACTGCGTGCACTGCAAGACGTGCGACATCAAGGACCCGACGCAGAACATTGTGTGGGTCACGCCCGAAGGCGGCGGCGGGCCGAATTACACGAACATGTGATGCGGAAAAGACAGGCCCTCTCGCACCGCCAGGCGAGAGGGTTGTCAAAACGTCGAAGCGCTGCGCTATGCAGCGCTTTTTTGTCTCTGATTTCGTTATCGATGCGCTCCTGCGAAATCTCGGAGGGACACGCAGGATAGAGGACAAGGCTGTCGGTGATCGCGACGACGCGTTTCGCGTATTTGCGCGTCGGCAACCGCATAGCCGAGCGGTCTGCACGCGGTTGGCCCGGTGACACCGCTGATATTGCCATAGTTGTCAGCGCTCAGCGCGGCGATGAAGGCTGAGTCTATCTGTAGTTCCGAGGCTTCGATCGATCGTGCGCGTCCACCGTGTGTCTGCACGATCACCGGTCGGGGTAGCAGGCTGGCGACGATCGCATCCGCCACCGGGCCTGAAGCATACTCGGTATAAATCTGGGTGATCACGCCGTGCCGAATCAGATCGACAAGCGGCGCATGAACGGGGAATATCGAGCTCGGAGCGATAGTAAGATTGCGCAGCCCCATTCGGTCGGCTTCGGCGAGGACGCTGTTCATCACTTGGTCGCCGTTGCGCAGGTGATGATGAAAGGACAGCGTCGCGCCGCCCCGGATGCCACACTCGACAGGCGCAGTGCGAATATCGGGAACGAGCTTCGACGCGCTAGTCATCCGTTTCGGGGCTGCGTCGGAAAGCAGCCCATCGGGCTGCTGATATCCGAACGGAGCAAGATCGCCGAAACCTTCGACGTATTCGTGAATTTCGCGACGTGCTGCATTCAACATCTGATGGCCTCGGAGGTTGATGAATCGAGTGCGCTGATGTCCGGGCGGCAGTCGAGTGCAGGTGACGTCTGCGCCGCGATTACGGCGCTGGGTAGCACCGATCGAATGTCGTGTCGCGCGCCTTCCCGCAGGCGCGCAAGCTCTTTCTTGTCGGCATCGGATTCGCACCGATCGACGCAGGATCGCTACGCTCGCTCGTCCAGGTACGTCGCTTCGCCGGTTCGACGAAGACATACCGAGCAGATCAGCAGCACGATACTCATGGCGCTCACATACCAGAAGAAAGTGGACTCGATACCATGCGATTTCAGCCAGAGCGCGACGTATTCGGCCGTTCCGCCGAACGCCGCGTTGGCGATTGCATAGGGCAGACCCACACCTATCGCACGAACACCTGTCGGAAACAGCTCCGCCTTGAGCAACCCGCTAATGGAGGTGTACAAGCTCATGCCGAGCAAGCTCACCAGAACCAGTCCGAACGCCTTCCACGGATCCGTGGTCGTGCCGATGATGGTCATCAGCGGAACCGTCGCGCAGATGAAGAACAGGCTGAATGCAATCATCTGCGGACGGCGTCCGATGCGATCGGACAACATGCCGAATAGTGGTTGCACACACATGAAGATGAAGAGGGCACCTGTCATCACGTTGCTGGCCATCTTCGGATTCATATGCGCCGTGTTGACCATGTATTTCTGCATATACGAGGTCGTCGTGTAAAACAGGAGCGACCCTCCCCCCGTAAATCCGAGCACCATGAGCAGTTCCCTAGGATGCTGCAGCATGCCCCGCACGGTGCCGGCCAGCGGATGGGAGCGGTGCGCACTGGAACTGGACTCGTGCATGGAGCGTCGCACCACCAGGGCGATGATCGCGGCCACGGCGCCAATCGCGAAGGGCACTCGCCAGCCCCAGTGGCGAAGTTCCGCCGCTGTCAGCAGAGATTGAAGGATCGCGACGACCAGGACGGCAAGCAACTGACCCGCAATGATCGTCGCGTAATGAAAGGAGCCGTAGAATCCCCGACGCCGGGGTGAGGCGACTTCGCTCAGATAGGTCGCGCTGGTTCCGTATTCCCCGCCTACGGACAGGCCTTGAATCAGCCGTGCCAGCAGCAGGAGCAGGGAGGACCATGCGCCGATCGACGCATAGGTTGGCAAGACGGCGATCATAAGCGAGCCGAAGCACATCAGGAGCACGGAGATGACCATCGAAGTCCGTCGCCCCTTCCGATCCGCTATCCGACCGAAGAGCCAGCCGCCCACCGGTCGCATCAGGAACCCGGCTGCGAAGATACCGGCAGCGTTCAACAACTGTGACGTTGCATCGCTGGAAGGAAAGAATGCTGGCGCAAAATACAACGCCGTGAACGCATAGGCGAAGAAATCGAACCACTCGACCACATTACCCGAGCAAGCCACAAGAATGCCCCTTATAGCGGGCTTGCGGGTGGATGCTCCGTCTGCGGGGAGCGGATTAGCCGATTCGGCCACGGTTGTAACAGGCATGCGTTGTCTCCAGTGTCGATCGGGGTCGGCCCTTTGGCACTTACTCCGATCCCATGTGCAGCTGTTGAATGGAACGCCGTGCGCCCGAGGACGGGCGTGGCGTATTTTTGTTGTATTGGTAAGCGTCGCGCCGCTCGGAGCAAATGCCGTTCGTTCAGACCGCGCCAGTTTCGTGCAGTGCACCGATCTGGTTATCGGTGTAGCCGAGTTCGCTCAGAACCATATCGGTATGCTGACCAAGCGCGGGGACCGGGTCCATGCGCGGCTCGTCTGCGAGACTGACGCCTGGTGGGCAAAGAGCGGGAATGTCCCCTGCCGGTGTGCCGACCTTGGTCCAGCGGTTCCGTGCGACGAGCTGTTTGTGTTCCCAGACTGCCTGCATGTCGTTCATGCGTGCGTTCGCGATACCGGCTTCCTCGAGCCGATCGATTACCTGGGCGGCTGTCAGTGCTTCAAACGTCTGTGCAATGATCTGAACGAGACCTTCTCGATTCGCAACACGGCGACTGTTCGAGCAGAATCGCTCATCCTTCGTCACGTCCGGCTGACGGAGCACGGTTTCGCAGAAGCTCTTCCACTCGCGCTCGTTTTGCAGGCCTAGCATCACGGTCTTGCCGTCGCCCGCCTTGAACGGACCGTACGGAAATATGGTCGCGTGCGAGGCGCCGGTTTGGCGCGGAGCGCTCTGGCCATCGATTGCGTAGTAGAGCGGGTAGGTCATCCACTCGACCATGCTTTCGAGCATCGACACGTCGATGTGTCGGCCGCGCCCGGTGCGTCCGCGCTCGATCAGCGCGGCGAGGATGTTCGTGTAGCCATACATGCCTGCAGCGATATCGGCAATTGAACAGCCGGCCTTGGCTGGTTCGCCTTCGGAGCCGGTGATGCTCAGGAATCCAGATTCGCTCTGGATCAGCAGGTCATACGCCTTCTTGTCGCGGAATGGCCCATCGAGCCCGTACCCCGAGATGTCGCAGACGATCAACCGCGGATAACGCTCACGCAGCGCATCGTAGTCGAGCCCCAAGCGCTGCGTCGCGCCGGGTGCGAGGTTCTGTACGAACACGTCGGAATCGGCGAGAAGCTTGTGCACGACCTCGAGCGCAGCGGGCTGCTTGACGTCGAGCGTGATGCTTTCCTTCGAGCGGTTGGTCCACACGAAGTGTGACGCGAGCCCCGACACGCGTTCGTCGTAATTCCGCGCGAAATCGCCGACTCCCGGCCGCTCGACCTTGATCACGCGCGCGCCAAGATCCGCGAGCTGGCGCGTGCAGAACGGCGCGGCAATCGCATGCTCGAACGTGACGACCTTTATCCCTTCAAGTGGGCGCATGCTGGATACTCCCGGTCAGAATGAACGCGGCAGGCCGAGGATGTGCTCGGCGACGTACGACAGGATCAGGTTCGTCGAGATCGGTGCGACCTGGTACAGGCGCGTTTCGCGGAACTTGCGCTCGACGTCGTATTCGCACGCGAAACCGAAGCCGCCATGGAATTGCAGACATGCGTTCGCGGCTTCCCACGACGCATCGGCCGCAAGCAGCTTAGCCATGTTTGCTTGAGCGCCGCACGGCTCGTGCGCATCGAACCTGCGTGCAGCCTCGAAGCGCATCAGGCTCGCGGCCTCGACGTTGATGAACGAACGCGCGATCGGGAATTGCACACCCTGGTTCTGGCCGATCGGTCGGCCGAACACGACGCGGTCCTTTACGTACTGCGACACCTTGTCGACGAACCAGTAGCCGTCGCCGATGCATTCGGCCGCGATCAGCGTGCGCTCGGCATTCAGCCCGTCGAGGATGTACTTGAACCCCTGGCCTTCCTCGCCGATCAGGTTCTCGGCGGGAATCTCGAGGTTGTCGAAGAACAGCTCGTTCGTCTCGTGGTTCACCATGTTCGGAATCGGGCGGACGGTCATCCCGTTGCCGATTGCATGATGCAGATTGACGATGAAGATCGACATCCCTTCCGACTTCCTCTTCACGTCCGACAGCGGCGTCGTGCGCGCCAGCAGGATCATCAGGTCGGAGTGCTGAATGCGGGAGATCCAGACCTTCTGACCGTTGATCACGTAGCGATCATCCTTGCGTACGGCCGTGGTTTTGATCTTCGTCGTGTCGGTGCCGGTCGTCGGTTCGGTGACGCCCATTGACTGCAGGCGTAATTCGCCGCTCGCGATCTTCGGCAGATAGCGCTGCTTCTGCTCGGCCGAACCGTGGCGCAGCAGCGTGCCCATGTTGTACATCTGGCCGTGGCATGCGCCGGAGTTGCCGCCCGCGCGGTTGATTTCCTCCATGATCACCGACGCCTCGGTCAGCCCGAGGCCGGAGCCACCGTATTCCTGCGGAATCAGTGCAGCGAGCCAGCCGGCTTTCGTCAGCGCATCGACGAACGCTTCGGGATAGCCGCGCTCCTCATCGATCTTGCGGAAATATTCAGCGGAAAACTCGCCACACAGGTCGCGAACGGCTTCGCGAATGTCTTGGTACGCGTGGGTAGGATTCATGTTTCGTGTCAGGGAAAGCGTCGGAATGGGTCAGGCGAGGGTGGCGCGAGCGGACATGGTCAGCCAGCCGTCGTGGTCTTTCGCCCAGAGATCGATGGTCTTGCCGTCGTCGGCGAGGCGACCGCACACGCTGAACGTGTTGCCGAGGAAGGTCGGCCGAACCGCGCGATAGGCGTACTCGCTAACCGTCGCCTCGGGCAGCGAGCGCGTGACGAGATCGAGCAGAAGCGTCGAGATCAGCGGGCCGTGCACGACGAGGTCCGGATAGCCTTCGACGTCGCGCACGTAGGTGCGGTCGTAGTGAATGCGATGGCCGTTGAAGGTGAGCGCGGAATAGCGGAACAGCGTGACTTCGTCGGGCGTGATGTCACGCTGCCATTGCGCATGATCGGGCGCGGCCTGCGGCGGGGGCACGGCGGCGCCGGGCGCCGCCGCGCCGCGATAGACGATGTCGTGTTCCTCGCGGATCGCGACGTCGCCCGCGGATTCGATCACGTGCTCGACGGTGACGAAGCCGAGCGTGCCGCTGCGGCCTTCCTTGCGTTCGATCGACAGCACGCGCGACGTGCGCGTCGCGATCGCGCCGATCGTCAGCGGGCGTTCGAACCTAAGTCGGCCGCCGGCCCACATGCGCCGCGGCAGCCCGAGGTCCGGCAGGAAGCCGCCCTTGCGCGGATGGCCGTCCGGGCCGAGTTCGGCCTGCTGCGCGATCGACCAGAAATACAGCCAGTGCCAGGCGGGCAGCAACGCATCGCCGGCGGCGGGAACAATCGGATGGTCGAGCGTGGCCGCGAATGCGACGGCGCGTTCGGCACTGATCCGGTCGGTCGCGACCTGTTTGATGTTGTCGCTGGCATGCGACTCGGGAGCATTCACTGTCACCTCCATCGCCGGGCAGGCCGGCTGTTTTGACTTTGCTTGGGGGGGACTGTAGTGGAAGCGCACGCGCGGCGGAAATACCGTTTGAATGTGCCCGGCATAGGCGTATCCTATGGCACGCTTTGACGACCGAGGACATCATGGACATCCGCCAGCTTCGTTACTTTGTCAACATCGTGGAGTACGGCAGCCTGGGCAAGGCAGCGGAGATGCTCTATGTCGCGCAGCCATCACTAAGTCAGCAGATGGCCAAACTGGAAAGTGACCTGGGCGTCAATCTGCTCGTTCGCAGCCCGCAGGGCGTCAAGCCAACCCCTTCCGGCGAGGCGCTTTACCGTCATGCCAGAACGGTGCTGCATCAAATGGAGCAATTGCGGCAGGAGGTGGTCGAAGGCGTTGGGGCGGAGTCGGGGACAGTGGCGATCGGCTTTCCAACGACGATTACGTCGGTGCTAGCGATGCCGGTGTTTACGCGGGTTAGGGAGCGCTTTCCCGGTATTCGACTGCAGCTGTTCGAGAGCATGAGCGGCTATCTCAACGAGCTGCTGGCCAATGGCCGGCTCGACCTCGCGATCCTCTTTCGGGAATCCAACACCCCTGGCATATCTGCAATCCCGCTTTTCGATGAGGAATTGTTCGTCATGGGGGATATCGAAGGCATCTCGGATCGCGCACGCACGTGTCAGCTGTCGGCACTCGACGGCGTGCCGTTGGTCGCACCGGGCCAACCGAACGGCCTTCGCCTTTTGCTCGAGCGCACGTTCAGCCGGGAACAGGTAAGAATGAACAACGTCGCGGACGTCGATTCGCTACCGACGCTGCTTGCAATTGCGAAGTCGGGCATTGCTGCGACGATATTGCCGGCCTCCGCCGTGGCGCTTCACGGACCCAAGGAGCGTCCCAAGATGAGGCGAATCGTGGACCCGGTAATCGAGCGACCGGCCAGCCTTTGCTGGCCGAGCTGGCTGCCTGTCAGCTCCGCGTCGCTCGCTGTCCGGCGGGTCATTGTCGAATTGGTTGCCGAACTCGGCGGTAGCGGCGATTGGTCGGGCATTTCGTTGCGCAAATCTGTGTCCGCGAGCGACTAAGCAGCATCCGGCGCAAGCCACCGAGCCGGCCAGTCATGGTTGAAGACGGCGTCACGAATGGCATCGACAAGCAACTTGGTTGTGTAACGTACCGGCGTCACTTGCCGACGGATGTTTGGTAAAGCGAGCGAAATCTGTCGTACGAGTTGCGGGTCCGTGAGTGGCGCCGCCTTGAGTTCCCCGCGCGCGAGTTCGTCCCGAATCGCTATGCCGGGCAACACCGTGTATCCAAGTCCTCCGATAACGAGGGTTTTTTGAACGTCCAGTGAGTTCGTGGCGGTCACCACGTCGAACTTGACGCCCGCTTCACAGCAGGCCCGGTCCAGCAGCCTGCGAATCGCGTGCGGCGAGCTTGCCACGATCATTGCCCGGCCGTTCAGTTCACTGAATGGTACGGGTGTGTCCAGTTCAAGGGCTGACGACTCAGGTCCGACCAACATCAGGCTCTCTTCAAGCAGAGGTTGAGCTTGAAGGGTCGGAAGAGCCCTCGCGTCGTAAAGCAATGCAGCGTCGACCTCTCCCGTCTCGAGCCACTGCTGAAGATGGCCGGCGTACCCAACCACGATCCGCAATTCGATGGCCGGAAACTGCGCTTTAACGCGCTCCACGAGCGGACCGGCAAGCAGGCGCGCCGTACTCGGAAGCAGACCGATTGTGGCGATCCCGGAAACCGCGGCAGTTGGCGGGCGGATTTCCGCGCGGGCACGATCCAGTTCCAGTAGGGCGCGGCGCGCATATTCGACCAGGATGTCTCCTGCGTTGGTCAATTCCATCCCGTACCTGCCGCGATCGAACAACGGGATGCCGACGTCTTCCTCCAGCAATTTCAATTGGCGAGAAACAGCGGGCTGAACGATATGCAGCGCCTCAGCCGCTTTCGTCACGCTGCCCGCTTCGGCCACGGCAAGCAGGGCGCGGAGCTGTTTGATGTCCATAGTGGATAACCCGTCCGTAGTCATGCAAATTCGTTATTCCTGAATCACAAAACTCTATTTCTTGGTGATTCATATCTGATTCTATGATAGCGCCATCAACCTTGTTAAGGAGCGAGAGCATGAGTCATGCAAGCGGACAAACGCCTGAGTGGCAGAAGTCCATTTTTTCCGTGCTGAAGGCGGGCGGCGTTCAGCAAATCGCCTATGTGCCCGACGCTGGCCACTCGTACGTGATCCGTGCCGCGAAGGAAGATGCGGACATCGAAGATGTCGTGCTGACGACCGAGGAAGAGGGTGTCGCAATGGTCAGCGGCGCATGGCTGGGCGGAAAGCGGGCCGTTCTGCTGATGCAAAGTAGTGGTGTTGGCAACTGCGTGAACATGTTCTCGCTGCTCGACAGTTGCCGCTTTCCGTTCTTTACGCTGGTCACCATGCGTGGCGAGTACGCGGAATTCAATCCGTGGCAGGGCCCCATGGGGCGCGCCACTCAGGGTGCCCTCGAATTGATGGGGATCACTGTCCTGCGCGCGGATACCCCGGAGGAAGTCGAAGAGATCGTGAGCGCCGGGTTCGACGCGGCTTTCGAGGCCGGCGAGCGCGTTGCGGTGCTGTTGTCGCAAAGCCTGATTGGTCGCAAGAAATGGGAGCGCAAGTAATGAGCCAGCAAAATCAAAACGCGCTGATCGAGCGTCGTCCGTTTGTTTCGAAGCTGCTGGCGGGTATTCCCGACGCACTCGTCGTGACGGGTCTTGGTTCACCCTCATATGACGTTTTCGCCGCGGGCGATCGCGACGAAAACTTCTATCTGTGGGGTGCGATGGGCGGCTCGGTCGCGCTGGGCCTCGGTCTGGCCCTCGCGCAACCGGAGAAGCCCGTTGTCGTGATCACGGGCGATGGCGAGGCGCTGATGGGAATCGGTACGCTGGGCACGGTCGGCGTCAAGCAGCCGAAGAACCTGACGATCGTCGTTCTCGACAATGGCCACTACGGTGAGACTGGCATGCAGCAAAGCCATTCCAGCCTCGGGACGCAACTCGTTGCGGTGTCGAAGGGATTCGGTATTGCGGACTCGTTCGAGGTGCACGACGCGGAAGATGTCGGCCAACTCGTCGAGCGTATCAACGCGCGCAAGGGCTCGGCTCTCGCACAGGTGCACATCGGTACTGACGAACCGCCGCGCGCGCTTCCGCCGCGTGATGGTGTGTTCGTGAAGAACCGCTTCCGCGCCAACCTCGGCTTCGGTCCTTTCTGAGCGAGATACGAAGAGACGCTATGCAACGCTATACCCACTATATCGACGGTGCACGAAGCGAGCCTGCCAGCCAGGCATGGCTTCCTTCGGACAATCCCTTCACCGGCGCGCCGTGGGCGGAAATCGCGCGGGGTAACGCCGCTGACGTTGAGCGTGCCGTCGCAGCCGCTCATCGTGCATTCACGTCCGGCGCATGGCGCGAGTTGTCCGCCAGCGCCAGGGGGCAACTGCTGATTCGCCTTGCGGATCGCATTGCGGAGCATGCATCGCGTCTCGCAGAAGTCGAGGTGCGGGACAATGGCAAGTTGTATGCCGAAATGCACGCGCAACTGCAGTATGTGCCCCAGTGGTATCGGTACTACGGAGGCCTTGCCGACAAGATTCAGGGCGACGTGATTCCGCTCGACAAAAAGGGCTACTTCAACTTCACACGGCGCGAACCGCTTGGCGTCGTGGCGATCATCACGCCGTGGAATTCCCCGCTGATGTTGCTGGCATGGAAGCTTGCCCCTGCGCTTGCCGCAGGTTGCACGGTCGTGATCAAGCCGTCCGAATTTACTTCGGCCTCGACTCTCGAATTTGTCGAATTGCTTGCCGATGTCGGCTTCCCGAGCGGAGTGGTCAACGTCGTGACGGGGTTAGGGGCCGAAGTAGGCGGTCCGCTCGTCGGGCATCCGCTCGTTCGGAAAGTCACATTCACTGGCTCGGACACGACGGGGCGCCTGATCAACGAGCAGGCGGCGCGGGATTTCAAGCACGTCGCGCTCGAACTCGGCGGTAAGTCGCCGAACATCGTGTTCGACGACGCGAATCTCGACGATGCGGTCAATGGCGCGGTCTCGGGCATTTTCGCAGCAACGGGGCAGACCTGCATTGCCGGCTCGCGATTACTCGTACAGGCCGGCGTTCACGATGAGGTTGTCAAACGCGTTGTCGAGCTGGCGAAAACTGCCCGAATGGGCAATCCGATGGATGTGGGTACGCAGGTCGGTCCCATCACGACCCGGCCGCAGTTCGAGAAGGTGCTGGATTATATCGGAATCGCGAGCGGCGAGGGCGCCCGGCTGGCGCTGGGCGGCAAGGCAGCGACACGACCGGAATGTGGCGACGGCTGGTTTGTCGAACCGACGATTTTCACCGACGTCGACAATCAGATGCAGATCGCACAGGAGGAGGTGTTCGGCCCGGTGTTGTCGGTTATTCGCTTCGAGACAGAAGACGAGGCCGTTGCCATCGCGAACGACGTCCGCTTCGGACTGGGTGCTGGCGTCTGGACGAGCGACATCGGGCGTGCATTCCGGATGTCGGAGCTTATCCAGTCAGGTACGGTCTGGGTGAATACCTATCGCGCGGTCAGCTATCTGTCGCCGTTCGGCGGCTACAAGGATTCCGGGCTAGGACGCGAGAATGGTATCGATGCGATTCAGGAGTATCTGCAGACCAAGAGCGTCTGGATCAATACCGGCGCGGCGACGGGCAATCCGTTCGTATTGAAGTAAGCGTGTAGGGCGGCCGGGCTCCTTGAGTGTTCGGCCGCACATGCCGGCAGCGAAGCTGCTAGAACATGTTTCAGCCACCATTGACCGAGCAAATCAATGTTCTCGAGCAATCGCTGGGGCTTCAGCTCTTCTATCGCTCCCGACAGGGCACGCAACTCAGCCCCGCTGGCGCCGCGATCCTACCTGCACGTCGGGGCTATAACGACTGCGATCCTCGAAATCGTCCCGCCCCTGTTGGACGAACCTAAACAGGCTCATCCGGATGTGACGGTCTTCGTCAACGAAATTGACAGCGTCGACGCAGTTCCCGCGCTCGAGGCGGGAGAACTAGACCTCGTGTTCGTGCGCGTCGACGGAGAAGTCGGAAACGGGATCCTCACGATGCCGCTTGCCGACGATCGCCTGGGTGTCGCGCTTCCCAAGGATCACCGGTCTGTGGCCGCGGCGTGACGATGATCAGCGCGCGCAATCGCGCGATCGAGATTGACTCGGGTAGCCCGGTCCAGATGGCGGGCGTCACCGTGCACGGGGGCGACTATGTCATTGCCGAACGCTGCCGCACTGTTTTTGTGCCGACGGCTCGGACCGAGGAGGTGCTGGATCTCCGCGAGCGAATCGCGTGTCGGCAGGATGGTATGGTCGCCGCCGTGCGTACAGGCCGCTCCGTTGCCGAGGTCATACACGACAAGGAATTCGAGGCCATCGCGGTCCGCTAACCCGACATCATTTTTGGAGTTTTCTCATATGACGAATCCGAACAGAGCAAGCGCAGAAGATCGGGAACTGGTTGCGTTGTTCGCCGGGCTGGACACTCCGGGTGTCTCCGACGCCATGGATAGGCTGGGCTTGCACGGGCAGTCGCTGGGTATCATGCCGCTGGCGAACTAGAGGGGCGGCCGGGATTCGCAAAAAATCCGCCACATCTCGGCCTAAGCGGCTGATTTAAAGGCGAAATCGATGGTCGGATCGAGCGGCGGCACGGGGCGCTGGAGATCCAGCAGATAGTCGCCGAGCCGGTTGATGTGCTCCCGCCGGTATGGCGACAGCACCTTGAGAACATCGGCGTCGACCGGATGCCCCTTCTGCTGCAACTCCTTCAGCTTGCGCGACATCCACTGTACGTTGTACAGGATCACCATGTTCGCGACGAGGTGGTTGTACTTGATCACCTTGCGCTGCTCGTGCCGGACGTTTTCGGCGATGACGCCTTCGCCGCCGAACATCAGCCACTGCGCGAAGTCGTTGAATTGCTCGCTCTTGTTGGTCGCCGCGTGAATCGTGCGGCGTAACTCCGGGTCATTGAGATATTTCAGCAGGAACAGTGTCCGGATCACGCGCCCGAGTTCCCGAAACGCAAAGTACAGCTTGTTCTTCGTGCTCTCCGAGCCGAGGCGGCGAAGGATCGTCGACGGCGTCATCGTGCCCGCCTTGATCGACACCGCGACGCGCATCATGTCAGGATAGTGTCGCTCGATCAGCGTCCAGTCAATGGCCTGGCGACAAAGGCTGTCGATGTGCTCATACTTGCGACGCCTGTCGGCCTTGTACAGCACGAGATCCTTGATGTTGCGCATGCGCGGCATCAGGCTGATGCCCGTCACGTAGGACAGGCCGAACACCGGACCGCTCTGCGCCTGCGTATCTCCGTGGATCGTGTCGGGCTTGATGTCGGCGCCATTCTGGATCAGCCCGTCGAGGATATAGACGGCTTCGTGAACGCCGCATGGGATGAAGTGGCTGAACAGCGCGATGTACATGTCGGACACGTGGTAGTAGCCAATCCCGCCGTATCCGCCATAGCGGACGTGATACTCGGACAGCAGGTTCTGCTCATACAGGCTCCATTTGGTACCGTCCGCCGACGCGCGCTTGCCGCTACCCCAGTATTTCGGCAACGCGAACTGGTTGTACGCGTTGATCACTTTCACGTTCGCCTTGTCGAGCCGCTCCTCAGTGACATGTTTCAGGTTCAGCCAGGCGACCTGCTTGCGGCTGAGCCCTTTCACCGAGCGCGCCGTCTGGCTGGGGCCAAGATTGCAGCCGTAGCAGAACAGCGTCGTGATGAAGCGCTTGCGCGGATCGTCGACCTTCGCGTCGAACCCGGACAGCGGGCCGAACAGTTTATGCAGGTCCAGCCACTGCTCGGTTTCGGTGAGGAGATCCAGGATGCTGATCTGTGGCATCGATGCCGTGATCGCCTGATCGATCAGCGTCCGGTTCGGTGGTTCGGGCTCCTTGTCCGGTTTGTGAATGACGAGTTCCTGATCGACGAACTCGATGCTGTCGTTCGCCGGGAAGTTCGCATCGGTCTCGTCGAGCGCCGCGTTCAGACGATCCCGCAGATCCTTCGCGAAGCTCTTGCCGTCCGTGGGCAATCCCACGATCTCACAATAGCGCGGCAGCTCACGCTGGAATTCCTCGTCGGAGACCTGGTGCATGCGATAGTCGTCGAAGCGATCGCTGCCCTCGACGTAGAGATCGCCAGAGTTGAGTTCCCGCATGATCTGGCTGAAGACGCCCAGTTCAAAGAACCGGCGGTGCAGCATCCGGCTGTCCCGACCATGCGGGAACACCGCGCGCCCCCATTTTTCCGGTAGCCAGTCCAGCGGCAGGTTTGCGAGGTCGTTCTCCGTGAGCAGCAGGTATTCGCGGTGGGCGTTCCGGGAGCCCTGCAGCCAGGCAAGCGCGACCAGCACCGCGCGGTCCTGCGAGCTCGATCGCAACGGCAGCACGTCCAGGCACTGAAACAGCAGTGAGCGCTGGTTGCGGTACGGCACGAGCATGAACGGCAGGTCGAACTGGCCGGCATAGGCGATGTGCTCGTTGCATTGCGCAAGCGCTGCGGATGGATCGCCGAGCGCCTCACGGATTTTCGGCAGCCGTTGGCGTTCCGATACCCCTTCATCCTGAAGGATCTGCAGGACGTCCCGGAACTGCCCGACCAGTCCCTCCAGCACGCCGGTATGTTCAAGGTGGTATTTTTGAAGCCGGACCTTCGCGTACGTCTCGAACTTGCGCATGACCTTGATGAAGATCTCGGCAACATCGTCAAGTGCCTTCTGCAACTGCGCCTGAATGAAGAGTACCGCGAGCGCGTGACGCTTCGCTACCTTGAGCGCACGCAGTTCCGCAACGTCGAGCGCCCGCGCTTCAGTGACTAGCTGGGCCCGCTTGCTGACGGACAGGATCGCGGGCGGCGCCGGCAAGCCTTCCGCCAGTTTTCTGATCCCGTTGATATGCTTGAGGAAGCTCGCGATCGCTCGCGCAGCTGGCCTCTTCGGCTCCTGCTTCAGATCGTCCCAGCCCGACTTGCCGGCCCTGATGACGAGGAGCGCATCGATCCTTTCGATCATGGCCGCGTCCAGTGCGCCGGAAATCGTCTTCCAGATCGTTTCGTTGAGGTCGTTGCGCGCCTGCGTGGCGATGCGCTGAAGCGTCGACAGCGGCGGTAGTTCGTAACGGCGGTGGACCAGTTCCTCGATCAGCACGTTGATGATGTCGGGCAGCTCGACTTTGGTCCTTGCTTCCCCTGACGCGAGATCGGCGAGCCACGCCGTCTCGTCCGCGTCGAACGGCCGGATGTCGAGCCAGGGGCGCAGCAGCTTCTGGTGCCGGATGCGAGTGCCGGATATGTCGTACCGCGCGATCGCCGTCCGGGACAACGCCCGGGCTCGCATCGCGGTCCGGATGTGATCGATGATGACCGGCGGCACGTCCGAGAGCATCGGGAAGTAGCCGAGACGCTGCAGCAGTTTCAGCTGGACCATGATCAGCACGGCGGTAGCTTCCTGCCGGGATTGCCGGCGCACAAAGCGGATTTCCGCGGCGGTCGGGGTGAACGCCGCTTTCAGTTCCGCCGTGCCCGGTTCGGCGGGCAGAACCGGGTAGATGGTCTCGTGGACGGTGCTCATGCTGGTGGCCGTCTCGCGAAGATCCGCTCGATCTGCCGGGTACGCTGGACCTCGTCGTCGTCCAGGTAAATCGACGTGGTCGTGATCGACGCGTGACGCAGGTTGTCGCGTACGATGGTCAGCGTCGCTCCGTCGGCCAGCGCGTGTGTTGCGTGCGTATGTCGCAGCCAGTGTGGCGTCGCGCGCTGCAGTTTGCCGGCGAGTGCTGGGTGGTCGGCCTGGATGGCGTCTGCGGCGGTGCGGAAGAAGCGGCGCAGCACTTCCCTCAGGCGCGGTGTGGTGATGCCGCCGGGCTCGTCCAGCCGGCCGAGCAGCGGCACGTCCGGCGTCCATCGTGCCGGGCTCACGGGCAGACCGCGCTGTATCAGATACTGGTCCAGTGCAAAGCGCGCGAGCGGCGGCAGGACCACCTTGCCAACCTTCGCGCCCTTGCCGGTGAGGTGAAGCCACCGCTCACCACGTGCACCGCTTTCGATGCCGCCGAGTGTGACGCCCACCAGCTCGCCTGCGCGCAGGCCGGTTGCATAACCGAAATCGAGCAGAAAGCGCAGACGCTGCGCGGCGGGAAGTGCCCAGCCATGCGACCATTCGAGGCCATCGGCAATCGTCCTGATTAACTCCCATTCGCCGGCCGTAAAGGCTCTCGAGATGTCCAGTTCGCCATTGCGCTGCGCGCCGCGTACCCTGAGGCCGGCGAACGGATTCGCGAGCACGTAACGCTGTTCGATCAGCCAACGAAACATTGCGCTCAGAACCGACAGCGCATAGGCGATGGAATCCGGCGACAGCGCACCCGTGAACGGCCGCCACTCCGGCGATAAGCGCGGTCGCGCCGGCGCGACCCATCGGGCGCGCGGTGCTGGATGGCGCAGGAAGGCGCGATAAGCGGTCGCGTCCTCGCTCGCGAGCGAAGACAGCGCCTTGCCGCGCTCGACAATCGCCCACAGCAGCAGCCGCTCCGCTTCCCGGCGATAGGCGCGCTGCGTTTCGGCGGCCTCGTGCCGATCAAGCCAGGCGCTGATCGCCTGATAGTCGTTATTGGCCTCGAGCGCGCACATGGGCTTCGGCGCGCGGAAGCCGCCGTGCGAACCGTCGACGTCATGCGGCACGCGGATGTTTTCCCACGGCACCACGGGCTCCGGCGTCGCCGCCACGATCAGCGCGCGGGCGCGTTCGGTGAGCGCCGGGTGGGCGGCAAAGAAGCTTTCAATATGACGTGCACTGCGCACGCCGAGCCCGGGAATGGTGCGCCACCAGCGCCGGCGACGGGGGATGCGCACGGTCAGATCCGCCAGCGTCTTGATGCCGTGCTGATGCAGCACGGGGACGACGCGAGGCAACAGCCAGGCACCGATCGCATCGCTGACCTGCGGTTGCGGGATCGGAATCGACGGCAGGATGTCCAGCGCCCGGGTTGCGGCCCTACGGTGACGGGTCCGCTCGCCGGCCACGCACTGGAACAGTCGGGCGAGATCGGCGCGATGACGGCTGAGGGCGAAATCGGCGAGCTGCCGGCGAACGCGCCCGATCACGCCGCGCGCCGACCGGCCGCCTTCGAGCGCGTAGGGGCAATAACGCTCGACCGCCTCGCGCGAGCCGACGCCCGCGTACCACGCGCGTAGCGCGGACAGGGACGCGGTGTCCGGAAAGAGTAGCGAACTCAGAAGATCAGGCATCCGAAAATTATAAACAGCAGGATGACAGCGGCGTGACGGTCGGGTGTGGCGCGTTCCGCAAATTGGTAGTTTCATTAAAAAAACGCGCCTCTATCGCTAATATCTGTTAGCGATAGGGGCGCGTGAAAATTCGTCGTCGTGCCGATCGTCAGCTCGATTCACACATCGCCCCATCGGGTAAAATATGGGCACCCCGCCGCTCGCCGAAATGATTGCGCAC
>Ga0154006_1000131_pt1 | contig 24123 bp, 20 predicted proteins | sample TSFL090MetaG_FD_104747 | JGI IMG/M metagenome (GOLD analysis project Ga0154006, IMG submission 104747) | Attine ant fungus gardens microbial communities from Florida, USA - TSFL090 MetaG | ecosystem: Host-associated > Fungi > Mycelium > Unclassified | place: USA: Florida, Wakulla State Forest...
CGTTCTCGAAGTTCACGTGCACGCCGTCCGGCGTCGCCGCCTTCAGTTGCTCACGGAAATCGTCGGCCTTGTAGTCGACGGCCGCGTCGAAGCCGAGCGTCTCGGTCAGGTAGCGGCACTTGTCCGCGCCGCCTGCGATCCCCACCACGCGCGCGCCGTGGATCTTGCCGATCTGGCCCGCGATCGAACCGACCGACCCGGCCGCCGCCGACACGACGAGCGTCTCGCCCGGCTGTACCGGCGCGATGTCGGTCAGCCCGTAGTACGCGGTCAGGCCGCTCATCCCGCACGCGCCGAGCAGCGTCGGCAGCGGCAGGCCCGACTGCGTGGGCAGCTTCACGAGCTGCGCGGCCTGGTCGGACGGTACGACCGCGTAGTCCTGCCAGCCGACCAGCCCCTGCACGAGATCGCCTTCCGCGAAACCCGCGTTGCGCGACGCGACCACGCGCCCGATGCCGAGCGCGCGCATCACTTCGCCGATCGCGACGGGCGGCAGGTATTGCGGCACGTCGCTCATCCACACGCGGTTGGTCGGATCCATCGACAGATACAGCACGCGCACGAGCACCTCGCCGTCGGCGAGCGCCGGCACGGGCGTGTCGACGAGCGAAAAGTGTTCGCGGCCGACCCGCCCTTCCGGGCGCGTCTTCAGCAGCAGCTGGCGGTTCATGGGTGTCGTCACGATGTTCTCCTCCGGTTGTTGTTGTCGATGCGCGTCAGACCGCGCACATGCCGCCGTCGATCACGAGTTCGGCGGCCGTCACGAAGCGGCTCTCGTCGGATGCCAGATAGACGGCCGCATGCGCGACGTCGTCCGGATCGCCGAGCCGGCGCAGCGGAATGCCGCGCACGAGCTTGCGCGTCGCATCGCGTTCGCCGAGCGACTGGAACAGCGGCTCGACGATCCCCGTGCGAATGAACGCCGGGTGAATCGAATTGCAGCGCACGTCGATCTCGCGGCGCGCGCAATCGATCGCGACCGACTTCGTCAGCGACGCGACCGCGGCCTTCGATGCGTTGTATGCGGTGAAATCCGGCTCGACCTTGAACGCGGCCACCGACGAGATGTTGATGATCGATGCGGGATGGCTCTCGGCCAGGTACGACAGCGCATGCTTGCAGCCGAGCACGATGCTCTCGACGTTGATCGCCATCACGCGACGCCATTCGTCCAGTTCGATTTGCGCGGGCGAGCCGATCGAGCCGACACCCGCGTTGTTGACGAGCACCGACAACCCGCCCATGGCATCGACCGCCTGCGCGAGCAGCGCCTGCCAGCGCGCCTCGTCGCGCACGTCCTGGGTGGCCGCGAACGCGACCGGCACCGCGTGCCCTGCATTCAGTTCGTCGGCGAACGCGTCGAGCACCGCCGCATCGGCGACGTCGGTCAGGAACACGCGCGCGCCCTGCTCGACCATCCGGCGCGCGATCGCGCGGCCGAGGCCGCCGGCGGCGCCCGTGATGTACGCGCACTTGCCTGCGAGGCGTGGGGAAACGACTGTCATGGAACCTGCTCCTATCGTGAATCGTCGTGGCGGACCGCTGCCGCGACGGCGGTTGCCGTGCGCCGGCCGAAGGCCGCGCGGTTTGCGCGAGTATAGCGAGCCGGCCGTGCCGCACCGGGCAAACCGGACGGCCGGCCGCTGCCGGTCGCGATCGATCGAACGCCAGCGTACGCGATTGCCTCTAATCGATGAAATGAATATTCGTAATGCCCGGTCATAGACATGGCTCATGACCTGCTCGCTTCCGGCCGGCGGAACGGAATGGCGCGGTGCGCTCGTTCGACCCGGGTATGGGTCCGACAAACGCCGGCCGCCGGCTTTTACCCGCGACGGGAAACGAATGGAAAGAAGCACGCGGCGTGCCGCCGTGCGACGACCCGATCCGACACCGGCGCACCGAGGCCCCGGAACCGGCGGCCAGCCGCCGTCAGAACCCGTCGCCGGACGCGCGCACGAATGCGCAGAACTGCGGAGAATGCGTGTCGATCATCTGCTGGAACGGTGCGCGATGTCCGTACGCGATACCGGACACGAGGAGCAGGCAGACGGCCGCGATGCGCGGCGAGAACGTGCGCTTGTGCGCTGCGCCGTAGACACGCAGGAACACCAGCGCGACCAGCGCGCCGAGCAGCCAGCCGACGACGACTTCGGGAGTCGTGTGCGAATGGTCGAACACGCGTGCGACGGCCGTCACCGCGCCGACGGCGAGCCCGGCCGCCACGCCCGGCGCCATGCCCGGGCGGAACGCCTGCCACACCATCGCCAGCGCGACGGTCCACACGGACGTCGACAGCATCGTATGGCCGCTGATCACGCGGAAATCGAACTGCGGGATCTCGACGCCGCAGCCCGCATAGAGGATCTTGGTCACTCCGACCAGGCTCATGCCGGCCGCGAGCAGCACGATCCAGCGCACCGCGAGCCGCCAGTTGGACAGCGCGAGCCACACCGCGCAGGTCAGGGCGACCGGCAGGGTCAGCGCGGCATCGCCGATGTTACTGATTTCACTCCACATAACGCACGTCGAACGGCTAGCGAAAGGCCGCAGTTTAACGCAAGCGCGTCACGCGCCTGTTTCAGCCTGTGACAGGCTGTATCAGCCCGCGACGCCCGAAATCAGCAGCAGGTTCGTGGCGGTGATGACGCCGAACAGCGCCCAGGCGGCAACCTGCATCTTGCATCCGATCGCATGCTCGCCCATCGTGTCGCGATCGCTGACCGAGCGGATCAGCGGCCACATCGCGAACGGCAATTGCAGGCTCAGCAGCACCTGGCTCCAGACCAGCAATTGCCCGACCGACCCTTCGCCGAGCCACAGCACGCCGATCAGCGCCGGTACCAGCGCGAGCCCGCGCGTAATCAGCCGGCGCTGGTAGCACGGGATTTTCGTATGCAGGAAACCGTCCATGATGACCTGGCCGGCGATCGTGCCGGTCAGCGTCGAGCTTTGCCCGGACGCCAGCAGCGCGATGCCGAACAGCAGCGCGGCAGCGCCGCCCGCGATCGGGGTAATCAACCGGTACGCCTGCTCGATGTCGGTCACGTTGTGCTGGCCGGTCGCATGGAACGCCGCGCCCGCGACGATCAGGATCGCCGCGTTGACGAGCATCGCGACGAACAGCGACACGAAGGTATCGATCCGCACCAGCGCGAGCGTATCGCGCACCAGGCCGCGCGCACCGCCGACGACATGGCGCGTCTGCACGACCGACGAATGCAGATACAGGTTGTGGGGCATGATCGTCGCGCCGACGATGCCGAGCGCGAGCACGATCGCATCCTTGTGGTCGTGGCCCGGATCGCCCGGCACGAGCCCCTTCGCGACCGCATGCCAGTCGGGCGGCGTGATCGCGACCTGCGCGACGAAGCAGAACGCCATCGTCGAGATCAGGCCGAGCACGATCGCCTCGATCTGCCGGACGCCCTTGCCCTGCAAGCCGAGCACGATCACCGTGTCGAGCGCGGTCAGCACGACGCCCCACGCGAGCGGCACGCCAAGCAGCAGCTTGAACGCGAGCGCGCAGCCGAGCACTTCGGCGATGTCGCACGCGATGATCGACACCTCGGCGGTCACCCACTGCACGATGCGGCCGAAGCGGCCATAACGGTCGTAGCTGGCCTGCGCGAGATCCTTGCCCGCGACGAGCCCGAGCCGCGCGGCGAGCATCTGCAGGAAGATCGCGGCGAGGCTCGAGAACGCGACCACCCACAGCAGCGAATAGCCGAATTGCGAGCCGGCCTGGATGTCGGTGGCCCAGTTGCCGGGATCCATATAGCCGATCGCGACCAGCAGGCCCGGGCCGAAGAAGCGCTTGAGCTTCATCCAGCGCGACGCGCCCGCGTCGATCGTGATGCTGCCCTTCACTTCCGACGGGCAGAAGGGGGCGGTGGCGGTGGTGGGGAGGAGGGGCATGACTGTCCGGGAATCAGGCAAGGGTTTGCGTAAACAAATCTGGCGTGGTGCCAGGTGCGCACAGTGTATAGCGCAAGCGCCGCGACTCCGCTTCGGCCATGCGCGTCGTCAAGGCACCGACGGCGCGCCCCCGCCTTGCGGCGCAAATCCCATGGCCCGTTGCGGCAGCCCGCCGCCATCGGCCGCACCGCCGAACAGGCCATTTCGCGATGCGAGCGCGCCAGTCGGTCTGGACAGGCCAAATCCCCCGACGTGGGCGCCGGCGGGCACGCGGCGGCCAAGGCGCGCGGTCAGCATTGGATCGTTGGCCGTCACCGCGCTTGCCCCAGAGGCCGCAGACGACAGCGTGCGCCTGCCGGCCGACGCCGGATCCAGAACGCTCTGCCGCACGCTGTCCGGCTTGTCGATACGCACCGCCTCGTAGCGGGTCTCCTCCTCCTCCGCTTCGATCCGGTTTGCACGTCCGGCATAGCGCGCATGATAGTGGCCGCGCAACGCGTCCCGCGCGATGCGCTTCCTGCTCGCCGCGGATTGCACATCCGGACCATAGCCGTACAGATCGGCTGCCTGCACGTCGCCCCGTCCCGGCTCGTATGCGTCCAGCGCCGCCGTCTGCGCAAACGCATGAGAAGCGCACCAGATGGCGGCCAGTCCCAGCACCATGTTTTTCAACTGCATCCCACACCCCGACAGGCTGGTCATTCATCGATCCGTGCCGCGCAAACCGCGATTACCGCTTACTCGGCGCGCACGCATGCCACGCTCACCTGCGCCATTCGCCAGTGCTCGCATCCACGCCGATCCGACGCTCGCCCTGCGGGCGCCCGGTCTGCTGCGCGCTCAGGAAACGCACGAACAGGTCTTCGTATTCGCCAAGAATCCGCTCCCAGCGGAACTCCGCCTGATATCTGGCGAAGCTGCCCTGGCGCATCGCGTCGACCGTCGCATCGTCCGTCGCCAGCGACGTCATCCATTCGTCGCATGCGTCGACGGACGAGAAATACCGCGCCGACGGCCCCGCTACCCAGCGGTTGAAGCGGTTGTCGTGCGCGATGACCGCATTCGATGCAGCCAGCGCCTCGACCAGCGATGGATTCGTGCCGCCGACCTGATGCCCGTGCACGTAGAAACGCGCGTGGGCGCGCAGCGCGCCGACGACCTCGCCGTCGTAGATCGCGCCCGGAAACAGCACTTCGCCGGACGCCGCGGCCTGCACCTGCGCGTGATACGCATGGTGCGCGGGGTCATAGCGGCCGAGCACGACGAGCTTCATCCGCCTGCGGCGCCTCGAGAACGCCGTCACGATCTCGAGGATCGAGTTCTCGGCTTCGGGGCGCGCAATCACGATCCCGTACCTGCCCGCTTCGAGACCGTAGCGCTCGAGCACAGTGGCGTCCGGCAAGTCGGCACCCGTTCTCGACACGTTATCAGCACCGTACGCGATCGTCGTGATCTTCGTGCGGGACACGCGCGTCGCGAGATGGTCGGCGATTGCCGGATGATCGGCGATCAGATGATCGCCGATCAAGCAGCCGATGCGTTCGTTCAGCCACAGCCACGCCCGCTCGTGGGCGCGCCACTTGCGCCGCTTCCATTCGAGACCGTCCATATTGATGAGGTTGACGATGCCGGCGATCCTGAGCCACGTGCAGAACACCGCCGTGTTGTAACCGAGCGTCAGCGTAAGCGGATACTTCTCGCGCGCCGCGTCACGGATCGATCGCCAGTCGAACTCGATCGTACCGGCCGGCCCCGCGGCATGCACGCCGAACGTCACACGCCGGATGCCGTTCCATTGGTCATCGGTTCGCGCCTCGGCGCCGACGTCGCCCTGGCAGTACACCGTCACGTCCCACCCGTTATGCGCGAGATACAGTGCAAGATGCTGCGCAAACGTCTCGAACCCGCCGTGCCGGGCAGGAATGCCCCGCGCGCCCAATATCGCGATCCTCTTGTTCATTTCTTCCCCGCAACCGTGTTTTTATCGTTCGCCGTCCGCCGGCGATCCGCTTCCTGCAACAACACCGTGACGTACGTACGCATGCGCACGGGCGTCGAATGCTTTCTCGATGTAGCTTCGAGGCGCTATCGCTTTCGAAGGATGGTCTCGTGTCCGCCGATCCGCCCCAGTTGGGCCAGCAGGATCGATCGATAGATCCTGCGCTTCCGGAACAGCGCGGCGATCCGCTCCGCGATCCGGCCGACGTGTCGCTCGGGCATCGCACCGCCCAGCGCGACGCGCTCCGACTCGATCGAGCTCGAGGCAAGGTCAAGCGGATGCGAAAGCGCGTCGATGAAGTACGTCGCATCGCCAAGGTCACACAGCAACGGTTCCCATTCATCCGCCCTGGCGAGCAGCGCCGTCTGGCGAGCGAGCATCCGCTCGGCGACGCCGCGCGTCATCGCGTAGCAGCAGGTGCGCCACAGCTGGCCGTACGCATGCCTATTGACCCGGTAGTACGCGATTCCGTCCGCGGTGCGAAGACGCTTCCCGATCAGCCAGCGGCGCGACCGCAAGCCGTCCTGGCCACCGCACGCGAGAAAGAATTCGCCATCGAGCGACGCCGCGAGCCGTGCGATGTGCTCAAGGTCCGCGTCGGTGCCTTCGACGTCGTCTTCAAGAAACAACGCGGCGTGCGCATTGGAGGCGAGAAAGCGCGCGTACGCTTCCATGTGGCTCAGCGCGCAGCCGATTTCCGACGGACTCAGCAGGATTGCTCGCTCGCGAAACGCCGGCGCGCATAGGGTGAAATAGCGGCGTGCCGGCAACACGCGTCCGTCGATCGCCTCGATCCATTCGAACGACGCGCTCGCGGCCGGGAATTGCCGGGCGATCGCCGTACGGCGCTGGGCGTCGCCCCTCAGCGAGACAAGATAGGTCTTCATGAGACGCACGCCATTGAGCGACATTCCGAATGCACTGCGTCGCTCATCGATTCAGCCCCTGGAGCAGCGCCGCGCCGCGCGATGCACCTGCGCTTGCGCCCGTCCTCGCGCCCGGTGCCGCCGCATCGAGGCCCGGATCCCACACTGCGTTTTCCTTGTAAGCGTGATACGTCCAGCCGAGCGACAAGCCGTTCATCACGTCGATCGCGTCGCGCAAATAGCGGATGCCGTCGTCACCGGACTGCACCGACGCACTGAATTCGCCGATCAGGATCGGCACTCCGTGCGCGACGCCGTAGTCGCGGGCGATGGCAAGCGTCGCATTCAGCCTGTCGCGATTCCAGAACGTGCCATCCACCTCGCCCGGGTAATGCGTGCGCGCCGAATACTGCGGCAGCACACCCTGATGCGTGAACGCAACCGGCAGGTACATGTGCGGACTAACGACGAGATTTGTGTCACGAGGGAGGTCGAGTGTGTTCAGCGCCTCGAACATCGTGTCGTAACGACCGCGTCGATCGGGCTGCCGCGCGGGCTCGACGACGATCGCATGGTGCGTGTCGTACTGGCGGATCGTCGCAACGAGACGCGCGACATACGCATTCCAGTCGAACTGCACCCGCGACGCCGCCGGACCGGGTATGACCGGCTCGTTCAGCAGATCGAAGCCAATCGCCTGCATCGACCTGTCCGCATAACGGCGAGACAGATCCGCCCACAACGCCAGCAGGCGATCCTGAAACGCGGAACTGCGCCAGAACAGGTCGTCCGGTGACGTTGTATAAGAATTCGCGAAACCGGGCGCGGTATGCGGATCAATCACGACCGCCATGTGATTCGCATTCGCCCATTCGACGATCCGGTCGAGACGCGCGAATGCTGGCTCGTTGTTCACATACGGCGGTGCCGTCCCGATCAGCGGGTCGTCCGCAAACGACACCCGGATCACCGATACGCCGATCGATTTCAGGAATCGGATATCGCGCGCCTCGATCACCGGCGTCACGTTGAAGCCGCGCGCGTGCGACCAGTCGAACGCATTGCACGCACTCGTCCATATCAGGCAGCCGATGCCGATCACCTTCGCGACCGACACCCCTGCGCGCGTCGGTTTCCTGCCGAACGTCATCATGGGAACATTACCTCCTTGAGCCTGCGCCGCAGCCACACGGGGCTGCCCATCCGGCAGATTTCGTAGACAAACCGCCGCACGCCGATGGTCCCGCTGGAGAGCGCCCTCACGAGGATCCACATGCCGGTCATCCGGCTCCGGATCGACGTCTTCGCAAGCTCAGGAACGACGATCGTAACCATGAACCCCCAGAACGCAGCCGCCGAAATCGCGCTCCTGAAGCGCTCGATCCAGGCAACCGATCCGCGTATGTCGACCAGATCGGACACCCGCTGCTGCCCGTCCTGATGCCAGATCGTCAGCGGTGCATCGACGTAACGGAACTCGCAGCCATCGCGTTCGAGACGCAGCGTCAGATCCCAGTCCTGATGCTTTTTCAGACTGACGTCGAACGGGTGAGCGCGCAGTAGCTTCGCGGGCATGAGCAGGCTGCTGGTCTGCATGTATCCGCCGTGCCGGAACAGGTAGTCCGCGACCGGCTCGCCCTTCGCGAGCCCCCGGTCCGGCTGCAGCAGTTGACCGCCCGGATGACGCAACAGCAGTCGCGTATAGCAGACCGCGCGCCCGGGATCGCCTGCCCGGTCGAGTTCGGAATACTGAAGTACCAGCTTCTCGGGCATCCATTCGTCATCCGAATCGAGAAATGCGATCAGCTCACCGTTGGCGAGTCTCACGCCTCGGTTGCGAGACGCACCGCCCTTGAGATTGCGGTCGTTGCGGACGTAGATCAGGTTTTTCGCGCCGATCGCGCGAACCACCGCCTCGGTATCGTCTGTCGAACAATCGTCGACGACCACGATTTCGAGGGGCGCATAGGTCTGCCCGAGCACGCTGCGAATCGCGCGCTCGATCGTGTGCGCACGGTTATAGGTCGGGATGACGACCGAGATCAGTTGCGCTGTCATCGCGCGCCTCCCGCCGCCCGCCGGTACCCTGCCACCGACAGCGTGGTGACGATCCAGTCGAAGCGCAGCGCCGCATAAACGACCGCTTCTGCCAGGATCGTTACGGTCAGCACGATCGGGCCACGCACCCCGACGGACACCAGATATGCACGCACCAGACCGGCCGCGGCCAGAGCGATCGCCGTGCAGCCGAGCGCGGGCCCGATTCGGCTCAGTAACACGCTCAGGCCGGAATCGAATTGCCGCATCGTCGCGTGCATCGCGATTGCAAAATTTATCAGGTTTGCGAAGCAATACAGCTCAGCCACCCGGACGACGTCATGGCTCGCGCCAATCACGAACGCGCCCACCTGAAGCACGGTGGCGACAATACCGAGGTGCATCAACCGCTTCGTCCGGCCGAACGCCATGAACACCGTACCCGTCGTGCTGACGATGGACTGGATAAAGCCGACGGGCGCGAGCCATGCGAGGATCGGCACGACCGCAGTCCAATTGCTGCCAAACACGACATTGACGAACTCGGAACGCACGACCCAAACACCGCCCATCAGCGGCCCGGTCAGGCCGACGATCAGCATGACGGTCTTCACGTACACGTCGCGCGCCTGCTCCCGATGATCCTGCAACCCGCTGATGACGGGAAACAGCGCGCGCGTTGCGATGAAGGTCAGGTTCTGCACCGGAAACAGCATCACCCGGTACGCCTGCGAGTACACCCCGAGGGCGATCGGGCCAAGCATCCTGCCGATGATCAGGCTGTCCGCGTTGCGCGCGAAGTAATTGATCAGATTGAACAGCGTCAGGTTGCCGCTGTAGTGAACGATCGACCGGATGCCGTCGAGTTCGAATCCGGACGGCGTCCAGGTGCGCGCGCGCCAGAGTTGGACCGCCGACACCGATACGGTCACGAGCGATTGCGCGGCCAGGCAGATGACGCCGGCGCCATGCCATGCGAGCGCGACGGCCGTCAGCAGGCCGCACAGCCCGGACGTGATTTCAATGCGCGCGAGCAGCCGGAAATTTGATGCGCGCTCGTGCAGCGACTGAAACACGGCCGAGCTCGCGCCGATCGGAAACACGAGCGACAGCAGTGCGAGCACGGCGGGCAGCCCGTTCGACCGGAAGAAATGGCCGATGCCTGCGGATGCAGCGAAAACGATCACAGCCAGCCCGGTGCCAACGATCAGGTTCAATCCGTACACAGCGCCGATCGTTCGGTCGTCCAGCTCGCGGCGCTGGACGATCGCTGCTGCCGTCCCCATGTCGCGCAACAGGTACGCAAGATTGATCGCCACCAGCGCCATCGCCATCACGCCGAAATCGCCCGGAGCGAGCAGCCGCGAAAGCAGCATCATGCCGGCGAACTGCATGCCGACCCGCGACAATTGGGAGATTGCGGCCCATCGAGCGTTATTGACAATATCCATTGCTGCGTCAATCCGGAAATCCGAACTCGAGATGCATCGCGGCGATCTGCGAATCGTTCTCGTGGTTCTCTACGTTGTGTTTCCAAAGAGCGGCATCCTGCGATCCGCGCCAGAACCTCACTTCACCGCTCGATCGCACCTTTCGCACGCGCGCGCCGTTCAGCCGCGCCATCCAGTAGAACCAGATGTCGTCGCCGGTCGGGCACGCCGCCAGCATCGCCGCAACGTCCTGCACCCGATCGTCCAGCACGCCGGGCGGATAAAGAATGCCGCCCGACCCTGTCGCGAAGTTCAGCCGGTCGACGGCCAGCTTCCCGGAGCACCATCGCCAGTCGGCGTAGGGCAGCGGCACTCCGCTCGCATCGAGCCGCACCTCGTGCATGCGATGGCAGAGCACTTCGGGTGCCGACGCGTCGTACTGCGATACGAGATCTCGCAGCCAGTGACGCCAATACACGACATCGTCGTCGGCCGTGACGATGGCGTGGCGCGGGAACGCGCTCAATGCGGGAATCAGCTTCTTGTAAGAACGCAAGTCCTCACAGATCCGGATGTCGATCCCGTGACGGCACAACGCGCGCACATTCGCCGGCAACCGCCCGACGTCGTGTTCGGCGATCCAGAGCACGACGGCATGCGGACGAACCGATTGCAGTAGCAGCGTCTTCAACGTGAGCGCAAGCGTGCCGAAGCGTGGCGGATAAGAGGTCAGCGACACGACCAGCCTCTCGTCGACCGGCAATCGCGCCCGCCGATGACGGAGCGACCGCCAGCGGAGATTCGTCATGGCCGCGTCCGTCGAGGCCATCGCCCCGTGCTTGACGCGAGAGATCAGGTGTCTTGAAAAACGCATCTTCATTCCGTCATCCGTTGCTCACGAAACCGACCGATAAACCGACATGAGCTTTCGGTAATGCTCGTTCCGGCTGAATTTCCGTTCGACGTTGCACCGCCCTGCACGCCCCATCGATTCGACCATCGTGCGACTCGACGACAGCCGCCGCACGGCCTCCTTCAGTTGCGCGATGTCGCCTGGCTCGATCAGGATCGCGTCCTCTTCGTCGCAGACCACTTCCGGCAGGCCGCCGATGCGCGACGCGATCACGGGCTTACCGTATGCGAGCGATTCCGCTGCAGACAGTCCGAACGTCTCATAACAGATCGATGGGACGATGCTGGCGATCGCCCCCCGGACGAGATCGCCGAGTTCACGCCAGCCGCGAAACCCCGCGAACGCGACATTGGTCATCCGGTGCTCCACGCAATAGCGTTCGAGCGCGGCGCGCTCGGTGCCATCGCCGACGACGACGAGACGCTGGTCGCCCATCTGTTCGAATGCACGAATCAGCGGCCACACGCCCTTGATCGATTCGAGCCGGCCGAAATAGATGAAGTACGCCCCCTTCCGGAAGCACGGCTCGACCGCACCCGCATCGACGAAGTTGTGGACGGTCGTGATCTTGCTGCCCGGCACGCCCATTTCCGCGACCTTGCCGGCCTGGAATTCGCTGACCGCGATAAACCGGTCGATCTTCGAAATCGACCCGCTCCACAGGCTCACGTAACTTTCGACGGTCGACACGATTGATCGGGCCAGCGAGTTGCGGTTGCACCGGTTCAGGGCGGCGTTGTAATAGCGGAACCCCGCGCATTTCTCGCAGGCCGTACCGTTCGACAACAGCTGATAGGCCGGGCAGACCGCCTTGAATTCGTGCATCGTCTGCACGATCGGCACGCCCGCCGCCTCGATCGCCGGCAGGATCGACGCGGTAAGCTTGCCGTAGTAGATGTGCAGATGAAAGACGTCCGGGCGGAACGCGCGAACGAAGCGTTTCACGGCGCGCTTCGCATCGACCGAGTAGACGTAGCGAGCAACGTCGACGGGCCGGGGATTGACGAGTTCGGCCGTCTTGCGCGGAAAGAACCGGGACCACTCGTTCGGCAAATCGTCGGGGCTCGCCGCGCAGAATGGCGCGACGTCATGACCGTTCTCGCTCAGCAACGCGAATTCGTCGACGAGCACGCGGTCCGACCCGCCCTTCACGTGAAAATTCTGCCCGCCCATTGCGATCCTCACGCGATCCTCCGCTCGGCGCCAGCCGAAGTCGAACGTGCGGCGGACCTAGCAACGGTCCGCTTGTAGCCGGCCGACAGCTCGATCAGGTAAAGCAGTGCTATGAAATCGCCGTTGAGGCCGAACAATCGCGATTCTGACGTGTTTTCGAGGATGAACAGGCAGACATAGCCCATCATCAGCGGAAACAGCGCGCCGCGCCGCAGGTTCGCGACGAACGAAATCAGCAGCGCCGTCACCAGTGCGACCCCGGCCGCGCCAAGCGCGAACAGCAACTCCAGGAACCCGTTGTGCGCGGATGCGACAAGAAAGCCGACGCCCGACGCGAAATCGTCGCCATCGGCACTGTTCATCACGCTCAATTGCTCGAGGCCATAGCCGACCCAAGGCGACAATGCGACCTTTCCGAGCATGTACAACCAGATCAGGTTCCGGTTCGAGAAGGTTCCGTACTTTTCATCCGTCGAACCGAGGTCGAAGGTTACCGATACATACACGATTAGCACGCTCGCCAGCATTACGCACAGCACGATCGGCACACGAAACCGGTAGACGACGTCGCGGATCGACTCGACCCGGCATGCCGACAGGAACACTGTCAGCGCGGCAACGATCAGCATCGCCGTGGCCGACTGGCTGCCGATCACGAGAATCACCGCGCAAAGCGCCACCAGCGCGGAGAACTTCCGCGAGCGCGTCAGCCAGTCCCAGTACGATAGCCAGAACGCGATCGCGGCAAACGACCCGAGCCCGTTCTTGTGCGTGAAGATGCCCTGCCACTTCCCGGCGTGATCACCCACCGCGATGCCGTAGTCCGGCACGAAAAACACGAACAGGATCGACAACACTTCGAACACGAACAGGCACCGAAGCGCCGCCTGAATCACCACTTCGGGACGCACCAGGCGCACGTGAACGATGACCAGAACGTAAGCAGCGCCAAGCAGCAGCGCCCCACCGATCGCCGATTTCGGCACGTCCGACCACGCGGCGGACAGCAGCGAGAAGCCGATGAGCATCAGCAGATACCGGTTCGGCTTCGGCAGGAACCGAATCGCGAGGCAGACGAATACGACGGCAGACACCGTCAGCGCGCCCCACAGCATCGGCAGCGCGTTCAACGGTCCGTCGTAGCTGATCGCGTTGGTCAGGCCTTCCTCGCGTGCGCCGCCGTCCTTGATCAGGCCGATCAGAGCGTTGAACGCGAGGATGGCCATCAGGAACGACAGTGCGCCAATGATTTTCCTGTACATACGGATGGAACCCGATAATGCGTCATGCGTGGCAACGCGGGCGAACCTTCATCGTCCGGCTCCGCCCTTCTGGTACTGATACGCGTAATACCCACCGCTGTAGCGCCCGTAACCATGGCCGCGCCGCGGAATCCCGTTGAACACGATGCCCTTCAACTGCACGCCGCCGTTGCGCAGGCGACGGACGGTTTCGTGGATCTCCGGCATCGAGTGCTGCCCGTAACGCAGCGCGATCAGAGTCGTTCCGGCGTACTTGCCGACGACGGTCGCATCCGTTACCGCGAGCACCGGCGGAGTATCGACAAGCACGATGTCGTAGCGGGCCGACACGTCCGCCAGGAACGCGGGGAAGCGGTCCATCATCAGCAGCTCTGCCGGATTCGGCGGCACCTGGCCGGTCGTCATCAGGTCGAGGTTCTCGACCACGTTCGTGTGCACGACCGCGGTGAATGCGCCGGCCTGAACCATGACGTCCGACAAGCCGCCGTCGCGCGAGACGTCGAAGAATTCATGCAAATGGCCGCGCCGCATGTCGGCGTCGAGCAGCAACACGCGCTTGCCAGATGCGGCCAGAACCGCGGCAAGGTTCGCCGTGGTGAACGACTTGCCGATGCCCGGGCTCGGGCCGGTGACCATCACGACGTTGTTCGAGCTACCCACCATCGCAAACTGCAACGACGTCCTCAGGCTGCGCAGGCTCTCGACCGTCGGATCGTCAGGATGGGACACGGCGAGCAGATGCGTGCCGGCATCGCCACGCTGCATCGCACGGCCGAGTGCCTTCTGGTTCTCGCTATGCGAGATCGCCGCATAGATCGCGAGGTCGGTTGCCCGCTCGATCTGATCGGCGCTCTCGACACCCCGCACGATCGAGCGCCTAACGAATGCAATCGTCGTCCCCAGGCCGAGCCCAAGGATCAAGCCCAGCGCGATCACCAGCGGACGCTTCGGCTTCGCCGGCATCTCCGGCACGACAGCCCTGTCGACGATGCGAACGTTGCCCACCTTGCCAGCCTTAAGGATCTTGAGCTGCTGCGCGCTGTTCAGGAGTCCCGTGTAAAGATCGGTGTTAACCGTCACGTCACGCATCAGCCGCAGCGCCGACTGCTCGACATCCGGCAGCCCGGCGATGTGCCCGGACAGCGCATTCACGTCCTGTTGCGCCGCCGAGATCTGCCGGTTGATCGCGATGATGTTCGGGTGCTCCGGGCCGAATCGCTGCTGCAGCTCGAGCTTCTTCTGCTGCAGTTCGAGCAGCGTCGACGTCGAATCGACCGACTGCTGCAACGCCAGCTTCGCTTCCTCGCTAAGACTGATGGTGCCGCGCTTGTTACGGAAATTGTTGTAGCGCTCCTCGGACGCTTCCAGCGCCTTCTTCAGCACCGGCAACTGCTGATCGAGAAACACCAGCGTCTTCTCGGCTTCCGCGGAGTTGAGCTGCACGTTCTGACGCACGTATTCGTCGGCAATCGCATTCAATGTCGCGCTCGTCTCCACCGGATCGCGGCCTTCCAGCGTGGTCTCGAGAATCCCGGACTGCTTTCCCTGCTCCGCGATCTTCAGCTTGCTCTGCAGATCCTCGATCCGGTTCAGCTCCGAGTAGCGAATCAGGCGAAAGCGCGTGCCGGGACGCGCGTCAAGCTCGCTGACCCGTATCGCGACCGGGCCGTCGTCGACGCGGCCCTGCGCGAGCTGGCCCACGCGCCCGTGCAGCACCGTATCGCCATCCGGGTTGAGCAGCATGTAGGCGCCCGCTTCGCCCGCGACCAGGATGAACTTCTGCTCGTAGTAGTTCTTCGGGATATCAAACTGATCCATCGCGACCTTCTCGCCGCCCCAGGCGAAGCTCGCCAGCCCCATGAACGGCTCGGCGAACCGGCGCTGATCCGCGTCAGCCAGCCCGCGACCTTCCGCGCGCTTCGCCATCCACCGCCCGAACAGCGGGAAGTAGCGCGGGCGCGCATCGATATACAGCTTGAGCGACGACACGGTCTTGCCGAGCACGAGGCGCGATTGCAGGATCTCGATCTCGGCCGTCGTTTCAGATTTCGCACCGAGCAGCGGTGCGAGGTCGCCGAGCAGCGCCTTCGACGACATGTCCTGTTCCTGGACCTGCACGACCATGTCGGCCCGGTAAACGGGTGTCGCGAGAAATGCGTACAGCGTACCGAGCAGCGTGACCGCGCATGCGATCGTAATGATCAGCCGCCGGTTGTCCTGGAGTATCGCCAAGTACTCGCCAAGACCGATGTCGTCGCTCCGGTCGACGTCGAGATATTGGGTCTCTGTCATTCTTTCCATATACAAGCCGATTTATTTTGCTTCGTTGTTCAGAACCGGAAGCCAGCTGGCAACGGCTGATTCGATGTCCTTCAGCGCCCACTCGAACGCCGCCTTGCCACGCTGATACGGGTCGGCGACATCGATGCCGGACAGGTGGCCGATGCGAAACACGCGCCCGCGCGCGAACGAATAAAGCGCCTCTACGCGCTTCTTCTGCGCATTGGTCATCGTGAAGATCACGTCAGCCAGCCTCACCATGCTCCACGACACCTGCTTCGCAATGTGGTCGCCGATGTCGATCCCGCGCGAGCGCATCAGCGCGACGGCGATCGGATCCGCGCGATGCCCGGCCAGCGCGACGAGGCCCGCCGAGTCGATGCGGTCCGACGGGAACTGGCGCGCGAGCATTGCCACCGCCATCGGGCTGCGGCAGATATTCCCGTCGCACAGTACGAGCATCGACCGGTCGTGCGCGCCGCGAGTCGTGTCGGCCGCTCGACCGTCGGGGCGGAGCTGGACCTCAGATAACGTATTCATGCTCGGTCACTTCGTGGCGATGGCCGCGGTCAACCCGGCGTTGATCGCAGGGATGAGCAGACTCAACACGCGGCTGAACCTGACAAGCCCGTTGCCGTCGACATACACGATGTCGTTCGGCCGGAGCAGGAACTGGTTTGCAAGGATCATCGACACCGGCGACGACGCGTCCAGCCGGTAGACCTCCGGGTGCGCGCTCAGCGCGCCGCGCACCACGTAAAGCCGCCCGGTATCCGCGCTGCCCGAATTGAAGCTTCCCGCCTGGGACAGCGCGTCGCTGAGCGTGAGTCGCCCGTTGCGCTGTGGGAACGCCTTCATCGGCTTGTTGACCTCGCCCATCACGTAGACGCCACTGTCCTCGCGCGACGTCACGCGCAGCAGGTCGCCCTGCTGCAGCACGATGTTCGCGGGATTGCGGTTCTTTTCGAGCAGTTCAGTCAGGTCGATCCGATACGACTCGCCCTTGCGCACCAGCACGATGTTGCTTTGGTCCGCCGTCGGGCCAAAGCCGCCCGCGCGGCCGATCGCGTCGTACAGCGTCATCGGGATGTCGTTGAGCGGCTGGACGCCTGGCGAGCGCACTTCGCCGTCGACATAGATTTGCCTGGCACGGAACGATGCGATGCGGACCGTGATCTGCGGATTGGTCAGCGCCTTGGACAACGCCGACGACAGCTTGCGCTGGATATCCGCGGTCGTCATGCCGTCGACGTGGACGCGGCCGGCGAACGGAAACTGCACGTTGCCCGCATCGTCGACGACGAAGCCGACGCCCGGGTCCGACGCGCGCTGCGTCATCGACTGCGGCATCGCACCCTGTGCAAGCGCGAGCTCCGGGTGATCCCACACCGTGATCTGGAGCACGTCACCGGGCCCGACCAGGTACGGGGGCGCGGCGCCGCGCTCCATCACGAGTCCGGACGGGCCACGCTCGTCCTGCTGCAGTTTGCGGATTAGTTCAACGTCGATGTCCTCGATCGGGATCTGCAATTGCTCGGCCGGCGTGGACGCGGTCGCACCCGCCACCGGCAGCGTCGCCGGCGCCGACATTTTCATGCCAGGCGCCACCGCGCAGCCGGACATGATCCCGCTCGCCGCAATCAGCATCGCCGCGCGCGCGACGGCCCGTCGTGGCTCGAGGCATTCAGGAATTCGTCGAATCCAACCCGTTCGTAACATGTGTTCCTCGTCAATCATTCGGTCTTTATTGGTCCGGGTTCGTCCGCTACGCGGTACCGGTTCCGCTTGCTCGGGGCCGCACCGCTGCGCGGCGAGACCGATGGCACATTCGATCAATACGCATTGCCGTGCGCCAGGCCGCGCATGATCGTTGTCCATACGATCCGCATATCGAGCCCGAACGACCAGTTCTGCAGGTAATAGAGATCGTGCTCGACCCGCCCCTGCATCTTTTCGATACGATCGGTTTCACCGCGATATCCGTTGACCTGCGCCCAGCCCGTGATACCCGGCTTGATCCGGTAGCGCTGGATGTAGCGATCGACCACCTTGCGATACAGTTCGTCGTGCTCCAGCGCATGCGGACGCGGTCCGACAACCGACATGTCGCCCAGCAGCACGTTGATGAACTGCGGTAATTCGTCGAGGCTCGTGCGCCGCAGGAAGCGCCCCAGCGGCGTGATCCGCGTATCGTTGCGGGTCGCCTGCCTGACCACGCCCGGCTGCTCCGCATGCAGCCGCATCGTGCGAAATTTGTAGATGCGGAACACGTGGCCGTCCGCCCCCTTGCGGCGCTGCCGGAAAAACACCGGCCCGCGCGACGTCGCCTTGACGGCCATTGCGATGACCAGCATCGCCGGCATCAGCGCCACGAGCGCGAATGCCGCAAAACATCGATCGAAAATCTCCTTGCTCAGGAGCGCATGCGGCGGCAACGGCGACGCGGCCAGATTGATCGCCGGCACGCCGAGCACGTCGGTCAGTGCACTGTCGAACAGCGACAACGCACTGACGTCCGGCATGAAGCGGATGTTCACGAGTTCGTCGCGGAATTCGGCGACGAAGCGCAGGATCGTGCGCTCCTCCGACAAAGGCAGCGCAAGCCAGAGTTCGCGTATGCCTTGCTGGCGCACATAGGCAATGAATGCCGCATCGCTCTCGAAAGTCGCCATGCCCGACACCGGCGCGCACGTCGCGCGATCGACGTCGAATACCGCTGCCGCACGAAACCCGCTCGCGGGCGACCGCGCGATCGTGCCCAGTACGCGACGGCAGTATTCGCCGCGCCCCACGACCGCAACCGATCGAAGGTTCATCCCCGCATGCCGCAACCGGCGCAACATCGCGTGGACGCCGAACCTCACCACGACGAGTGCAATCCCCGTCATGCCGGTCCAGTAGGCAAACCACAACCGCGACACGGCGTCCGACCTGTGAAGCGTGAACGTCACCACCAGCGCTCCACCCTGCGCGATCAGCCAACCCAGCGCCAGTCGTCCGGCAAGCCCGTACAGCGAACGCCCGCGCCACGACTGGTACACGCCGAGCATCGGAAACAGCATCAACGAAAACGCACACGAGAACGCCACGACCGACGCGTCGAGCCGCACATTCACGACCGCGTCGAACCGGAAATGCGCGGCCAGCACGGCACCGAACACGATCAGCATCAGATCGACCGAACGCGCGGCGGCCCCTTGGGCACTCGCCGCAACCGGCCGGTACTCGACATGTGGCGTCTTGCTCATCTTTCCCCCGCATACGCAACGTGATCGGCGACACCGGCATCCCGGCGCACACGCCATTCGACGTACGGCGCCGCCACCACCCGCCACGGCATTCCGGACGCCGCTCGATAGCCGATCTCCATATAAGGACTCCTATTTATCTATTTCCGTGAAACTAACAACGACGATTTCACGTTACTGATCCGGACTGGCGCACACGGCATCACGCACGCATTGCGGCGTGCGGATACGCCGCCTCGTCCGCGCGGGAAGGCGACCTATGCCGTGATGCGATCGACGGTTAAATCAGGGATGCGGGATCCGGCGTTGCAGCATTCGCGGGACTGCCCGCCTGCTGTCTGCAGGGCAAATGAATGGCATCGACGGCATTTCCCCGGCGCCGATACCGAAAGTCGGAATTGAATACATGATTGGTCTGATGTTATTGATGTCAAATACTGCGGCACGCAAGAAAGCAAGCAGAAAGAAAGCAGAAAGCATGCCAGCCAGTTAATCAGGGAGGCGCGTCCGCTCCGTATCCGATGGAAATCCTCGTGGAATCCGTGGATTACGCGACATCCTTCAAGAATCGGATTCCGGCGTGACGGGTGCGCAGGGCGCGTGGCGAAGTCGCTGTTACGTTACGCTCCGCGTAACATCTGGCGTAACGCACGCGTTTTCAGCCAGCGGTGCGTCATCGCACTTCGGTCGAATCGCGGCTCCGCTCCAATATCGGCCACTCTTCTTCAATCGTGCGTTCGCCGGGTCGAGCGATCGCGTGTCGCGCCGGTGGCTCGGCGCCGCTGCGCACGCCAGTTCGATTCCCGCCTTCGCGATGCGCTCGCGCTCGGCGGCGCGAAATTCGATGGGCGACAGCTGAAGGTGTTGCCGGAACAGCTTCGCGAGGCGCTCGCCATTGCCGAGACCGACGCGCCGTGCCACCTTGTCGGCGGGCAGACTGGTGTGGACCAGCATGTGGCATGCACGCTCGAGACGAATGCTCAATACGAATTCCGTCGGCGTCACCCCGACGTCCTGCTTGAAGCGCCTCAGAAAGTTACGCTCGCTCATCGCAACGGCTTGCGCCACCTCAACAATCGAGATGCGCCCGGCACTGCATGCACGCAGTTGCTGCATGGCCGCACGAATCGGCGGGCTCGCGGCCAGCTCGCGCACGGACCATGCGGCCGACTGCACGAGCCGGTCGCCGGAATCGCGGCAGACGTGGCGTTCGATTTCCTCGGCCGCGGCGGCGCCGATTTCATGTCTGAACAATTCCAGCAAGGCGGGGAGGATGTCCGGCCCTTGTGTCGACCCTTGCGTCGGCCCTTGTGTCTGCCCTTGCCTCGGCCCGCTTGTCGGCGCGTCGACAGGGTCGAGCGTGGAAACGAGGCTCAACATCGGCGCGGCGGGCTGCGGCACACCGGCCCGTTTCGATACGGCGATCACGGGCATTTTCACGTCGTCCGCGATCCATCGCGCTTGCGCATGCACATCCTGAAGCCGGCGGAGCAGCGCATCGGTCCACGCGAACAGCAGATGGCCGCCGTGGAGATGAAAAAACGCATGCACGCACTGCGCGTGCGCGTCGTCGAGCATGTCCGTCGTCACCTGGACGCCGGACGAGGACGGCTGCAACCCTCCGCTGGCCGACACGAACGTCACCTGATATCGCGGGCCCACGGGCAGCAAGCGATTGGCGAGGTTGAACGCCTCGATCACGTACGCAGCCTGAACCAGCGAGAAACCCGCACTCAAAAAGACGACAACCACCCGTTGTTCACCAGCATCCACTTGCCCAGCCCCCGATTTTTCCTGCTCGCTTCTCTCAAATGCGCTTTTTATTTGACCGCCGCGCTCTCTATGCTTTTAAAAGCGTCCGCATCATAGCTTTAAACCGGGATTCGCCGTAGAACTGGCCGATGTCGACAAGGTTGTGGCGGATTGATACAAGTCCGCCGATGCAATGCGCCTGAATCATTCAATAAAGAACCCATTACCGTCACCACGATAATGAGTCCCGGAAAACACGAAAAACCGGATCATTTTTATAGGATTAAATACGAACCGCACCTCCCGACTTCGTATTTTTATAGATTATTAAACACCTTTCACTGACTCCGCCCATTTGCCCGGCATCGCCGAAGGTCCTTCGAAATGGGAAATTCGATCGATGCAAACGTTGTCGTAAGCCGAAGCGGGCGATATCGGCGCCGCTCAATGGCACGGCGGTCGGCCGCCGGCCGGCCCCGCTTCCTCGGCGAACGCTGGCCGGCCACTCTAGAATGAGCCACTTTCCCACTTCGGTTTCGCACCCGTGCCCGCCGACCATCGTCTCGACCTGAACCTGTTCCGCGTGCTCGACGCCATCTACGTGCACGGCGGCATCGGCGCGGCCGCCCGCGCGCTGCACCTGACGCAGCCGGCCGTCACGCATGCGCTCAACCGGTTGCGCGCGCATTTCGACGATCCGCTGTTCGTGCGCCAGGGCAACCGCGTCGCGCCGACCGAACGCACGCGCGCGATCATCGCGGACGTGCAGCTACATCTCGCCGGCCTGCAACGCACCGCCCGCGACCCGTCGGCCTTCGATCCGGCGACGCTCGGCCTGAGCATCGCGGTCGGCATCCGCGACGTGCTCGAATCGATCGCGCTGCCGCAGATCGTCGCCGCGTTCGCGCACGAAGCGCCGGGCCTGCGCTTCGTGAGCCGCCGCGTCGCGGTGCATGACATCGAGCGCGAGCTCGCGTCGGGCAATCTCGATCTCGTCGTCGATCGCCGGGTCCAGACGGGCCCGCGCATCGCGACCGAACACCTGCTCGACGACTCGCTCGTCGTCGCGATGCGTCACGATCATCCGCTGATGAGCGGCCCGCTGCGGCGCGGCGACTATTTCGCCGCGCGGCATCTCGCGGTGTCGTCGCACGGCGAACCGCAATCGCTCGACGTGCTGCTCGGCAACGACGGGCGCCTCCGTCACATCCAGCTCGTCTGCCAGCACTACTTCGCCGCCTGCCAGATCGCCGCGACGGGCGACCTGCTGCTGACGCTGCCGCGCACGTATGCACTGCGGATGACGGCGCTGCTGCCGATCGCCGTGCAGCCGCTGCCGCTGCGGCTCAAGCCGTTTCCGCTGCTCGCTTACTGGCACGAATCGCGCGAGACGGACCGCGCGCACCAGTGGGTGCGCGAACGCGTCGCCACCCTCGTGCGTCAAAACGCCGAAGTCGACGGCTAACGCTGTCGAGCCGCGTCGACGCACGCGGCGCCCGCGATTTCCGCCGAGACGGTATGCTGGCGGCTCGAACGCCGCGCCTCGACGCGGCGCCCGCTTTCCCGCTTACCGGAGACTTGCCATGTCGCTCATCCACGCTGCCGCCACCTTCGCCGCCGACGCGCCGAACTACGTCGTCCAGCTGCAGGCCGGCACGCACGCGATGACCGGCGACGAAGCGCCGCGCGAGGGTGGACAGGGTTTCGGGCCGGCGCCGTTCGAGCTCGTGCTGGCCGGCCTCGCGCAATGCACGGCCGCGACGCTGCGCATGTACATGCAGCGCAAGACGTGGCCGGCCGTGCACATCGACGTGCGCACCGAGCTGCATGCCGATCGCGACGGTCAGCAATACGTGCGCCGCGTCGTGACGCTCGACGGCCCGCTCGACGACGCGCAGCGCCAGCGTCTCGCGGAAATCTGCGAGAAGACGCCGGTGACGCAGTTCATCAAGCGCGGCACACGCATCGAAACGACGCTGAACTGACGCTCGGCGCCACACCCGATCGACGCGCAAAGCAAAACGGGCGGGCCGCGCATGATGCGCGGCCCGCCCGTTTGCGGTTCTGGTCTTGCGCTTACAGTCCGAGCGCGGACAGGTCCAGCTTGCCGTCCTTCACCGGCGGGCACCAGAAATACGCGCCCGTCAGCGGCCGCGTGAAGCGGAACAGGCCGTCGACGATGCCGTCGTCCGCGCCGCTCATCCGGCGCATCTGCACGTCGAACGCGCGGAACGAACAACCGAACGCGACGAAATAGAGCCCCGCACGGCGCGCATCGGACCACGGCGACGAACGGCGCAGCATGAACGCCTCCGGCTCGAAACTTTCCTGCGCGGTGCGCTTCACGTGCGCGAACTCGGGCGCGTCGTCGAGTTCCTCGTTGTCCGAGCGACGGCGGCCGATGATGTGATCCATGTCGCCCGGCGCGATGCGCTCCATCCGGTCGAAGTCGTGCAGCCATTGCTGGACCGCGACGAAGCTCGAACCGTCGAGCCCCGCGCCCTGCCCCGTCACGATCGCCGCGGCCAGCGCGTCGTCGCCGGTCGGGTTCTCGGTGCCGTCTTCGTAACCCGACAGGTCGCGATCGCTCGAATAGCGAAAGCCGTCGACCACGTCCTGCAGCGCGAACGCCGGCGCGAGCACACGCTCGATCGCCCGCGCGCGCAGCAGCAGTTCGCCGCGATCGTCGCCGCGCAACCAGACCCAGACGTCGGCGGGCGTGATCGGCAACGCGCGGTCGTTCACCGCGAACGACGGGTATTCGGTCAGGCCCGGCACCGGGCGCCCGAGATGCGCGGCCAGCGCATGGCCGAAGCCGGCGACCGTGTCGCGCCCGTCGACGAGCTCGCGCAATGCCGTCAGCGCCGCCGCGACATTGCCGTCGTTCGAAATCGTGAAAGTGAGGTATCGGGCCGCCGTGTCGATCGGAGCCAGAATGCCTTGCTGAACGTCGCTCATCGTTTCCTCAGGAATGTATCGGGGGTGAATCCGCGCGACCGCAGGCCCGCGCGCAACACCAAAGTGTAATCGATGCGGCCCGCCGCCCCGTGCGGCGCCACATCGCGGACCGCGAACGAAACAGGGCCGGAACCGTGGATACTCACCGTATCGACGCTGCAACGCCGCATTCGTCAGACGTTGCGGCGGGTCCGGCACTGCTGATAAAATCCCTTCACGTCTTTTCGGCGTCCTTTCAACCGTTCACTTCAGGGGAGGTGCAGATGTTCCGAATGCCAGCAACCTTC
>Ga0154006_1000133_pt1 | contig 24000 bp, 19 predicted proteins | sample TSFL090MetaG_FD_104747 | JGI IMG/M metagenome (GOLD analysis project Ga0154006, IMG submission 104747) | Attine ant fungus gardens microbial communities from Florida, USA - TSFL090 MetaG | ecosystem: Host-associated > Fungi > Mycelium > Unclassified | place: USA: Florida, Wakulla State Forest...
CCCTAACCTAACCCTAACCCTAACCCCTAACCTAACCCTAACCTAACCCTAACCCTAACCTAACCCTAACATGTTAGGGTTAGGTTTTGAATTCCTATATTAGTACAACATCATGAAAACTTAGGCTCAACTAAGGTAGTTGTTCAAAAAGAACTTAATAGGATTTCTTGTTAGATTCCACTAGGTACTTATACAAATATTAGATAATCTATATGCCTATCTCCTACAATCACATAACCCTTACTAATAACTATACATTTCTTACATAATCCTTTCTATGGTATTTATATCTTCTCTATATTGTATTCTTGGATATTTCCCATCAAGTTGATGAATGCACAAGAAATAGTTTCCTTTTTGGAAGTCATCTTATAACACTAACATTTAATTATTGCCTCCTCCTGTATTTTTATTCCTGACTGCTGAGATATTCTGTAACTAGAGGAATTATATATATAGTATAGATTACCCTCCAGGAGCCTTATCCTATTCTCTGAGGATTCTCCTAGAGGTCAGTTGTGACATACTATGGACTCTATTTATAAACTGAGGAATCTCCTCGAGTCACTCTGCTCTAGTCACCCTTATGGTGTACCTGCTTAGGAGCTTCATACAGAAGACATTCTTGAGCATTAGCTTCCCCCTTTTCTCAATCTCCTTGCCTCCCAGCTGTGGATCTGGGTTGGAGGCAAAGCACTTGTTGGACAACAATACCATTGTCATAAAGTTCACATCACTGAAAGATGCATTGTCCTCAGTGTCACTTGCCAGGAAGTCAGAGCACACTCTGGCATTGCTGAAGGCATCAATGTTCCAAGATATGACAGAAAGTTTTTGTTTGCTGACAACACATGATGGCAACTTAGCAGGTGGAACCATGGTGATGTGACTTTGTATAACAATTTCATCATTGGCTAACAAGATTTCTCCTGGTAATGACAATGAGAACAAACTTTTCATGCCGAACATTGGCTTCGAGTGAACAAAGATATACATATATAGGACTATGTCACGAGTCGACCAAGAAGCAAAGCATCTTTTTAATTAGGAATCCAGAAGGTCCTAAATTTCTTCTGCAGAGCATTTTCCAGGGTACAAAAGCCGTCGATTCCTTTCCATCCTCACTGCTTGCAATCTGTGAGATGTGCCGTCTCTTTCTCTCGAGTCTTCTTGCTACTGTGGCACTTTGTGCGGCGCGACAGAATGCTCTTGTAGACTTGGGTTATGCACGATAATGGACAGCTGATTGTCCACCGTGTCAGCGTCGCCACAGACAGTATCAACTTCCTTGTCCCTGACTGCCGTCTTTCGGCTGCCCAAGCCTCTGCACCCACTGCTTTGTATCGTTCCCACACTGGTGAGAGCGAGAGCCACCAGAACAAGGAAACGGGCCCTGGGAATGTCCCTATGATCTTTCCTTGCTTTGCCCGATAAAAGCTCGTGCACTCTGTCCAGACCGATTTTTGCAGCCGCTTCTGCAGCCACTCGTTGTATTTATCTGTCGCCTCGCTTGTAATCTCAAAATACTTGGCTTTTCCTTCAAGCACAGGTTTTATGAGCTGCAGAGCTAGTCCAATCTATATTCAACGGCATTTGAGCATCCATTCTGTCCGATAAATTGGCAATGACGCCACAGCCCTGACCTGTGCTTCCTGGCTGAATATCACAGAGGCATGCCCCGTAACTACATTTGGCCCTAAATAAGACTTGAGCGCCAAACTCTCACTGTAAATGCAATCGATCTAACACCTACCGAGAAGTATCCATTTCGGAGACTTCCTGCGATGCGCTGCTCAATCGGTCATACAGAAGGCACAACCGAACTTACAGTGGAATAACCCGTTCCGAAGATGATGATATCCAAAGGAACCACTTCTCCTGTCTTGAGCCCGATCCCTTCTTCCACAACCTCCTCGATCCCATCCCAATTCAGTGACACATTGGGTCGATGGAGGGATTTGAGATAATCAGGATCAACGATAATCCTCTTACATCCGGGAGCTACAGAGTACCCATCTATTATCAGCGACTCGAAGACGTTATAATCATGGAAGAAGGATCTTACAATAACTCGGGATCATCTTATCTACATACTCCTTGGGAGCTTCGCGTCTGATATATCTGCTCAAAAGCTTGATCTGGGAAGCCTCCTCGACACCTTATTGTTATAAAGCAATCTCACCTTTCTCCCAAGCTGTGTCATAATCTTGTTCTCTTTGGAGAAAAATACGACACCTATATCAGCCTGGAGAATGCAATCAACAATTTATCCTTCAAGTTCCACGCCTAGTTCGTACCCAAGCCATTAGGATGTTGCGGTATAACCGCATTACGAAGGGTACACGGCGAAAAATCCATTTTACCATGTCAGGATATTTCATGTTATACTACCCAGCCCAGTCAACCGAGTATTCTGAGGACAGGAGACAACGTACTCGGGGAAAAAACCAATGAGGCGTGCGACAGAAATTGACAACAGTTACAGAAGGATCATTTGAGATCTCTGGAATGAACTGCGCCCTGGGATAAAGGATCTCTCCCTCAGATTCAGATCGCACACAAAGAAAATGAACTCACGCAGAACAACCGTTCCCAATGACACCCACTCTCTTCCCCTTCAGCTCAACGTCATGCCTCCACCTTGCTGAATGCCACGTCATACCCTTAAATCTCCCTATTGACCCTTCCAATTCTTTTGGGAGCATTGGTTTGAAAAATCCACCAATTGCCCAGATCATGACTTCGGCCCTCACAACACTCTCATTTCCATTATCATTACCATCAACCACAGTCACTTTGTAATTCATCTTCTCCTTGTCCCATTCCGCATATTTCACAGCAGTGGAAAGGCGTGTATGATTTTCGAGTTCATATTTCTTCCACAACTTTTCCCAGTATGCCTGAATCTCAGGCTGACTCACAAAGTAACTACTCCAATCGGGATTAAGTTCTGTGGAAAGGGAGTACCAATGGCCCGGAATGTCCGAACCGCATCCCTATTGACGCCCGTTCAATTATAACATGTGAATTGGACATCACGACTTACCGGATATGTATTATCCTATAGAACAACAGTTAAAAATTTGCATACACGCTCGAAATCCATGGACTCACTCTCCAAGTCCCGCCGACAGCGGTTGCTTTTTCGAATATCTATCACTCTCAATATCATCTTTCCCTACCGAAACGAAAACGAAAACTCACAGTGAAATTTTCATGACCGAGTTGGCGCTTGAGCTGAATAGCAGCTGAGATTCCGGCGACTCTGTTGGCCCAGAGAAAGAGAAGCAGTTCAACAACAGTTTTCTTGAATCAAAAACAATACGATAGGCGTACCCCGCACCGACAATGATAATGTAAGGACTCTTGTCAATATCTTTGGCGTCACCATTTGTCATTGCTTTCTCCTATCAGGCTCCATCACACTTCTTGAGTTTATAGACACACTCACCGTCTCTTGTAGCTGAACACAAGGACAGTTACACGGCGGACAAACAGCTGTCAAGTGATCAGCTGACACGATGGATATTTAGACCTGTCAAGTCACCTGTCCAGTCACCTGTCAAGTCGCCTAGACTTGACACGCTGTCACGCTCTGCTATTACAGCTATGCCACCGCCGCATCAGGTTATCTGTAGCTGCACTGATAGCACTATATTGTCCTGGACTATGAGCATACTCCAGGCTGGAGTAGGTACTTGCCTTTTTCGGCAGGATTGGTCACAAAATTCCAATTTATGGGTGCGAGATGTCACAGATGTCACACCTCTTTTCTGTCACTAGGTCTAGGTTACCCTTTGGTCCTTCTCTGGAGTACCAAGTTTGTGTTTGGTCCTTACCTGGAGTACCGATTCAGGCAATCTCATATAATCCCATCATTCCTGGAGTACCCAATTGAGTATCCCATGGGTTTTTCTGACATGACATGTCCACTTCTTTTTTTATTTTTTTCTCTTCTGTTTCTCTTTGCTATGTTCGTTTCTCCCTGTCCTGAAATTCAATGGGCAAAATGCTGCAAATTTATGGTTTGTTGATTGACCAGTCTTCCTCTGGCAAGTTTCTAATGACTAAGGACAGCACTCAATTCTATTAGTTCCATGAACAAGTGAACATCCATGATGCACAAGAACTTCAGGAAGCTCATGTTCAAACACTTCCAGATATCCAATTATCTCTACAATGTCTTAACATTCATTTCAACTCAGCTCTCACTCTTACTCTCGCTCATCAAGACACTGAACTGTGTTTTTAATGTGAGTTTGAGTATCATCTCAGTACTGAACATCAATGACTATGCCTTGTCAGTCTTCAATAGCAATATGGTTTGGAGTGCACTTCCAGAGACCAATCTGATTGATTTCAAAAACTCAAAACATATAGAGGCATGCAAACAACATTCAGACTCACCTACAAGATGAATTGGAAAGGGAGCAATGAGTAGTTGAGCTTATGAGGCATAAGGGAGACCAACTCCTTAAAAGGCAAGCAAAAGAAATAACAAGGTGAAGGAACAAGAAAGAGTTTGAGAGACAGTAATCTACCTTGGAACATATAGCTTTTGTTCAGGAAAGAGACAAATCACTCACCTGAGCATGCTTTTCTATTTTTTTTAACCCTCTTGACTAGTCTTATCTACCCATCTGGACTACTCTTCATTATCCCTCCATTGTCCCCCTTCACTACCACAGTCTTAAATGATGACTGTGTCTAACTCCCCTCAGAGTACAGCAAATTTTCCTTCCTACAAAGCATCCTACAGCTTGGATTATCCTGTCTTGAACATGCTGTCGAATCACAGCCTTTTGATTGTAAATAATAAAGGTATGGTTGAATGGGAAGCTGATTTGGAGAAAGAGGGGGATATGAGAGATCTCAAAGCAAACAAGTATCAAACTCCGGTTCCTACCTCAAGACCTATGATTTAAATGACTCCACTATGTGAATGAACTTTGTTGGTCAACAATCATCTACAGGTGTGTAGTTTACTTCTATATTACTTTCTATTAATTAACTTTATAGAAGCAGACAAGGCTGAGTGTGGAGTCACCTGTCCTACCTTCTAGTACTTCCTATGCTCACAACAAAGGTATAATTCTTGCAAGTGTCATATGTCTCTGATATTTCACCTAGCTATAAACAACCAGGATGTCACTCTGCTATCACCCAGTTAGCTACTTCACTGATCATTCAACAGTCAGATAAGCATGGTACAACTCTACTTGCCATTCAACACTGTAAGTTGCTTGGAGACAGGGCTATCACTTTCAAGTTATATAGGAGTGTATTGATATAGTGTGGATTTTTCCATTGAATATTGTCAATACATGTGATGACCCAGCTCTGTATTTGTTGTATACAAAAATATTGTCACTCTCTAAAATGTCAAATTTTCTTATCAGTGCATCAGGAATTAAGGAAAAGAGAGTAAGATGAACCTTTGGATGATAAACCAACCAGGTTGTATGCATTTTTCTCTAGTCAATCTTTGTATTGAATTAATAACCCTCTCTTTTCAAGTCAAACTTAGTACTTGCAATAGGCATTTGAGCTTTGACTGTTCAAATTTTCAATTGGTGCATATTCTTTGGAGACCATGATGACACTCACCTTTGCTGATTGTCTTCCTCAGATACAAGTAATGGTTGGACAGGACCTGCTCTCTCTTTTCCTAGTCAATCAAATTATTGAGGTATATGCCCTAATTTTCTTTGTGCCTTCCCAACATTGGCTCATGCAATTACTAGGCATTGTCCATGGTAGCTGGAGAGGAAACATAAGTTGGTTTGCAACTTTTGTTAGTCTAATAATTAAAATAAAAAATCCTGTAAACCATGATCTTGTAGTCTTGCTCTATCAAAAGCTTCTGGAATACTTGTTTCTGGTGCTAATATCATTGTGACATAGTCTACAAGGTCTAGGATTGGAGGTTTATCAACAGAAGGCATATAACAAGAGGATTGAAGTGTGGGTGAAGATGAGATATAATATAGTTAAACAACATGTCAGCTTTCCACTTGATACATATATAATGGGTTTCTCCCTAGACAATAACTAATTCTAACCCAAGGCCACTTCTCCATCCCTTGTCTCTCTCCAATGCTTAGCTTGTATGCTCTGTCTCAGTCTCAAGATAAATATACATCAGTGATATACAGATGACCACATATCAAAAGTGACATTGTCCTGAACTTTGACCTCATAGACAAGCCTACTTTCTGCTATCACTGGTGATATAAGGCACAAGGGGCCATGATAGTGAGAGAAACAACTACCTATGGTCTACAAGATCCATGGTATGTCATACTTCCATATTGTGGTATATGTTTCTGATATATCATATTCTTGGGATTATGCTGACATCCATACGAAAGAATATCCTCTTTTAACACAAATATGATAAAGACTTCTACCAGCTTGTCATTGAAGGTAATTCAATTTTGTCTATAGACACTCATTACAAATCAAGCTTGTACTTTTTAGCTTGTGCACTGAAGGGGGAAAAAGGGACTATTAGCCTGGCATAAGCTAAATATGCAGTACTAGGTCCCAATCACATGCTAAAGAGTTTGTGGGGATAAATCAAGAATGAAGGTATTAAAAAGATGATATAGAAACTTAGCACAGTAAAGTAAGGTAAAAGTGTTCAAAAAGAGTGTAAGTTTGATCTAGATCTACCTCATATAGTGTTCCTAAGATGCCAACATTTACACACCATAACAAGCTCACTATCAAAGTAGTCAGTAAACCACTCCTGGGCCTTACCACACTCAACCAAGCCCTCATCTGCACCCCTAACACTGAACCTTATAGGTGTGATATGATCTGAGTTGATGGCTAGCCAGGCTTTCCAAGCCTGCTACCTTGGAGAAGGTTGTCCAAGCAACCACTATGTCTTGTCTCCAGAAAGAGTAAGGGTATAGAGTGAATTCACCTCAACCACCCAATCACTTTACTTAGAACTTATACAAGTGCCAGAAGACAACTCTAGAGCCCTTGAGATGGTGGCAGGTGTCAAGATTGCATGCCCTCTCTCACCAGCTCCCTGAGTGTTATATTAAAATTACAAATTGATGAGACTCAATAAAAAAATAAATAGAAAAGGAAAATGCTTCTTCTTCCAGCCTCCCTCACTTCTCTCCTTCACAACTGCACCATGTGGATATGTCCAACATTGCCTCCCATCCTGCCATGCCAGCCTGTCACCACCATATGCTCCTGCTCCACTTCTATACTACTATTTCCTATCAACATCTCCTGACCTCCCAACTGGCTACTTCCTATATGAGTATGGTCTAGAAACTGGCTTTAACACATACAAGTGTCCCAGCTCACAATGTTGTCATATACTATGTCTACTTTTTAGTTGAGTCCAGCAGTGATGAGATCACAAGTCATTGATAGACTTTTGATTTGTTGCTTTGGTATCATATTCATCTAAGTCTGTTCTAGATTGAAAGTCTACAGCATTCCAAAGATGTTCCAGAGTTTCTGAGTTCTAGAGCATTAACATTGATAGTCTGTCTCTAAAACCTGATACTAGCTCATCAGTCTTGCCTTCCAATGTATGTGCTATTAAGCAAGTGACAGCTTGGTGACCATCTGGTAGGAGTGACCTTTGGTGGTCTTTTATATGTCTAAGGGCTTGTAGGAGGTTTCTAGGATGGAATTAGATACTGAACTCAGGGATATAAAGTATATCCCATGTTATATTTCTGTAGAAAATTCATTGGCAGCATAATAGCACTAGGTTCTGACTTAGTGTTACTTCCAAATGGTGATTTAATTGAAGTTGGAGAAAAAGGTGCATTACTGTGTATCTTGAGTTGACATTTCATATCTTAGGTGCATCTTGTTCTTAGGTATCACTGTAAGCTATTGATTTACTAAATCCCTTCTTACATTGTGATGATATGATCAAGTCAAGCAGTGATCAGTGTACTTGATCATCTCTTGCTAGAGCTATGCATGCATGAGCAGATTTATGCATCACTTGGTTATGGTGCATTATTGGCAACAGCACTAATACAAGTGAAATAGGGTCTTACTTTTCTGCTATATACAGTCATGTTACCCACCATGTCTTCAATATGCTGTCAGAGGTTGTCTTGGGGTGACAGTGTCAGGTCTATTCTAAGATTGGGATGAAACTGTGAGATCATATATATTATACTATCATAGACAACTTGTAGGCTCTGCTAATCCATCCTATGGCCTAGCATCATCTGATGCTTAACTATTAACTCATGAATCTCCTCTAATGACTTCAGCATACTAGGAATTCTACTGTGGATCATCGTAAGTTTAGGTTCTCCAATGATGAAGATTTGTCTAGCTGATTGATAGCTGGTATCCTGTGCAATGCTTCTAGAATTGGCATAGTGTTGACTAATTCTCTAGACAAATTAATTACAAGTGGTGTAATTAATCTACATTTGGCAACAAAGGTCTTGTAGCAGGTTCATGTATGATAATACCACTGCAGAATTAGATGCTCACATACTCAGTTTATCAAGGGAGTTTGATAAATCACTGGCATATACACTGGTGTATCAAGTCAAAACCAAGACTACTCTCAAGATATAAAAATGTAGTCACCTTCAGTTTTGATGAGCAGTCATTTAGTATCCATAGGGTCATCTGCATACATATTGACTGTATGACAATGTTTGGACATTCATTGTTAAGAATCCAACTGTCGAATGAGATAGTCAAAGGATCAAGATTATAGTATACAAGAATGGTAATGCTATAGAAACCACAAATAAGAAATAAGTTTTTGTATGGTTGTATATACTTTTTTCTCTATATATGATGAATATACTTTATACTTGGAGATGCCCTGTCTGAGTTTAAAAGGCTTGAATAGGAACAGGCATAAAGGCATTTCTTACCAATTCAAAGTTCTCTCTGTTGCAATGTGTATCCTATTATTGGTGGAAATCCTAAATTCTGATTCCATAAGAGATTTTGAATGATCTCCTCCCAGTTCCACTCAGTTTCTCAAGATTTCTTTCAGATTTATTGAAGAAATAGACAGTAGCCTTGCAATGATCACTTCTTCCAACTCTAATGCTGATATATATCTGAGTCCTCTGACCATGACAGTACTAGCATAACTTGATGCAAAGACCAAAGCTGACCTCTTACTGTCTTCTGATGTTTTAGCCATATCCTCTTTTATACACCAGCTGGTGTTTTAAATCATGGAACAAGACCATAGTTTGATTTTCCTGTATTTTCTAGTTGCCTGGGTCTATTGTATGCTTTCTAAGAGCCAGCAATGGTAATTTGATTATTCTGCGATGGCAATAGCTGTTAGAGCAGAAGTAGAGTTGATATACACTACAATCAAACCTCAGCAACCAGTTGAAGTTCCAGCCATGTCAAGTTTGAGCCTATAGGGTCAACTGGAGTTGATTGAGTCCAAGTCCTCTAGTATACATCTCATTATTTCTGTGCACTGCTCATGTGCTGATAAATTGTTTGAGGCCAGTAAATGTATCACCTGAGACACCTTGTATATAAGATTATTAATTGTGTTTGCTTTTTGGATCAGCCCCTCTCACCTGTAGATACTGGAATCAGCTGTTTAGGCCTACTACACCTCAGTCCTTCAGGAGCTGGTACAATATTTCTCTGCTCATAGTGGTTTACTATGGAAGAATCATGTTCTGCTAGGGACCAATGTTGGCAAACTGTGAGTTGCTAGATCTATATATATACAGACTCTGATTGGTTTGTGAAGACTAGCTATTACATGGCTTTTCTTGAATGCATCAGGTGAGCAGCCCATGCTCTAGATATATATCATTGTGCATATTACATAGATTTGTTGGATCTGGCTGCATATGTGGATACCACACCTGAGGAATATTATTTTTCTTATTTTTAATCATGATATCCTATACTCTGTGTGTCAGAGAGTGAGCTTTGGCATTATATTCTTTTCTTGAGTTTCTGAGAACTCTAGTTTGAACTATTATCATTTGTACCTCCTCTATCTGAAGTGCTCATTTTATTATTTTTTGTATGGAATACTTTGTATATACTCTGTATTATGTCTATCATGTAGCTATCAAACTATATTGTATACCAAGGTTGCCTGATTGAGTCAAACAAGGAATCACTTGTAAACAAATTTTCAAGCCTATGCACGATAAGATAAAACTATGAAGCCAGTGGATTCTTATAAGAAGCTGCAGAGCATTGCAGTAAGTGAATGTTATTTTATTTATGTAGCCTGTATTGACTGTGAGTGGTTCATAGGGCAACCAGGAAACATAAATAAACAGTTGATCAAACTCATATTTGAATTTGTAACTGAAACTAAATAGAAGCTTAAACTTCCAAACGACTTTATTGGTTTTATTGCCAATGAGCTGGAACCACCACTTCTTTTCTCCTCCATTTGCTTCAGCTTTCTCTCTATTATTATTTAGAGCAAGTGTCATTTTGGCAATCATGGTCTCTACCCCCACACAATAATAATCATAGCCAAATGCCAATGTACCCTTCAATAGTGAGTGAACCCATTGATTTCATTATTTTTACACTTGGCCCCAACCTCTCTGAGTCTCATTGCTCCAAAGTGATTGAGATTTGATAACATGAGTTGTGTACTGTAGTAGATCCTTATGATGGCTATAGCATATGTAGCATATGTTTCTGAGATACCTCCAGGAAGGAGATAATCCATACAATTCAATGTCATACAAACATGTGCCACTTGTCAAAGTCAGCACATGAGTTGGCATTCCCAAACTTATCATCTCAAGCTCAATAGTTGAATATTAATTTTATTGGACTTAGGTTCTACTACATACATGCCAATATAGCTAGTTTAAATGGCTGGCATTGTCTTCAGGGTTTAGTGTAACCAATAAAACACATTCATAAATCCATACTAACATCTCTGCATTGGTTTATATTAAGCCATTTTATCTTCCAGCTTCATTGCAGCAAAGCACACAATACTAATTATTTATTTTCAGCATTCCTGACCTCTCACTCTATTTCTTACAGTATACTCCTCCACAAGTGCCAGGACTCTAATATTTATTTTATTTGAAATAGATTAGTATTGCAATAAGCCTACTCTCGAGCAATGCACTCTTCTTGATGTATGAGCAAAACACTCTTCAAAGCTGGTTTGAATGTCAACTTGAGTACAGATGATCTATTGCAATTCCACTTCATAAAGGAACCTTTGTTAAAGAAATATAGTGCTGTGGCTTATGTATACCTAATCTCATACTCAATACCTGTACTTATGGTATTTGGTAAGATTTCCAAGTAATCACAAAGTTCTCACTGAACTTGCCAGAAATTCAGTTAAGCAAAGTAGATTCAGAGAACAAACTCAGTAAATTAACAACCCCTAGTGTTTTTAGTTCTGATTGCTTATACTTTAGCTCTTAGAAATGGGACAGACTTAGTCATGTTAGAGAGGTTTGTAGTACTAATCATGGGTATAACAATTAATTCACTCCTCTGTAATATGTGTTAGTGTACATTCAGGATACTATAATTCCCTTTTTGCCTGTAGAGAAGATAAATGCATTTTCATAAACCTGCCCAATCTTGCTTCCTTGACATTTTTTCAGTACATCAATCAGTTGCTTGAATGTCAGTGTACCAGCATTATTGAACCTTCTCAGTCTCTGTCTGACTTGATGTCGGATATTCATGGTGCAATCATGCAGTGCATGACAATGACATTCTCTTCTATACCCTCAGTTCTCACTCATCATAGCCTCTGCTGATTTCTTGCCTTGTTGGTATCAGCACACAGTTCCAGCATTTAATTCTTCATAACTGAAATTGATGGTGTTTGTCAATGGCAATGATTTGTTGTAGACAATGACCTACAAGCCTACAAGGTCAGATGAGAAAAGAATACATTTGATTACAAGAATTTGATATCAATGATAGTTTTATACTACCCATTGCAACTGCTTCTGTTCTCATCTACTATCCTTTGGACTGATTACCCATTTACATCTTGCCATCATCCTCTTTTCAAGATGAGAAAGGAAACTTGATTGATTTATCATGTATACAATACTAACATGATTTAAAGTTGTATCTCTGACCTCCCCAGACACTGATGAGGTCTCCAGTACATTTTATGGTGACAAGGTCATGTATGAACATAGCTTACCAACTAGTAGGAGGGTCAGAGTGTAAAACTTCTAGTGTGATATACTGGACTCTTTATTTCAAAGAACAATGTTTATATTATATTAGAACAAGTTTATTGATAGATAGGCAAAAAGAACAAGAGTGTTACAAGAACTGTGTTGAATTACCTGGAGAGTAAGGCTTATATCTTGAGGTCTCTTTGTTTGCTCTGGCCTCTCTAATCAGCTATGACTTTGCTGCAAGTAAATCTGGTACTATTATCATACCTTCCTGTGGATATGATTCAATCCCTTCTGATGTTAGTGCATATCTCTTAAATAAGACTCTCAAGTCAATACCTTTTTCACTGAATATTGGCTTGTCCATAGCTGCACATAAAGTCAAGAGTAATATATCTGGGGGTACAATAAATATCATGATGATGGTATTCGAGGATGCCCAAAGAAAATATTCTAGACAGTCAACCACTGATTATTCCATTAGCCCAGGTCTACCTTTGAGTTGATTTATATCCTATAAAACTACATCAAATCAATTTCTAGTAACTGGTTATCCTTTATCTTGTTATCAGTTATATCACAACATCCTATGATTCAAGGAAAGGAATGATATGACATATGTCTATGTGAAGCAGCTGCTAGAGTCAAACAAACAACAGTATTGGTTGAATTGCTATGGTCTTCTAAGAGATGTACAAAAACATCCCAAATCAAAGGATTATCTGGTAAAGCACAATCCTTTGAAACCCATTTTGCAATCAACCAGGCATTTATGTAGTACATTAGTTCAGAGGCTGTTCTAGAGTTAATGTCACAGAACCCTTCCATATATAGCTCAAAACATACTTCAAGGATAAAGTGGAGAGTCTATACCCCAGTGAATCTACCCTCATTAAATAAAGAAAACTATAGCTCATGTCACAGAAATTCAGCTAGAGCAATTCAGTTGCATTATAGTTGGTTTTCAGTTCAACAGTGGACTTAGAATGACAAGTGATTCTAAACAGGGTACTGTATATCATCACCCTTGAGTTACTTTGATAACTAACTCAGGACACTTACTTGGACCAAAATATTATTGAATCCATCACATAAAACAAGAATATAGCTCAGAGCTTTGTTGAATGCTCTGTTAATGATTCAACAAACCTCTATATCATTCAGTATCAAGCCAGCATTTACCTTTTCTGTTTTCTCCACTACTCTTTCTTTTATGGTAGATAAGCTGCCATTCATACCAAGTTCTTCAGCAGGTAATATCTCTTCAAATTACATCCTGAACATATTTTCCAGTATGTTGTCTAAAAAACATTTCAAGTCACAATCTACTATCATTGGTCTGATTTGTCCAAGATAGTTACCCAAACTTTGATTGGTATCAAGAAGCTCCTGCAACTGCTCCACCAGGGGTCACCCATTAAAAAGAAAAAGAACAGGGCACTAAGTCTGTGTTGTACCATAATCTCCTCTGCCCAAGATTTTACAATTGCATACTATCCTACTCCAGCCAGACCATACATCAGCAGCAGATGATGTTGCTGTGACTGATTGATACAATTGGTTCAATCAATCATACCCTCAGTGTATTACATCTGAGTACCTAGAGACAGCTCAATGATCTATGAATCATAAGCAGCAGCAACAATACTACTGTTATGCAATATGTCGATAGCTGTAAGGTTGAGACATTAGACAATGTTGTCTAATAGAAATTATAATTATTTGCACTGCTTTGGATATATGAGAGGTGCAACTGATATATCAATAAGGGTTACTTCATAGATTTGCCAGATTTTCCTTTCTACCTTGACTACTTCTTGCATAACAGTACAAGTTTCATACTATGTTAATTGGGATGTGGTAAATTTTGTCTGAGAAAACATCTTGGTCACAAGAGTTCTGAAAGAGCATACAGGATGACCTGTGCTCCAAGCAAAAAGCCAATCATGATCATTGGATACACACCAAGGTAATGTCAGATGAGAACAGTAGCTTTAGCAAGTTGACAATCATATGGTAAAGCTTGCTTCAAGTACAATACTGAATTATGATCTATAGACCTATAGTGTCCACTGTGCCAGTAAATCAATCTACTTGATGAATCAATCATCAAAATACCTGTCTACCAGATATAGTTGTTAACTTCTAGGTATTTAAAATCACTCTCACAACCCATCCTTTGTCAAAACCCAGAGATAAGACCTTCTTCCAGTTGTTATAAGTTATCTTGACTGTAGTGAGCACTGCACATTTTGGAGATATCTTGGTTCAGGTGAAGGGCAACAATATGCTGAGATGCAGTTTATGCCATGAAGCTTGTCTTTGCTGCTGCATTTGTACCTATCTATGACAGCAAAATGGACCATTTAATCTACCAAGCTTCAGATAACCTGTGGGGTTAGCTTTATGCTGCTAGGGAGGCTGAATGCAACTGATCAGGATGATGACTACCTTGCTCAATCAGATATTAATATATCTTTTGAACACTGGAGGATCTAAGCTAGAAGTGGATTCATAGCCAACTTTTGATTATTGAGCACCAAACTACAACAAGATTGATGACACTAGATGTTTTTGTCTGAAATTGAGGCCATTGAGCAAGTCTTCCTGATGCTTGGATAGTGAATATGAAGATAATAAGTATTAGCCTGATGTCAAAAAATTGATAAGTTTTTTGTTTAACCTTAGTTGACAGACCAATGGCAATTATGTCCATACTTGTTCTCAAAGTACACAATGATTTGTAATCTAGCTACATTTGGAGTAGCATTGATAGACTGCAAGATATGTGAGCAAATTCAACATCAGTTTTTCTGCAAAACATACCTCAGGACTCAGTAAGCTGGCTTTACTATCAAATACAGAAACTCAACTGTCCAGATAGCCTTAGGGATTTTTGGCTCAGGACCCAACACTATGCAGCTGAACAAAATACTTATATAGCCAGGGCTTCTTGGGCCCTTGAACATATCAACAGTATCTGTACTCCTAGATACAGGCTATGGACTTGCAACAGAAAGTGGAAGAGATCCACATAGGTCTTGTAGCACTCAGGTGGGATAATGACAAAAGTTAGTTGTTTTTTGTTTTTTGTTTTTAATTTCATATATTCAACATAACTAATTGTATTTTTTTTGGGTAGAACAAGACTGTCCCTGTAGTTCTCAAGAAACACTTTCATCTCAGCATAGGACTCTTTTGGCAGTCAAACTCCAATCCCCTCCCTCTCTCCCTTATGCTTCTGTTGATGCATCCAGAGAAGCTTAAGAATTGACTAGCTTATTGGCTACTATTACTTGTGCTTGCTCTGGTCTGGTACAGGAGTTGGTTGAAGTTTTCAATATTGTCTAGGTTGGAGGCCAGCCATCAATCAGGAGTAAAGCTGGCACAAAGGAAGAATAGAAAATTGGAGACTTGATCCTGCCAGTTCCAGGAGATATATGATGTGTGTTCCTTATGATTCATATTTATAACCCCCATTCTATGAAATCATCCTTTGTCTTACACCTTAATTTCAGATTATCCTCCCAGTCATATTAACTCTGTTATAATACACACTATATTTTTTTGTCTCTTCTCACTTTTTACCTTGTTTTTAAACTATTGTTTGAGGTCACTTGAAGTAGCAAGAAGCTCAGTCTGGGTTAGCCATTCATCAGTGCTATCAAGGGCACCAAGAATGGCAGTTGGGCAAAGTAAGTTCTTTCCTCTTGGATGATTCCTTTGACATGATCCTACTCCAAGATAGTACAAGAAGCACCCTTTTCATCTATCCTTTGTTTCCTCTGTCCCAAGCCAAGCCTCACCATCTGCTCTTTCTGGGATCAAAGTGTACTAACATAGAGAAATACCTGCAAATATCTCTGTGTCCAAGTCATACTATGATTCACTACCCCTAGAATGGCCATAATTGTCATTTACAACTGTCTGGCAATGCTATTTTATGATATTTCATATCTTGCATGGACACAGAATGTCTAAGTCCCTCTAAGCCAGAGTGGAGATATCTTGAATAATCTATGAAGTGTTTTCTATAGCTCAGACTTGGGAAGATTTGTGAAATACTGGTTCAGTACTTGAATGGTATTGAATTGTGATGGATCTATATAGAACATTGCATGAGGCAACTCCCCTCCTTCCCCTGCCAACTCCAGCTTCTTTTCCTCTGGATTTTGCACAACTTTGGCAAGCAACAAACATAAATCCTACTTCCTGTACTCATGTATACCATGTTTCAATTCCAGCTCCAATGACTTGTGGTTTTTCAGATTGTACAGATGCAACTTCATCAAGTAGGAAAAAAATTCTAATTCCAAGGACTCTACATGGACAAAAGATTGACAAAGAAGTAGAAGATAATTGGGATCTTGTGGATGAAGATATTGGGCTTGACTAGTAGTCAAGTTTCAATTGACAAAATTTTTGTGAATTAGCCAGTCAAATAACTACTTGAGATATTATACAAATTAATTAGATGCTTTCCATTTGATCTGTTGGACTGTACCTTCCACACCTGGACAAACTAATCTCAATCACTCAATAAGCTATAGTGGTTACTGAGTACCAGGAGGATTCAATACTTAGAGATCCTGAAGACTGCTTTTTTCAAATTAATCAGCCCTTGGTCTTTGATCTCTGTCTATGCTTTGATTCAGAGAAAATAAAACATGTGATTTTTGAGAGCAGCCACCAGATAATCAGTAATCAGACAAAACAAGTTTATATCCTCACTACTAGTCCATCACATTCTATGATGTGCCTACTTCTTTTGTTGAACCAGGTCATATATCACCACCTCTCTATCAATTTTAACTGTTGTTCATAGTGGGAGACAGCCACAGTTACAGAAATTGCATTGAATATAGACACTGGAGAAGAAGGATTATTGATTATAGATATAAGAGTACCAAAGGCAGCAGTTTATTGAGAGAGGAATTTCACAGTGAATAGCAGGGAAGTTCAAAATATCAGTGGGAACTGCTTGGTCTAATATCTGGGAATTCCAGTACCATGAAGGAAAGAAAAGGAGACATAGTATCACCTGTTAAACAATCATGATATGTGCTAGGATCCAAATCCACCAAAAGTGCCCTCTAATCATCATCAATGCCAAATGGCCATCTGTTCCTTACTAAGAGAGCTAGTGATTTCAGAAGAAGCTTACTAGTCTAACAATATTCATGTTCTTTGATAAGTTGGATGACTCCTACATGTTGATGATAATTAAATTTTCAACAAGCTGGTAGCTGACAGGGCCTTAGCATAAAGACAAGGCCTAATATTACAAGAGATTATTTTTTTCATCATATGCAACCTTAGACAATCAAAGGTCCACTTGAATGATTATACTACTCTGTTAACATGTCTCTGTATCCTATTAACATATAATCATTCAAAAAATTGTCTCAGAAAATCTTAGATGCCTAAAGTCCTTTCCTCTTAGTAAGTGGTCATGGTTAAGTGACAATACTCCTAATGACAGAGAGAAAGTGCATGGACAAAAGGAGTAGAGGTCGTCAAACATTTTGTACCAATTCTTGCATTTTGCGAGTTTCAGAGATATAAATTTGAACAAATCGCAAATTCTGAATTGTAGTATACATTGGAACAAGTGCTCTTGAGATAGATAACTGCAAGTGAATTGAGCAACAATGAATAACAAGACTAAAGATAGTAAAGGACAGGGAGCTAGAGATACATTACTCATTGTCTATTTTGAGACAAAAATAAAACTCTGGTCAAAATCACATGAAACCTATAAAATCTTGCTCAAGGACATATAAATCTAAGTAGGAATATGCACAATGCATTATTAGTAGTATAGCATTATTGCCCATCATCAACTGTACCCTGACAACTGTATGGCACTCTTGGATAAATTGATGAGATACCTGAATGAAAAGGTAAAAAAATATGTTGGTTCATTTTGATGTATGAGCCCAAACTTACCTTGGGCTTTCTAAAAATTCCTTCCACACATGTCAAGCAGCCAATTCTGACTATTGGTAATGGCTTGGACCTAACCTGTCCTACTGTTCCTCAGTTTGACACAAGCTTTTTCTATGATACAAATCCATCCACATGGAAATCTCAAGCATATTGAATAAATTTTGTATGGTACTGACATAGTTATTGTATCTAGTGATTTATGTACTATTCTTGCACTCTATTTTGTCTCAAGACAAGACACTTTCCACAGTTACCTGAGCTCTGATCAGACACTTGATTGAATAGCAATTCTGTCTCTTACTATTATATGAAGCATGGGAAAGTGTCTATCATTACTATCATCACCTAGCATAACAATGTCTATTTTGTCAAAAAGGGATCTGAAATCCAATGTTCTGGACTACTAAACAGTGGTTAAGGAATAATCTCCTATCTTACTTAACTTTACCATGACCTTGCCCACTTATTTCCCTGCTGCACATAGGGTTTCTTTCTTTGTTGTCCCTCCTGTCCATCATCAAAAAGAACATATGAAGAAACCCTAACCTGTGGTATTGGCACTATGATTCTTGAGGTTACCAAACAACTGTAAAACCTAATTAGAATAGAAGATTAGATTGTTTGGGTCCTGTATGTGATAGAGACAGTAATGTGATGACATGTACCTTGAGAGCATGAATAGAATGAAATAAATAATATAATGGAGGAGATTTTGGCTTTATGTTAGGGTACCCAAAGTGGTAGTATTAGTTAATTCACTGATATCAAGAGTAGCAACATGATTTGGCTTTGGAAAAAGTAGTAAAAAGAGACAAATGTTAGGGATATGTTGTAGCTTGTAGCTTACCTTATTAAGCTAATTCTAGATAAACAGAATGTGGACTTCAACTGTGAGAATATGCAATTGGCCAATACATAGCCATGTAAGCTCAAGAAAATGGTCAACTGCAAAGCAATCCCAACTCATGAGGCTAGTTAAACTTGGAAAGAAGGAAGAATTAGAATAAGTAATTGAACAAGAATAGAGGCATATTCATGATATTGAAGAGCACAACCTGAAACAGGAAAAGCTGACTACAAATACAGTGCTCAGCAGCTTTTATGCAGAACAGTCTAGAGATTGAATAGAAAGCAGCAAAGATTTGATTGCAGAGATGGGTCAGACTAAACTAGAGGCTATTATGCTATGAAGGTGAAATCAGTTAGATGCTAGATATCAACCAAGAACAGAGTTGGCTTCAAAAGGGATTTCAAGCATATATATATAGACATCAAACCTGTGGAATCTGATTGCAGATCATCTACAATATAGAAAAGGACCATCAGAAAAGTCAAGGTTATAAGAATGATAGTTATCAGGTAGGTCAGATAGCTTACTATGGAAAAAATACCTCTGTAAATAAAATCAACTATGCAATGCAGCTTTAGATCAATAGACAACAAATAAGCTGTGCATCAATGCATTACCATTAAGCCAGCTAGATTAGGGAATATTTAAGTATAAGCATGCAAAGTCATTGTGCCAAACTAGAAGCAGAGTGAGGTATGAAGCTTTAGATATGCAGAGTAGGCTAGAGACTAGACAGGAATCAATCTGAAGATTGGATGGATATAGTTGGTTAGAAAAACCAGAGAATAATGTATTACAAAGTCAATATAAGCTAGATACTGGACATTGGATCACATGTGTTGGGCTGTCAGTCATAGTCAGACAAAGGAGACATATGAGGCATATGCATGTAGAGTCACAAAGTTGTATCACTGCCATATGAGTTGGAGTAAATCCTCATAACAACAGCAAATACCTACTATGAGAAAAAAATGAGTATTGAAATGAGCATAATGAAGAATACTGCAAACAAGAGTAGAGATAATGGTGAAAAATGAAAAGGATTTCAAAATATAAACAAAATAGTGCAGTGAGATGAACTAGGACTGATGTGGCCTCTATGACTACAATGATATGTTCTGACACACTACATAGCAACCCATTGATATATACACAGAAGTGCTGAAGGGTGTGATTTGAGGCCAGTTCAGGATATCTTTAGTAGCTGGCACTATTTCTGGTTTCCATTCCATTGCAAAAATTTACCATTAGTCATTGAAGAAAATTTCATAGCCATATAAAAGTATACTCACTGTTTTGCTAAAATTTGACTGTACACATTCATTATTGCCCCACTTCCTCTAAACCCTCCACCTTTCAAAGATCAGCTTATCAAAAATGGAAGTATAGCCTATCAAAATTGGTGACACTACAATTCTAGAGCTGGAGGATAACAGACTATATGAAGGTCATATCTACATGAAAAAGGTAAGTAAATATCATAGTAAACATACCAATCAACTCACATACTTTGTGCCATAGAATGGAGACAAATATTGGTCTCTGTTCCAGTTTAGATATAGGTCCTATTTAGTATCTGAGGCTGGAGTACAGGAGTTCTTGCTCCACTATCAGACTAAGATCAATATATTATACTGCACTGAATACCATGTTCTTTTGACAGCTCAAACTGGTCTTACTCATGTCCATTCTGCAGCCCATACAGTCCCTTATGTAAGAATATCAGAAGATAAATATTGTACTGTTTGTAATGAGCTAGAAATCAGAACTGATTACCCTACCTCCCAAGAGCTTGATAGCATTGAAGCGCTTAGTGGACTTGACATCTACACTATGGTATTGATTTGTGGGGTAGACAGATGTTCAATGATCTTTGCTAGTAGAGGTGCAATGAGAAAGCACTATAACATGATGCACAAGGGTGTTACTATTCCAACTATTTGGTATATTATGTCAGTACAATGTCTGGACAATGGGAGTTGTCATGACTTGGCTAAATGGCTAAGTCATTATTTATATTTCTTTTCTTTTTCTTTTTATTTAATTAGGAAATCAACAGACATGCAAGAGGGAATAACTCAAAGGAGATGCATGGGACTTTATAAATAGAAGTAAATAACAGAATGTATACAAGTAGTGTACAGCAATTGAATGAGGACTCTATTGAGTTCTCCTTGTCAACTCACACTAGGAGTAGTTCTAAGGCATCACAGTCTAAGTTCTTACATTGTGGTCAATATGATAGGACAATTATAAAAAGGGAGACTAGTGGTCTTGAACACTATATACTGCATCCCTACCTTTCTCAGTTGATGCTCCCAATCCTCAAGAAGTGAAATCAGTGGAACAACAACAATGAATGTCTTCTTTGTCACCATAGCAGCCACCATAGGAATTATGGATTTGCCACTACCTGTTGGTAGCACAACAAGTAGGTCAGATTTCCCTTCAATTGCATATCTGACTACTTCATACTGCTCACTTAATGTTCAATTGCAGCTAGATGAATGAAAAAGTCTTTTTAGAGCAGCTAGTTGTAGCAACTTAGCCTGAGATGACTTAATCACACTTCAAGTCCAAGTTGACAAGAACTTGATGAAGCTCCCATTAGATTCTGTACACTACTTATACAGCTACTACATGGTCTGTGCACTACTTTCCCACACTTATCATATAACATGACACTGTGACATCCTTGACATGTGACCATAATGTATGACATTTGTCATGTAATACTTTCCCACACTACTTTTCTATGTAGTAAGTCCAAATGAGAAGAGAAAAGAAAAAGAAAAAAAATATAAATAATGACTTAGCCATTTTACCAAGTCATAACACTAGTACAGTTTTTTTACTGTCAGCAGATGTCTATACAACATAAGACATCCATGATTTTTTTTTGTAGTAGGAATGCACCTTCATCTCCACTACAGCTCTAATGGGGGTCCCAGCCTGGGAAATATGCCTCATAACCTCTTTGAGTTCTTTTGCATTCAGTTTGGTACTCAATTGACACCACAGGTCAACATTGGAAGAGGCTTCTGGTATTTCAGCCCATTCACTGTATGATACAAAAGGGAGCAAATTCTAGGGACAATATGAGTTTCATTGCATGTACAAAATAAGTACTTACCTCAACAGTATCCATAGATGTCTGCAAAATCAGATGAGTTAGGTTATATTATTATAAGTAAGGAAAATCACACTTGAAATACAACATTACCTTTCTAGGATCCTGTATTGCCCTGTTGTTGTTGTGGCCTTAAGTGGGTGTGACTGGATGGTCTGCATGTTCCAGTAAAGGTGATAGGGCAGGTGAGACAGGCTAATATTTATTTTTGTCAGTAATTGAAGTTATACAAGAAGTATAACATCACCTTGGTAATAGGCTTCACTGTCTTGACAACAGATTCAGTTGCGAGAGGAGGAGAAGACCCAATGATCATACTGGGTATATCATGTTATTGCTCAGTTTGACCAGGGTGAGTAGACAAGATAAGAGAAGAGGTGTCACTATTTACAATCACTGATATTGTATTTGTTGTTCTAGGCTCAAACACTTCAACCAAGGATTGTTGTGGTAATTGCATGATATGACTGCAGGGTATTGTTCTGTCTTCAGTTATTATATCTTGATAGCAGATATAACAACAGCAAGCCTGGGTTTTGACAGGTGCCAGGTAATATTTCCATACTTCTTTGACTGTAAATTCCCTCAGTTTGATTTCAGTTCACCCTTCTGGTATATGCATGAAATGCTGCCATTCTCCACTGGTCCTTGCAAATGGCTCCACCATGTTTTCAGGCAAGTTACCTAGGTAACCAGCTGACACACCATACAGGCATTCTTTGATAGCACGAGTATGACCAGTCTGTAGGCTAGCAAGATCCTCATTATCAAGTGACATGGTGTGTTTATCTAGCTTCAGGCAATGGACATGTCTTATACAAACTGATAGCTGGCAATGATCTTGGACCCCAATGCATATGTCTATTGTCTTGAGTGAGGCAGTTTTTAACATACCTGATAGGTCCTCTGTTGTAAACAAGCAGTCAAATTTGACAAAGAGATTTGTTCTCCAGAGTGTCAACAGGTCATATCAGCCAGGAAACAGGATGGAAACAACCTGTTCTACAAATGGGTACATCTGAAATATAACAATTTTTGCTATTTCCTAACAGAATGCATTGAGTATGTAAGGGATCAAGGTGTTGTGATCCTTGATAGCAGACATCTTCAAATACTGGGCTACAATGGCCATGTGTCATCCTATCATATATATTCCTTGAGTCTGACATGCTGTGTTTCTTATTTGTATACATGTCATTTTTGTGCCTCAACTTGGTGAGCCTGCTCTGACCAATAAAGTGACCATAAACCATAGTAGGAAGTTGGTATAGCTAACCAACCAAGACCACATTCAACCAAGATTAAACAATGGCACTCCATCTGGTGCCAAGAAGGTGACAAATTAAGCCCTCAAGCATAGCTTGTCCATTATGAGGTCCATTAAATAATGTTGGTTGTAATGCCCATCATTTCTAAGATTGCTGACAAAGCCATATCCAGGTATTGTATTTGCTAAATCATTAGCAATATAGCCTTGAATTTGTTTCCATTTGTCAAAGGTAATTTTTTCAAACTGTTCATATACTGAATACATCAATTCTTGAACCAGGCTCCAGAACATTTGCACTATTATCAGATTACCTTGCCATAAAAAACTCTGTGTTTTCATCATTATACCATATGAAGGCTGGAAGGCTAGAAGTAGATAAAGCAATCTTGGATACTAAGTGTTGTAGCATACACAGACTATGAAAGGTAAATTCATTCCTCTCATAGTGTCATTTTTCCAAATTACGATGCCTTTCACAGACAATTGCAGTTTCTACATCACCTATATGCAAACTCACAAGAAATATGGTCTACATACAATAAGTCAACCTGGAAATAATCAGAGTAACTTCTGTTGCTTGGGCCCAACCATAGTCTGCCTTAATAGAGGTAAGGGTAACAAAGCACATTGTTGGGTCCTATATATTAGTGCTGTTACCATA
>Ga0154006_1000135_pt1 | contig 23916 bp, 23 predicted proteins | sample TSFL090MetaG_FD_104747 | JGI IMG/M metagenome (GOLD analysis project Ga0154006, IMG submission 104747) | Attine ant fungus gardens microbial communities from Florida, USA - TSFL090 MetaG | ecosystem: Host-associated > Fungi > Mycelium > Unclassified | place: USA: Florida, Wakulla State Forest...
AGGGTACAGCCACTGTAACAGTAGTATAAGTAGGACTGCAATCCAACGAAGAACTCCATCGAGTTCTTCTTGAACATCCATCTAGGGTGATCACTGAGGCATTCACTACCTCTCGATAACAATGACTCAGTTATTCCAAGATACTATAGCTATTTTTTTTTTGTTCAAAAATTTATAACATGGTGTTTAATTGTAGTCTGTGGTAAACTATCTACAATAAATAGCCTATATGGGCCTCAGAGACCATAATTGTTCTATCACTGGCAGGAGACACTATTAGTATCAAAAAAAAAAATCTAATCTAAGAGGAGAGAGAACTGGATACAGGTTACTTGTAATTAACCTTCAAATAATGCATCCAGATCTGATAACCTATCATGCCTAGAATACAGAACCAAGAAAAACTATGAGAAATAAAACTGAGAGACTATTTACAGAAACAGAAAAAAGAAACTAAGAAGGCTTATAGAGGTTTGGGAGACAAGTGATTCTAGGAAACAAAGGTAAATACACTAAGGTGCTCTTTGAGAAACTTGACAAAGTGTCAGAGATCTTTGCTACCTACCAACAGTTATCAAGTAATTATACTATATTACATAATCAGAGTAAAAACTTGAATCCTGAGGAGTTTCTCTCTTAGCCTCAATTTTATATTGAAATTGACAACTATATCTTTAGATCTTGTTAAGCTCTAACACAAAGTCCTTAATCAATGGTGATGGATCAGTTAAGGGAGCATAAGTAAACCAACAACAGTTGGCAAAAATATATCAATGTATTTCCATCTGGCAATAGTCATATAGATACTAAGTGTATTCTACAGGAAAAAAGTACTATCTGAACTCTTCAATGGAAGCATAGTTGAAAATGGCTTAAGTTGTCCTAGTATACAATATAACCAACTTGCCAATAAAAGAAAGCTAACTGCTATCTTTGGTATAGAAGGGCTGGAGAGGTTTATGATTACCATTTTTGAGGAAAAGGAAGTAGCAACCTTGGTATAAAGAACAGTTGAAGGCAATATCTCTTCTTTTTCTATAACTGCTATTATAGTTAAACCAAATACTTAAAATAAATTATCTGTTGCTAATGCTCATCTCCCTGGCCCTCAGGCCATCCCTCCTAGCACTGGTGAGTCTTCAGACTCACTCAATGTGATCTCTCATACCAGTTCTAGAACTAGTAAATGTATTTATCCTAGAGGATGCTTATATGCTTATCATACTGTCAGGCACTTCTCTAGGAGTGTCTCTGCTACTAAGGACTCTAGGAAAGCATCTCCTGAGCCCTCTTCTATTTTTGAGAAGGAGAAAAGTGATAAGAAAGAGATTAGTTTTGGTCCTAGAATGTCTATTATTTCAAGAGTTACTATAGACAAGCTTTTTCATAGAGCTGCCTTTCTTCAGCTCTCTGTTGCCCCCTCTTCCTCTACTCCTGAAGAAAGAACACATTTTATGAGTTGGAATGACTAGGTTGTGTTTGAGAAGAGCAGGAATATTGCCTCTAGGGTAATCTCTGCTCCCTAGGCCCCCATATCAACTAGTTTGATGACTCATGGCACAAACCATAGAACAACTGAGTTATCATCCCAATTGGGAGGTGGCAGTATAGGGTCAGACACCTGTGGTGTGACAGGTAACTATATTATATTAGTCATTTATAACAATGACAGCTTACCTCAGGTATCACAACCAGTGACAAGTGACATTGTCACACCTGAGATCACATATAATAGTGACTTCTGGAATGGTGACTACTATGTCACATCTCTCTCTGGTCATCCTAGCTATTTAGAGACTGATGCCAGAGTTCTTGTTTGGTCTGTTTTGCATATTGCATGCTTTATTCAGAAGCATGCTAATGGGAGCCATCCAATTGAATAGTTCCCTCCTATCATAGAAGCAGGTTCCCTTTTGTGGTATCTGTTCCAGGCTGTATCTGCAACAGAGTGGGATTACTTTAAGATCTCACCTCAGGCTGATACTTCCTCTCTTGTAGAGACAATAAGGACCCTCTATGATCCTAACTTATCTCAGGAGCCATCTCTGGATATAGAGATGGCAGTTGATAAACCACCAGTAGTGGAGGAAACTTCCTTTACTATTGTAACTAGCAAGAAGGACAAGGGCAAAGAAAGGCTCTCTCTCTCTACTAATACTTTTGTACCTTCTTAGAACATGCCTCCACCAGCAACAGTGGTCTTAAGAGCATTTCTCCCTCTTTAGCCAGCTAAGATAGCTACTGCTAAGTCCACCTCTGTAAAAGTGACCATCACCTCCCAGGTGTCCAAACAGGTACCTAAGTTCTTTGCCCAAGTGGTATACAGTGGAAACTCCCAGCCCATCCAAAGGTTTACTCTGGCCTCTACTCATTCAGAGTATGAGAGCCTTTTTCATCTCTGTGATATGTTCTTCAACCTTCCTATAGAGAAGGTTCTAGCTATGTATCAGTCTGGAGGTTATCAAGCAGTGGTTTAAGAAAGTTGCTAGCTTAACAGCCAGTATTGTGGTGGTACCTTGTCTGCCATAGTCTAAGTCATTCTTGAAGATCTTGGATATTCTATATTGGAGCAATAACTCTTCTCTTTCTATCACACAGGCTCAAGTTGAGGCTGTTATTGCTAACACCTTCATCTTTGAAGGGGTAGTGCTTACTTCTTGTCCTTGTATTATGAAGGTATCTCCAGGCTCAGACATGTCTGTGATTTGGATTGATATTTGGGATTCTCAGAAGGGAACCAAGGGCAAGACCCTTATTAACCATTCATTCAACTTTGGATGTCACACAGCCACAGTTTGGGGGACTGCTATGCATTCTGGAGTTGTCCAGTGTTGTAACTGCTGGTGCTGGGGACATCCAACCCACACATGTTGTGCTTAAGGTGCTAAGTGTCAGAAGTGTAGTGGACCATATAGAGTGGAAAACCATAGATCCATAGCTTGGTGCTACAAAGCCAACCCTCCTAGGGAGGCAACCACAGATGGTGCTCCTTGCCCTTACACCTTCAAGTGTATAAACTGCAAGGGTGAGCACTCTGCTGATGACATCAAGTGTCCCTTCTAGTGCCACTGCTTTGATAGGCAGTAGCACTTTAACAAGGCTACTGAGCTGTACACAAGTTGTGCCAGCAACAGAAAGGCAAAGAGGTTCAAACCTATGAAAACTAAAGACAAGAATTCCTTTTCAAGAGACAAGTGAGAAATATGTGGTGTGACCTGTGCCAGGAAGCATAGAACTAGAGAAAGGAAAAAGCAAAGAGAGGAGAGATAACAAGAGTGCAGTATATAAAAAGATACAATAAAAGAAAGGATATTGGAACAAGAAAGAAGAAAGATCTTATGTCCAGAATATGGGACAAGAAAGAAGAAACCATAGTGGAACTGGAGAGTGGCAGTGTGCCCTATAGAGGAAAAAGTACAGCAGAGTAGTACACAGATAGAGATTCCAAGAAGCACAGCAAAAGAAAAAGTTAGCCAAAAAAACATCAGGAGAATATTCAAAATATTAAGAGAAGTATAGTTAAATATTGGAGTAGAAAAGGTAAATACACATGAAGGCATAATAGTCAAAGCACTCTTGAATAGTAGTGCAATGGAAATGTTTATGGATAAAAAGATAGCAGCAAAACATGAATTCAAGCTGTAGAAACTAGAGAAACCAGTGACAGTGAGAAATGTAGATAGCACAAATAATAGCAGAGCTATAATACACCAGGTTGAAGTAAATGTGTATTACAAAAATCATATAAAAAGAATAAGGATAGATGTGTATGATCCAGAAAGAACAAATATCATATTGAGTATACTATGGTTTTTTTTTTTTGTTCAAAAATTTATAATACAGTACTTAATTGCAGTTTATAGTAGACTATCTACAACAAGTAGCCTATATGGACCTCAGATTATAGCTGTTCCATTACTAGCAGAAAACACTATCAGTATCAGAAAAGAAATCTAACTTCAGAGAAGAGAGAAAACTAGATATAGATTACTTATAACCAACCTTTGAATAATGTATCCAGGTCTGACAACCTATCATGCCTAGAATATAGAATCAAGAGAAACTAAGAGAGGTGAAACTGAGAAACTATTCACAGAGATAGAAAAGAGAAACCAAGAAGGCTTATGGAGGCTTAGAAAACAAATGATTCTGGAGAACAAAAGCAAATATACTAGGGCACTTCTTTAGAAACTTGACAAAGTCCCTGACCAACAGCAATAGATTAGTCAAGGGAGTATGAGAAAACCAACAACAGTTGGCAAAGATATGTTGACATATTTCCACCTAGTAATGGTCATATAGACACTAAGTACACTCTGCAAAGAAAAGGCACTGTCTAAATTCCCCAATAGGAGTATAGTTGAGAATGGTTCAAGTCACCCTGGTACACAATATGATTGACTCGCCAATAAACAGAAACCAGCTACCACCTTTGGTATAGGAGGGCTTAGAGAAGCTTACAATTACCACCTTTGAGGGAAAGAAAGTGGTGATTTTGGTATAAGGGACAGTTGAAGGAAGTTCTCCAGATATCTAGACATAAAGTGGTACTCTTAGAACAAAGAGTATCAAGAGAAGTAGATGGATGTTGACTGGCAGCAATCTAAGTGTTGGTAGTATCTTCATGTACCAAAAAGTAAAGAGGCCATTGGGCCTTACTAAGACAGTCCCAGAAGTCAATGGAGTGGTCTGAGTAACCAGTAAAGAAATCTCTAAGAGTATATACAACTATAAGGGAGTAGGTCTGCTCTAAGTGAACAAAAGCATTTACTGCTCTCCTAGCCACACCTAGAAAGTCAGTAATAAGTATAATGCACTTGATATCAAAAGAAGTGGCCTTAACAACATCAAGTCTAATTGCAAACAACCTTACATCTAGAACTGTTGATTGTTCTACAGGTGCCTTGGATAATGACACCTGTTCTCCTAGTCTCCAAAAGTAAGCAGCAGACTGATAATGAGTAGATAGATAGTAGAAAAGATGTTAGTAATAAAAAATAAAGATAACAAAAATAATAGAATAGATGATGTATTACTATATCAGAATTAGTTTGGAAGAAGGAACTTTGGACTAATTGCAGACATTGGACTACAGAAGAAACATTGGATAAACCTTGGGGTAATTATAAACAAACCTTACAATAGTTATAGACTTGAGGATAAATGGGAAATTATTGGACTAACCCATTTATACTTAGGATAGTAGCTTCTGTAACATTACTAGTTAGGGTAAATACAGTCCAGAAAGAGAAGAGCATAGCAAGTTTTCTCTTTTTGTAGTTTATCTAAAAACCTACTTCTCTTAGAACCCCATATTTCTTCTAGTCTTTAAACTAACTTATGAAGTGTGACTAAAAACCTTGATATTCTTTCTTTTGATATAACTCTGTTGAAAACCTTAACTGAACCCTTTGTAGAGGGGTAAAGAGATATCAAGTGTTAATATAGGCTCAAGGACAAAATATATATTCACTCTTGTGATCTAGAGTCTTAACAATCTGTATTTTTTTTGATCTACAATACTTCAAGTTAGCACTCTTTTATTGCATAGCAATAAGCAAGCTTACCTTCAAACAGAATCTATGTTTAAAAAGCCCTATTGTTAACATCAATAATTGCCTAAATAAAGTCCTTTCAGTCTTCAACAACCTGAACAAAGAACTAAAACCAGAACAGCACCTAGCTGACCCATTCCTAGATTGATTTTTATTTATTACCATTAAATAGTTTGACTCCAAGATAAAAATGGTCTATCTCAAAAAACTCAATAAAGTATATTTTATATTACAAATCAGTAATAATGCTGTATTAGTTATTGTAAATATAGGTTTAAAAAATAATATCACTATGTCTATTGCTCATATATACAAGAGCCACTCTATCATTATAAAAACCCAGTACCAGACCATAAATGTTCTATATTATACTATTAAAACAGCTAAAAGCATTATTCCAAGACAGTCTAGCCAACTATATAGAGTTTTGAAACTGTCTAAGCAGCAATAAATAGCTACCTTATTATACAGCCAACAGAGAAACCAAATCACAATTAATATAGCCTCTACTTTTTAGCCAGGTTCCTTGGATCTTAGCAAAAAGAATGAATACAATATGTATATCCAAACTTGACAAATGTACTTTTAAACATCAGACTATAAAGCAGTTTCTAGACCTAGATGACAATAACAAAACCATTGCCCTCACATATACAAAAGAAGGAGCTTGGCTCAAGTATATAAGACACTCTAACATATTCACTACAAGGCTCACAAAACTCATCACTAACTATATACTTATGAATAAGTACAAAAAAAGATTCTTTTCCAACAAAACTTTTATATGTTTATGCCAAAAGACCTCTATTAAAACCAGGCATTATATCTTACATAAATATGAGTATCACAAACAGTCCTAGAATCTACTTTACAGTTTTATTAATAATATTATTACTTTTTTTGAATTCAATCCTAGAGTATTCTCTTTCTAGGATAACATCTCATAAAACCTTACTTAGGCCAATCTATCAGTATATACATATATTTATGATATATATTCTTTTATAGTACACCTTATTATATATAGCCTACTAAGTTTCTTTATCTCTTCTTGTATTTGGGTAGATATTTTGTGTAGATACTGTGGACTGCCACCAAGCTCTACATTATAAATGGATAATTTAAAATAATAAAAAGGACTGCAATTGAGCACTATATAATAAATTTTGATTCAAAAAAAAATATATTGAATATATGGGAATAATTAGATATATATAAATAGCAAATGTACATAAAGCAATATCAATAAATATCAGAAAATGGATGTGGGAACAGGTATGAATATGTGAAACAGGTGTGGAAGTAATAGGCTTAAGCTAACTAATAACTGAGCTAATCATGACTAAGTTTTAGCTAATATATTTCTTTTTACTCAAAAATTCAAATAAATTTATTAAAATTAAAAAAAAAATACAGAAAATTAAAATAAAATTGGAACAGACAATAAGCAGAGCAAGCTAACTGTAACCTTATAGACTGTTGGAGGAAGAAAGCATAGTGTACTACAGACAATACTACTACAAACTGTTGGAGGAAAGAAGTATAGTATACTGTAGACAACATTACTTACTGTATACACTATAGAAGAAAAGAAGTATAGCATATTGTAAACAATACTACTCACTATGCATACTGTAGATAATACTACTTACTGTTATGCAAACTGTTAGAGGAAGAGAGTACAACAACATAACAAACAATACTATATACTGTTATATAGACTATTGGAAAAAGGAGCACAGCAACCTGATAGGTAACACTGTCCACTGTTATACAAACTGTTGCAGGAAGGGAATATAATAATCTAACAAATAACACTACTTGTTATTATACAAACTGTTATAGAAAGGGAGCATAGTATACTAACTTCAATATAATGTCAAATCCACTCAGAATTAGTAGAGGGTTCAAGTTAGGCCAGAGGCCCAGATAAAAATCTTATAACAAGAACTTGTTGAGTTCTTCTTGTTAACTTAGATAAGAAGAGTGATTGTAAGTTAGCTTGACTGAGTTACTACACCTTATTCTTACCTCTACCCTAGGGGTATATACCACCCCTGGTGGACCCTAGGAGTCTGATAATGCAATAAAATGAATTGCATACAGAGAAAGATGAGAAGAAGATAGAAAAACTTGATAAAACTGTAACTACATTTCCATTTATATATGCAATTATCCAAAACAGATACTCTAACAAATAGAGTTTCCAAAACAACTCAATGTCACTCCATAATATAATATAATTCCACAATACTCTTACTTAGCAAGATATCTAGAAAACAATGATATAAGTCTAAAAATGTCTGGAATCCAATCAAGCTCCTAGTGGAGTAAACACAGCCTAGCTATCAGTGAAGATAACTAAGCAATAACAGAGAATGCTTGACTATCTCTGACAGAAAAGAAACATCTGATAGACAATCAGGAATACAAGTACTATAAATAAAAAATCTGGACAGTTAGATATTCAGTAAGTATATACTATGGTAGCTATATACCATGGTAGCAAACAATATCCTAACTTCCATACTTCAGAAAAATTATGCACTAATACAACACTGGTCAGAATAGGCATCCTACAGCTTACTATCTCTGATCTTCTTCTTCTTTCAGATCTACTTCTATCTAGTATACTCAACTACTTCCACTCCTTATAATAACTCATTGCCTCTTGCCAAAAATACTGGCTATATGCTTGGATTGCAAAGGACAAAACTGCCAAAGGTACCTACAAATTGGAAATTGAGGTTGGAATAATATGGAGCACAACTTGAGTAATGCTGCAATCTATAACAGAGAAGTAGCAACTACACTCATTCCACTAGTGGAGCCTATAATCTTATAGAGACAGAGTAATAAAGATAGTGTATGGTTGAAGCTTAACAATCAACAGACAAGTGTCTGAAGTCTAAACAAAGTGAGTCAGTATATTAATAATAAAATTTACCAAATATACACCTGAAGTCTAAACAAAGTGAGTTAAACTTTAGCAGAATGGTGAATACAGTTATATATGACTACAAAAATTGTTGTAATGACTAATAGGAAAATTTTCATGATAAAATGAAAACAGAATGTCATATACCAGAAATTTTGGTATAAATTAATATTTTTTATTTATTTTCTTTATTATTATTATTTATCTCCTATAGGAGTATTGTGTTTCAGACTATCTTTCTCCTACTCCACTTATAGTATATATACAGGGTAAATACATAGTAATAATCTAGTTTATAGATTAACGTCTTAAAGTCCTAAAGTCTTAAACCACCTTTCCTTATATTTCTATAATGCTCTTTACTATATAACTCCTTACTTTTGAATTTACCTCTCTCTTGAACAACATTCTACTACTCCAAAATAAGCAACCACATATGTGACAAGAAATTGAGGCATAGTATACAAGCTGAGACCAAGGTTGTTCTACTCTTGCATTATCGTTACATTCCTTCTAAACCAGCTGTAAAACCACAGAATTGGAAAGCAATATATATCATTTTACCTGATAGCATGTTCTACTCTCCAACTCTACTTCTTGTGTCACTTTCTAGAACCTGGAGTGTACACTCATAGTATATTTATAGTAATTTACAGTATATTATAGTCTTTCTATACTGCTATCCTTTTCTACTTGACAAGAGTGAGAAATAGGGTTTTGGGCAAGAGCTATTGTACTCTGGTTATCAGTATGTACTATAGTGGCTTGAGCTTGAGAGTAACCAATTTCCTTAAAAAGTGTTTAAAGCCATATTGTCTTCTTTGTTACATTTGCTGGTGCCACATATTTAGCTTCAACTGAGGAGATAGCAACAGATATCTGTTTCTTCAAAGACTAAGAGACATATTCTCCAGCTATATCAAAAACAAAACCTTCTACTGATTACCTTGTATTAACATTACCAGCCCAATCTAAGTCAGTCCAACTAATGACATTAACAGCTCCTCTTTCATAACATTCTAAAACCAGAGAAAAATCCTGAGTACCCTTTAGATAGTAAAGAATATATTTTGCAGCTTCAAGATGGGGAATACCAGGATTTTCACTGAACTGAGCAATAAGGTTAATAAAGAATTGGATGTCTAGATGAGTTTGAGTAGTATATAATAATGAGCTAACCAATGATAGATAATGAATGCCTCTGGAGAAACTTGAGTACTTATTTAGTTCAGCTTCAGAAGATAGAGACTGGGATGTAGATAAACCATGTTTGATGGTCAAGAGGGTAAAGACAGGCTTTGTGTTAAGTATTCCAAACCTCACAAGAATTTGTGTGATGTAAGCAGACTGATTAAGAAAGATAAGATGATTAGAGCAATCTTAAGTGACTAGAATACCAAGTATGAACTTCAATCTACCCAGATCCATTATTTCAAAATTTTTTGACAAATTTCACTTGAATAAAGTGATCCCAGGTATTTCTTTTCCAGTGATAGCTATATCATCAACATAGATCAAGACCATTAGGATAATTTTACCATGCTTTTAGAGGACATAAAGACAGTCATCAGCCATTGTACAAGTGAAGCCAAGCTTAGTCATCACCTGATATAAGCATTTCTTCCACTGTTGACCTGCTTGTTTCAACCTATATAGTGCCTTCCTAAGCCTCCAAAATTTTCAACCATTTCCATATTTCTCAGCAAGTCCATTAGGTACCTTCATATAAATTTCTTTATCTAAATTCCCTTGAAAATATACTCCAATGACATCAACTTGATGAAGTTCAAGGTCCAAAAATACAGTAAGTGCCAGAAAAATTTGTAGTGTTATAAATTTTACTACTAATGAAAACATCTTTATGAAATCTAGACCTGGCATCTGCAAGAAACCTTGAGCAATGATTTGAGTCTTGAATTTTAGATGGTTTCTATGGCTATTCAACTTCTTCTTGAACACAATGTAACTGCTAACAGCTTTTTTATTATTAGGTAACTGTTCAACCTACTCAAAAACTTTAGCTTTGACTAACTGATTAAACTCAGACTTGATAGCTTTCTCCTACTGTTTTGAGTGGGGTAACAGTAGGGCTTCTTTCAATGTTCTTGGTTTAGAAATTGTAGTAATAAAGGCAAAAGTAGTGTTACTAAGGTAAGCAGATTGATCTTCATTATGAAACTTGGCAGGTAGTTGACAATTTTGACTTGAAGGCTCTCTTTTAGGCAGATTTTGCCACTTAAAGACCTTTTTTGGTACAGGAGAAGGTGATAGCATCTCTTTGACAGACTCAGGAGAAGGAGTAGATGAATGACTTTCAGGTAAGTGTACCTTAAATAGTATTGTCCACTGATATTGCATTATCAACTAGCTTGTTAATGTTCTCTAGAGAGGGCAGTATATTTTCAATAATGGCCAGATCACTTGGTGAGGAATCTTTAATAAAATCAACATTACAAGAACTGATCAATTTTCTAGGAGTTTCTAGATCCTCAGGATGATATTCCTTTGACTCATCTGTCTACCATCCAAGGATTCAAACCTTCACTGCTCAAGAATGCAGCTTCCTATTGTGTACTAGTTTTGGTACATGGACTTATCTAATTGATCCAAAATTTTGTAAATGGGATACATCTGGCTTTTGTCCTGTTCAGGCTTCATAGGGGACCATGGAATCCAATTCAGAGGTGAGTAATAAGCTCTAAATATGGGTGGTATACAGGAATACTTTTCTCCAGTACCTCAGGCTCAAACTGGCAGAATGTAACATATATTTGACTATCTCAAAGATAATGGCTGTGGCTCTTTCAGTAATGCTATTTTGCTGAGGAAGATAAGGCAGGGTTGTCTCATGAATAATGCCATTGTGCTAACAAAATTTGTTTATAGTTGAGTTAATAAACTCTGAACCATTGTCACTTTGCAACCTTTTAACTTTGAGCCCAAACTGATATTCCAACATAGCAATCATATCCCTAATAGCACCTCTAGCTTCTTTCTTTGACTTCAAGAGATGTCCAGCAGAATACTAGCAACTGACTTCAATGCATCAGTATTCTTGAGAATAGTATAGAATAACTCTTGACCACCCAGTAAGACAATAATTCCATTACTTTGGCCAGAGTAAGAGGCTTCTTTGTGTTATAAAACATCCAAACTGACTAAATTTGCACCCAGAAAAGGAATATATAGAACATTTTGGAGTATAACCAGAGTGATTTGACCAGATGGAAGCTTGACATAGAAGAAAATTGATCTATAACCAACAACAGGTGTATGATTAAGACTGCCAACTGTTATTAACTGACCATTATAGACCTTAGTATAGCTGATAAAGCAATCTCACTCTGAGAATATATAAGATAATGCTCTACTGTCAGGAAAAAGGTCTCATAGACCCAAGCCAGTATTGTTCATCACCATCCATACCATTTCAACTTCTCTATTATCTCTCCTTGATTAAGATGGTTCTATAGCTAAATTTGCTGATTGTCAGGAATATGGAGCAGAGTAGGAATTAGCTAATAGAATAACTCCAAGATAGTGTAAATTATGGAGAAGGAGTATTAGCTAGTACAGAAAGAGAATATACTTATACTCCAAAATATATGAATTAAAGAGCAGAAGTTCAGAGACAACAGAAGGAAATGATCTTGGCTTCAACATATGTATTATGTCCCAATCTCCTATTGCAAGTAATCATTGATTTCAGAGATGAGAAGATATTGTCTGATACTGAACAAGAGTCCAAAGTCCAAGTTAAGAAGTATCTAGGAAAAGAAGAGGGAATATGGACAATAGACAAGTAGATGTTAATCTACAGACTGGATAACTACCATATATCTATCCTGTATATATACTTTAACTGGAATAGAAGAGAGCCAGTCTGAAACACAATACTTCTTTTAGTCTGAGACACAATACTCCTACTTTTAATTAAGTAGAAGATAAATAATAATAATCATAACTGAAAATCCAGTATATGTATCACAAATGGCCACTTACTGATTTGTGAGTTGATGATTTAATAATTAAAAGGCTCAAAAAAGTGAAGTTTAGACAGTAGCAAAAGATGTTGTTGAGTTTGAGGTTTATTCTCAGACATAGAGTCCTTAAATACATGATTGTGGTAGTCTATACACTAGAATAGCCTACCACATAATCACTACCTATTGTTCTATATATAGGAGTGCTATTGTTCTTGAAATAGAGATAACCTAACTATCTTAGGGTAGTTCTTTGTTCTATTCAAGGACAGATGATAATTTATAAATAAAGATCAGTATCATGTGCAAACATTGAGGACCTTGTATCTCCATGGGATCTTATTGCCTTGGGTTCTATTTATAGCTGAAAGAAGCGCATTGAAGAGAGCTTCATGATGGTCATTAAAGCAAACAATTACATCAAGCAGTTTCTGAGATATTAGTGATTTAGTGTCTGGTAACTTGGTAATTACAGACTGATTTGCTGATAACTCAGTGAGTACTGATTGCCTTGAGATGTTTTTGGTATTATTTGAAAGATCTTCTTAAGGGCTTTTGGTAGTTATTTAGATTGTTGAAATTGGTCAAGTATTTCTGGAGTTATGGTCTAAATGAAGTTTGTGACAATATAATACTGATCTGTCTCCACTACCTCCACTTGAGCTGTCTTTTTTCCTTTCTGAGGACATATTGGACTTCAATGACCTTTCTGACTACAGGTGCAATATATATCATTAGGTTTTGGGTTAAAGGTCTTCTTTTTGAATTTTTTTCTTTTAAGCAGTATTTTTATAGTTTGAAGCTCCCTGTGATTTAGCAACAAGTGCCAAATGCTTAGTCTTTTCCTTATTTCAAGTCATGCAATTATATAGACCATTCAAGCTCATTGTTGCTTGAGATAAGATGAGGCTTGACCCTTTTTCAATGAGAGATGTCTTGAGAACATTTCATTTGACATTGTCATTAGGAAGTGAGTGGAAAATAGCATAGACAAGAATTATATTATCTATGGTACCCTTTTCTTCAACAATCTGATAACAAATATCAATCATCTTTTCAATATGGTCAGGCATAGGAGTAACACCATCCCAATTTATGCTCCAGATCTCCTTCACAAGTGCATAAACATTAAGGCATTGTTGGTCTTTGACATTGATCTGATGAAGAGTATCCCAGATCTCTTTTGAAGTAGACAAGTTTGCAATATGACCAGACTGAGTGGAATCAATAGAACCATTCAGCAACCCCATGGCAGTGCTATCCATTCACAACCAGGTTTTGTACTGCTCTCAGTCCTCTTTCCAACTCTTGTATTCTGTTGATGTTCTATCAGATGAAGGGGGGTAGATTTGACAACAGTAGGCATATCTTCTTCACCATTGACATATAGCCATAAAAACTGTGATTGAAGAGCAGACTTCATGCTAGCAGCCCAAGAGTCATAGTTGGAGCCATTAAGTTTGGGAAAATGAAGAGCATTGGACATGTTAATGTTAGTTTCAGGGGCAGGGCCCATAACCTGACAAAGCAAAATGAATTGTGTGCAGGGGAAGATGAGGAGAAGACAGAAAGACTTGATAAAACTGTAACTACATTCCCATTTATATATGTAATTATCCGAAGCAGATGCTCCGGCAAATGAAGTTTCCAAGACAACTCAATGTCACTCCATGACATAACATAATTCCGCGATATCTGATAGGAAGATACAAAACATTGTGAAAATTACATAGGGAGAAAAGCTTGACTTAGAAAATGATGTGAGTCAATGCCTTACACAGATCTACTTTGGAAAATTAGATCAGTGAATGACATCTTCGAATATAACTCAGAGTTGACTATGTAGCTGACCTATAGCCGTAGCATATTATAGTGATTTACAGCAGTTTCAGATTATGAATAACATAACATAAAATAGCAGCAGAAAGCACACATCGATTGAGGCCTGTCAAGTGTCCAGACATTTACATTCTAATTCACTGAGCCTGCGCTTCCTATATCAATGAATGAGAACCACTGCCCAGGTTAAGTACAGAATTCATACCTGATCAACAAATTCTTGTGCCTCTTCTCTCTTGATAACACGTATCGAAGAGACCTTCTGATTGTTGAACAAAACACCATAAAACTTGTCGGCAGTGACAAGCATCTCTGGCCGGAATGTCGTGGTGATGAACTGAGCTGTTGAGGCCAATGATTGAATCATTGAGGCTACAGCTGTTCGATACTGCGCATCGAGGTTTGCATCAATCTATGATGGTTCGAGTCCTTGTTGCAGAGGCCTTAACCGAAGAGACGACTCACCTCATCAAATAGATAGAACGGTGCAGGGTCGCATTTTTGTATGGCGAACACTTGAGACATGTTAAGGCAGATCAATATCCCGCACAAAACACATGCATACCTGTTGCCAAGGCCACTAGAGATTTTTGTCCCCCGGAGAGTTGTTGGATACGCAGCCCCTCATCTACCTTTGAATTAAAAGAAACCTATATCACAGCATCATCAACCCACTGTCGTCATCCAACGGCACTATTACAAACCTACCTTGATCGACACACCTGTATAATTATCGATCATACTCTGCTGCGTCTCTGCATCTTCATCGTCCATGTCATCCTGATCAATCCGTCTCTGGATGATCAACCTTCCCCGTCCAGCAGGAACGAGTTGCTCAAATACATCCTCGAAATTCTTCGCCACCTGTTTGAAAGTCCTTTCAATTGCCTCATCCTTCCTCTGATCGAGTACCTGTACAAGATCCTCGATCGATTTTGCCGACTTATCCAGCTCCTCCCGACGTTTCAATAGTTGATCGCGTTGCTTGGTAAAATTACTGTACTGCTCAAACGCCTTTTTGTTGACATGAGCAAACTTTTTCAATCCTTCATTGACTGTGCGTAGTTTGTTCGCAAGCTAGGTAAATCGACAGAAATGAGGGTGAAATTCAGAGCCTTTGCAATTTACAAGAAGTGCACACCTTGTCCAATCGTTCATGGATATACTTCTCGAATGCCTCTTCGGGGAGCACACCCAAATCTCTCACGTTCCTGCTACATTCCTCCTTCCGACTAGTCAGCATCTGCCTCTTCGTGAGGTATCGCTCCGTCATTTTCTGTTGCTTTGACATATCTCGACTATCTTCCACTTGTTGATTCTGGACCTTTTCTAGCTGTAGCCTTAGTTCTTGTATCTGGGAAGCTGTGCTCTCTGCCTCCTTTTCCATGCCTACATCTTGTCAGAAGAGAATCAAACGAAAAAAAATTGGCGTTACTTTTCACCCTCTGACCCAGGCTATCGATGGATGTATTTAGAGCGCGAAGTTCTCGCGTCCGCGAGTCCAGGTCGTCTGCCGTCGTAGTTCCGTCATCAGCTGGATCTCCCAGAACCTCAATTTTCGCTTGTATGTCCTCTTCCCTCCGACGTAAGCTTTCCTTGAGCTCGATCTCAATCGCGTTCTTCCGACTCTCGACCTATGAACTTCAGATTCAAGAAATCTCCAAAAACTTCGCAAAAGTAATATTATCGACCTGATTCCGCATCTTGGTGAATTCCAAAATCTCCTTTTTCCTTCTCTCGACTTCCTTGCCCAGCGCAACAATCAAAGCCTCCTCTTCGCGTGTCAATCCATTCGACATCGGCGACGCCAACTCCTGCCGATAATCCTTTATCTTGGTTAGTAATGAATGCTGCTCCATCTCCAATTCATCCACGTCCATCTCCAGCTTGACAATCCTTTCTTTCATTTTCTCCCTCTCTCTGTTCAACGACACCCCGTCTTCCATAATCCTATCCCTTGATTCCCTGATCTGTCCTTGCTGTCCGTTTAGTATAGTTATCTTTCCAGCGAGAGCCGTAATCTCTTGCTCCAATCTGGATATCGCTTGTTTGGTTTCATCAGATCGTTTACGGTCGGCTTCGTGCTTTGCTCTCCAGGTAGTGACGTTTTTGATTCCTTCTATCCTGGATCGACGAACATCATGGTAACCACCAGTCAGCGCACCCTTCCTATCGACCTTGTCTCCATCAAGCGTGATCGTGTTAATACCATGGCTCCTAACATAGGAAGCAGCAATCGTCAAATCTTTACATACACAGGTTTTGCCAAAAACTTGTTGTAATGCCTTCTCGTACTTGGAGTCATATCGCAATTTTTGAAGAAGAGGTTCACAGTCCTCTTCGTTCGGCACTGGGGGGTTCCTAGGATGGAGACGGTTCAGTGGCATGAATGTGACTCGGCCTGTTTTTTCCTTCAACATGACGTCAAGAACTCGAGAGGCTGTCTCATCTGTATCGACCACCACATGGAATAAACTAGGGATCATTTGCTCCCACATTCAGAGCATTTGATTAGAAAAGGCGCACCTGTTACTTGCCGTAAGCTCAGCCGCAATGTTATACTTGTGATCGACCACTTCAAACAGGCGATACAGTGGCCCATACACTCCAGAGAGGTTATATCGCTCAGCGATATTGTCAACAGCACGCAAGCCCTGTCCAGTATCCTGACCAGAAGATCAGATATGCGTCGAGTCTATGCACAAGCAACATACCTTATCCATCATTCCGGCGAGGGCTCGCTCTGCCGTCCTTAACTCATCCGATGCACGTTTGACCAGACTATCCAACTTTGTGTCCTCCCTCCACGAATCCTTCCTCTTCTCTGTTAGCTCCATCTGTTGCTCCTTCAATGCTGAAATCTCCTCACTCAGCTCCTTCGCCCGTCTCCTCCCCTCCTCTATCTTTTCTTGCACTTCTGTCATCTGATTCTGCAACTCTAACTCTGACCTTCGCGCCCTTTCAAGATCTGTCTTGGCTGCTTCGAGGGCACCAGCTTGTCCAGTCTGATAATTCGACATTGAAGTGATCTCGCTTCGTAGGTAATTGTCACGTTCAGCTCTGGTTCTAAACTTCGATACACGCCCTTGTTTTGTAAACAGGGTATCGAGTCTTGTGGTGGCTTCATCAAGTTTCCGCTTCTCGGATGACTCTAGGTTGCGCTGCTCTTCCCAATGAGGCAGAAGATCGTTGAGGGCTATCTCTTTGACGACAATTTGACGCCTAGTATTCTGTAGCTCAACTTCTAATTCTTCACGTTCCCCTCCGGCGTTCTGACCTGCCGCCTTGAGGTCCTCGACGAGACATTCTAATTCTGTCCTTGATCGGATGAAGTCTGTCAGCTCTGACTGAGTATCTTGACGCGACTGGTTAATTGTTTCGAGAGAGTGATTTGCTTCTGATATGTCCTTCTCCAGACTCTAGAGAATATAAGATTTTGAGATATACAGATAAGATAGAGGAGCGGACCTGAATTTCTTTCTCTCTGACGCTGTATCTCTCATGGCGTATATTGGCACCATGGAGTTCAGTCTTCCTCTCGTCCTCAATCTCAGCAAGCGTCTCTGTGACCTCTTCCAACTCGCGTTGATACAAAGCATATTCCAAGCATCGTCTCTCCTTGTCTTTGTCCTGGAATTCCTTCAGCTCCTCCTTTTCTTCTTCTAGCTCTTCCAATCGCGTCTCGATATAGTCCAAGAGTTCATTTATTTTTGACCGTTTTGCATCCGTCTCGGCCATTATACGAAGAGATTCGGTACGTCTTTGCTCATAGACCTTAGTACCAGCCACCTCCTTGAGCAGAGCAAGTCGCTCATGATCTTTGGCATTTGTAAGAGCAGTAATCTAACAGTATTTCAGTGCCATCATTACTTCAGTCAGAGAATTGAGGCATACGCGTCCTTGGGGGACAATATAGTAAGGATTTGACTTGCTGAAGCCAGCACTCTCGAGCAGGTTCATGACATCAGCTTTACTGGCACTCTTGCGGTCCATGCTGTATTCATCCTTCTTCAGGCCAATGGTTCTTCGGATGACAACCTCCTCATGACCAGTAGGGAAACGATTGTCCGAGTTGTCAAATATAATCTCAACTGAGAAGACCCGCTCAACGCATAAGCAATTGAGACCGATTTGAACGCACCATATGCCGACAGCGTAGTCGTAGTCGAAACACCCTCATGTAATAGCGCTTGGCGTTCCTCTCTAGACATGGAAGTGTACGCATCAGAGAGCACAAACCGAATTGCTAATCAAGTTTGAATTAAATGGATAATTCAAGTATGTATGGCAGCCACGCACCGGCAAAGAAGTTACTCTTCCCAGAGCCATTGCGACCAACGACGACGTTGTGCCGAGGCGAGAACGGCTCTATCTGTGTCTGGTCACGATCTGGGAAGGTTTACAGAACAAACATACGTAGAACTACAAACACTTACACGACTTGAACCCCTGGACAGTGAGGGTCTTTATGTACATTTCAAACACAGGTTGACAGAACGCGACTGTTCAGATATCAATATCATTTACATAAGCAAATTTAGAGTAGTAACAAGGTTTTCAGCTGTGCCTCCAGCATATCTATATACCTCCACTAATTCCAAGCTTATCTGACTGTGCTCGTATTACAATTAAAAGAACAGATCTTTCATTACACAGAAGTTAACCAAACGCTACTGAAACCCAATTAAAGATAAAAAATAACAATCTTAAATATATCAACAATTACTACAACTCGCTGAGTTGCCGTGCCTTTGCACCTATATCCCGGCCACCAGCAGATTTGTTTTTGAAACTCAACTGGTCATATAACGACGCAATTTGATCACCCTGTAGGCAAGCAGGTCAAAAATGGCTAAATCATCAGCAGGCCAAAGGCCCACTCACTTTCTGCTCCAAGATATCAACCACTTCTCGAAGATGTTTAGCTAATGTATTCCGCTGCGCGACATTTGAAGCAGCATCCATCTCCTTGTATTCATCCGCCAGCTCGACATAGATACTGGAGGGGGTTGGATTTAATCCTCATCACATAGTGGTCAGACTCTCACCTCTTATAATGTGTGAAATCATCTTCGAGCTCTCGGATGATCCTCGCCACGATCGTCTGAGGAGGCAACCCCTCCTGCTTTGCAACCGAAGGAACCTCATTAATATCCTGTAAGCTCCTCTCTCGTCGTTTCCCTCCACTACCGCTACGAACATGTCCTTGATCCCGTGGAGACTGTTGATTTCGGCGCCGATCAGGAGTTTGAAACCCTTCGTCCTCGTCAGACCCGTGCCTTGATCGAGTACCAGAGGTTCTCCGGTTCATCCAGGCAGACGTGACGGGAGGTTCCTCTAATCCACGTCGTCCGCGTCCATTACATGTCGGACATGTCCTCACATCATGCTCAGGAACAGAGAAAAATAATCTTTCCAACCGTTGTCCACGAATTTTCGGGAATGGTACTTCGTCGACCACATCTGTTGATACTCTCCTTCTCCTCTTCGCATGTAGCTCATGATCATGACCTTCTTCTGGCACATGAATAGTTCGGGAACGGGTAGATGGACCAGGTTCACAAGGACGGGTAGGCCCAAAGGCATCCGCTTCTTCAGGATCGGATATTGGGCCAGGGGATGGCACTTTCCTTCCCAGTATTGATACTTCTAGACGCGCTGCTGATTCATCCGAATCTGACATTGTCCGATTGGACCTTCTTGGTTTTGGTGAAGGGGTTTGCGCTGGGCTCTGAGCAGGCGGAAGCTGGGAAATGTCAATGGAGCCAGAATGGTTCGATCTTCGTTCCTCGATTTCTGCAGAGATCCTTTCGTAATCGATGGAGTCCATGAATCGAGTAACATTGTGATTGTTCGGTGAACCTTTTGTTGCACGATCGGTTCGCACGGGACGGTTTTTTGCGTGGGCATTAGCATACAAGACATCTGCATCTTCAGGCTCTGCCTCAATTTCCTCTTCTTCCTCGGTCAAGTCATGATGGCCAATCTCGTCCCGGTGAGCTGTCTGCAAAGAAGCCTCCTTTGCAGCCCTACGTTCACGGAGACCTTCTTCAACCACACCACGCAAAACTTCAATCTCACCAGCAAGCCTCTCGACTTCGCTTTTCAAATACGCAATTTCAACGCCTTTTTCGTGGAGGGTAGCCGAGTCTTCATTACGTAATATCCGTAGTTCAACCAGAAACTCGCGGTAAGAGGAAAGCTCAGAGGTAAGTCGGGTGAGATGAGTACGGAGTGAAGTGATCAAGGCTTCGAGGGCTATATGCCGCAAATGTCAATACGTTCCTCGTCTTTCAGTAAACTTTGACGAACCTTTCTTTTCTTCGACAGCCTCTTTATAACGCTCGTGGAAATGGGAAGAGTCGTCATTCCTGGCCCGTTCCTTGCCTTTGGACGTACGCTTCATTCGTTGCTTGAGCAGCTCTTCTTGTTCTATGAGCCGTGTACGCTCACGTACAACCTCCCTTTTACAATCTTCGAGCTCCATTTCGAGCTCACGGACGCGCCGCCGAGAGATGCCATTCTCTTCTTCAAGTTGTTGGATTCTTTCTTGAACGTTGTTCAATGTGTGCAGCAGGCGAGCTTCAGGCGATGAGATATGAGATCAAAAGCATTAGGAAGCACGTACTTTCGGTTTCTCGTAGTTTGGTCTCTGTGCGATATGCATAATACTCGGCTGCTGCTTTAGCGGGTGACTCGATGGCATTTGTTAGTCCCGTGACATCGGGTAACTGTACCTTGGCTGAGGTCCGTGTAGGATTGGTAGCCACAGGCGCTTTTGGGCTCTTGTTGTATGGCATTGGCGTATCTACTTGACCTTTTTCATATTGAATTTCCTTTGCAATGCCCTTAGCCATACGAGTGAACTTGGAGCCTTTTAAGCTTGCACTGGCCAAAGATGGCGGAGGGGGGTTGGGGACGACTTTGGGATTTGGTTTGGGTGGCTGAGGGTGGCGCTGTGCAGGATGGGGGGTGGCGACATGATGTCGATTAGCCTGCGCGAGAGGGGATGCAGGATAGACAACACGGGGACTGCGGGGTCGCCTGGGAGAAAGGGAGACACTGCGGAGGGCATCTGAGAGCTTTGGGCGACCTTTAGGAGTTGGCTGATCCAGGTCTGAGTGGGAAGAGGATCCTGAGGTGACTGGGGAGGCTACACGGTGGGAACGTGGCTGTGCTCCTGTCTCGAGGATATGGTCAAGTTCAGTCGAGTCTTGGTTGTCCATCTCGTCAGTCTAAAATTGTTGACTGTAAGTAAATATTACATCCAGGGCAATAATTTACCTGTCGCTTTGTGTCAAATACATTGAGCTTGCCGGTCACCCCGGCGATGATATCGTGTATAGGTCGATCAGGATCATACTCTGCCCCGCTCATGCTCGCATCACGCCTAGCACCACGGCCACCAAGACCGGCACCGAGAGTGACAGCGCTGGCATGGTGAGCTAAAGTCGAAAGAGACTCGCTGCCGTATGGATGGATACCTTCGTCGTCGTCGTCGACTGTGCGATACGACCAGCCCTGTCCGGGCGTGTCTTCGTCTGCGAGATAGTCTCTGACACGATGATCAAGAGACGGCAGCTCACCGAGCGACACATGGCCTGAATTGTGGCGGGGATATTCAAGACTCTCGAGATCGTCTGCGTCGCTGGAAAGGTGAATGGCGGCCTCTGAGTGCCGCAGGTTAGTTTCAAGCATGATTCTGTCGTGCTCGAGTCTGTCATTGGGAATGACTGGGGCTTGATTCTGCTGCGAGCGTCGCATTATTTTTTTTCTTTTTTTTTCTTTGGAGGGGAGGAATGTGTCGCTGCTGCAGAAATCAACTCGCAATTATCATGAACAAAACAAACGCGTGCGCACGTGACCGTGGACATCCGATTTCATTTTATTTTTAGTTTATTGTATTTTTCACCGATGGACCACAAGGCCCATAGATCGGCTCAGTCAGGTGCAAAGGCAGCCAAAAAGGACAGAGCAAAAGGAAAAGAAAAACAGCTTGCCTTTAATCCAAAAGTACTTTCTATGTTGTTTTTTTAGTTTTCCTCTGATCCATCACTCAGGCATTTGCCCCTAAATCTGGCCGGAGAGCAGACAGGCAGGGCCGTCGTGCTGCAGAACAGAGCCAGACTCGCCTCCATGTTCCCCTTGTCAACCGCACCCCACATGAAAACCCTCCCCCAGTCATAGTCGCCATCGTAGGCCCCCCCGGCGTCGGGAAAACCACCCTCCTCAAAAGTCTCGTCCGCCGGTACACAAAACAGACCCTGAGTGTACCCAAGGGTCCCGTTACAGTCGTCAGTGGGAAGAAACGACGACTCACCTTCATAGAATGTACCAACGATCTCAATAGCATGATTGATGTTGGTAAAGTTGCAGATCTCGTCCTTCTTATGATCGACGGCTCCTTTGGCTTTGAAATGGTACAAGGAATCCTTCTTTCGTCATTGAAGAATAGCTAAATCCTCTGTAGGAGACATTCGAGTTCCTCAATATCCTCCAAGCCCACGGCTTCCCCAAAGTCATAGGTATCCTCTCCCACCTTGACCTCATAAAAAAAGCTGCAACCCTCAAATCCACAAAGAAAACTCTCAAAAAGCGTTTCTGGACAGAAATATACCAGGGCGCAAAACTCTTCTATCTTTCTGGAGTTATTAATGGCAGATATCCCGACACTGAAATCCTCAATCTCTCCCGTTTCATCTCCGTCATGAAATTCCGACCTCTCGTTTTCCGAAATTCCCATCCCTATATCCTCGCCGACAGACTTGAGGACCTGACTTCAAGGGAACTCGTCAGGACGTCCAAGGGCAAATGCGATCGAACGGTCACCCTGTACGGTTATGTCAGGGGATTGAATCTGCGCTTAGGGACAAAACTGCACATACCCGGTGTGGGGGATCTCGACATGACGAGTGTTCAACAGCTTGGTGACCCATGTCCATTGCCGGACGAAGAGTCGGAGAAGAGAAGAAAGCTGAGCGAGAAGAAAAAGCTGTTAATTCATGCACCTATGAGTGATGTCGGTGGGGTGATCTATGACAAGGACGCAGTATGGATCAACGTCCCTGGAAGTTTCTCGAGAGGGAACAATCAAGGTACGTTGCGTTGGTGTCTTATAGTATTTGTGGATCACGACTGACGTCCTATATCAGTTCCACAGGGTGAGGGTGAACAAATGGTTATGGATCTTCAAGACGTTTCAACGACCCTTGAGGATGCCGTCTCCAGAAGCCAAGTCCGACTTTTCGGAACCTCTTCCAATCCCCTCGATGTCGGTCCTTTACCCAAACCAGGGGACGAAGACGAAAGTGAAGATACAGACGAGGATGATGAAGAGCTCGATAGCAACGAGGAATCCAACTCTGACAGTTCCGATGAAGAGGACAATGATCCAGAAGCTTTTCCATCAGACCATCTTCCTCCAGGATCTGTAAACACTGGTCGACAGTCTCGTCGAATACCTCAACGCAGTCTCCCTTCGTCTTCAAACCACCATCGAACAGAAATCGAATATGCAGAGAGTGATTCCGATCTTGGCGACAATGATAAGAACATGCTTCCTTCCCGGCGTGTCCAGTTCGGAGCAGAAGACGAGGATGTC
>Ga0154006_1000138_pt1 | contig 23791 bp, 21 predicted proteins | sample TSFL090MetaG_FD_104747 | JGI IMG/M metagenome (GOLD analysis project Ga0154006, IMG submission 104747) | Attine ant fungus gardens microbial communities from Florida, USA - TSFL090 MetaG | ecosystem: Host-associated > Fungi > Mycelium > Unclassified | place: USA: Florida, Wakulla State Forest...
AGTTTATATGACGATAGTCTTGGACCATCCTCCTTTTGCCGTCCTTTTTCGCCACAAAGTGCACTGGCGAGGTTTGCAGTGACTTGGAGGGTTAGATATACCCTTTTTGCAATTGATCTTCTACAAATGCCTGCACTTCCTCTCTTTTTTCCCTTGACAATGAATACACCTTTCCTTTCTTTGTTGTAAACCCCTCCTTTAATTCAATCGTATGGTCCCAGGCCTTTCGCACTGGCATTTTTTCTGACTCTCTCTTTCCAAAGACTTTCTTCCACTTCCAAAACCTCTTAGGCACTAATTTCCTTAGTGTCTCTTCATCTTCATTCTTTTCTATCCTCTTTACTTCTTTCTTTTCCTCTTGCTTTCTCTTTCCACATATGGGTGGACATCTCGTTATCTTTACTTCCCCTTTCTCCCAATCTATCTCTGGGTTATGGGCCACCAACCATGGCATTCCTAATATCACTTCTGTTTTCCCCAGGTTACACACGTCCATCCTAACTCTTTCCACATGTCCCTTAAAGAACATGTTGCACTCGACTTGGTGCATTATTGCTCCTCCCACATTTACTGTTCCATCCACATTTTTGACTAGTAGAGGGTTCTTCATTCTTTCTATTTTGAACCCTTTCTCTTTTGCAAAGGTTGTATCCATGAATAGACCTGTCGCTCCACTATCTAATAGAGCTTTTACCGCTACCCCTTTGTGACTTTCTAGCTTCTCTAGTCCTACTTTCATCCACACTTCTCTTAGCAGCCGTAGGGTGCGCTGCACGTCTCTTACTCTCTCAGTGTTTTTTGCAAAGTTTAATTTATTGCCCAGTTTTTCTGGGCACAATATACTGTACAGATTTGAGGAGGTCAGCCGAGAGCTTACTGACCTTTATTCTCTTTTGCCGACTCTTGCGGCGTTTCCACTACTCTCGCTTTATTCCTCCCCCAACAATTCTGGGCCATGTGGCCAAACTTCCCACAATGGTAGCACATCCTATCTCCCCCTCTTCCTTTGTCAACTTCCATTGTGTTTGGGTCTCTCCGTGGACCCGTTTGATATCCTCCTCTGAATGTATTTCCCCCAGCTCCCCTATTCTCTTCTGTATGCAGAACTCCTGCCCGCCAGGTTATATGTCCTCCTCTTCCTCCATATAACCCCCTCCCAAATCCTCCCCTTGGCTGCGCATTTCTCCCTGGGCACACCGCATTTCTCTCTAACATCCTCTTCTCTGCCCTGCTCTGCCTCTGATTTCTATCTAATCTTACTGCCCTCTCTTGCCACTCTCCTATGGTGGTCGGGGGTTCCTCTTCTTCTGCTAGCTTCCTCCTCAATACTCCACTCAATCCTCTTTTAAACTCTTCGATGAGAGATCGTCCTTCATAGCCACTTCCTCTAGCGACTTTTTTGAATTCTTGAACATACTCATCATACGTCCTGTTCCCCTGTTCTATTGTCCTCAACTGCTCGATTTTCCTCTTTTCCTCTGATGTCTCTCCAAAGTCATTTCTGATTTTTGAAAACAGCTGTTCTGCTGTTTCCACCTCTGACTCTCCCTTTGCTAATTCATCTATCAGGTTATCCTTCCATGCTTCTGCCACTCCTCCCTGTACGTATAATAACACCCAGGCCACCTGGGTTGTTGCCGCCTCCTCCGTCATCTTCATTCTAATATATATCTGAGCTGCATTGATGAATGTGCTCACTTTTTCCATCCTCTCATTAAAGACTTGAGGTTTTGCAACCTCTACCCTGCTCCCCTGTTGCTGGAGGAGCATATTGTTGACCTGCTGTTGCAGGGTGGTGATCATTGCGAGGAGTTGCTCCTCGTAGGTTGGTTGGTGGAGGGCAGGTACTTGAGAGGGTGCTCCCTGTTGTTGTGGTTGTTGTTGTTGTTGCTGGCATGACATGTCATATGGTGGTGGTAGTGGTGGTGGTGAAGGGGAGGGTGATGATTCGTATTCTAACTCAGTTTCCGATTCTCAATCCAGGGCTTTCTTAAGGCTACATCTAACAGGGAGCACGATCTTCTCCTGTCTAGACTTCTATTGTCTTACTGACTACTGCCCTAATCAAGTTGTATATGATTGTCCCTAAGGAGGGAACCCCTAAGCTAAGCGGCCTTTTAAGAAGTAACCGCCGATCTCCTGCGTGTACCCATCACAATGGACAACAGCACAGAGCTTATACTAGGAAAAGATATAACTAATAGACCCAATTAACAGGTCAGGACTTGAACAAAATACCTAGACTTGGTGTTCAGTCTCCTCTCTCAGTCTCTCCTGACTGAGAAGTCCCCTTTACAGCTAGGGCCCACTATCCAAGATGCTTGTGAGCACTGTGCTCACTAGCGAGGGAGATGAGAGAGTGAGTAATGATGGGGGTACTTGCTTGCAGTGCCGGAATTAAGCCAACTGCGCGTTGAACAAATATGGGCAGGGATCAAGGTGATCAGTGCTTGGGAGTGGAACCGAGTTCTTTTGTTATCACTAAGTCTTGACAACTCAAGGACCACTCAAGGTGAGTGTTTAGGAAGAACTCGATGGAGTTCTCTGTTGGATTGGACTACCTACTTATACTACTTTTACAAGTGGCTGTATACTACTAGTCCACGATCATATGTCCTTCTAGAATGTTCTACAATCACATGACAAGGTCATGTGATATGATTACTTAAGTTCACATGCTATTTATATCTTGTCTGCATTGTACAATCTGATATTTGCAACTAAGTGTTTGAATGCATGGGAAACTTATTCCTTCTTAGGGCTCTTATAACAAGCTTAACCCAACAGTTATACTATAGAACTCTATTAAGTTCTTCCTGAACAATTACCTTGGTTAGGCCTAAGTCTTCACAACCTCATACTAACAGGTATTAGAAATTATATATAGCTTTATGTAAGTTTTATGATTATTTGGTGTTAAATAAATGTAAGGTTGTTCTAGATCTGTATCACATATCCTCTCTAAGGTGTTAACCTTTATATATTATAACAAAAGTTTCTCTAGAAAATACAGTTGTTTGATCCCCTTGGACCTTCCACACTTAGTTGCTTCCTTGTCTGTACCCCTAACACTGAACCTTATAGGTGTAATATAACCCAAGTATACATCTAGTCAAGCTTTCCTAGCTTGCTGTTCTTTCCAAAGTCTGCCCAAGTCGAGTCTACAACTTGGTTCTAGATCAAGTCTTGGTATATTCTATGTTCTGTTTCTGACACTATACTAATTCCAAAAGTTGTTACTCAAGATATACCATATTAAATAATTCCAGAGATAGTAGAAATAGAGGCATATACCAAGATGGGTTCTTGTTGCTATTCCATCTGCTTCTGGAACTATATATTAAATGATACAAATTACAGAGACTCAATAAAATAAAATAATAAAGAAAATTATTACTACTTTTGGTAGTATCTCAATTTTCCCTCTTATATTAAGTCTTCTAATTTCTAAGATGATATGTCTCTCTCCTAGAGTCTTTCTATCAAAGATAACATGTACTCAAGATGTATTTCTTCCAGAACTTTCTCCCTTTTTTCTAGTTTATCTATTCTATCTTTCTCTAGACTTAGTTAGCTACCCAATTCTCCATTGGATATCTAACAATATCTATTTGACATATTGTACCCTTCTGAGTAGCAACCTATATATCCTATCTAAAAATAGAGCAGTACTGATGAGATCAATGCTTATCTCTAAGCACTGTTCCTGGTTCTAAGTCTATCTTTTTTGACCTTTTAATATAAACTGGAGACTCTGCTACTATATCAAACTATGGTTACCCACAAGTGGTTCTAGATCACTGTTCTATCCAAAATATCTCTTTAACCTGGTGTCAGCTCACTATTCTTGTCTTTCAAGTCTTAGTAATGAGCTTTGTTTACCTTAAATGTTGCTCTGTAAATTCTTCTTATAAATCTGTTGGTATAAAGTGTATCAAATGTTACTTTTCACACAAAATTTGTTTGTAGTGTAATACTAGTAGAAAAGCTAATACCAAATACAATTTCCAAAAAACTATGGAAGTATATTAGTACCAACTTTATCTGTCAGAACTGACTTTCTAATGAGTAAGAACTGGCTGAGAGCAATAGTCAAATCCTGTACTAGACCAGAAGAAGAAAGTATGCATATCTTGTTCAGATAGAGAATATAGATAGTAGACAATCTAGTAGATGGCCTAAAAGAACAAAACTAAAAGATAACCAGTCTGGGTTATAATTAAGCAGTACTGGAATAGTCCAGCCAGAAAAGAAAATATTGGATAAAGCTATGTTACTATTGGTATCACTAGTTACAGGAATGTCATAGTATGTAACAGTACACTCTCTCTAAGGTCATTACCCTAGTGACCTTACCAGCAGCATCAAAAACATCAATTAGGCTCAATCAGTAAATAGTAGGTGGAGATCTAGCTTGTCTGGGTTCTGCAAGTGAAATTCTTGGACCAACTCACTTGTATAGTCAAGTTCTGAGGCACTCAACTAAGAGTTCTCCTCTAAAGTCCCTTTGTACTCTATCCACTATATATAATACAGCAGGGGTTCATATTGCCTATGGTCTAGTTTTGAGTCTAGTATATATGCTATCTCAAATTTTAACTCATTGTCTATTTTGATAGGTGGTGGAGAGGGTTGGTACAGTTCAGAATAGTACTTGACCTGACTGGTTCTAATTAGGATATATAAAATACTAGGTGTATTGTACAAAAATGATATGGGAGGCTGACAAAATAGGAGTAGGTTTCTAGTTTGCCTGCCACTATGAACAGACTGAGATAATATTCTAATAATTTTTTTGTAGGTTAGGTTGTTCTGATGAATTTTGCTTGGATAAATACTGAATCACCAACCTTGATGTCAGAGGAAGAAGTTTATCAAGCATTGGCAGGCTTCTAGTAGTACTCCTAGGACTCTTTGATAGATAACTTTATGGACTCGTATACTGCTTTTAGGTTGTTAATAAAAACCTCAGTAGTATTAGGTATTGAATTAGTTGAAGGTCTAAAGTTTAGAAGAGGATAATATCTTTTGTTGGCAAAGAAAAAGGATACTTTAGTTAATACTGAGGGTACATTGTTGTATATGAATTTGACCAATGGTAATAATTGTATCTAGTTGGATTGTTAATAGCAACAGTAGCTTTATAAGTACTGTTCTAAGGTCTGGTTAGTATACTCTGATTATCTATTAGCTTCTAGATAGTAGCCTAAAGTATAGTAGAGTTTTATGTTGAATACATTGGCTAGGGACTTGAAAAATTGAAAAACAAACTCCAAGCTTTTGTCAGAGATTACATATGTGAGCACATTGTGTTTTGAGAATATGTAGTTGATAAATAACTGGACTAGTTCTAGAATATCAAGGGTCTTGTAGATTAGAATAAAGATTGCTTGCTTTGAGAAACAATTAACTATAACTAGGATATCTGTAAAGCTGTTGGATGGTAGTAGTTGCTCTATTAAGTCTATAGAGATAGATTCCTAGGAGCAGGGCAGAATAGACAACTGTTTTAGTAATCTATATAGTTTATGGTGTTGTGCTTTGTTTCTCATGTAGGTGTTGTAGGTTCAGATGTATTCTATCATAAATGATTTCATACCTAGCTATAAGTATTTGTGTTTAATCAGTTAGAGAGTCTTTGTCTGGCCAAAATAGCCTACAAGATGATAATCATGTTTTGTCCTTAGTATCTGTAATTGAATGTCTAAGTTATTTGGAATATAGATTAGGTTGTTGTGATATAGTAATCTATCTTCCTCAAATATCTAGGATAGATCTTTTTTGGATTGTACCAGTTCTAGTAGGATTTTTAATTAGAGGTCCTTTACCAGAGCTTCTTTAATTCTTATCTGCAGTAAAACTAGATCTGAAATTTCTTTGCTATTACCAGGTAATAAGAGTACTATGACTGCTCTCAGAATAGAAAATACTTAGTCTTGATAGAAGATTGGGTAGTAGTTAAATTTATTGACAATGTAGGAACCTATGATCTTCTCTAGGGAATATATATCCCTTCTGCAAGTTAGTGCATTTGGCTTTGTTTCCAATTGGTCAGGACAAAAATAAATCTTAAAGTTGAACTATAAAAGGAACTTAAACTAGTAGGTCTATTTCCTTGTTAATAGTTTTGTCTCAAGGAAATACTCAAGGTTTTTGTAGTCAGTGACCACATCAATGGAGATAAAAGTGCCTTCTAGGTAGTGCCTCCATTTCTAAAAGGCTTTATAGATTACAAAAAGTTCCTTATTATACACATCATAGTTTAACTTAGTAGTATTAAGGGTCCTAGAGTAGAAGGCAATAGAGTACAAGTCTTCTTTGATATAAGTGGACAAAATTACAGCTATAATATGGTTTAATACATTTGTCTCAAGGACTAATAGTAATTCTAGATCCCAATAGACCAATACTAGTGCTGTTGTGAAAGTAGCCTTCAATAATTCAAATACCAAATTGCATTTGGTATTTTAGTTCTATTTGGTGTCCTTACAAGTCAAATGGGTGAGAGGTAAGGTAAGGTTAGAGTAGTTATTAATAAGCCTTTTGTAAAAGTTTGTGAAGTCAAGAAATGCTTGAACATTCTTTAGGTAATGTAGTTTTGATCAAGTTTGAATAGTCTACACTTTTTCTGGGTCCATCTTTACTCCCTTTGGTCCTAGAATGTAACCTAGGAATTTGACTGAGTTTTGATAAAAAACATACTTGTTTGGAAATATATAAAGACCATTGTTTTTGAGTCATTGTAGTACTTCATTTACTAACTTTCAATGTTCTGAGAGGTTACTAGAATATATTAATATACTATTTAAGTAGCCTATGACCCCCATGTCTAGCAAGTCTACAAATACCTTGTTTATGAAATACTAGAAAGCAGATGGAGTGTTAGACAAGCCAAATGGCATCACTAGCCATTTAAAAGATCTATAACATATACAAAAGGTCATTTTTTATTTATTGCCTTCTGTGATGTATACCAGATGATAGGCATTTTAGAGGTTGATTTTTGTATAAATTTGTACTTCTTTGGAGGTATTGAGAAGATTGGATATCAGGAATATAGAATAGCAATCCTTTCATGTGATTCAGTTTAGTCCTCTATAGTTTATACAAAAATACAGAAATCCATTCTTCTTCTTTATGAAGAGAACAGAGGAACTATATAGGAAGTATGATAGGCATATGAAACCTGACTTAAGGTTTTCTTTAATGAAGACTTTTAAGGTCTAAAGTTCCAATGTGGACAAGAAGTAAATAGGTTCAAGAAGAGGGTTTGCTCTATCTTTGATTTGTATAGCCAGGTTATGGAAGCAATAGGGTCTAAGAATGGAGTTTTGTGGGGGCTTTGAGTTACTGGAAGATAAGGGAGTTGGGTACCTCCCTTTTTCTTTTTCTAAGAGGTCAAGATATATTAATTTGTCAGAGAAGATAAATAACTTCATACTCTCTATTCTGTTGGTCCTAGGTAAGTGATTTTGCAGAGTCCAGGCAAGCTTCTGTTTATTCTTCTCATCTTGGATCCTTTTCCAATAATTGTTGCTGACATGCTAAAAGAGGTAAAAGAGACTATTAGTCTAGTATGAGCTAAATACATGGTATTAGGTTCCAATTGCATACTAAAGAATTTGTAGGGATGAATCAAGAATAAAGGTATTAAAAAGATAATATAGAAACTTAGCATAGTAGAGTAAGGTAGAAGTATTCAAAAAGAGTATAAGTTCAATTAAGATCTGTCTTGCATACTATCCCTAAAGTACAAATCTTTACATACTGTAACAAGCTTACTATCATGATAGTTAGTAAACTACTTCTAGGCCTTACTATACTCAACCAAGCTCTTATTTGTATTTTCAACACTGAACCTTATGGGTATAATACAATCTGAGTAGATGGTTAGCCAGGCTTTCTAAGTCTACTATCTCATAGAAGGTTGTCCAAGTTATTGTTATGTTTTGTCTCTAAAAAGAGTAGGAGTATTGAGAAAAGTTACCTCAACCATTCAACCACTTTACTTAGAACTCAAACAAGTGCCAGAAAATAACTCTAGAGCCTTTGAGATAGTAGTAGGTATCAAGATTGCATACCTTCTCTTGCTAGCTCCTTAAGTGTTATATTAAAATTACAAACTGATAAAACTTAATAAAAATGAATAAAAAAGAAAAGTCCTTTCTTTTCTAGTCTCCCTTACTTCTCTTCTCTATAACTGTACTATGTAGATATGTCTAACATTGCCTTCCATTCTACTATGCCATTCTATTATTACTATATACTTCTGCTCTACTTTTATACTATTACTTTCTATTAATATCTTCTGACCTCCCAACCAGCTACTTTCTATCCAAATACAATCTAGAAACTGGCTTTAATGTCATATATTGTCTTTATATAGCAGTCCTGACTAATGAACTTTGTAGTAAAATATACCTTTACTACAGCTTGTATCCATTAGTATATTTACTTCCCATTTGGGCTTGTTGTCAATGATTATTAAATCTTATACTGGTGCTGATTGGCCTGGTAGTAACAGAGTATAAGGTTCAAGTCTATCTACATTGAAAACTGGCTAGATTTTGAGATAAATAAGTAGATTGAGCTTATATATATTGTGGTTGATGGCTTTTATTATAGTGAATGGTTCAAGTTTCCTCTGGCTCAGCTTGTGGCTTGGGTGGTATATTTGGATATCTGTTGTATATAACTATACTTGATTCTTCACTTAAAAGGTTATTGGTTTTTATATCTTGTCATAGTATCTAGCTGTAAATTCTTGTGCACTTTCAATTGCAGTTTTCAGTATCTTAAATAGTGCTCTCATTTTCTTTACATATGCTGTTGCTGCTGGTTCATCTATAGGTACACCTATTGTTTTTTCAATTATCATTGCTCTTAAGTGATATCTTTGGTTTGCAAAGAAAAGAGTTATACCTATGGTAGAATGTTTTGAATTATTGTATACAAACTCAGTACAAGTCAAGTGCTTGTTCCAATCATTTTGCTCCCAGTTGATGTATGAACAAGGATATGTTTCTACAATAGTGTTTATACATTCTGTCTGACCATTAGTCTATGCTCTATAAGCAGTTGTTGGTGCCTGTCTGATTTTAAGGTAAGTACATAGTTGTTTCCAGAATTAGTTAATCTAGCATTTGTTTCTGTCAGAGACAATTGTCATTGGTATGCCATAGTGCTAGACAATAGTATCAATAGAGAGGTCAGTGACAAACTCTGCATTCAGGGTCTTTTTGTATAGTAGAAAGTAAGCTATTTTGGTAAAGTGGTCTATAACAACAAAAATATAGTCATTTTGTGCCTTCTGGGTCTTGGATAGGTCTGTAATCAGGTCTATACCAATTCTCTGCCATAGACTGCTTGGGAGTGGAAGTGAAAGAAAAGTACTATAGGTTGCATATGTAGAGTATTTGTTTTGTGTACAGATTTGACATGCTTTGGTATATACTGCAATAGTGTGTATCATTTTAGACCACTAATATTTACAGTAGACTAGTTCAGAAGTACAGTTGCAGCCAAAGTAATCTGCTAAAGATTTGTTATGATATTTACTGATCAGTTCAGTATATAGTTTCTCTGATATATAGATTTTCCCTTTGAAATGGTATAATCCATTTCTGATTTCCCAGTTAGAGGGTTTAAGTCTTTGTTTTAAGTTTTTTAGATACTTGTCTTTTGGATATACTGCTCTGATTTTTTGTTGGAAACTGTCTTGGCTTGTTGTATTGAGATATAATTTTATTTCCTTACTTCCTTGGTCTGGGTATATAACATAGAACAAAATGTTGAATTGAGCTGGCTTGTGGGGTTTGTTAGAGTTGAACTAGTAGTCTGGGTGGTAAGATGGAACATCTACAGAGTTTCTTTTCTCTAGTTGGTAGTGTATTTCATATTCAAACTGCTAAAGTTGCATTGTCTAGCATACCAGACAACTACTTAGACATTCTAGCATATTGAAGTAGCGTAGATTGTAGTAGTTTGTGTAAATTTAAATATAGTATCTAGTACCTTTGCAATAGTGCTGCCAGTACAATAATGCCTCAACAATAGAAAGCAACTCTTGCTCTATAATTGTATAACTCTGTTCTGGTCCTGTAAACTTTCAGGACCAGAAGGATATAGAGTACAAGTGATCTATCACAAATGGCCACCTACTGATTTGTGATTGGTTGATTTGATAATCAAAGTGTTTAAAAAAGCAAAGTTAGACAAGCAGCAAAAGATGTTGTTAAGTTTGAGGTTTATCCTCAGACATATAGTCTTTAAATACATAATTGTGGTAGTCTATGTACCAGGACAGCCTACTATATAATTACTACCTATTGTTCTACATATAAGAGTGTTATTGTTCTTGAAATAGAGATAACCTAACTGTTTTAGGGCAGTTCTTTGTTCTATTCAAGAACAGATAATAATCTATAGATAAAGATCAGTATTATGTACAAATATTGAAGACCTTGTATCTCCATGGGATCTTATTGCCTTGAGTTTTATTTATAGCTGAAAGAAGTGTATTGAAGAGAGCTTCACAATAGTCATTGAAGTAAATGATTATATTAAGCAGTTTCTGAGATATTAGTAATTTAGTATCTTGTAACTTGGTAACCAACTGATCTACTGATAACTCAGTGGATACTGATTGCCTTGAGACGTTTTTGATACTATTTGAAAGGTCTTTTTAAGGGCTTTTGGTGGCCATTTAGATTGTTGAAATCAGTCAGGTATTTCTGGAGTTATAGTCTGAATGAAGTTTGTAACATGATCTTCATAGAGTTATATCAGTATAGCTACTACTGCATATTCTGATACATTTGTATAGATATGGATAGGCTTGGTCTCATTAAACTGGCAAAGTAAGGATTCTATGGTAAAATATGACTTGACTTTTACTAGGGCAATAGTGGCAGCAGATGTCTAGTAGAATAGTTGCATAGACTTCTATATTAGGTCTGTTATTGGTTTCATAATACCTGATATGTTATATATGAATCTGCAGTAGAAGTTAATAAACCCCACTAGTTCTTGGACTTGGGTAATGGTTTTGGGTTCTAGCTAATTTAGAATAGTTAACATATATTCTGGTTCCATGAATATACCCTTCTTATTTACTTCAAAATCTAATATTCTAGTCTGGTTGACTTGGAATTTGCATTTCTTAAGTTTTGCAAATAGTTTGTTGTTTCTTAAGCATTAAAAACAGTGCCTTGTACAGGTTTGCAATTCATTTAGGGTTGAACCATAAATTAATATATTGTCTAGGTATACTACTAGTTTTCCCTCTAAGCCTTGGAGTGCTTGGTCTATATAGCTTTAAAAGGAGGCTGGTGTATTGCATAGACCAAAAGATATAACCAGAAATTTGAATAGTCCAAATGGAGTCCTAAAGACCATTTTTTATTTGTCTTCTTCACAGATATAAAATAAGTAAAATACTTCTCTCAGATCTATTTTTGTAAAAAACTTAGTACCTCAGACTCTATCTAGTAATGCATCTATTGATAGAACAGAATATCTATTCTTTATAGTAAGCTTGTTTAGAGTACAGTAGTTAATATATAAGCATAGATCTGAAGTATTCTTTTTTTTTTACAAATAGTATTGGTGCAGTAGTTAGGAAGGTATTTTATCTAATAAATCTCTAGGATTCTATATCTCTGATAAATTCTTCTAGTATTTGGAGTTCTTTTTCTGAATGATAGTATATAGATTAGCATAGGGATATCTAATTGTCAATGAAGTTAATGGCATGATCAAAATGACCTCAGTGTAGTAATAGGTGCTTTGTGGCATTTGGACATTACTATAGTCTTCATATTGGAATAGTACTTTGAGGTCTAGTTCAGGAGTATAATAGGTAGCATTATCTTCAGTTACATATAGAGATATATTAAATTTCTTTTCCTGTATCAGTTTCTCTGCTTTATTTCTTAAGTTATAGTTTTTTTGGGGTTATGGTTTTGTGTATTAACAGAGTCTTTGTACCTGTGCTTTTCTCTCTATACGTATATACAGTCTACAAAGTTTTTTATACAATTGCTTAGTAGTAGATCTTGGATCTGTTACTATACTAAATTCTTTTGTAGTTTGAAATCTATCAAGAGAAGATAGTCTTTCCTGTATATTGAGTCTATTCTTGGTTTCCTTATAGAGCCTGATCTGATATTTGGACCAGTCTATTGAAAGATTGTTCTTTCTAAACCATAGTAGTTCTAGTACTAGATCGTAGTTACTAGTAGATATATCCACAAAGAATTCTTCAAAAGCTCTATCCTGTACTCTAAACTAAATATAATATATAAGTAGATTGTATAATGATATAGTCTTGCCATCAAGGCCTTTTACTGGGTTGTTGACTTTTGATATAGATATTAGACTTAATTGCTTTGCAAGATCTTGAGATATAAAGTTGGTAGTCATGCTACAGTTGAAAAGATAGTAGATAACTTGATCTATTATTCCTTTTTTTAGCAATAAATAAGGAGAATTAATTATATTGTTCTAGAAAAGAGAAACAGATATGGAAGCAGAAGATATACTACAATTCTCGACACAGGAACAACTAGCTGTGTTGAGCCTAGACTTTTTCTAACTCTAAATCAACTACATTAGCTATTATATCTCTAGCCTCTTGCTATAACTCTGTTGCATATAGCTGAGGGTAGATTGTTTTAGTAGAATATACAGCAGCTATATGTCCTGAGCCTCTACAGTATAGACAAAGGTAAAGGACATGTCAACAGTCTTTTTCATCTTGTAGTAGAAGTCTGGAGTATTGAATTATGGGTTATAGTAAGTTAGCATTGATTAGTTTTGGAGGGAGAATAGTAATTGATGTAGCAGAGGATATAGAGGGTGGGTTAAATAATCTGATACTACTACTACAATATAGGTTCTCAACTTGTTAGAAGGACTAGCATTTATTGACCTCCAGGACTGTATGTTTGAGTTTTTCATAGTCACTTTTGCGACATGGAACACCCACTAGTAAGTCTTTTATATTATTTTTTAAGTTATAGTAGAAAATATTTCTCCAAGTACTATGGGGTTAGTTCATTTTGCAGGCCAAGTGTTCAAAATCAGTAGCATATTCTCAGACTGATTTTACTTGTTTTAATGAGTAGAGATGTTCAGTGAGGTAGTTATGTAAATTAGGGTCCTAAAATTGTTTCTGAAATATGACAAAAAATTTGTTCTAATTACCCTACAAGTCTAGATCTTTATCAGTCAATATAGGTTTTACCCATGAGATAGCACTCTCTTTAAGATGCTAGTAAGTAAATATTATACAACAAGTATCATTAGCAAATCTACAAGAGGCTAGTAGAAAGACTCTATTGACTTTGGTAAAAAACTATAAGGATTACTATAGAAAGGTTGAATAATAGGACTTTTCTTGTCCTTGACATTGCTATCTAGGAAACTGATAAGGTATCATCTGGTCTGGGACCTGAACACTGATAAGTAATATTCTGAGGGGTTTTTCTTCTTGAGAGTGGCAAGTTTCAATTGGATACTGGCTAATTGGGCTTGGAGTTGTAAGACTTTAGTATCTTTATTGTTGTTTTCTTCAACTGCTCTAATTAGAGTTAGTAGGCTAGTTGGATCTTCTCTTTCTATAGTTTCCTCTTAGTTGTAGTATTCTTTTTCATTGGGTTCATTTATCATGGAATTGAGCTGGGATCTAGTATTAGGATAGACTATTTGGATCTTAAATAAGACTAGGTTCTAGATAGGGCTGGAATCTGGACAAGATTGGTCTAGACAGGATAGATATAGCAATCATAGATTGAAATAGTTTAAGTCTCAAAATACCAGAGAAAGTAACTAAATTCAACTATAAGTGCCAGTTAAATAGTTTAAGGCTAAGTATTACAATTTTCATAGGTGTATTGTATAGCTATTATTATATGATTAAATATTATATGATATATATCCTCTCTCTGATATCATACTCTGACATATTCTAGTAGTGCATAGAGAAGTATTTTAATTTTGTTGTACTGTTAAGCCTGTAACCTAGATAGAGAAGTTGGCTTCAATTTAATTACACTCTTCTCTGTACAACCCCAATTTAAGAGACAAGAGCAAAGGATCTAGAAAAATATTCTGGAATACTTAGAGATAACAAAACTAAAGACTAGACTACTGATAAGGCAACATAGACTAGTAATTAACTATTATTACAAATGGCCACTTACTGATTTGTGAGTTAATGATTTGATAATCAAAAGGCTCAAAAAAGCAAAGTTTAGACAGTAGCAAAAGATATTATTAAGTCTAAGGTTTATCCTCAAACATATAGTTCTTAAATATATGATTATAGTAGTCTGTGTACCAGGACAGCCTACCATATGATCACTATCTATTGTTCTACATATAGGAGTATTATTGTTCTTGAAATAGAGATAACCTAACCATCTTAGGGCAGTCCTTTGTTCTATTTAAGAACAGATGATAATCTATGAGTAAAAATCAATGTCATATACAAATATTGAGGACCTTGTATCTCTATAGGATCTTATTGCCTTGAGTTCTATTTATAGCTGAAAAAGTACATTGAAGAGAGCTTCATGATGGCAATTGAAACAGACGATTATATTAAGTGGTTCCTAGGATATCGGCAATTCAGTATCTAGTAACTTAGTGATCACTAACTGATCTGCTGATAACTTGGTGAATACTGATTGCTTTGAGACATTTTTGGTACCATTTGAAAGGTCTTCTTAAGGGCTTTTGGTGACCATTTAGATTGTTGAAATTGGTCAAGTATTTCTAGAGTTATGGTCCAAATAAAGTTTGTGACAACTATATAGTTATTCTTGATAGCATCAAGAGTTGAAGTAACAGTTATGGTATTACAACTCTATAACACCAAGCACTTTACTGATAACATTCCTCTAGTAGCATAATTTGAAGTATTTGCTTCTATTCTAAACTCTTTGTTTAAGTCTGGAGCTACTAGTACTAGTCTGGTTGTAAAGATCCTTTTAAGTTCATCAAATGTCTACTGTTGCTCTTTTTCCTATTGCCACTTTACATTCTTTCTAGTTAGCATGTTTATTGGCTTTGTTACCCAAGCAAAATCTTTGATAAACCTCTTATAATAGTTTACAAGGCCCAAAATTTTTCTAATATCTTTTATGTTCTTTGGCTCTGGCTAACTTAGTACTTCATCTACTTTTTTCTTTTCTATTTCTATTCTATTGGGTTTCATATACATTTCTCTGGTTTAATATATAATTTATTTTCTTTTAGTCTTTTCAACATCTCTTCTACTATTTCATTGTATTCTTCCTCTGTCTCTGTTCCTACCAACACATCATCCACAAAGGCTACCACTTTCCTTTTATTGATCATATCTTTCAGGATTTTGTTCATTATTGCCTAAAATATAGCTGGTAAATTTGTCATCCCAAAGAACATAACTATTGGTTTAAAGGACCTTACATATATTATGAATACTCTCTTTTACTCATCTTTCTCTTTTATTCTCATATTGTTAAACCTCCACTACAAGTCCATTTTAGTAAATATTCTTTTACTTCCTATGTTATTTATTAAATCTGTAATCAACAGCAGTAGGTAGTTGTTTTTCACTGTTTGATCATTTAGACTATGGTAGTCTATCACCATCCTCTTACTCCCATTCTTTTTATCTACAAAGAATACTAGTAATGTCTAAGGGGATTTTGATAGTCTAATATATCTCTTTCTTAGTTGGTTATTTACAAAATCATGAATTTCTTCCCTTTCATCTTTGGATAAAGAATAAATTCTTTCCTTTTGTAGTTTAAATGTCTTCTTGAGATCTATAGTATAATCCCAAATTTTCCTCATTGGTATTCTTTCTGATTTTACCTTTCTAAACACTTTTCTCTACTTTAGGGATTTTCTTGAAACTATCTCTTTGATCTTTCTATGGTCTGCTTCAACTTTCTTTTCTCTTTTCCAATTTTTTTTATTATCTATTATCTATCTCACTATTTTCTCCTTTTCTAACATTACTACTCTTTTTTCTTTTTTCACTTTCTGTCCTTTTTCCAATTTTGTATTTCTTTTACATAATAGTAAGCATCTGGTCATCTTGACTTCTTCTGTTTCCTAGTTAATTTCTAGGTTATGTGCTAGCAACCATAGCATTCTCAATATAATATCTGTTCTTTCCAAATCACACATATCTATTCTTATTTTTTCTATATGACTTTTGTAATACACGCTCACTTCTACTTGGTGTGTAATAGCCTATCCACTGTTATTTGTCCCATTTACATTTATGACCATTACTGGTCTTTCTAGCTTCTGCAGTCTAAATCTATATTTTGCTGCTATCTTTCTGTTTATGAACATCCCTATCATACTACTATCCAAGAGTGCTTTCACTATTACACCTTCATGTATATCTATTTTCTCTACTTCTATACTTAACTATATTTCTCTTAGCATTTTAAATATTCTTCTAATATCTTTTTGCTTGTTCTTTCCTTTTACTATACTTTTTGGAACTCCTGTCTATATGCTGCTATTCTCCAATCCCACCATAGCTGCTTTTTTCCTGTTCCACATTTTTGGTATAGAATTCTCTTCCTATCCTTTTTTGATACTCCTGCTACTATATTTCTTTGTCTACATTGAGTATACTTTACTTTAACTACTCCTCTTTCTTTTGCTAAATTTTCTCTCTACCTCTACACTTCAAGATATCGGCTATACCAAATATTCTTTAGCTGTTCTCCAGAGACAAAATCCTATCCCTGGTTCTCTTGTATTTTGGTATTTTTGTACTTATACCCTGTAAGAGGACCCTACTAACACTACTCCTAGAACTTTAGACCAACCTTCCAGAGTGACCCTATATCTAATTAAATATTACTATGTAATATTTAATTATCTTAGCTCAACTTAGTGACTTCTGACCTTGCCAGATAGAACCCTAGAATTAGGGATATACTACTGTAGCAGTATATATATTGTAGAGTATGCTCCTAGGAGTCTTATCCTAAACTCTAAGGATTCTTCTGGAGGTAAGTTGTAACATACTTAGGAGCTGTAATATTACTAAGGATTCTTCTAGAGTATACTCCACTTTGGTTGCCCTTATATATCCTCTATACTCTATAAATATTACCATCTCCTATTTTATCTTCCATCCTTGCTCTTCTAGAGCTATACCTCTTGGGAGTATACTTCTCTTACTACAATACTCCTGTATCTTTCTCCATAAGGAGCATGCCAGCCTTTTCTCTTGCTATGTCTTTTACAGACTAACTATATGTGCTACTTTCTCACTTCTTTTTTTTTCCTTCTCAACTTTAATATTTGGACACTCCCACTTGTAGTGTTCTACTCTCTAATATCTAAAACATTATACTTCTTCCTTTACTATCTTTTGTTTTCTTACTTTCACTTCTTCTTTTATTCTATACTATATCATCCTACTCACTATTATCTCAAATTTATTTTGGGGGACCAGTTTCTCCTTTGTCTCCTCCTTCTTATTCCTATAGTTATAGGCTAGGTATCTGAACTTTCTATATTTCCAACATATTCTTTCTTCCCTTTCTTCTATTTCTGTCCTTAGTTTAGTGAGAACATGCTACTTATAAGAGAGTTGTATTACTCTAGAGACATTATAATGTATTTCTAGAAAAGTCAAATGAAAGTCTGATTTCACTAATTACACTACATCTACTGGAGCACAAGATTTTTACCCAGCTAGAGCTCTACTGCCCTACTTGCTACTGCTCTAATACTATGGTTATACTATCACCCCAAGGAGAGGATCTCTAACCTAAATACCTTTCTAAGGATGCAGTGTTACTTCTCTACATGTACAGCCCACAATAAGACTTCAGCATAAGATTTATAAAGCAAAAAGAGTATAAGTAAACTACTGAGCACCACTCAATTGCAAGATCAGGTCTTAGACACAATACCTGAGCTTAGTACTGTGTTTTCACTGATAGTCCCTAACTGACTATTAAGTCTTCTTAAGCCAAAAGCCTAGCTATATATGAAGGTAACTAGTGATTGTAATGACCACTAGTCAAGGGTTGAAAAGATTATGAAAGTTAAGATAAGCAAGGTCCAAGGTAGATAGTGCTCTAGATGTGAAATTGAGTTCTAGTATAGCAACTTAGCCTGAGATGACTTAATCATACTCTAAGTCCAAGTTAACAAGAAGAACTTAATAAAGTTCCTATTTAATTCTGTATATTACTTATATAACTACTACATGGTCTATACACTACTTTCCCACACTTATTATATAGTATAATCTTGTGATATCCTGATATATAACTATGACATACAACATTGTCATGTAATACTTTTTCATACTCCTTCCTTATATAGTAAGTTTAAATAAGAAAATAAAATAAAATAAAAATAAAATAAAATAAAATAATGACTTAGCCATTTTGTCAAGTCTTGAGAACCTGTCTACTATCTTTACCATATGAGAGAGGCAGTAAGCAAGTTCCACTGAACTTACTCAGATGTACCAAAACCCACTGTAAGAGATTTTAAAAAACTTCTCCTGAAAATAAGGTCTTGGCTATGAGGACATAGCAATTAGAAAGAGATGAAGATGTTAGGATACGACATCAGAAAGAGAATATATATTATATAATATTTAATTACATAATAATAGCTATATAATATACCTACAAAAATTGTAATACTTAGTCTTAAACTATTTAACTGATATTCTGTTATAACATGGCCAAAATGGCTAAAACATGTGAGACAGAACGATTAAAAGGAATATGTGGAAGTTTATAAACAAAAGTAAACACAGGATGTATATAAGTAGTGTACTATAATCAAATAAGAACTCTATTGAGTTTTCCTTGCCAACTTAGACTAGAAGGGTAATTAAGCTGCCTCAGGCTAAGTTACTATACCAGAACTCGATTCTCTCATTGGTACTGCTCATTACAGAGCCCTGCCACCCTTACTCTCTTATCTTCCTTGGTACCTGAGTAATACAACTTAGGACCACTATAACATAGCTAGGCCCTAGGCTTAAGGGAACTTTGCAGTTAGTTAAGGACTACAGATAGAGATATGGTACCAAGCTCAGGTATCACTACTAAGACCTAACCTTACAATCAAGTAGGCTGGGTAATTACTTGTATCTATTTCAAACTATAAACTTTGTGCTACAAGTGCATTGTCATTTGTCTATGCAGGAGATTAATGCCATATCCTTAAGAAGGCATTTAGGTTAGAGATCCTCTCCTTGGGGTGATAGTATAACTATAGTATTAGGGCAGTAGTAAATAAGGCAGTAGGTGTCTAGCTGGGTGAAGATCTTGTGCTCCAGTAGATGTAACGTTAGGTAAGATCATCTTGAAACCCTCTGGAAACATAGCACTATGTTCCTAGAATATCATAACTCTCTCATAAGCAGGATGCTCAACCAACAACATGCCCTTGCTAAGCTAAGAGCAGAAATAGAAGAGAAGAAAAAAAGGATATGTTGGAGATATAAAAGGTTTAGGCACCTGGTCCATAACTATAGAAATAAGACAGGGGAGGCAAAGGGGAAACCAATTCCCCAGAATAAATTTGAAGTAATAGCCAGCAGGGTGATGTAGTATAGAGTAAAGGAGAAAGTGGAAATAAAGCAACAGGAAAGAGTAAAGGAGGTAAAATGTTTCCAATGTTAGGGGTAGGACACTATAAGTGGGAGTATCCAAATATTGAAGTTAAAAGGAAGAGAAAGAAGAAAGAAGAAGCGGTACGTATGGCCAGACCATAAAAAGCATAGCAAGAAGGGAAGCCGGCGCATTCCAATTGGGAAAAGGCACAGGAATACTGTGGAGTAGAGAATGTGCCAGAAGATATACAGCTATTGGAGTTAGGATAGATAACAGAAGAAGTTGTAATAACCTATATAGAATGCAGATAGTATGAAAAGAAAAGAATGCATAGGGAAAACAACAAAGAACAAGGAGTCCTTAGAGGAAGGAAGTTAGAGGAAGCTGAGTGGTGTGGATGCTCAAAGCAAAAGAAAAAGGAAGGAGTAGTGGCATATTCCAGAGAGGAAAAGGCATAGCAGGGCGGCATACAGACAGAAGTTCCAAAAGGTATAGCAAAAGAGGAGAATAGGCAAAGAGATGTCAGAAGAACATTCAAAATGTTAAGGAAGGTATGGTTAAACATAGGGGTAGAGAAAGTGGATATGTATAAAGGCATAACAGTGAAAGCACTCTTGGATAGTGGTATGACAAGAATGTTTATGGACAAGAAAATAGCAGCAAAACATGGGTTTAGACTGTAGAAGCTAGAAAGACCAGTAGCAGTCAAAAACATAGATGGAACAAATAATAGTAGAGGGGCTATTATATACCAAGTGGAAGTAAATGTATACTACAAGAGCCATGTAGAAAGGATAAGGATGAATGTGTATAATTTGGGAAAAACAGACATGATATTGGGGATACTATGGTTGCAAACCCACAACCCAGAAATCAATTAGAAAACAGAGAAGGTCAAGATGATAAGATGTCCTCTATTATGTAGAAGGAACACAAAATTGGAAAAGGAACAGAAAGCAAAAAAAGGAAAAAGAGTAGTTACACTAAAAGAAGAAAAGATAGTGAGATAGGCAATAGAGAATAAAGAGGACTGGGGAAGAGATAAGGAGGTTGAAGTGGATTATAAGAAGACTGAGGAGATAGTCCTAAAGAGGTTCCTAAAATGGAGGAAGGTGTTTGGGAAGATAGAGTCGAAAAGAATGCCAACAAGGAAAATCTGGGATTATGCCATAGATCTCAAAGAAATATTTAAACCACAAAAGGGAAGAAGTTCAGAACTTTGTAAATGACCAACTGAGAAAGGGATACATTAGACTATTAAAATCCCCTCAGACATTGCTAGTATTCTTTGTAGGTAAAAAGGATGGGAGTAAGAGAATGGTAATGGACTACCATAATCTAAATGACCAAATAGTGAAGAATAACTACCCACTTCCATTAATTACGGATTTAATTAACAACATGGAGAGTCAGCGAGTATTTACAAAAATGGATCTTTGGTGGGGGTTCAACAACATAAAAATCAAGGAAGAAGATGAGTAGAAGAGAACATTTATAACCCATATAGGGTCTTTTGAGCCAATAGTCATATTCTTTGGAATAACAAATTTGCCAGCCACGTTCCAAGCAATGATGAATAAAATTCTGAGAGACATGATTAATGAAGGAAAAGTGGTGGCATTTGTAGATGATGTATTGGTAGGGATAGAGATGGAAGAGGAGCATAATGAGATAGTAGAAGAAGTACTGAAACAATTAGAGGAAAATGACTTATATGTCAAACCAGAGAAGTATGTGGAAAGTAAGGAAGATTGAATTCTTAGGGGTTATTATAGGATCTAATGGAATAGAGATGGAGAAGGAAAAGATGGATAGAATGTTAAGTTGGCCAGAACCAAAAAATACAAAAGACATCAGAAAGTTTTTGGGTCTTATAAATTACTACAGGAGGTTTATCAAGAATTTTGCTCAAGTAGCAAGACCAATGAATATGCTGACGAAGAAGGATGTAAAGTAGCAATAGGGAGAAGAACAGCAGAAGGCATTTGATGAGCTAAAAAGAATTTTCACAACTAAACCAGTGTTAGTAGCCCCAGACTTAAACAAAGAGTTTAGGATAGAAGTAGATGCTTCAAACTATGCTACGGGAGGAGTATTGTCAATAAAATGCTCTAACAAATTGTAGAGGCCAGTCATTTTTATTTCTAAATCTCTAAGTGATACAGAAAAAAACTATGAGATTCATGACAAAGAAATGCTAGTGGTAGTCAGATACCTGGAAGCATGGAGGTATTTCCTAAAAGGAATGACAATGAAATTTGAGATTTGGACAGACCACAAAAATCTTGAATACTTTATGAAAGTGCAAAAACTGAATAAAAGACAAGCAAGATAGACATTGTACCTATTAAGGTTCAATTGGTGGCCAGGGATTACTAAGGAAATGAAACAATATATAGAAGAGTATGACTCCTGCCAGAGAAATAAAAACTGCACAGAACAGCCAGCAGACAAATTAATGTCCAACTCAATACCAGAAAAACCTTGGACACATATATCAGCAGACTTTATCACTAAACTGCCAATAGCACAAGGATACGACTTGATCTTGGTAGTAGTAAATAGATTGACAAAAATAGTCTATTTTATTCTTACTATGGAGAAGACATTGGCAGAAGAGCTAGCCAGGTTGTTTAGAGACAATGTGTAGAAGTTACATGGGTTACCTGAGAGCATCATCTCAGATAGAGGACCTCAGTTTGTGGTGGGAATAACATGAGAATTGAATAGAATGTTGGGGATTGAAAGTAAATTGTTGACAGCATTCTACCCTTAAACAGATAGACAAACAGAGAGGGTTAATCAGGAACTAGAACAGTACTTAAGAATACTTATCGACCATAGGCAAGAACAGTAGTCAGATTGGTTAGGGACAGCAGAATTTGCTTACAACAATAAAGTATACTCGAGTACCAAAAAATCACCTTTTAGGGCAAATTACAGACAAGATCCCAGAATGGAGTTTGAGATGAGAAAAAAGAGGAAATATGAGAGAGCAGAGAAGTTTGTAACAAAAATAAAAGAAATCCAGGAGGAGGTGAAAGTGGCACTAGGAAAAGCGTAGAAGAAAATGAAGAAGTACGCATATAGAAAGAGAGCAGAAGTCAATGAGTATAAAGTAGGAGACTTAGTAATGCTAAGTACTATGGATCTGAAATATCAGATGGTTGGGAGAAGGACAGAGAAATTGACAAAAAGATTTGTAGGCTCTTACAGAATAAGAAAGATTGTATCATTGAATACAGTAGAACTAGAACTATCTAGTATAGTAAAAATATACTTGGTAGTTAACGTTAGTAGAACAATATCTGATTCTGCTGTGAATCTCTTCTATTGTACTAGGTACTTGTCTTTTCCTTATATCCTCCACTTATTCAGGATCCTTTTTACCTCCTACTCCTCTTCTTTCTCGATTACTACTGGAGCTGGTTGCTCCTTTCTCTGCCCCTCTACCTACCCTACATATTTTTGCTGGGAAGGGAGGGAAAACCTAGAAAATGCAAGAGAGGTAATTGAAGAATATGAAAAGGAATATTGATGAGATATAGAAGATGTAAGGAAGCAAGAAAAAGAAGAAAGGATATTTAAAAGAGGAGAATTGCCAGGACGGTTCACAGCAAGAAAGCTATTTGAATAGTCAGATAAAAGGTATGATGAAGAATACTGGGCAAGGTTAGAAAGAAATTAGAGACAATGGAAAGGAAAAAGGACAAGAGAGCAAAGAACTATAGAAACAATAAAGAAGGAAAAAGAAGAAAGCAAACAGGAAGGTTCAGGACTTAGGGAGTGGACAGAAGAAAATAATGATGAAATGGGAAACATTTGTGACCCTTACTATGAATTGTAAAAATCCTTGGGACAAGGAATCTTGAAAGGGAGGTAGTGTTATAATATGGTCAAAATAGCTAAAACATGTAAGATAGAACAATTAAAAGGGATACATGGAAGTTTATAAATAGAAGTAAACACAGGATGTGTATAAGTAGTATACTATAATCAAATGAGAACTCTATTGAGTTCTCCTTACCAACTTAGACTAGGAGGGTAATTAAGTTACCTTATGTTGTGAGAACCTCAAGTAGGAAAAAGGTTCCCCACGCATTTCAAACACCCAAGTATACAACGGAGTAAAAGGCAGGATAGGGACTGAGTAAGCCAAAGTCACGTGACAAGGTCAGGTGACC
>Ga0154006_1000139_pt1 | contig 23725 bp, 23 predicted proteins | sample TSFL090MetaG_FD_104747 | JGI IMG/M metagenome (GOLD analysis project Ga0154006, IMG submission 104747) | Attine ant fungus gardens microbial communities from Florida, USA - TSFL090 MetaG | ecosystem: Host-associated > Fungi > Mycelium > Unclassified | place: USA: Florida, Wakulla State Forest...
GTTCTACAAGTGGTCCGCGCCGGGCGTGCTGGAAATCGCGCTGCTTGCCGACGGCGTCGCGCCCGGCAAGCTGTATCCGCTCGATCTCGATCGCGCGTTCAGGAAGCTCGATTCGATCAAGGGTGACATCGTCTGGTGGAGCGGCGGCGCGCAGTCGCAGCAGCTGCTCGCGTCGGGCGAGGCGCCGATCGGCATGTTCTGGAACGGCCGCCTGCATGCGCTTGCGCAGACCGGCGTGCCGGTCGGCATGTCGTGGAACCAGAACCTGACCGCCGCCGACATGCTCGTGATCCCGAAGGGCGCGAAGCATCGCGACGCGGCGATGAAGTTCCTCGCCGCCGCGACGAGCGCGCCGTCCCAGGCGAAATTCGCGGCCGATACCGGCTATGCGCCGATCAACGTGAAGTCGGCCGCGCTGATGCCGCCGGCCATCGCGAAGACGCTGCCCGACCAGTACAAGAGCTCGCAGATCAATCTCGACATGAAGTACTGGGCCGAGAACCGCGACGCGATCGCGAAGCGCTGGTACGCGTGGCAGTCGAAGTAAGCAGGCCCGTGAGCAGGGGGCCGGCACGCGTTCCGATCAGGATCACGAATCGAATCGGACCGTGCCGGCCGAGCAACGCATTCGCATGGGGCCCGGGTGGCGGGCGCTGAAAGGCGCCGAAACGCCGGCCCTGGCCGACAAAGGAGACACCATGCCCAACGTATTGAGTACCGTCGCGCATCCGCCCACGGCGGCCGCGCGCAAGCGGCGCGACTGGCGCAGCATCCGGCTGCTGACGCCCGCGCTGCTGCTGCTCGTGATTTTCTTCCTGCTGCCCGTGCTGTCGCTGCTGCTGCGCAGCGTGCTCGAGCCGACGCCCGGATTGCACAACTACGCACAACTGCTCGGCTCGACGACCTACGTGCGCGTGTTCGGCAATACGTTTCTCGTCGCGACGGTCGTGACGCTCGTCACGCTGCTGGTCGGCTTCCCGATGGCGTGGCTGCTCGCCATCGCGCCGCGCAAGCTCAGTGCCGTGCTGTTCGCGATCCTGCTGCTGTCGATGTGGACCAACCTGCTCGCGCGGACCTTCGCGTGGATGGTGCTGCTGCAGGGGACCGGGCCGATCAACCGCGCGTTGATGGCGATCGGCGTGATTCACGAGCCGCTGTCGCTCGTGAACAACCTGACCGGCGTGACGATCGGCATGACCTACATCATGCTGCCGTTCCTCGTGATGCCGCTGCATGCGACGCTGCGCGGCATCGACCCGTCGACGCTGCGCGCCGCCGCCGTATGCGGCGCGAGCCGCTGGCAGGCGTTCTGGCGCATCCTCGTGCCGCTCGCGATGCCCGGTGTCGCGTCGGGCGCGCTGATGGTGTTCGTGATGGCGCTCGGCTACTTCGTCACGCCGACGCTGCTGGGCGGGCCGTCCTACATGATGCTCGCGGAACTCATCGCGCAGCTCGTGCAGGAACTGCTGAACTGGGGCCTCGCGGGCGCCGCGGCATTCGTGCTGCTCGCCGTGACGCTCGCGCTCTATGCGCTGCAGCTGCGCTTCACCAATAGCGCCAACGCCACCACCGGAGGTCGCTGAGATGAAACAACCCCCACGCTCACTACGTTCGCTGCCCCCCGAGGGGGTGTCAGCCGTCCACGGCCGGCTTTGCAAAGCCGGCCGGCTGCGCGGGCGCGGAGCGATGCTCCGCGAATTCCCCGTTACGCCCCTTGGGGCGGCCCGGCGGGAGGACTGACATGCTGCTCGATTTCGATCGCCTGGGCGCGCTGCGCTGGTTTCTCGTGGCCGTGGGCGCGGCCGTTGCGTTGTTCCTGCTGTTGCCGATCCTGTTCATCGTCGCGCTGTCGTTCGGCGATTCGCAGTGGCTCATCTTCCCGCCGCCGGGCTGGACGCTCGAATGGTATCGGCAACTGTTCACCGATGCCGGCTGGCTCGACTCGCTGATGACCAGCGCGAAGCTCGCGGTGATCGTCACGGCGCTGTCGGTCGCGATCGGGTTTCTCGCGTCGCTGGCGCTCGTGCGCGGCAAGTTTCGCGGCCGCGAGGCCGTGCGGGGCTTCTTCCTGACGCCGATGGTGCTGCCCGTCGTCGTGCTCGCCGTCGCGCTCTATGCGTTCTTCCTGCGCATCGGCCTGAACGGGACGATGACCGGTTTCGTGATCGGCCACCTGATCATCGCGCTGCCGTTCTCGATCATCTCGATCAGCAACTCGCTCGTGAGCTTCGACACCGCGCTGGAGGATGCCGCGCTGATCTGCGGCGCGTCGCCGCTCACCGTGAAGCTGCGCGTCACGCTGCCCGCGATCCGGCTCGGCCTGTTTGCCGCCGCGATCTTCGCGTTCCTCGCGTCGTGGGACGAAGTCGTGGTGTCGATCTTCATGTCGAGCCCGACGCTGCAAACGCTGCCCGTGCGGATCTGGGCGACGTTGCGGCAAGACCTGACACCCGTCGTCGCGGCCGCGTCGTCGCTGCTCGTCGGACTGACGACCGTATTGATGCTGGCGGGCGCCGTCGTGCGCCGCGCACGCGCTCACTGAGGTAACACGCCATGACTGCCTTCCTGCAAATCCAGCGCCTGCGCAAGACTTACGACGATGTCGTCGCGATCGACCAGGTGTCGCTCGACGTCCGCAAGGGCGAATTCATGACCTTCCTCGGGCCGTCGGGTTCGGGCAAGAGCACCACGCTCTACATCGTCGCAGGCTTTCAGGAGCCAACCGACGGCCGCGTGCTGCTCGACGGCAAGTCGCTGCTGTCGGTCGCGCCGAACCAGCGCAACATCGGCATGGTGTTTCAGCGCTATACGCTGTTCCCGCACCTGACCGTCGGCGAGAACGTCGCCTTTCCGCTGCGCGTGCGTCGCCGGCCCGACGCCGAAGTGCGCGCGAAAGTCGAGCAGATGCTGAAACTCGTGCACCTGTCCGAGTGCCGCGACCGCATGCCCGCGCAGCTGTCGGGCGGGCAACAGCAGCGCGTCGCCATCGCGCGGGCGCTGGCGTACGATCCGCCGGTGCTGTTGATGGACGAGCCGCTCTCCGCGCTCGACAAGAAGTTGCGCGAGGAAATCCAGCTCGAACTGCGCCGCATTCACCAGGAAACCGGCGTGACGATCCTCTACGTCACGCACGACCAGGAGGAGGCGCTGCGCCTGTCGGACCGCATCGCCGTGTTCAACCAGGGGCGCATCGAGCAGGTCGGCACCGGCGAGGAGCTGTATGCGAATCCGGCGTCGCGCTTCGTCGCGAGCTTCATCGGCAATTCGAATTTCCTGCCGGTCAAGGTGACGAAGCACGGCGACGGCCGCCTCGGCGGCGTGTTGCCCAACGGCCTCGAAATGGCGTCGGACGCGTTTCATCCGACGCTCGCCGCCGGCGACGAAGGCGCGCTGATGATTCGCCCGGAACAGATGCGCATCAGCTCGCTGCAACGCGCCGGCGGATCGAACGGCACGGCGGGCCTGCCGGTGACCGTGCGCGACGTCACCTATCTCGGCGATGCGATGCACTACGCGGTGGCGACCCCGTGGCAGCAGGAAATCTCGATCCGCATGCCGGCCGCCCATCGGTACGACAACGGGATCGTGATCGGCGCGCAGGCCCTCGTCGACTGGGACGCACGCGACGTGCGCCTCTTCGCGCAAGCCTGACGGCGGCCGCCATGAATCCGGCACTGCCGTCCCTGAAAGTCCAGCGGCCCACCGCCACGCTGCGCGAGCTGGCGCTCGAGAAGATGCGTACCGCGATCCTGGACGCGCATTTTCAGCCCGGCGAGCGGCTGGTCGAGCGCTCGCTGTGCGAGATCCTCGGCGTGAGCCGGACCGTCGTGCGCGAGGTCCTGCGGCATCTGGAAACGGAAGGGCTGGTCGACTCGATCCCGAACCAGGGGCCGATCGTCGCGATCCTCGACTTCGACACGGCGGCCGAGATCTATGAAATCCGTGCGCTGCTGGAAGGCGAGGCGGCGATGGCCTGCGCGCAGCATGCGGATGAAGCACTGGTCGCCGAGCTGGCCGCGTGTATCGACCGGATCCAGCAAGCGTTCGATACGCAGGATCACCAGGCGGTGAAGGCGCTCACGTCGGCATTCTACGAGCGCATGTTCATCGCCGGGAAAAAGCACGTCGCGTGGGAGATCGTGCAGACGCTGATCGCGCGCATCAACCGGTTGCGTGCGCTGACCATCGCATCGGACGATCGCGGGCGCCAGGCGGTCGAGGAAATGCGCGAGATTCTCGCGGGTATCGAGACGGGCAACGGCGTGGCCGCGCGCGCGGCGGCCATCGCGCACGTCGGCCGGGTGGCCGAGATCGCGCGCAAGCTGTTGGCACAGGGCCACGAGAGTGCTGCGTGGCGTCACGCGGGGTAGTGAAATTCGCTTCACGGCGCCGTTTCTGGTTTGACTGCTTTGCACTGCGAAGTGGATGAGGTTTCAGGCATTGCAGGCCATGCCGCCGTCGCACCGTCGCGTCACCACCGATCGCCATTCGAAATTTTCCGTATTCGCGGCCCGAGTCGTGCTCGGGTCGCCCGTTGTATTTTTATCCCCGGAAGGAACCAACGTGGAATTGACAACGCTGTTGAAGGATCCGGCGCTCTTGCGTCACCAGGCTTATATCGACGGGCAATGGTGCGACGCCGACTCGGGCGAGCGCTTCGACGTGCTCGACCCGGCGACGGGCGCGACGCTTGGCGCCGTGCCGCTGATGGGCGCGGTCGAGACGACGCGCGCGATCGACGCCGCGAACGCGGCCTGGCCAGCGTGGCGGGCAAGGACGGCGAAGGAGCGCGCGCGCATCCTGCGCCGCTGGTACGAGCTGATGATCGAACACGCCGACGATCTCGCGCTGATCCTGACGGCCGAGCAGGGCAAGCCGCTGGCCGAGGCGAAGGGCGAAATCGTCTATGGCGCGTCGTTCATCGAGTGGTTCGCCGAAGAGGGCAAGCGCGTGGCCGGCGACACGCTGGCCACGCCCGCGTCGGACAAGCGCCTCGTGGTCGTCAAGGAACCCATTGGCGTGTGCGCGGCGATCACGCCGTGGAATTTCCCGAACGCGATGATCACCCGCAAGGTCGGGCCGGCGCTCGCCGCCGGTTGCCCGATCGTCGTGAAGCCGGCCGAGGCCACGCCGTTCTCGGCGCTTGCACTGGCGGTGCTGGCCGAGCGCGCCGGGGTGCCGAACGGCGTGCTCAACATCGTCACCGGCGACCCGAAGGCGATCGGCGGCGCGCTGACGAGCAGCCCCGTGGTGCGCAAGCTGTCGTTTACCGGATCGACCGGCGTGGGGCGGCTGCTGATGGCGCAAAGCGCGCCGACCGTGAAGAAGGTGACGCTCGAACTCGGCGGGAACGCGCCGTTCATCGTGTTCGACGATGCCGATCTCGATGCGGCCGTCGAAGGGGCGATCGCGTCGAAGTACCGCAATAACGGGCAGACGTGCGTCTGCACCAACCGTTTCTACGTGCATGACAGGGTTTATGACGCGTTCGCCGACAAGCTGGTGGCGGCGGTGAAGCGCCTCAAGGTCGGGCATGGCACCGAAAGCGGCGTGACGCTGGGGCCGCTGATCAACGACGCGGCCGTCGGCAAGGTCGAAGCGCATATCGCGGACGCACTCGACAAAGGCGCGACGCTCGCCACCGGCGGCAAGCGGCATGCGCTCGGACACGGCTTCTTCGAGCCGACCGTGCTCCTGAATACCACCGCGCAGATGGACGTCGCGAGCGAAGAAACGTTCGGGCCGCTCGCGCCGCTGTTCCGCTTCTCGAGCGACGACGAGGTCGTGAAGCTCGCCAACGACACCGAGTTCGGGCTTGCCGCTTACTTTTACAGCCGCGATATCGGGCGCGTGTGGCGGGTGGCCGAGCAACTCGAATACGGGATGGTCGGCATCAATACCGGCCTCATTTCGAACGAGGTCGCGCCGTTCGGCGGCGTGAAGCAGTCGGGGCTCGGCCGCGAAGGATCGCATTACGGCATCGATGATTATCTGGTCATCAAGTATTTGTGCATGGCGGTCTGAGCGTCGGTTCGTTCCATCTTGTCCGGTTGCATCCGGCACCTCCCGCAGCGAATGGGGAAATCCTGCGCGGCGCGCATGTCGTCGCGCGTTCCGACGCCGGCCCGTGTAGCACGAAACGTACCGCCGCGTACCGTCGACATGTGCTGCACGACCGGCCGGTGTCGCCGCACCGGCGGGGCGGCCCCTATTACCCGAGGCCGCCTATAATCGCTATCAGCGTGTCGAAGAAATCGCGGTCAACAAGGTGGGGGTGTCCAAATGGGACAGTGCCGTCGCATCTATTCACGCTTCATCCTCACAAGCTCGATCGCCGGTCTGGCCGTGCTGGCAGGCCCAGGCCCCGCGCACGCCGAAGACACGCCTTCGAGCGCGCCGGCCGCGTCCACGCCATCGGCAAGAAAGATCGACGTCTATGCGGTCTATGGCGACGGACGCGCGACCGAGGGCGGCGATATGCACTGGCGTGCATACGAAGTCGGCTTCGGCGACGTCCTGAACGAATACCTGTCGGTCTACCTCGCGTATCTGAACGAAGGGCATCCGCTGGATCACCACCGTGACGGCTTCGCCGCCCTGGGTTCGTTTCGGTGGCCGGTCGGCAATCGCGTGGTGCTCGAATTGTCGGCGGGGCCGTATTTCAGTATCGACACGACCCATGTCGACAACCAGGCGCGCAATGAAAAGCGCTGGGGCGTGCGTGCGTCGGCGGCGGTGCGGTACTACGTCGTTCCCGACCGCTTCTACCTCAAGGTACAGTACAACCACGTCCAGATGATCGGCGGATTCAATTCCGACGCGGTGCTGTTCGGCATCGGCTCGAACTTTGGCGGCGATCCCGGCCCGGCGTTGTCGGACGGCAAGACGCAGGTCAGCGTGTGGGCCGGGACGTCGCAGACGAACCGTCCCCAGGTGCCGATCGAGAAGGGATATATGGTCGAAGTGAAGCGGCCGCTCGGCAATGCGTGGGCCTATTCGGCGAGCTTCATCTACGAAGGCAATAATGGCGTCGCCGGCCGAAGAGGGGTGGCCGCGCAATTCTGGTACGTCGCGCCGATCAGGAGCAAATGGACGCTTTCGGCAGGCGTCGGTCCGTATCTGTCGCATGATCGGGACGAGACCTCGGGCAAAACGAGGCTCAATGCGTTGCTCAGCGCGCAGGTGACCTATCAGGTCACGAACGATTGGGCGGCGAGCTTGCGCTTCAATCGGGTCGCGACCGGCAACGACAAGGACCAGGACATGTTCATGGTCGGCGTGGCGCGCAATTTCTAGGGCGTTATTCGTACGCGCAGGCCACGCACCACGCGCCGAGGCAGGCACAAGAATCGCTCCGATACGCACATGAACGCTGTACTGTCGAGGGGCAACGCCATGCACGTATTCACGAATTTGAGCCCGTTGGTCTCGCTGATCGCGGGGATCCTGATTCTGGTGGTACCGCGTCTGCTGAATTACATCGTTGCAATCTACCTGATCGTCATAGGATTGCTCGGGCTGTTCGCCGGACATATCCACTGACGAGAAAAAAAACAGCAGCGAGTCGGTATTCCGCAATGAACTTGGGCGCGTCCGGATCTAAAGGTGCTCGACGCGTACCTCGACTGAATCCCTGGGCACGGTCAATCGCGTGCGGTCGAGCAGGGCGTCCGCGGGCGCGGTTCCGTCCGGGTTCAACGGCTTCACCTTGTTGAACGTCACGGAAAATTGTTCCGGCGTGACGGTGGCCGACGCATAACCCTGCGCGTCGTGGTCGGCGTGGCACAGATCGGGGTTGTTCGCCATCAGGAAGCTGTCGAGCCTGGCAGGGGGGCCGTCATCGACGCCAGTGGCGTACCTTTCCATGCGACATTCAGGTAGGCGTGGAAGGACGTGCTGCTGATGCCGGCGCAGACGAAGTCGACGATCACCGGCACTCCCGTCGCGGGATCGGGATCGTCCCGCACGACGCCGCACTGAAAGGCATGCAGATCTCCTGTGATCGCGACGACGTTATGGATTCCGTGCGCCCGCAAGTAAGCGAGCAATTCGTGCTTGTGCGCGGGGTAGCCGTCCCAGGCGTCGCAATCGATCACCAGGCGGGCTGCGGGTGTCCTGGGTGCGCCCGGCATCACGAACCATAGACGATTCAACATCACCTCGTTGCCCACACCTTCCAGGTTGCTGGCGAGCCCTTCATCGCGGCTTTCCACCAGCGCGTTTGTTCCGCGCCCAGCATCGAAGGCGGGCGACCGAGCTGCTCGGTATCGCGCGCCTCGTAGCGTTGCAGCACGTCCTGCTTGACGAAGTAGCGCGAGCCGGCCGCGTCGTCCCCATGTACCGGGTCGTGCCCGTGTGCGCGCGCCACGGCCGCCTCGCTCACGACGTGGTCGTCGCGATACAGCCGCTCGTCCGTCATCACCAGGTGCATCAGCATGCCGAAACGAAAATCGCGGTAGATGCGAATGTTCGTGTACGACGGATTGTCCGGCTCGAAGCGCACATCGCTCCAATCCACCGGCATGTACTCCGCCCACGCGCGACTGGCGCTGCGGCGGCGCCGGGTTTCCTGCCGCTCCTCGTTGGTGTAGACCTGATGATCCTGCCAGCAGTCGTCGGAAAATTCGTGGTCATCCCAGATCGCGATCATCGGCAGGCGCTGGTGGAGCGTCTGCAAGCGCGGATCGGTTCGATAGGTGCGATAGAGCGTCCGGTAGTCGTCAAGCGTATCGGCATACGCGCGGCCGTCCGCGAGCCGCTTGCCGCCGGGCAAGCGTGGCGGAGGATGTGCGGGCTCGGCCCGGCCCGGGGGAATGGTCCCGACCGTTTCATAGATGTAGTCGCCCACGTGCACGATGAAATCGAGATCGCGTTCGGCGGCCAGGAGCGTCATCGCTTGCCAATGGTTGACGCTCCAGTCCTGGCAGGTGAGCCACGCGAAGCGAACCTGTTCGTTGGCCTCGGTCGCCTCCGGCGCCGTGCGCGCGACACCCGTCACGCTGACGTCGTCGCCGGCGACGAACCGGTAGTGGTAGGTCGTCTTCGCCGCGAGCGCCGTCACCTTCGCGCGCACGGTGAAGTCGTAGGTGGCCAGCGCCCGCAGCGGTACCTCGGCGACGAGCGTCGAGAAATCCGGCTGCGTCGATACTTCGAGTCGCAGCGGTACCGCGCGCGCGAAGCCTTTTGCATGGTTCCGGACGCCCCCGGCTACCGGCACGCATCGCGTCCAGAACACGATGGAGCGATCGCGCGGATCGCCGCTTGCGACACCTTGCGGGAATCGACGGAGGGGCTCGCCCGCAGCGCCGGCCGGCAGGGCGGCCCGTGGCGCGCCGAGCGTGACGGTGGCCGCCGCAATGGTAAAAAAGGCCGACGACTTGAGGAAATGGCGACGATCCATTGACCCTCCCGATCGACGTGCGGGGCTGCGGAAAGCACTGCGGCAAGCGTCTGCTTCTGTCGCTCAACAAGTTTAGGGGCTGAAGCAGTCGATCCGGAACCTTACTGCGAGGAGCCACTGCTGAAAAGCCGTGGGAACCCCGTTTTCGAACGCCCGCACGCGCCTGGCGGAACGGGCCCTTGTCGGCATCGCGCAAATTTCATGCGCGCCTAGCCGATGGTCCGGAAATCCGGTGTCGCGCCATCCGTCCCTTGCTCGCGCATGCAACGGGCAGATCGACCGCGATTGCGCGTCGGTATCGTCAGACATGCCCGTTCGACACGTATTCAGGAACACGAATCGCTCGATATCGCGCAGCCAACCCGAGGAGTGAAAAATTCACATCCGCCCCAAAATCGGCAAGGCGGCCGCCTGGCTTGCCGTTATCGTTGCCGTGGCGCTCGCCGCGCTGGTTATCTTCATCGTGACGTTCGACTGGAATCGAGCCCGGCCCTGGATCGATGACAAGGTGTCGGACGCGATCGGACGGCAGTTCGCCATCAACGGCGATCTGCGTGTCGGGTGGCGTCGGCCCGCGAGCGAGCATGGCTGGCGCGCATGGGTGCCATGGCCGCGATTCAGCGCGCGCAATGTCACGATCTCCAATCCCGATTGGGCGCGCACCAGGCATTTCGTCACGCTGGACGAGATCAGCTTCGAAGTCGAGGCGCTGCCGCTGATGGCACGCCGCATCGTGATTCCGGCAATCGATCTCGTCAATCCGTCCGTCGACCTCGAACGCCTCGAGGACGGGCGTGTCAACTGGACGCTCAAGTTCAAGCAGCCCGCACAACGGGGCCGATGGACGCTCGACCTGCATGAGATCGCGTTTGCCCAAGGCAATCTCGGCTACTACGACCAGCAAAAGCAATTCGATCTGCGCGCCGTGATCGACACGCTTGGCCAGCCGATTCCGTTCGGCGCGATGGTGAAACAGCAGGAGGCGTCAGCGCACCGGGAATCGGCACAGACCGTCGGGCCGGCGGGGCAAAAAAAGCTCGCGGCCCAGGCGCACGCCGGTTCGGCGCAGCCGGTGGTGCCTGCGTCGGGTGCCGAGGCGGCGTCCCGCGCATCGGCAGCGGCTTCGCAAGCCGTGGCCGCTGCTTCGCATGCCGCGGCGACAGGATCCAGCACCACGATAGCCCCGTCGGTATCGGGGCCACCGGGGGCACCGACGCCGCCCGCAACGGCCGCGTCGACGACGAGCGCATCGGCCGGCGCGGCGCCCGCGGCATCTGCCGGCGTTGGCGCTTACATGATCGGCTGGACCGCCAAGGGGACCTACAAGAAGGGGAGCATCGTCGGCAATGGCAAGATCGGCAACGTGCTGGAGGTGCAGGGCACGCAGCGTCCATTTCCGGTTCAGGCCGATTTGCGCTTTGGCGACACGCACCTGGCACTCGTTGGCACGCTGACCGATCCGTCTCACCTGGCAGCGGTGGATCTGCGACTGTGGCTCGCGGGCACCAGCATGGCCAAACTGTATGAAATCACGGGCATCACACTCCCCGAGACCTCGCCTTATGCGACCGACGGCCGACTGGTCGGCCAATTCCGGGCGTCGGGCAACGTCTTCAAATACGAGGACTTCACGGGACGCGTCGGCGGCAGCGATCTCAACGGCACGTTGGTGTACGTTTCGCGCGAACCGAGGCCGCTGTTGTCCGGTACGCTGGTGTCGACGCTGCTGCGATTCGCCGACCTTGCGCCGCTGATCGGCGCCGACACGAACACCAGCAAGGCGCGGCGGGGCGCCGCCGTCGCGCAGCCCGCGAACAAGGCGTTGCCGGTCGAGCCATTCCGCACGGACCGCTGGAACAAGATCGACGCCGACGTTCGATTTACCGGGCGGCGCCTCATCAAGACCTCGAACTTGCCGATCACCGACCTGTCGACCCACGTCGTCATGCAGGACGGTGTGCTGACGCTCAATCCGCTGAACTTCGGTGTCGCGGGCGGTACGCTGGCCTCGAACATCCACCTGGACGGCAGCGGCGTCCCGCTCAAGGGGCGGTTCTCGCTGCAGGCGCGCCATCTGAAACTCAAGCAACTGTTCCCGACCTTCTCGGTGATGCAAACCGCGCTCGGCGAGGTCAACGGCGATGCCGCGTTATCGGCCACCGGCAATTCGCCGGCGGCGCTCGCCGCGACGTCCAACGGGGAAGTGAAGACCTTGGTGACCGACGGCACGGTGAGCCTCTTGCTGATGGAAGCCGCCGGGCTGAACGTTGCAAACGTGGTGTACGAGAAACTGTTCGGCACACGTGACGTCAAGATCAACTGCGGGGCGGCCGACTTCGTGGTCACCAATGGGGTGCTCGACTCGCGCGTATTCGCGCTCGACACCGATGACGCGGTGATCGGAATGAACGGCAGCGTGAACCTGCGCGACGAGACGATGAATCTGACGATTCATCCCCATACCAAGGGATTCCGGGTGATATCGCTGCGCTCGCCACTATATGTGACCGGATCCTTCAAGCAGCCGCACGTCGGGGTGAAGGCCGAATCGCTGATCGCGCGTGGCGCGGCAGCGATCGGGCTGGGCTTGCTGAATCCGCTCGCCAGTCTGCTCGCGTTCGTGCAGCCGGGCCACAATCGCCCGTTGCCGTGCCGGCAGATGCTGGCGAGCATCGAGCAGCGCCCGACGGCGCCGCCGCCGGGCGTCCGGCAGAAGCCGAAGGCTGCACCGGCGTACATGAACGCGCCGTCGGCTGCTTCGGCGCCGGCGGGTGCCGCACGCAAGGATGCGGAGCGCGCGAACCCGGCCGCTTCACATGACCGGTAACGCCGGTCGGGCGGGTTCGATGGCGCTCGCCAGACTGTCTAGAATGAAACGTGGTCCTGTTAACTTGAACAAGGGGGCGATAATGTTGCGATTAATTGCATGGATGTTGATTGCCGGCACCGCGGTTCTCGCGGCTTGCAATACGGTGGCGGGCGCAGGCCAGGACATTTCCAAGGGCGGCCAGGCGCTCAAGAATGAGGCGCAAGAAGCGAAATAGTGGCACCGGCGAAAGCGCATTGAACCAGCGGCGATAGGTGCATGGCGATTTGATGGAGCAGAACCCGCGCGTGAATCGCGCGGGTTCCGTACTCGTGGGAATACGTGCGCGGGAGACATCGAATGGCAAAGCGGAAATGGCCATCAAATTGGGCGTCGATATTTCACTAAAAATCGCGGGAAGTCATCGCGCGCCTGGCTCGTTCAAATCCGAATCGATGAATTAGTAACATTTAAAGCGTGGCAATCCTGCTTTCCTCCGAGCTAGAATTGTCGCGCGACTATAATGTAGGAATACACTGGATGCCGACGCGGGTCCGATTTGCGGACCTGAACCGTGCGACATCCGAATTCAACGGAGGTGGAGAAGATGGCAACGAACAAGCGCACGTATTCAGATGTAAAGGCTCAAATCGAGGCGCTCGAAGCCGAGGCCCAAGCGCTGCGTGCGCAGGAGCTCGCGGCGGTGATTGCCGACGTGCGGGCGAAGGTAGAAGCGTACGGCCTCACCGAACAGGACGTGTTCGGCCGCAAGCGCATTTCGCGAGCGAACGGTGGCGCCGCGGCGAAGAGCGCAGGCGTTCCGAAATACCGCGATCCGAAGACGGGCGCGACCTGGACTGGAAAGGGGCGCGCGCCGGCATGGATCGCGAAATCACGGAATCGCGACCGCTTCCTGATCGAGCAGTGAGCGAAGTTGGAAGTCGAGCATGGTGTCGCCGACTTTACCCGACGGGAATTACCAGGCCACGTGTCGCGAGCGGACAATCTTTGCCGCCACGGCGCACGGGCATGGCGAGGTATTTCCGCACGCGGAGATGGTTGTAAAGGAGGGTTGGGCGACCTTTACCCGAGACGGCGTTGAAGTATGGAATTGCAGCGCACGCTATGCCGCTGCGCACTTCGACGTTCAGTCTGCGTAGGAGAATCCGCACATGAGCGAGCTGGTTCAGATTGCGCCGGGCGTGGTGTTCTCATCCGATGTGCTTGGCGCGGAGTGGGTGCACAAGTATCGGCCGGGCGACGGGGAGGCAGAGTCTGCTGACCCGCTGAGCCGGTCAGTCAAGGAATGCGGCCAGGAAATTCACGCGAGCATGCCGGGCCAGTTGTCGTTGTTGTAGAACGGATGCCAATCGGCCCGACTGCCGGAACGTCGGCTAATCTTTGTTGTCGCAATAGCTCGATCGTTACACGCGACTCTGCCCTGTACCCACTCGAGATCCACGGCAGTTCCTCGGTTTTTGATCACGGCACAGTTCGATTCACTCCGACCCGCAGTTCCAGCTCGACGCATGCGTATTCGAAAGCGTGCGCTGAATAGCCGGACCCGGCTGCAGAACAGGAGCAAGTTTCCCGTCGGCTTCCGTCCGAGCGTCTTTTACGCGTCTTTCAGCCAGGGCATTTCCACGGGTGACACGACCAATTGCCGGAATTCGCGTTTCAGGTCGAAGATGAACCCGACCAGGATCATGGAGTCGGCGTAAGGAATCGGAAAGACATGCGGGTTTTCCGGAGTACGCAGAGGGCGCTCGGGCGTTTCCGCTGTCGCCGCGGCGTTCTCGCGAATGCTTTCCAGTTCGTCGGCCATGGCCACGCCACCGACTTTCAGCACACGGCTGCGCAGGTCGCTCAAGGGCTCGATGCGGGTAGCGTCTTCGTGGTATTCGGGCACTTCGTATACGAACCAGGACATTTTCGTCTCCTGTGAGAAGGGGCGCCATTCTAACGCTACGCGAGGATTCACCGGAATCGACCTTGTGGTGCGATGGCCGCGGTCGCTGCGAGGCAGTCTGGAAAGGAGCGGTGGGGGTGGAGATTCGCGTCGCGGGCCGCGTCATCGCAGCGACATTTTTCTCGCGTAAATCTATCGCACTTCGCCAATCGGCGGGGTACCGTTTTCTCAAGGAATACCGACCATGGCGGCAAAACGCCTTCGCATCAACATGATTACCCGTCGCCAGTCGACGTTCGATGGCCGGCATCTCGACACCGAGGCGGCACGCCGTTCCGACGCGCACGCGCAGGACGCGACGCCTGCTCATCTGAAAGGGACGCAGGGCGCCGAGGCTGAATGGCTGCCGCGCGTGAAGGTCAGCGAGCGATAACCCGATTAGGCCGGGCCGCGTCTCACGGCGCGGCCCCGCGTGTCGGCCCACCAAAGGGGCCTCGATCGATGCGCCCGTGACGCCACGGGATCGCGGCTGCCGTCGTCATCGCCAGCCTGGGTTGGCGAATTCGTCAAGTCACCGGCGGCGCGTGCCCATGATCCCCCAAACCCCGGGCGTCATCGTATTCCCGCGAAATATCCTTGTTCGTATAGTCTCCGAGCTTCGATGCGGCGACCATGCTCAGCACCGCACACACCAGCACGTACGCCGCGATCGCATACCCCGAGTGGTAGTAGGCAAACAGCGCCGTTGCGATCAACGGAGCCGGGCCCCCGGCAATGACCGAAGCGAGCTGATAACCCATCGACGCGCCGCTGTACCGCAACCGCCCGGTGAACGACTCGGCGATCAATGCAGCCTGCAGTCCGTACATCATCGAATGCGGGACCAGCGACAACACGATGGCCGCGAAGATCCACACCGGATTCCGGCTATCGACCATCGCGAAGTAGACGAATCCGAATACGCCGACGGCAGCCGCACCGATTACGTACATCCTCCGCCGCCCGATCAGATCCGACACGTGCCCGAACAGCGATCAGGAACGCCTGCAGCGTGCCGACGAGTGGATGGGATTGCGGGAAATAAAGCTTTGCGAAGACCAGGCCGGTGACCGTGCTGTAGAGGAAGAAGTCTTACCATTCGATTGTGGTGCCAATCGTGCTGGCGCCGGGCTTCCTCGTCGGAGAGGGGCGTGGCCGCGGATTGCATGGCAGCCATTTTGATATCTCCCGAAAAAGGGCGATAGAGAAATAAACCTTACGCCCCGCGACAGGTTCCGGCAAGCGCGAGATGCGGATGTCCGGCGCAGGATCCGGGATCGTTTGGTCAGCGATCCTTATATATCATAATGCGATATTTCATTGCAAATCGGCGCGGTAACGATGGGGTTGGCGTGATGTTCGAACTCAACGCACGCAAATGCCGAACTGGAATTTCGCGGAATGTTCGACGACCGCGCCTGTCAGTAGGATGACTGGACATCGCCACGGTCAGACCCATGCCCTGACCAAGAGGTGGATCAGGCACACTCCGAGCGGTCCCCACTCAGGCGTTGAGCTCGACCCGGTCCGCAAGCAAGGTCAACGCGCGCGAAACCTGACGCCCGAAGTAGTCCGGGCGTTCGCGCTCGTACGCGCGCAGCAGCTCGGTGCATTCGCGTTCCCCCCAGCGCCAGTACGGGCCCTGCTTCGCGAACGCGGGATGATCGCGCAGCTCCGCCGGCACCCCGAGCTCGTCCTCCCAGCCCCACAGATACGGCTGATGCGCGCGCGTATACGCCATCCCGACCATGCCCGCGACCACCGCGTCATGGCGCATCGTGAAGTCGACGATTTCGGTGCGCTTGCTGTTGCCGGCGTCGGTGTGACGGGCCTCGATCCAGCAGTGATACCGCGCGAGCTGCGACAGGTGCTTCGCGGAGCGGCGCCGCTTGCGAGTCGAGCAGAGCGCGTACAGGTTGCCGTCGCCGAAGTCCATCACCTCGCCACCGGCAACCGGCCGATAAGACACACCGGTCAGCAGCGTCAGGAATTGCGCGCCGACGATCGCGTAATCGGCGCAGCGCATGTAGCCGTCCTTGGTCGTCGCCTCCGACACGCTTCGATGAACCACTTCGTCGATCGTCGGTTGCAGCGCCGGATGCAGCGGCGCAGTCAGGATCGGGGTATTGTCTCCGCTTGCCATGTCCCACATCGTTGGCCGTGCTCGCCTATTTGATATTGAGCGCGAAGTATAGCCCGAAAATATTACGTTTCGTTACAGGCATGGCGTTTTGAACTGTCGGTGCGCCGACCGGGCGAGACTGCAGGAAGTGCGCCGCCAGTTGGACGAGGCGTCAAACCAGCTCGCCTCCGTCAAAACCGAGCTCGGCGCGGAAATCGAGCGCGAGAGAGCGGGCCGAAGTCGAAGCGAAGGTCACACGACGACTCGTCGATGGGCTGAAAAGGACGTCGGCCGCCCGCAGAGCCCCGCGCACCAAGGGGTGATTCGCCTTGGCGTACGATTTTCCCCGAATGCTGACGCCGCCCCTGCATGCGCAAACCGCGCGAGGGAGTGTCTTGTGCTGTTGCATATGCCGCGACAACCGAACGGGTCAAATCTTTGGCTTTTGGCGAAGGATTGTTCGTTCCCGGAGAGATCGTTTCCGAACGCGTCAAGGATGAGCATCCAGGCTCTATTTGGGCGGGTCGGCTTGTGATAAAGCCGCGGCAGCTCAGAGGTGATCCCGATCCCAGGTCAAACGATCCGGCATAGACAGAAGACAAGGCGACAAACCGTGTCTAGAAGACGGCAACGACTGAGCTCAATAGAGGTCAGGCGGTACGTAAAGGATGCCGAATTGTTCGGCCAACTGCGCTAACCGCCGATCGCGCGTCCAGAGTGCTTCTAGCGGTTGCGGCTTTGCACAATCAAAAATTGTAGTACATCCCCAGCGTTGCGCTCACGACGCTGTGTCCTTTGCCGACCAGCGCGCCACCGGCAGTACTGTCGTAGTTATAGGTGAGTGCAGACTGCGGCCCATTCCTGATCACGCCGACACGTGCATAGAGGGCGGAGCGTTTGGACAGAAAATAGTCGCTGCCCACCGTTGCGCCGTACGCGTAATTCTGGTGGATCGTCGTGTCGCGATAGGCAAGCGACAGCCGGTACAGCGTGCGCCCCGCGTAGCGCTGCACGCTCGTCGAGTAGAGCCTGGCGATGCCGTCGCCTGCATAACGCGGAACTTGCTGAACGAACGCGGCCGAACCGAGAAACGGACCGAAGTCATGCTGCGCATTCACGATGAACACGTCGGTGCGCACGGAGGGTTGGGTTGTCTTGTTCGCAGTGCAACTGCCCGTTACGCCAGGATCGCACCATGACTGTCCATACGAAAGACCGATGGTGTTCCTCGGGTCGCTATATACCAGCGACACCCCGCGCGTATGCGAGGACGGTCCGACGCTCTGATCGGTTTTGAACGCATAACTCAAACCCGCGCGGAAGTAACCGGCAAAACGTGGCGACGCGTAAGTGATCAGATTGTTGACCCGGTTCAGACCATCCGCATTGGCCCCATAGCCAAGGTCGGAGACCGACGCCAGAGACGTATAAATCGATTCGTGAGCGTTCGCGAAGAACGGGTCGACCGCGAGTGAAGCGGTGCCGGTCGTGCTGTACGTTCGCCCGAAAATCAACTTGCCGTAAAAAGGATTGTCGACGCCGACGAACGACGCGCGATTGAACAAGGTGGTCGAATCCTGCAGGCTGCCGTTGTTGGCGGTGAAGCCCGATTCCAGCCGGAAGAATGCGGTCCAGTCGTCGCCCAGATACTCTTGCCCATAAATGCCGAATTTCGAGGTCCAGCTGTTGCCGCTTTGCACACGCGTGATGGACCGGCCTCCGGCATTCGTGTAGTTGATGCCGAGATCCAGCGTACCGTATACCTGCACCATGCTTCTTTGCGCGGCCACGCCGAAGACCTGCGGACCGAAGCCTGTCGCCGCGAGACCTAGCACCGCGTCCGACTGGTTGACCTGGGCGTTGGCGGCCGTAGCCACAGCGAGCAGGGCGATGCATGTACCCACCGAGCGGGGCATCGTCGAATGTTCTGGTTTGAGTGAGCGGTTGGTGCGTGTCATTTTCAGGATGATGGTGAAATGAGCGTGATGTAACATTCGATAGACGCGCGTGCGCACGCTTATCGCTGCCCGAAAAGCGGCAACAATTGGGTATTCAATTCGTTGGGCAATCTACAGAACCGCAACCTGACGCGCGACCGCGCGTGATGCAACGAAGCGCACCGACTGCCTGCGCCCCGGGCGCTGCACGCAGTCGTGGCTGATTACCTTTGCTCGCTATGCGCGAATGAGCGTTCGGTATGCATTCGTTAAGCGTGCGGCTTATCCGAGGACCGCTTCGACCAGCCGCACCCACAAACTGGCCCCGAGGCTGATGATCTTGTCGTTGAAATCGTATTTCGGGTTATGGCACATGCAGCCGCCCCATTCACCCACGCCGTTGCCGAGTACCACATAGCAGCCGGGTACGACTTGCGACATCCACGCGAAATCCTCGCTGCCCATCATCCCCGGAAAATCCGCCAAGACGTTTTCTTCGCCTACCAGTTGCGCCGCCACAAGCTGTGCGGTTTCGGTCGGTCCTTCCGCGTTCATTACCACCGGCACGAGACGCTGATAGTCGATCGACGCCTCGACGCCGAAGGCCTGTGCCTGAAGCGTCACGATGTCCCGGATGCGGTTCTCGATCCGCTCGCGCACTTCGCTCGTCGTCGAACGCATGTTGAGCAGCAGCTTGACCGACGCGGGAATGACGTTGTGCGTGGCGCCGCCGTGAATCGCACCGATACTGACGACGCCGACCTCGCGCGCGGCCACGTTGCGCGAGACGATGGTCTGCAGCGCCATGATCAGCGCGCCCGCGGCAACGATCGGGTCGCGCGACTGCTCGGGCATCGCGCCGTGTCCGCCGACACCGTCGAGCGTGACCGTCGCGACGTCCGAAGCGGCCGTGACAGGACCGGGCTTGACCACGATCTGTCCGACGGGAATGCCTGGCCCGTTGTGCAGCGCGTAGACTGCATCGCACGGAAAGCGCTCGAACAGGCCGTCCTCGATCATCCGGCGGGCGCCGCTCAGGTTTTCCTCGTCGGGCTGAAAGATCAGATTCAGCGTGCCGTTGAAGGTCGCGTGCAGGGCGAGATGTTTGGCTGCCGCCAGCAAGATTGCCGTGTGGCCGTCATGTCCGCATGCGTGCATCCTGCCCTGCACGCGGCTCGCATAGGGCAGACCCGTCGCCTCGACGATCGGCAGCGCGTCCATATCGGCGCGTATGCCCAGCTTGCGCGTGCCGTCGCCGCGCTTCAGTTGGCCGACCACGCCGTGTCCGCCGATCCCGCTATGCACCTCGTAGCCCCACTCGGTGAGCAGGTCGGCTACGAGCGCGGCCGTGTCCGCGACCTCTGCGCCGAGCTCGGGATTCGCGTGGATGCGACGCCGGATATCGATGAAGATGTCCTGTTCAGCCACCACTTCGGGGATCAGACGTTCTTCGTGAATCCCTCTTTCAAGTACCACCGACATTTGTCAGGCTCCTTCCATTAGGGAATGTTGCAGGTGAATTAGTCGTGCCTGGTTTCGCGCATTGCCGCCAGTGCGCACAGTGAGATTGCGCCGCAGCCGATCATGTACCAGGCGGGCGACATCGGATTACCGGTGGCGCTGAGCAACCATGTGACGATGAACTGCGCAAATCCGCCGAACAGGGATACGCCGACGCTGTAAACCACGCTGATACCCGTGGCGCGCACCTGTTTCGGAAACGATTCGAGCAGCAGCAGGAAGCCGGCGGGCGAGCCGAAAGCCAGGCAAGCGACGAGCGCCGCGACCACTGCGAGAGCGGCACCGACGCTTACCGTATGGTTAAGCAGCCAGAACGCGGGATAGATCAGCAATGCGCTGCAGATGGTGGTGGCCATCACGACGGGTTTGCGTCGCTTCAGGCGGTCGGCCAGCAGTCCCGCGAGTGGCGAGCCGACCAGCAGCATCGCGCCTGCGACACAGCCGGACACGAACGCGGTGCCTGCGGGCATATGCAGCACGCGGATCATGTAGGTCGGCATATAGAACACGGCGATGTACATGGTTGCAGTACTGCCGACGATCATCAGAATGCCGACGATCAACGCGCGTTTGTGTTCGTTGAGCGCTTCGCGAAAAGCACTTTTCTCGCGTGCTTCTTGCACGTGCGTTTCATGTAGCGCACGGCGGATGAAGAGACCAACCGGTCCGATGAGCAGCCCGCAGAGAAACGGCACACGCCAGCCCCAGCTTTCGAGTGCTGCGGGCGAAAGCAGATGTGAGAGCGCAAACCCGGACAGTGCGCCGATCAGTGCGGCGCCACCTTGGCTCGCGATCTGCCAGCTCACGAGAAAGCCGCGCGTGCGGCTGGTCGCCGACTCCATCAGCAACGTAGTCGAGGCGCCAATCTCGCCGCCCGCGGAGAATCCCTGCAGCAGCCGCCCGACAATGATGATGACCGGCGCGAGCAGCCCCGCCGTGGCATAGGTGGGCGCAAGTCCGATGAAAGCGGTGCCTAGCGCCATTAGCGCGATCGTCAGGGTCATGGCGGCCTTGCGTCCCGCACGGTCCGCATAGTTGCCGATGACGATGCCGCCGAGAGGCCGCATCACGAAACCTATACCGAATGTTCCAACGGCCATCAGCAACGACCCGAATGCGGAGTCCGATGGAAAAAACAGCTTGCCGATCGTGACAGCGAAGAAGCTGTAGATCGTGAAGTCGAACATTTCGAGTCCGTTGCCGAGCGAAGTTGCTGCGATCAGCGTGAAACGCGATGATCGCCCGCTGCGTGGCGCGGAAATCGAAGCCCCGGCGGGCAGGTTCTGCGGGTGAGCCATGATTGCTCCAGGTGATGACGGTGAACCGAAGGGAGGTGGCATGAGACGAACAGTGCGGCTGCCAAAATCCCGGCACAAATCGCTTTTTTTTATTGCGATAACTTCTGGTTATTCCCATACTGAGCAAACTGCCACGCAGCACCGGCGTTCTCATCAATGAGAAAACAGCGATGAAATTTCATCAGCTTCGGGCTTTGATCGCCGTCACGGAACACGGAAGCATTCATGAGGCGTCCCGCGAATTGCATCTGACCCAGCCCGCCCTCAGCAAGGCGCTTGCCGACCTCGAAGCGGAACTCGGCGCGCCGTTGCTGATCCGCTCGGCTCGCGGCGTGCAGCTCACGCATTACGGCAAGAGCCTGATTCGGCACGCGCGCGCGATTGATCAGGAGATCAGGCATGCGCACGAAGACATCGCGACGCTATTAGGCGTTGCGCGGGGCAGCGTGACGATCGGAGTGACACCGGTGACCTCGATGGGGCCGTTCGCAGAGGCGCTGCGGCAGTTCATCCGGCTGCATCCGCAAGTGAACGTCAACGTGCGCGAATTGAGGCCTACGCTGATTCAGGAAGGACTGGTGGACGGTACGATCGACTTTGGACTGGTCTCGCGTATCGGCGCGCCGGAGGATACGCGCTTTCATTGGGAAGAGCTCTACTCCGTGCCGACCACGCTAGCCGTCCGCGCCGGGCATCCACTGCGGGGCGGGCAGTCGCTGGAGGTACTGGCGCAGTCCTCCTGGTTGAGCTGGGATGCCCTCGACGATGCGTCGAGTCTGGTGGGCGCCCTGTTCATGAGCAGCGGGGTCGCTCCGCCGAAAAGCGTGGTGCGCTGCACCTCGACTATGTTGTATACGGAGATGGCGACCACTACCGATCTGATAAGCCTCTGGTCCGAACTGCCGTTCCATATGCCGGACCACAATGCGAAGCTCAGACGCATTGCGTTGAAGGAGCCGTTGCCGCCCATGACCATCGGACTCGTGTGCCGCGATCTCGACGTGGCGACGTCCGTTGCGGTCTCATTCGTGGAGCTGATTCGCGCATGCTGCATGCGGCTCGCAGGCGTATATAAACGCGCGGGCGCGGTGCCGCGTCTGCGGGCGGCGAAAACAAACGTATGAGTGGGGGCTTGCCGACGCAATTTGGCTTCGCGATGTTTGAGCCGTTCTTACAACGCAGCACGGGAGAGATCGTCCAGCGCGACGACGCCGACGGAGCAACCGCCCCGGAAACTCTCGGGCAAAAGGACCGCGGCAGCAGGAACATCTGGAGAGCGGCGCCTTTGTGCCCACCGAAGGGGAGCCGTCGCCATCGTGGTGAGCAGGCGAAACTCTCAGGTGCATGACGCGGATTTCACGTCACCGTCCTGGAACGTCATCGCTACGCGGCGATGGAAACATCATTCGCGAATGGCGGCCAACTTTCGGTCAGTAAGGCGGAAGTATGGAATAGTCGCGACCGTATTGAAGGGCCTGAAGTGGATGTTCCGATGCGTCGCGCCGTTGCTGATGAATCCGCGTCAGGGTTGGCACAAGTACAGCGGGATCGGTGAATTCCTGCGGGAGATTCCGCGTTATCGCTCGAATACGATCGATACAGTACGTCTTTCGATCGCCGCACGCGAGCATCTGTTCTCGATCGCGCAGCGCGAGGGCATTGACTTCGACCATGAACGTCGGGGTATTCTTCACCTTTACTCGACTCGCCGGGAATTCGACTCCGCGATGCAAGTGAACGAACTCCTGCGCGAAGGCGGCCTCGACCGCCGGCCTGTCACGCCTGACGAAATCCGCGCGATCGAGCCTGCTCTTCACGGAAAGTTTCATGGCGGATTCTTCACCGAGTCCGACTTCACCAGCGACATTCACAAGTTCACGCGTGGTCTCGCCGCTGCATGCGAACGGCGGGGCGTGAAGTTTCGCTATGACACTTCCGTTGAGTCGATTGGCGAGGAAAGTGGCGGGCGGGTGCGGCCGTGAAGCTTCCACATTCAACGATACGCACAAAGACGCGCATCTGACTGAACGTCTCCAACCTGTTCCTTCCACGTGAGGCGGCACTCACGCATAACTTGTTGGACTACCCGTGAGACTGAATCTTCCGATGGGTTTGATGACACAGAGGCCGGCACGAGTGTCTCCTCGGGCCGGCCTTTCAGCGTAACGATGGTGCTATCGGCGACGGTTGTTCACGAGGGTGGGCGGAACAAAGAGGACAAGCAGTCCTCCGATGACGAGGCTCACTGCCAGCGCGAGCACCCCAGCACCTGCCGAGCCGGTTGCCTGCTTGATGACACCAATCAGCGACGGGCTGACCACGCCGGAAATGCTGCCGACAGAATTGGCGAGTGCCAATCCTGCAGCCGCGGCTGCGCCCCCGAGGAAGGCGGGAGGAATGACCCAGAACTGCGAGATGGTAGTCATCACGCCCATTGTGCCGATGGTCAGCGCAATCATCGCCGTCAGGGTCGAGCCCGAGAACCATACGCTCATCGCGAGACCGAATGCACCAACGAGTCCCGGGACAATCAGATGCCAACGACGTTCGCCGGTGCGGTCTGAGTTGTGACTCACGAACACCATCGCCAGCGCGCCAGCGGCGTAGGGGACCGCGGTCAGCAACCCCACATGGAACGGGTCGGACACGCCGCTCGACTTAATCAGAGTGGGAAGCCAGAAGCTAACGCCATA
>Ga0154006_1000140_pt1 | contig 23684 bp, 10 predicted proteins | sample TSFL090MetaG_FD_104747 | JGI IMG/M metagenome (GOLD analysis project Ga0154006, IMG submission 104747) | Attine ant fungus gardens microbial communities from Florida, USA - TSFL090 MetaG | ecosystem: Host-associated > Fungi > Mycelium > Unclassified | place: USA: Florida, Wakulla State Forest...
ATCTCTGGTTCTGATGAGTAATCATTTCTAATGCCCAGATAAATCCTCAGGATGCTAAAATAGATACTGGACTGAGATCCCAATGGAAACAACTAGATTAAGTAATTTAAAGATATATACAAAAGAGCAGAAGTATAGAAGTTCCTAGTATTAGCAAACTATTACAGGCAATTTGTAAAAGATTTTGCAGGAATAGCTAAGCCATTGCACAAGTTGGTCAGGAAGGATAAAAAATGAAATTGAAGAGGAGAGCAAGAGAAGGCATTTGAGAAGTTGAAAAGGGTGTTTACAATGTGGCCAGTGTTGGTGGCACCTAATTTGGACAAGAAAATATGGGTGGAAGTGGACACATCAGGGTATGCAACAGGAGAAGTGTTGTTGATGAAGTGTAAGAGTGATAAATGGAGACCAGTAGCTTTTATTTTAAAATTGTTGAACAAAGCAGAATGAAATTATGAGATTTATGATAGAGAAATGTTGGCAATAATTCAGTGTCTTGAGGAATGGAGACATTTGTTAAAAGGTATACAAAATAAATTTGAGATTTGGAGCAATCATAAGAACCTTGAATACTTCATGAGCAATTAATTAAATGTTGGATAATTGCTATTTAATTAGTGCAAGGTCACTCTGGTGGGCTACCACTAGTGCATCAGGTGTCATGATATGGCCAAAATGGCTAAGTTATTATTTATATTTTTTTTCTTTTATTTTTCATTTAATTAAGTAATCAGTGGACACACAAGAAGGAATGACTCAAAAGAGATGTATAGAACTTCATAAACAGAAGTAAATACAGAATGTGTATAAGTAGTGTACAAGAATCAAATGGAAACTCTATTGAGTTCTTCTTGTCAACTAGGAGTGTGATTAAGTCATCTCAGGCTAAGTTGCTACAGTTGGCCATTTCAGCTAAAAATGTTGATGTTTGAAGAAGTAGATCTGTTCAAGAAAATAAAGAAGTTGAAAGCAAAAGACAACAAGATAGTAAAAGCAGTAGAAGAAATGAAATGAGCAGGGATGAGAATGCTGAGGAATGAGAAATAGCAGCAAGAAAATGGATTAATACTAAGAGACAAGAGGGTGTATGTGCCAAGGAATGAGAAGTTAAGGGCAGAGGTGATCTGGTGTCACAAACTTCATTCAGACCATAACTCCAGGAATACTTGACTGATTTTGATAATATAAATGGCTACTGAAAGCTCTTAAGAAGATCTTTCTGATGATACCAAAAATGTCTCAAAGCAATCATTATTCACTGAGTTATTAACAGATCAGTTGGTGACTGTTAAAGCACTGATACTGAATACTAAATTGCTGATATCTTGGGAACTGCTAGGCATAATTGTTTTGTAGTGTGATTGTTGGGTTGAGCTAACCCTAGGACTAAGTTGTCTTTTATTTGGGGTAAACAAAGAGAACTTGACAGAGTTCCTCTTAGATTTGGGCTACTACTTATACCTTTTACACATGGTCTGTACTACTGACCCTAACCTACTAATGATCTAATAGAATCTACTAGAATGTTCCTAGACATATAACTATGTGATGTGACTGATATTGTGACTGATCTGTCACATCTTTTTGTAATGGATTGTGACATAACATGTGATTCTGATCATATGACTCCCCTATCATCTAATTATAAAAAAAGAAAAGTAAAAGATAAAAGAAATAAAGAAATAAAAGTTATTATAACCATAACATATTTGCTTTAATATTTATCATAAAGCTCTCTTCAATGCACTTCTTTCAGCTATAAATAGACCCAGAGGCAATAAGATCCCATGGAGATACAAAGTCCTCAATGTTTGTACATAACACTGATCTATTATCTATAGATTATCATCTGTTCTTGAATAGAACAAAAGACTGCCCTAAAACAGTTAGGTTACCTCTATTTCAAGAACAATAGCACTCCTATATGTAGAAAAATAGGTAGTGATCATGTAGTAGTCTGTCCTAGTACATAGACCATCACAATCATGTATTTATGTCTAGGGATAAACTTCAGACTTAACAATATCTTTTGCTGCTTGTCTAACTTTACTTTTTTGAGCTCTTTGATAATCAAATCAATCAATCACAAATCAGTAAGTGGCCATTTGTGATAGACAGCATGTAAACAGAAAGACAAGAGAGTAGATAGATATATGTTATAAAATAAGATCCACTAGATAGATTATGAATCAGACACTTAGCTAAGCCCTATCCTAGAGTGGCTGCTATTCCCTTACAGTCTGTATACAATAACAAAGTGCAGACAAGTACAAAGGTATTACCATTCAGAGCACATAATGGATGGAATCCATGTATGGGATTCAAAATAAGAAAGAAAAGAAAGTTTGAAAGAGCAGAGGAATTTGCAAAGAGAATAAAAGAAATGCATAACAAAGCAAAAGTGGCACTAAGAAAGAGTCAGGAAGAAATGAGGAAGTATGCAAATAGGAAGACAAGCAAGCCAGAAAAGTACAGAGTAAGTGACTAGGTGCTGTTAAGCATAAAGGATCTTAAGTTCCAAATGCAGGGACAATAATCAAAAAAGCTAACTAAACACTTTGTTGGGCCTTATAAAGTCAAAAGAGTTATTTTGACAAACACAATTGAATTGGAGCTGCTAGAGACCATCAAGATATATCTAGTAGTTAACATTAGCAGAGTACAAAAGTATAGAGATCAGATAAAGTGACAAAAAGAGAACAGTCTCTCTCAGCAGTAATTTAAGAGAAAGAAGCATATAAAGTTGAGAAAATATATGGGAACCAAGGGAGAATTCAGGGAATGTAATATACTTAGTGGAAAGGTTTGAAGAAGAATATAGAGAAAGGCTAAGACAAGCAAGGAAGGAATATTGTGAAGAGTTTTGCAGAGGACAATTGCTAGGAAGATATACAGCAAAGATATTGTATGGATGGGACAACAAGAAGTTTGATCAGAAATATTGGGGATGGTTGGAAAGGAATTGGAGATGTTGAAAAGGTAAATAACAGAGGGAGGGAAGAACATTAGAAACAATTCAGGAGAAAAAAGAAAAAGAGCAGGAGATTGAAGAATCAAGGGTAGAAGAATAGAATGAAGAAAATGAAATAGGTAACCTGCAGGACCTATATGACAAACTATAAAGTCCTTGGAATAAGAATCTTTAAAAAGGAAGTACTATCATAAGTTATCTTGACCATGACCAGAAATGGATATTTATAGAATAACAAACAAGGAAATTGAACCAAAAGTCTCTTGGCTGGTTTTTGTGAGGGAACAGTGGTCACCCTAGGGTAGGGCTTAGCTAAGTACCTGATTTATAATTTATCTAGTAGATCTTCTTTTATAATATATATCTATCTACTCTCTTGCCTCTCTGTCTATATGCTATCTTGACCATTCTATTTATACTAATTAGAAAGTGCTATTATTGGACTGTAGCTCACATAACTGTGCACAGACCATCTCTTATAGTATGTATAGGAGCTTTTATCAGTAGATTTACCCTTACTCAAATATTGCTCTAGCTTCTAGGACCTTTATCTAGCTTTCTAGTATGACCTCCAGCCTTCAGTCTAATGTTATCCTTACAGTTGTAGAATAGCATTAGTACAAATGAGGGAAAATAGCATACTTATATAAGTAGCTAACATAACTGATTGAGAACTCTATCAAGTTCTCTTTGTAACCCTCAAGCACTTAGCTTCTGAGTCAACTCAACTTGAGTCCCACAGCAGGTATTGTATGTAGAGATCCATACTGTGTACTTGTTAGCACTAAGTCATGAAGACTCAAGGTTCACTCAAGGTAGATAATCAGGAAGAACTCAATAAAGTTTTCCATTGGATTTCAGCACCTACTTATACAAATGTCTGTTGGTCTGTGTACCTATCTCCTATGATCACATGACCTTACTAAGAGCTATATATATATCTTACATAATCCTTCCCACACTATTTATATCTTTCCCACATTATATTCTTGGAGATTTTCTATCAGATTAATGAATGCATAGGAAGTAGTTTTCTTCTTAGAAGCTATCTCATAACAGTACTATTGTTATGAGCCTTGGCTATAACTTTTATTTCTTTATCTTTTACTTTTTTTTCTTATAATTAGATAATAGGAGAGTTACATGATCAAGATCACATATCATATCACAATTGTCACAATCCATCACAAGATCAATTATATTATACAGTCATATGTCTAGGAACATTCTAGTAGATTCTATTAGACTATTAGTAGGTTAGGGTCAGTAGCACAGACCATGTGTAAAAGGTATAAGTAGTAGCCCAAATCTAAGAGGAACCCTATCAAGTTCTCTCTGTTCACCCCAAATAAAAGACAACTCAGTCCTAGGGTTAGCTCAACCCAACAGTCATACTATAACTATGCTCAAAATCAAACATTATTATTAGTAGACTTAATACATATGTATATTGGAATGTCAAGTGTTATACTAAAAATAGGTGATAAATGATATTGGTAGCTACATTACATAATGAAGAATAGGTATATATATAGTGTAGTTAGCTCATACTCACTATCCATTTGTTAACTAACCTACCCTTGGTACCTCCCCTGTTCATATTTCAACAATGTGTACCTTTGCTGGGGACCTAAGTGCATTTGTGCATTAGCCAACTGTTGTTGTAGCTTCTCAACCTGATCCTCAACCTGATCCTCAAGTGCTGCTTCTCAGTGGCTTTCTCCATCTCTAACATCCAGACTTGAAGCAAATTTTCCAGCATTGCTAGTTGGTTTGGATCAATAGGTGTATGACCAGGTCAATATATATGTACATTGTTGTTGTCCATAATATAGTCAAGGCTCAAGTGTTTGTAGCAATAAGAAAGCTTCAAATCATTCATCTGATGTCATAAATGCTGTGATATAAGATATAGTACAGAAACCTGGTCTTAACCATTCAGCCATGTGTCCAAAAAATCTATGTATATTAAACATGGAATACAATCATAGCTAAGTCTAACGCAGTGAATCAGTGGTGAGATAGGTCCTTTTTGATGTCTAGTGGCATAGCTGGAAGGGTGCGACTGTGTGACAAGTCCAGGTGAGGTGACATGATAGTGACAGGTCACTTGACATCAAAATGTGTGCCGTGTTACCATCATGCACTTGTTTTAACAAGACCTCCTTTCAACAACTCAGCAACAACTTAGTTTACTCATAGCTTCAAATATTGGGTATACGAGCTCAAAATATTCATATAATTGGTGATACACAATGGCAAGATCTGGATTGGCTCGGAAGAAGTAATTATAGCCAACATATCAACTCTGTAGGAACTTCAGATATTGGTGGTATTTGCTGAAGTGCCTCGCCCGCCCCCAAACTCCAGTGTGCTCAGCTGCATTGTCTCGTCCCAAGATGTCTCCTGGTGTGTCTTGGCTCCAGCTTCCCGTAAGTTTATGATCAGACGGCTTGCCTGTCATAGAGCATCAGTTAAGCTCAGATAGGACTTTTCCAGGTGATCGAATAACATACTGAGAATGAGTATACCGCCTCCAACCACCTGGGGGGTAATTAGTAGCGTGGTCTTCTCATTATTGTAGATTACTGGCCCACACTTACACTACCGACAACTCGCTTATCGGTCCATTCAAAGTAGTGAAAATCGTACCTATGAGTAAAGCAACTACAGCATGTCAGTCTTAGGTGAATGATCTTGTTTTAGGGAGAAATAAGACCTGCAATTCTTTGAAGCACTGAGAAGTGAGTATCGCTATTAGTAATCAAAACATACAGGAGAAAAAATATTGTGCCATCTCGTACGAAGGCTATCAAGAGTGGCGTCAAGTTTTTGTGAAGCTTGTATGGGAAAATCGGCCCCCCACTACTCCTCGCAGAGTCCACGAACTTCGAAATAGTCATTCCAAAGAAAACAACTAGTTGTGTAGTAAATATTGTTGTACAGGGTACAGGGGCCTTTCATACCTGAAATGCACAGCGTAGGGATCCTTCAGAGGTAAAAAAGAGCTTCACATATGTGGTGTATCAATTCGTTGAACAGCCACTCACCATGATGTTAAGTCCGAGACTCGGTGAGAACCAGCTTGAAGTATGCAACCTGGATACGGAAACAATGGGACCGCTGGTATATATACTTCTTTTATGAGCGTATCAATCGTTACAAGGAGCTCCAGCTGCCAGAAATGACGTATGAATAGCTCGATGCCGCCGAAAAACCGAAGTGGCTCACCACAAATTCGACTAAGGATAGCCATTAGTAACTAAGCGGATTCGTTACATGTCGAGCATACCAAAGATGAGAGTAATAAGGAACCACAACACTGAGGAAATTGAGTATTTCGAGTTGTATACTTTTCCAGAACAAGACGTACCACGAGTGCTAGCATGATACAAGGCATGAAGACGAAGTAACAGAATAATGTTGATACACGTCGTGAAGATGACCAACCCGGCACTAGGAAATCTGTTGAGCGCGATCAAATTGAGCTAAAGGAAAGAACCTACACACTTATCAGATACAGATAGGCTTTACACCTGTACGGCCTTTCCAGAAATTGACATTCAAGATCTGGATTGAAGCTTACAACTGGTCTCTTGTTAAAAATGCACGGATCAGTTGGCTGTCCACTCACTTTGACAGACGGGCCGACTTGCGTTGCCACTGCAGTTTTCACATATTTTGAATGAGATGCGGTGGTATCCAACTTTGGCAGCCAAAAACACACCTATAGCCATCACGCTGAAAATGAATAAATCATGGTCAGTCCAAGTATTGGGTCAGATCAAAGCGAACACTACAAACCCGACATTCAAAAGGCCATAATAGCGAGCAATTAGGTACAGTGCTTTTGGTAGTGACCATTTAGCGCTGTCCAAACTCAGTACTGCATGGCATGCTCATAAGGGCGGTGTTACCTCCAGATATACGTATACTTCCAAAATCCAATTAGATGGGAACACCAACTGGGGAATGAGTTTCTCCTACTTCACGGGACAAGTCCAAGAGTACATCGTATGCAAGGATTGCGAAGGCAGCGACTGCAGAGAATGTTAGCGCCTTGAGATCAACCATGGAATGGAATAAACTCAATGCTGGCGTAATTCGCAGTGCGCTTTTGAGATATAGCGACACTCATAGCAGCTAGCTGAGCTTCTAACGCAGGATCAGACATGACTGTTCTGAATTGAAACTTGACCTACCCACTCCCCTTATACTAGGTCCCTCTGACGAAAATCACATGTGAGGGCTGTGCTTCTGACCATAAATGAATTCTCAGAGGTGATGAAATCTTGATCATGATGAGATTATCTTTCTGATCTTTGTTGACATTAGGATCAATGGACCAGATGTCCTGATAACGATGATCACTAAGTCCCTCTGAGGCGAACCACATGTGAGGGCTGTGCTTCTGACCATCAATGCACCAACGGATGTCCTGATAATGATGATCACTGTACTGATAATGATGACCACTGTACTAATATGACGATCAAGCGGTATTATGAATTCTTACAGTGCCAAGGGTTGGAGGAAGGTCTGCTACCAGGGACAGCATCAGATAAGGCACTTGCCTCTAGATAGTTGTAAAATATACACAGTCAGGAAAGGCACTTAGAGACTTAGAAGCAATGGGGACTTTGTGGTGTCCACAGAGTCTTGTGCCCTGTCACAGTGAGTATGACATTTAGTGGAGATGCCTAAGCCATTCCACAATATATGTAATATACTTTCAGACTTGCTGTGCTGTACTTTGTATTAATTCTTGCATTGTAGACACTTTATCTAATAGGAACAACTTTTACAGCCATCTGGAACACATCTGAGTGTCATCCAGCATCATATTGGATGTCATAGTCATACTCCCAAGTACTCTGGCAGACTCTTGCACATATTCCTAAGCCCAACTCCCAGCTGCCACTGTTATGACTTAGACTCCAATATTTGCTGCCTAAGGATAGCTGATAGCTCTTGTTCTATGACTTCTGAAGTGATGTTCTGCTAGGGTATTTCAACAAGAGTATAATAAGTTGTCTTCTAGTCAATGTTCACTGAAAGATTATTGTAGTGCAGCTGTTGGGTTGAGCTAACCCTAGGACTGAGTTGTCTTTTATTCAGAATAAACAAAGAGAACTTGACAGAGTTCCTCTTAGATTTGGGCTACTACTTATACCTTTTACACATGGTCTGTGCTACTGACCCTAACCTACTAATGATCTAATAGAATCTACTAGAATGTTCCTAGATATGTGACTATGTGATGTGACAGATTGTGACATAATATGTGATTCTGATCATGTGACTCCCCTATTATCTAATTATAAAAAAAGAAAAGTAAAAGATAAAAGAAATAAAGAAATAAAAATCATTATGGCCAAGATGGCTCATAACAATTATTGTTAGATATAACAATTCTCATAAGTGTCCCTCCAAGCCAATTATTTAGGAAAGAAAAGGAAGAAAGGAAGTACTTAGAGTTCTTTACTCTTTCCAAGTGTATTTATGAACATAACTACTGATTTTGTCAAGCCTTGGTCCTTTGGATCCTGGGCTTGACCTCAACCAATCAGGTTGTGTCATCTCTTTGCTAGCCCACTGGAGTAAGAGAGGAGTGTATTAAGGGGGATAACAACAATGAGAGAGAAGGCTTAATTGATAACAAAGCTAAGGTTTTACTAGTACTCTGTTTAGGTATTCTAGGGGTAATGAGTTCTAACAATATAGTTCTTAGTAAACTGGTGATGGTATACCAAAGTTGGTTATAGTAATAAACTGAGGGTATAGCACATCACAGCATATCATAGGTATAACAGATTTATCCTATTTAAGTAGTAGATAGTAACTGTCTATAACTATTAGTAATTATGTTACAACTAATGTATTTTTAGGAATCAATTGTCTATAAGTCTGTCAGACTGTTCATCTCTCATATTTCCTTTTTAAGTTACTTCTCTTTTAAGTTAAAGTTGTTGTATTCTGGATGTTATGCAAGCCTTCACAATGCATGTCAATAAGATTATCCTATTTGACATACTGATGTTGGTAGCTATATTACATGATGAAGAATAGGTATATATATAGTATAGTTAGTTTGTATTCACTATCTGTTTGTAACTAATCTATCCTTGGTATCTCCCCCATTCATATTTCAATAAAAGTACCATATTGCTTGAGTGTCTAATTAACCCTCTCAGTTTGACTATCCACCTGTGAATGGTAACCTGATATAAAATGGAGTCTCATGTTAAGTGTACTAGTTGGGGATCTGGTGAATCTCAAGATGAATTCTGATCCCCAATTGGATATTATGTGCAAAGGTAGTCTATGTTTTGAGAACACATAATGTAGAAATAGCTCTGTCAGTTTTGGGAAATTGATTGTCTTGTGAGTTGGTATGAAGATGGTTTGTTTGGATAACTGGTCTACCACAACTAATATTTCCATATGGCCCCCTGACTCTGGTAAATGCTCCACAAAATCTATTAATATCAAGTCCCATGGTATGAGAGGATACCCTAGGGCTGTACTTAGTGAATGTTGATGGGTCTATTTTTATCTAGAATTTAGATCTCTTAATACATATCTACTCTTTTTTGTTTCTTTTTTTTTTTTGGGTTAGCAATTTATTACACAGTATGTGGTCATAGTCTGTGGTAGATAACTCTACTTAAATATGTACCTACTTAACTACCTAATAGAGAGAATAGAGAGAGAGGGAAATATCTAACATAGTGAGTACTAAGGTTTTTTAATTAATACTGTCCATGAAACAAAAAGCTTGTGATTGCTTTGTAGGAAGTCAATGGTTTTGCTGAGGATGTATTCCATATAATTATATCCTTTGTAGAGGGAGCATTGGTACAGGATATAGTGGCACATCTTGAGTTGAGTGCCACTGTACAGACAAGAGGTGTTCTTGTTGGGGTAAAACCTAGCTTTGTATTTGTCTATGGAGGTATAATTTGTGATAAGACAGATTGCATAAGCATATATAGAGTTGGAAATGCCAATGATTGTTAACCAGCTTTCTTCCTTAGTATATGTTGGGGTTACAAGATTGTCATTGTTATCATAGATATCAAGAAATTGACTTCCCCTATATAGGGCATTTTCAAAGAACATTTGCCACTCCTTGATGGTGTCTTTACACTCATTTCACCAGTATAGCTTCCATGATTCCTTGTTGGGGTATTGGATGGGGATCTAGTGGGATTTGGCCTGTTGGTCCACTTTGTGGTATAGAGACCGTCTATCATCACTGGAGCAGTCCCAGAATTAGATCAAGTTGAAGGGATCTCTGCTAAAGAATACTCTAAGGCATTTTGAGATGGCAATAGTATAACCTTGTCTTGAATGGTTGGATGTGTTGAGCAGCTTTTATACACACTGGATAGAGCCAGTAACAACAATGATATGACTGATTCCTTCCATGGATGTAGCTCTACTGATGCCATTCCTGAGAGTGAAAGTTTCTGCCTTAGCAGGTGTGACATTGACAGTAGCATGTTCTGAATTGAAGATAAGAGTTTTGCTTTGCTAAAGGGGGAAAAAGGGATTATTAGCCTGGTATGAGCTAAATATGTAGTACTAGGTCCCAATCATATGCTAAAGAGTTTGTGGGGATGAATCAAGAATAAAGGTATTAAAAAATGAATATAGAAACTTGGCACAGTTGAGTAAAATAAAAGTGTTCAAAAGGAGTATAAGCTCAATCTAGATTCTTTTTACATGATGCCCCTAAGGTGCCAACCCCCATGTACCATAACAAGCTCACTATCAAGGCAGTCAGTAAACTACTCCTGGGCCTTACCATACTCAACCAAGCCCTCATTTACACCCCTAATACCAGACCTTACAGGTGTGATACAATCTGAGTGGATGGCCAGCCAGGCTTTCCAAGCCTACTACCTTGTAGAAGGTTGTCCAAGTTATTGCTATATCTTGTCTCCAAAAAGAGTAGAGGTATAGAGAAAAGTTACCTCAACCACCCAACCATTTCACTTAGAACTCATACAAGTGCCAAAAGACAACTCTAGAGCCCTTGAGATAGTGGCATATGTCAAGATTGCATGCCCTCTCTTGCTGGCTCCCTAAGTATTATATTAAAATTACAAACTGATGAAACTCAATAAAAAATGAATAAAAAAGAAAAGTCTTTCCTTTTCCAGTCTTCCTCACTTCTCTCCTTCACAACCACACCATATGGATATGTCCAACATTACCTCCTATCCTACTATGCCATCCTGTCACCACCATGAACTTCTGCTCAACATCTATACTACTACTTTCTATTAACATCTTCTGACCTCCCAACTGGCTACTTTCTATCTGAGTATGATCTAGAAACTGGCTTTAACATATGCAAGTGTCCCAACTCATGATGTTGTCATGTACCATGTCTGCTTCTTGGTTGAGTTTAGTAGTGATGAGATCACAAGTCATTGATAGACTTTTGATCTGTTGTTTTGGTATTATATTTGTCTGAGTCTGTTCTAGATTGAAAGTCTATAGCACTCCAAAGGTGTTCCAGAGTTTCTGAGTTCTAGAGTATCAACATTGATAGTCTGTCTCTAAGAAACCTGATGCTAGCTCATCAGTCTTGCCTTCTGAGGTATATGCTATTAAGTAAGTGACAACTTGGTGACCATCTGGTAAAGGTGCCCATTCTTGGGTCTAGATTACATCTGGGGCTTGTAGGAGAATTCTAGACTGGACCCAGCTACTGAATCCAGGGGTATAAATTGTATCTCATGTTACATTTCTATAGAAAATTTGCTAGCAGTGTAACATCACCATCCATGGGCAATAGAGATGGTATGGTACCCTGTCTTGGCTTTTGTATCTGTGACAACAATGATTGTCTGGGGCTGACTATCTGATGCTTTGAGAGTGTTGTTAAGCTTTCTGATATGGTTTCTTCTAGCTACATTATTACTATATTTAATAGGGTAGAAGGAAAAGCAGTTGGGAAACAAATCTACTATACAGTACCTTGGTTGGAGCTCAGGGTTTATAGAGTCAAATGCTAGATGTACCTGGTTAATATCATGACTTGGCAAAATGGCCAAGTCATTATTTATGATTCTTTTCTTTTCTTTTTCTTTTCTCTTCTTATTTGGACTTACTATACAAGGAAGGAGTGTGGGAAAGTGTCACATGACAATGCCACACATCACAGTGTCACATCACATGATGAGTGTGGGAAAGTAGTGCACAGACCATGTAATAGTTGTATAAGTAGTGCACAGAATACAATGGAAACTCTATTGAGTTTTTCTTGTCAACTCAGACTTGGACTGTGATTAAGTTATCTCAGGCTAAGTTGCTACAATGAGAAAGCAGCATATGTGGCTAGCCCACAAAAGGTGCAGTAAGGGGAGAGGCTAGTACACTCCTTATGGAAAAAGACATAGGTATATGGGATATGCCCCCAAGAAGCACAGTATTAGAGCAGAGAGGATGGACAACCAGGTGGGAAGTTGTGACATTTGTGGAGTGTGGAGGGTACAACTACAAAGGCACCAAGACACATAAAAACTGGGAGCAAGGATTTATCTCTGGTAAACATTTAAGAAATGTGTGGTGTAGCAGTTGTCTTGAAGTATGGAGGTGGAGAGAGAATACAGTGAAAGAAAGAGAAGTAGTCAATGTAAAGTATAGTCAGTGTAGAAGAAAAGATACAGTTGAGGGAATATTAGAGGAGAATAGGAAGAGAGTTTTGTATCTAGGATATGGGACTGGAAAGAAACAGCCATGGTAGGATTGGACAATAGTGGCATGTTCTGTACAGGGAGAAGCACAGCAAAGTGGCATGTGGACAGGAGTTTCAAGAAGCGCAGCAAAAGAAGGTGGTACAGAGAGAGACATGAGAAGGATATTTAAAATGTTGAGAGAAGTATAGTTGAATATAGAGGTAGAGAAAGTAGATATACATGAAGGCATAACAGTGAAAGCACTCTTGGATAGTGGTGCAACAGGAATGTTCATGGATAAAAAGATAGCAGTGAGACATGGGTTTAGACTGCAGAAACTAGAGAGACTAGTGATGGTAAGAAATATAGATAGTACAAACAACAGTGGAGGAGCAATTACACATCAGGTGAAAGTCAATGTGTACTATAAAAACTACATTGAAAGAATAAGGATGGACATATGTGACTTAGGGAGAACAGATGTAATATTGGGCATGCTATGGCTACAAGCCCATAACCCAGAAATCAACTAGGAGATAAAAGAGATAAAAATGACAAGATGTCCACCACTGTGTGGGAGAAACACAAAGTTGAAAGAAGAGAAGAAAGTAAAAAAGAAAAGACAAGTAGTTACTCTAGAAGAAGAAAAAATTGTAAGATGGGCTGTTGACAATAAAAAAGATTGGGGAAGAGAAGAGAAGGTTGAGGCAGATCATAGAAAAATTGAGGAAATGGTTCCAAGGAAATTCCTGAAGTAGAAGAAGGTATTTGGGAAAGTAAACTCAGAAAGAATACCTATGAGAAGAGTCTAGGATCATGCTATAGATCTTAAGGAGATGTTCAAGTCTAAGAAAGAAAGAATTTACCTATTATCAAAAGACAAAAGGGAAGAGGTCCAAAAATTTGTAAATGACCAACTTAGAAAAAGGTACATTAGACTGTCAAAATCCCCTCAGATATTACCAGTGTTCTTTGTGGCAAAGAAAGATAAAAGTAAGAGGATAGTAATAGACTACCATAGTCTAAATGACCAGACAGTAAAGAATAACTATTTGCTGTTATGCTGCAAACAAATTTTGTATGAAAAGTAACAATTGATACATTTTATAACAACAGATTCATAAGAAGAATTTGCTCTGGAACCCATTATATGTATATTCTCAGGCAAGAGTAGGGTTGATGACTAGTCCAGAACGACACTTTGGGTGGACAAAGCTCACTACTAAGACTCAAGAGGCAAAAACAGTAAGCTGACACCAGGTTGAAAGTGTCAGCACAAGGTCATAATGACTTAGGCTCAACCAAGGTAGTTGTTCAGGAAGAACTTGATAGAGTTCCCCATTGGATTGCCCTAGCTACTTATACAAATGTCTGTTGGTCTATGTGCCTGTCTCCCACAATCACATGATCCTTACTAGTAACTATATATATATATCTTACATAATCCATTCCTGAATATTTCCCATCAGATTAATGAATGCATGGGAAATAGTTTCTTCTTTAGGGATCATTTCATAACAGAAAGAATACTTTAGATAGAATGGCAATCTAGAACCACTTGGGGGAAATCATAGTTTGATATAGTTACAGGATCTCTATTTTACATTGGATGGTTGGAAAGGACAGACTTAAAACCAGAGACAGTGCTTACAAATAAGCATTGATCTCATCAGTACTACTCTATTTTCAGATAAGATATACTGACTATCACTTGGAAGAGTACAGTCTTTCAAATAGAAGTTACTAGACATCCAATAGATAGTTGGGATGCTGACTAAGTCTAGGAAGAGATAGAATGGATAAACTAGGAAGGAGGAAGAAGGTTCTGGAAGGAATGCATCTCAAGTACATGTCATCTTTGATGGAAAGACTCTAGGAGAGGGACATGTCATCTTAGAAGTTGGGGGACTTAGCATGAGAGGGAAACTGAATACCAAGACTTGATCTAGAACCAAGTTGTAGACTCAACTTGGGCAGGCTTTAGAAAGAATAGTGAGCTGGGAAAGCTTGGCTAGGTGCACACTTGGATTGCATCACACCTGTAAGGTTCAGTGTTGGGAGTGCAGACAAGGGGGCAACTGAGTATGGAGGGTCCATGGGGATCAACTAACTGTAGTTTCCAGAGGAGCTTTTGTCACAGTGTATAAAGATTGACACCTTAGAGAGGATATGCAATATAGATCTAGAATGACCTCATGCTTGTTTAATACCAAATAACAATAAAACTTACATAAAGCTGCATATAATTTCTGACATTCTTCTTTAATCCCCCACTTCTGTTTCATTCCCTCAAACCTTTAGTATACAATTGGGAGCTGGTACCATGCCTTATTGTCTGTCCCAGTGAGCAATTCCCTTTTGCACCCTTTTACCACTACCATTGATTACAGATTTGATAGATACAATGGGAAGTAAGAAGGTATTCACTAAAATGGACTTATAGTAGGGGTTTAATAATATGAGAATTAAAGAGGGAGATGAGTGAAAGGGAGCATTTACAACACATATGAGATCCTTTGAACAAGCAGTTATATTCTTTGGGATAACAAACTCACTAGCTACATTTCAGGCAATGATGAATAAAATCCTGAGAGATATGATCAATGAAGGGAAAGTGGCTTCATTTGTGGACAATGTATTGGTTGAGACAGAAATAGAAGAACATAATGAGATTATAGAAGAAGTATTGAGGAGACTGGAGGAGAATGACTTAGATGTAAAGCCAGAAAAATATGTATAGAAAGTAAGGAAGATAGGGTTCCTAGGAGTGATAATAGGGCCCAACAGCATAGAGATAGAGAGAGAAAAGGTAGATAGAATATTGAGTTAGCCAGAGCCAAAGAATGTTAAAGACATTAGGAAATTCCTGGGTCTTGCAAACTATTATAGGAGGTTTATTAAGAATTTTGCTTGAGTAGCCAGGCCAATGAATATGTTAATGAGGAAGGATGTGAAATAGCAGTGGAGAGAGGAACAACAATGAGCATTTAACAAGCTCAAGAAAGTCTTTATGACCAGACCAGTATTAGTGGTACCTGACCTTGATAAACAATTCAGGGTAGAAGCAGATGTGTCAAATTACACTACTGGGAGAGTACTATCAATGAAGTGCTCAGATAGACTGTGGAGACCAGTTACTTTCATCTCAAAATCTCCAAGTGACACACAAAGGAATTATAAGATACATGACAAGAAAATATTGGCAATAGTTAGATACTTGGAGGCATGGAGACACTTCCTGGAAGAAACAACAACTAAGTTCAAGATTTAGACAGATCATAAGAATCTTGAATACTTCATGAAGGCACAGAAATTGAATAGGAGACAAGTGAGATAGGTATTATACCTGTTGAGATTTGATTTTACACTAAATTATGTTTCAGGGAGTAAAATGGGAAAGGCAGATAGCTTGAGTAGGAGGCCAGACTGGGAAGTAGGAGTAGAAAGAGACAATGAGGATGAGATATTGGTAAAGTCTGAGTGGCTAGAAGTTAGGAAAACAGAAAAAGTAGAAGTAATTGTAGAAGGGATAGATCTATTAGAGAAAGTAAGGAAGTCAAAAGTAAAAGATAACAAGGTAGTCAAAGTAGTGGAAGAAATGAAACAAGCAGGGGTAAAGATGCTAAGAGATGAAGAGTAGAGGGAAGTAAATGGCATAATGTATAAGGAAGGAAAAGTATATGTGTCTAAAGACAATTTATTAAGAGCAGAGATAATTAGGCTGCATCATAATACACCAGTGGAAAGACATGGAGGACAGTGGAAGACAGTGGAGTTGGTCACTCAAAACTTCTAGTGGCCAGAAATAACTATCACAAACTTCATTTGGACCAGAACTCCAGGAATACTTAACCAATTTCAATGATATAAATGGCCACCAAAAGCCCTTAAGAAGACCTTTTAAATGATACCAAAAATGTCTCAAGGCAATCAGTATTCACCAAGTTATCAGCAGATTAGTTTGTGATCACCAAGTTACCAGACACTAAATTGCTGATATCTCAGGAACTGCTTGATGTAATCATTTGCTTCAACAACCATCATGAAGCTCTCTTCAATATGCTTCTTTCAGCTATAAATAGAACCCAAGGCAATAAGATCCCAAGGAGATACAAGATCCTCAATGTTTGTACATGATACTGATCTTTATCTATAGATTATCATCTGTCCTTGAATAGAACAAAGGACTGCCCTGATACAGTTAGGTTACCTCTATTTCAAGAACAATAGCACTTCTATACATAGAAAAATAGGTAGTGATCATGTGGTAGTCTGTCCTAGTACACAGACCACCACAATTATATATTTATGTCTAGGAATAAACTTCAGACTTAACAACATCTTTTGTTGCTTGTCTAACTTCACTTTTTTGAGCTTTTTGATATTCAAATTAACCAATCACAAATTAGTAAGTGACCATTTGTGATAGGAAGGATAGATATCTGGTGCGATGGAAGGGATATACAGCAGAAGAAGATACTTGGGAACCAAAGGAGAACTTAGGGAATACAAGGGACCTAGTAGAAAGGTTTGAAGAAGAATATAGAGAGGAGTCAAGATGGGCAAGAAAAGAAGATCATAAAGAGTTTCATAGAGGAGAGTTACCAGAGAGGTATATAGCAAAGACATTGTATAGATAGGATGATAAGAGGTTTGATCAGGAATATTAGGGACAATTGGAAAGAAATTGGAGACATTGGAAAGGAATACAGCAAAGAAGGAGAAGAACATTGGAAACTATTCAGGAAGAAGAAGACAAACAAGAAATAGAGGGACCAAGGATAGAAGAGTAGGACAAAGAAGATGAAATGGGCAACCTATAAGACCCATATAATAAATTGTAAAGTTCTCAGGACAAGGACCTTTAAGAGGGGGGTACAGTCATAAGTTACCTCAACTGTTATGAGATGGTTCCAAGAAAGAAAACTATTTCTCATATATTCCTCAACCTAGTAGATAATATCCAGAAGTATAACACAAGAGGGATATAAATAGCATGGGAAGGCTTATGTAAGATATATGTAGTCATTAGTAAGGGTCATGTGAGTGTGGGAGATGGGTACACAGACCAACAGATATTTGTATAAGTAGTCATACAATCCAACAGGGAACTCTATTAAGTTCTTCCTGAACAACTATCTTGGTTGAGCCTTAAGTCTTCACAACCTTGCGCTAACACTAACTATGACCAAGGATATGTATTTATAGAATAATAGACAAGAGAATTGAACTGGCAGCCTCCTGGCTGGTTGTAGAATACTATTAATATAAATGAAAGCAAATAGCATACTTGTATAAGTAGCTAGTATAATTGATTGAGAATGTAAGGAGATAGCTGTCACCCTAGAACTGGGCTTAGCTAAGTATTCAGTTCACTTATACCTAGCTTATCTTATCTCTGATACCCATCTATCTACTCCCTTACCCTTTTGTCTGCATGTTACTCTGATCATTTTACTTAACTTAGATAGAAAGTGCTATTATTGAACTGTAGCTCACATGACTGTATACAGACTGTTTTCTATAGTATATATAGGAGCTTGTATAGGTAGATTTACCTTTACTCAAGTATCACACTAGCTTCTGGAACCCCCACTTAGCTTATTAGGCAACACCTCTGAGTGTTCCCCTTATAGAGAACCCTATTGAGTTCTCTTTGTAACCCTCAAAGACTTAGCTGCTGAGTTAACTTGACTTGAGTTGCACAATACTTTACATACACCAAAAGGGTGATGTTAGCAAAGCTACTTGCTAATGAGGGTCTAGCTATTTATGTAGTTTTTTGAACAGGTATTTTGTTATACCTCCATATCACTATTTAGTAGTCACTTTTTGTGCTACACAAGACTGAGTTCAACAAAATTTTCTGCCCTGGACCTATTGCTTTGAGAGGCAGCAATCTCTTGGAGGGGGGCTGAGTGTAAGAGGACTATACTAAAGTCTACTCCTGACACACTAGTAGTAGTCTACCACAGTGACCCTATACTAATTAAATAATAATTGCTCAATATTCTATTAGTTGCTCTTTCCTTGTATTCCTGACCCTGACTGCTAAGATGTTTTATAACTAGGGGACTTGTATATATAGTGTAGATTACCCCTTGTCAGTGGCTGACTCAAGAACCTTAAACTAGGGTTTAACTCGAGGTAGTACTTCAGGGTTAGAAGAGAACTCAATAGAGTTCTCAATCAATTACAGTCTATCATATATACAAGTACAGTGTTTGTTCTCATTCAAACTACAAGTTATCCATCAGCTACTGGTTTAACTCCAGTTCATGTTCATTTTATTTATAGTCTTTTTGTCATCATCAAGGTAACTCATAACATCCCTCCAGGAGCCTTATCCTATTCTCTGAGGAATCTCCTGGAGGTGAGTTGTAACTTATATTTTGGACTGTAATGTAACTGAGGATTCTCCTGGAGTCTCCACTCTAGTTGTCTATACACAGGACCCATACAATGAACTATAAGGAAGTCCTCAGAATAAGGACCTTTAAGAGAGGGATACTGTTATAAGCTGTCTTGACTATAACAAAGGACTTGTATAAATAGAATAACAGACTAGAGATTCAAACTGGTGACCTACTCAATGGCTGTATAATAGCATCAATATAAATGAGAGAAAATAGTATACTTGTCTAAGTAGCTAGTACAATTGATAGAAAACTCTATCAAGTTCTCTTACAACCCTAACAGTCCCAAATAATAGACTATATACCAAACTACTATTATGACTACTTTATCTACTGTCTAGACCTAAAATGTATGTGTTTCTATTATATTTAGGTCAACATTCCTCCAATACACAGGAGATGGTGCCTAAGACAGAATATTGAGGCTACTGATCACTATCCAGCACTACTAATCCAACCTCAATCACTTCCACCAACTACTACCAATCCCTGCCTATATCCACCACTGTCTGCAACCAATCTTTTGCTACACCTGCTGTAGACCTGGCAATAACTGCACTGCAGCAGATAGAGCCAGTAACTGGATTACCAAGCATCCAAAGAGGAAGGTATAAGAACCCTGATGGAATAGGAGACACCTCATCCATTGACCTGCTAGTTGACATCTGAGACAAATAGACTTACTATCTTGCTAGTTTCTCCCTTATTACCCACAATGTTGTAGAATCTAATATTGATCCTCTATGTTCTTTGTTCTGTGTTCCAGTGAGTCTGGTATTCTGTTCCAACAAGTTGCAACAGCAACTATACTCACCTAAAGTCTGGACAAAGTGACTGGTCTTTAGGTGTACATTTGAGTCTCCTAAACACTAGGTAAAGTGTGTACATGTTTAGGGTAAGACAGAGATCTTTGGAGCTCCTTGTATATGCAGTGCTGGACAGTAGAAATGATGACAAAGTTGAAATATGAAAACTAAGAAATGTAGACAAAGTATGGTAAGTGAAGACAGATGACTAAAATGAATTTTGAATGACGGAATTACTTTGATGTCTCTTCACAGCTCAGATATTTGTATGAAAGAGTGGTATTCTCTAACTGGAAGAATTATCCTAGACTCGTTCCAAGATTCCCTCATTTAATCATCTCTCGACAACTAGTCAATATATATACCGCTCTGCTTAGCGTCTTCTAAAGATGAGCGGCAAACGTTTGGGCCTGTGGACACAACTCAGTACTCAGCCAATTGTACAGGATCTACGCACGAGACAGTGAGACGTAGCTGAGTCTTTAAGATTCGAGACTTGCGTTCTTCAAACGTCTCGTACTTGAATTGAGGTTCATCCTGAATTTCAATCTTATAATGAGTAATCAAGGATGTTATGGCCGCCACAGCCTCAGTTTCGTTGAATCTGGCCAGATAAGATGTTTAATTGATATCAAAAATCAAATTTAGAATCATACTTTCTTCCAATGCAAGCTCTTGGCCCTGAGGAGCAGGTTTCCAAATTGATCTTATCATAACACGAGAGGCCTGTACTTACCGACAGAAAATGCCAGAAGCGCATCTTTATTATAACTACCTAAAAATCGCTCCGGGATGAACTCGTCGGGCTTTTCCCAATATCTCGCTGGAACCAAGAATCAGGACTGTTCTCATCGATTCTTCATCTATCCAAGTCACTCACGGTTTCTATGTACGCCTGGAAGATGTATTGCAACACGTGCTCCCTTTGGAATGGGTATTCGCTTTGTTTCATTATTGAATGAGTTTCCGACAGTGATAGAAGTAGTTTCCGGTGCCGTCTTGAACACGAATAAGACCTGTGAATATCATGAGACCAGAGACCAGATCTAACAGAATAACAGGGCCTTACTGAAGCGAAAAGCCTCAGTGTTTCATGATAGACACTGATTTTAATTATTAGACAGGTCTCAGATAATTTTTTTCACGTACGCCATGACATATGTTAGCTTTGGCATGTCCTCATATGACTCAAAGAAGTTTTGAGCTGAGTGGCTCGTGATTGGTCTAAGTAACCACACTCACAGGTCTACGCCCATCGGGAATGACTTGCTTGATGTTATTGAACAATTTCTCTTGGATATCTTGGTAAAGAGCCAGAAAAGCGAAAGTGAATGAGAGGGTGTGTGCAGTTGTCTGTAATGGCTTGATCAGATAAGCTTCTTAGAAATCCTAAATGGCAAACCTCATGCCCAGCCACCAGAAAAATAAAAAGATTTCCTAAAAATGTCCTCAGCTGGGATGATCCCAAGTTGACGGTTACGAACCCATGAGTTCTTCATCGGTAAGGGCAGTCAAATCAGTTTCTCCTTTGTTGGCCTGAATCAAACTGCTGAATAGATCGTGCTTATCTTGAGTATCAGCAGATTGACGATCCTTGATCATTTCTCGCATATAATCCTAGAGCGTACGGATGGAAGGCATTCAGTAAGTCTGAGAACAACACCATAGGCTACATACTCACACGAAGCTCATTTTCAGCCTGTCTAATCTGCTTCAATCTTGGATGAGGTATCAATTTCACCCACCAAGGAAGAGCAATGTTCATAATAAGGTTCCCTGCAATCCTATGTAAAGCATCCCGAAAAGTCAATTTATGACATCCTGGCTTGAGACTTTCGTCGTTATCCCAGTTAACCTTCTGGCCGAAACCTAAAAATTCCCTCTGCTAAATCCATAGACAAGAATAAGGAAAACTTGCCTGCTGCCCCTATGACAAGCAATGCGAGCTGAATGTCCATGCCAGTCATAAGACAAGTGGCTGATGACTAAATAGTTCCTCACCGGCAAGGCTATGTCTACACCATGACCGATAATGGCATCTTGATTGCCCCACACATTCTCCATCAAATCATCCACAATACGCGACGTTTCTTTCCATACTAGTCGATTGTTTTTCTACAGACAATCATCAGGCATTGCGTCAATTGTGAAACATGATGAGGCAGACCTCGGAAAACGCTGGACTTGATATTCTTCTATATTTTTTCCACAGAGCCCCTTCGGCGGACACGATATTTCTACCAAAAATGTTGAGGGGTTCGTACATTTCCAGAGTTTTTGTAAAGTGCTTTGCCGTGGCTAAATCCTGCAATTATCAATCACCTGGAATTACCAGCGACAGAAAGCTGACTCGACCAACCTTGATAGCCTCGACATCAGCCACATGAATGGTGTACATCAAATTTGGCCAGAAATTTATCTAGAGGGAAAACATGTTGGATAGTGCTAGTAGGAAGACAAGGTTGGAAACACACTTCCAGATAGGCATCCCATCCGATGTTCTCAAAGGCTAGTAGATGAGAAGGGATTCATAGTCAAATAAGACGTGCTAGTAGATCGCTCCACCTACTCTTATGACCCTTTTCATATAAATAATGTAGGCCAAGCTTAATTCCCGGGATATCGGGAAGAACAAAAAAAAAGATGCTTGGAAAGCCGACCAGTGCCAAGTGACCCTGAAGGTAGCTATGATGATTTTCAGGATTCGACTAGACACCTGGGAGCAGATAAAATCCTGACTCTACTGAGCGGAATATCCTCAGAGCACCAATGATCCTATGAAGAGCAAAAGCCAGGCCAATAGGGACAAGAAGGAGCAAAGGAGAAACCATGGTTAAGGTCAAGTTTAAAAATTTGCATGTTCATTATTTATTGCGCGATTGCCTGAGTGTAGGGCCACACGCAAAGGGACGGGACTTTGTTGCACATCTACTAGAATATTGCACTGGAAGTACATCATGATTGATTGAGAATGTCAACAGATTGATGCCTGTGGCCCTCATCTCATCTGCCGGCGGACAGAAGTTGAAGCACAAAAGCATAGTGGCACATGCAAGGAGCTGTGTTTCTCACAATGATGATCACTTTATCTCATCCTGGATCTATCTCCATCAGGAGCTGGCTCATATCACACGGTAGACAATCAGCTGTCCACTCGTTGTGTAATGCTGTCAATTGTCACACCTATCTTTTTCCCAGTTGCTCCCATCAAGCCTATGAAATCTCCTCACACTGTGGCTGGCTACACAGCAGGATGTCTCTATGTACTATGTGATTACCTTTCATTCATTATACAGCCTTGCCTTCAAATTTCTGGCTTACTCCCTATGTCAATGACTGCTGAAATTTAATTTCAAAGTTCCAGTGAGCAAGTGGTGGGTGAGACCAGGGATCCAACAATAGTTTGGCCATCCTGATCAATCTGAAACTTGCTGCATGAAGGGCAGTTGTAAATAACCTGGCAAGGGGGCATTGTGACAAGATTATCTGCCGATTATCTGCCGCCGGGCGCGCGCAAGTCGTGACCTACATGCTGACTCATTACACGGAAGTGCGTGACATTTGTGACATCCAGATTCAAGATCAGTTGACCGGTTGACAGAATCATGCGGCCGGCGAGTGGACGGCTGATTGTCCGCCGTGTCAGAAGAATTGCTGATTCCATCATGGGAATGCTTCTGCAATGTTCCGAAGCCTGGCTTCCAATATAGGACTCCAGAAAGGCTTAGAGGGGGTGATATTGGATCCAGTCTGGATGAAAACTTGACTTCTCTTGCACTGGGTCCTTTCATATTCCTCA
>Ga0154006_1000141_pt1 | contig 23488 bp, 21 predicted proteins | sample TSFL090MetaG_FD_104747 | JGI IMG/M metagenome (GOLD analysis project Ga0154006, IMG submission 104747) | Attine ant fungus gardens microbial communities from Florida, USA - TSFL090 MetaG | ecosystem: Host-associated > Fungi > Mycelium > Unclassified | place: USA: Florida, Wakulla State Forest...
CGTCGACTTCAACTCCGTGTACTTCTCCAGCGCATGCAGCGAGTTGTCGCGCCCGTTGCCCGATTCCTTGAAGCCGCCGAACGGGAAGTTCATGTCGTCGGTTTCCTCGTAGCCGTTCACCCACACCGTCCCGGCCCGCAGCCGGCGTGCCGTTTCGTGCGCGGTCGTCAGGTTGGCGGTCCACACCGACGCCGCGAGCCCGTAGCGCGTGTCGTTCGCGAGCGCGACAGCCGTATCGAGATCGTCGAACGCCGTCACCGCGAGCACCGGCCCGAAAATCTCCTCGCGCACGATCCGCGCATCGGCGCGCGGACAGTCGAACACGGTCGGCTCGACATACTGGCCGCCGCTCGCGGTCCGCGCGCGCCGGCCGCCCGCGAGCAGCGTGGCCTCGTCGCGGCCCGCGGCGACGTAGCCGAGCACGCGCTCGACCTGCGCGGCATCGATCAGGCTGCCCATCCGCGTGTCGGGCGACAGCGGATCGCCGGGTGCGTACTCGGGCGCGATCGCGAGCACGCGCGCGACCAGTTCGTCGCGGATCGCGCGATGGACGAGCAGTCGTGAACCTGCCGTGCACATCTGCCCGGTGTTGTAGAACACCGCGTGCGCGACGGTGCGCGCCGCGCGGTCGAGATCGGGGCAATCGGGCAGCACGATCTGCGGCGACTTGCCGCCGAGTTCGAGCCACACGCGCTTCAGGTTCGAATCGGCCGCGCAGCGCGCGACCTGGTGACCGACCGCGGTCGAGCCGGTAAACGCGATGCAGTCGACGTCCGGATGCCGCGCGAGCGCTTCGCCCGCGTCACCGAAGCCCGGCAGCACGTTCAGTACGCCGGCCGGCAGCCCGGCCTGCGCGGCCAGTGCCGCGAGCCGCAATGCACTCAGCGGCGACTTCTCCGACGGCTTCAGCACGACACTGTTGCCGGCCGCGAGCGCGGGCGCGCATTTCCACATCGCGATCATCGCAGGGAAATTCCACGGCACGACCGCCGCGACCACGCCGATCGGCTCGCGCGTGACGAGCCCGACGAGATGCGCGTCGGCCGGCGCGACTTCGCCGCCCGTCTTGTCGATGGCCTCGGCGAACCACTCGGCGCAGTACGCGGTGGACGGAACGTCGATCGTGGTCGTATCGCCGATCGGCTTGCCGGTGTCGAGCGTTTCGAGCAGTGCGAGATCGTCCGCGTGCGCGCGGATCAGCGCGGCCCAGCGCAGCAGCACGCGCTTGCGTTCGCGCGGCGATGCATCGCGCCACGCGCCGCGTTCGAACGCGCGCCGCGCGGCGGCGACCGCGAGGTCGGCGTCGGGCTGGCGGCAGTGCGCGACTTGCGCGAGCACGCGGCCGTCGATCGGGCTCGTGCACGTGAAGGTGGCGCCGTCGTGCGCGTCGCGGAACGCGCCGTCCACGAACGCGCGGGAATCGATGTCGAGCTGGCCGGCGCGGCTGCGCCAGGCGTCGTGCGTCTGCATGGGAAGGCTCCGTCGGGGTTCGGGATGGTCAGCGGGAAGGGGTGGAAGCGGCGGCAGGGCGGCGGATCGCGATCGCGCGGCCCGCGTGCGGTTCGTGCGGCGCACGCGCATGTTCGGCGCGAATCGCGTCGAGATGCCGGCGGATCGCGGCGGGGAACGGCGTCGAGCGTTTCGCGCGCATGTCCACGTGGGTCAGCAGCTGTTCGGCGGTCGCGAGCGGCGCGCCGGTCGTCGCATGATGCATCGAATGAAACACGTGCAGCCGCCGGTCGTCCATGTCGAGCAGCCGCACCGTGAGCCGCAGCGGTTCGCCGAGCATCGCTTCGCGCAGGTGGCGGATGTGCGTTTCCGCCGAATAGATCGAGCAGCCGGCTTCGCGATAGTCGTCGTCGATGCCGAAGTAGCGGAAGAATGCGTCGCTGCTGTCGCCGAACACGAGCAGGTAGCACGATTCGCTCATGTGGCCGTTGTAGTCGACCCACTCGGGCCGCACGGTGCAGCGATGCAGTTCGAGAGGTGTCGCGATCGGCGCGGCCGGGTCGTACGGGCGCGACTTCTGTCCTTCGTAGGCCGAGCGCAGGCGCGGCTCGGCGGCGGGGCTGAGGGTGGTCGTCATCCAGTGCACTCCGAGGTTCGGAACGGGCCCGCACGTCGTCCGCGGGGCTGCCGGTCGATGTTATGACGGGTTGAACGTTTTTTCAATAATGAAATCGCCGATGGGTGTAAACACCGGTGCGTTTCGCGTCGCTAATCGATTGAACATTCATTCAGCGAAACCTATACTCGCCAGCGCCGCTGGTGCCGAAGCGAAGCAGGCGGGCGGCGTTCAATCACAACGAAAAATCGATCCGCGTCGCGCGGAAAACGGAGACACCGAAAATGAAGAAGCGCTTCCTGCTGGCCGGCATGATGTCGGTGATGGTCCACGGCTACGCCCATGCCCAGAGCAGCGTGTCGCTGTACGGGATCATCGACGGCGGCATCACCTACGTGAACAATGCGGGCGGCGCGCATGCGTACCTGTTCGACGACGGCGTGTCTTACGGCAACCGCTTCGGCCTGATGGGCACCGAGGATCTCGGCGGCGGCAACAAGGCGGTGTTCAAGCTCGAGAGCGGCTTCCGGCTCGGCACCGGCAAGCTGAACCAGGGCGGCGCGATGTTCGGGCGGCAGGCCTACGTCGGGCTCGGCAACGACTGGGGTACGCTGACGTTCGGCAACCAGTACGACTTCGCGTTCGACTTCACGGCCGCGTACAACGTGAGCGCGTTCGGCAGCGGCTACGGCGTGCACCTCGGCGACTTCGACCGCCAGAGCGGCGACCGCCTGCAGAACGCGGTGAAATTCGTCAGCAACAGCTTCCACGGGCTCGTGGTCGGCGGCATGTATTCGTTCAGCAACACCGCGGGCAGCTTCCACGACGGCAGCGCGTGGAGCCTCGGCGCGAGCTACACGCAAGGCGATTTTTCGGCGGGCGGCAACTACACGCGGCTCAATTCGCCGCGTGGGCTCGCGGCGCTCGATCCGTATGCGCAGATGGGCGTGAGGACGATGCTCGGGCAGACGGTCGCGACGGTCGATCCGGCGACGGGCGCCGTCACCGACCTGCACGACTCGACGCCGTTCGCGATCGACTCGCAATCGATCTTCGGGATCGGCGCGTCGTACACGCTCGGCAAGCTGACGCTGAACGCGGACTTCAGCAACACGACGTTCAAGGGCTACGGGCAATCGTCGACGATGCGCGTGTACGAGGCGGGCGGCGTGTATCAGGCGACCGTGCCGCTGTCGCTCGTCGCGGGCTACCAGTACACGACGTTCGAAGGCCATCACTGGCACGAAGTCGCGCTCGGCGCGCACTACGCGCTGTCGAAGCGCACCGACGTGTATGCGGCGGTCGACTGGATGCGCGCGTCGAACGGCGTCGACGCGGTGATCGGCTACAGCTTCGCGCCGTCGACGAGCCGCACGCAGGCCGCCGCGCGCATCGGCATGCGGCATAATTTCTGATCCTTTCCCGTTCCCGGGCCGGCTGCGGCCGGCCCCGTCGATCATGTCCGATCCTTCCTCGAGCGGCGACGTCGTCGCCGCGTTGCGCGACGCGCTCGGCGCCGATTGCGTGAGCACCGGCGACGCCATCGGCGCGCGCCATTTCACGAACTACGGCGAAGCGGCCGGCATGCGGCCGCGCGCATTGCTGCGGCCGCGCAGCGTCGACGACGTGCGCCGCGCGCTCGCGATCTGCACCGCGCACCGGCAGCCCGTCGTGCCGCAAGGCGGGATGACGGGGCTCGCGGCCGGCGCCGCGCCCGGTGCGCAGGAGGTCGTGCTGTCGCTCGAACGCATGAAGGGCGTCGTCGAGATCGATGCGGACGCGGCTACCGTCACCGCGTGGGCCGGCACCACGCTGCAGGACTTGCAGGACGCCGTGAATGAAGCGGGGTTCGCGCTCGGCCTCGATCTCGGCGCGCGCGGGTCGTGCCAGATCGGCGGCAACGTCGCGACCAACGCGGGCGGCAATCGCGTGATCCGTTACGGCACAACGCGCGAGCAGGTGCTCGGCCTCGAGGTCGTGCTGGCCGACGGCACCGTGCTGAGTTCGCTGAACAAGATGCTGAAGAACAACGCGGGCTATGACCTGCGGCAGATGTTCGTCGGCAGCGAAGGCACGCTCGGCGTCATCACGCGCGTCGTGCTGCGGCTGCATCCGCGGCTCGCGGCGCCGTCGACCGCGTTGTGCGCGGTGCGCGATACGGCCGCGGCGCTCGCGTTGCTGCGCGACGCGCGTGCCGCATGCGCGGACTTGCTGAGCTTCGAGGCGATGTGGCCGGCGTTCTATGGCTACGTGTGCGAGCACACGCCCGGCCTGCGCGCGCCGCTGCCGGCGGACGACGGCGTCAAGGTGCTGATCGAATGCGCGAGCGGCGACGCCGCGCGGACGGCCGAACGGTTCGAAGCCGTGCTGGCCGGCTGGCTCGAACGCGGGCTGATCGACGATGCGGCGCTCGCGCAGACCGCGGCCGATGCGCAGGCGTTCTGGACGGTGCGCGAAGGGCTCGCGATCGACGATCTGCCAGGCCTCGTCAATTTCGACGTCGGGATTCCGCCGCGCGCGACGGAAGCCTTCATCGACGCATGCGATCGTGCGTTGAAGGCTCGCTGGCCAGGCGCGCACGTGTTCTTCTTCGGCCATCTCGGCGACAGCAACCTGCACGTGTGCGTGTCGGCGCCGTATGCGGCGGGCGAGGGGGCGCATGACGTCGACGCGGTCTTGTATCCGCTCGTGCGCGATGCGGGCGGCTCGGTGTCGGCCGAGCACGGGATCGGGCGCTACAAGCGCGACTGGCTCGGCTGCTCGCGCAGCGACGCGGAAATTGCCGCGATGCGCCGTCTGAAGCTCGCATTCGATCCGCTTGGCTTGCTCAATCCCGGCAAGGTGATCTGAACGACATCGCGCGCTTCATCGTCGACTGGCAACGGCCCGCTCGCGTATCGCGCGAGCGGGCCGTTGCGTTTCAGGACGACGTCACACGTCGAGCCTCACCAGCGCATCGACGGCCACCGCGCCGCGTTCCATCACCAGCAGCGGATTGACGTCGAGCTCGACGAGCGTGTCGGCGTGTGCCTGCGCGAAACGCGCGATCGCCATCACGTTCGCGACGACCGCGTCGAGATCGGCCTTCGGCCGCCCGCGATAGCCGGTCAGCAGCGGGCCGAGCTTCAGCCCGAGCAGCGCATCGCGCACGTCGCTTTCGCGCACCGGCAACAGCAGCGTCGCGGTGTCGCGGATCAGCTCGACCAGCACGCCGCCGGTGCCGAGCACCAGTGCGAGACCGAAATTCGGCTCGCGCTTCACGCCGACGATCAGTTCGAGCAACGGCGCGTCGGCCATCTTCTCGACCAGGATGCGCTCGACGCGCACGTCCGGCGCGTAACGCGCGACCTGTTCGGTCATCCGCTCGACTGCCGCGGCCACGGCGTCGGGTGACGCCAGCTTCAGCGCGACCGCGCCGGCTTCGGTCTTGTGCGGCAGGCGCTCGCTGACGACCTTCACGCAGACCGGAAAGCCGAGCCGCTGCGCGGCGGCCGGCGCATCGGCGGGTGCGACGCATTCGGCCGGCGGCACGTCGAGCCCGTGCGCGGCCAGCATCCGCTTGCTTGCCCATTCGTCGTGCAGCGTCGCGTTGCCGCCACCGCCGTCGCCCGCGCGCAGCACCGGCAGCGCGTTCAGCGCGTCGGCGTCGAGCACGCGGCGGCGCGTGTCGCCATAGGTCATCGCCGCGCCGATCGCGTCGATCCCGTCGGCCAGCCCCTGCAGCGGCGCGATGCCGGCGGCGGCCATGCGCGCCGCATGATCGGGCGGCGTCAGGTCCGGAAACACCGAGATCACCGCGCCGACCACGCCGTGCTGACGCGCGGACGCGGCGAACGCGTTCGCGGCGATGTCGCACAGCGGCCGTTCGCCGGTCGCTTCCTGCGGATAATCGAGGATCATCGCGGCCGCGCCGGGGCGATCGGCGAGCAACGCGTCGCAGCACGCGCGCATCTTGTCGGGATCGCCCCACGGCGTCGTCGTGAAATCGAGCGGGTTCGCGATCGTCGCGTACGCGGGCAGCACGTTGCCGAGCGCGTCGCGGCCCGCGTCGCCGACCGGCGGGAAGGCGATGCCGCGCGCCTCGCCGAGATCCGCGACGAGCCCGGCGTCACCGCCGGACGTCGCCAGCGCGGCGAGCGTGCGGCGTTCGGGCACGCCGGCGATCGCGAGCAGCTTCAGCGTCTCGACCAGGCCGACCGGGTCCTTCACGCGGATCACGCCGAGCCGGCGAAACAGCGCGTCGTACAGCGCGTCCGAGCCCGCGAGCGAACTCGTGTGGCTCATCGCGAGCTGCGCGCCGAGCGTCGACGTGCCGCTCTTCAGCGCGACGATCGGCACGCCGCGCGCGAGCGCGCGGGCCGCGGCCTCGCTGAACGCGCGCACGTCCTTCAGCCCTTCGAGATGCACGCCGATCGCGCGGATGCGCGGATCGTCGACGAACGCATCGACGAGGCGTGCGATGTCGGCCGACGCCTGGTTGCCGACGCTCGCGAGGTACGCGAACGGCACCGAGCGCGCGCTCATCGACAGGTTGTACGCGAGGTTGCCGCTCTGCGTGATCACCGCGACGCCCGACTCGACGCGTGGCGCGCAGTGCGCGACCGGCCACAGCGCGCTGCCGTTCAGCCCGTTGATCAGCCCGTAGCAGTTCGGCCCGAGCACGGCCATGTCGCCGGCCGCGTCGACCAGCGCCTGCTGCAGCGCGGCGCCGTCGGCACCCGTTTCGGAAAAGCCCGACGCATACACGATCGCGCCGCCGGCACCGCGCTCGGCGAGCGCGCGCACGACGTCGATCGCCTGGCGCGCGGGCACCGCGACGAACACGGCATCGGGCGCGGCGGGCAGGTCGGCGACGCTCGCATGGCAGCGCACGCCGTCGATCTCCGCATGGTTCGGATTGACGAGCCAGAGGTCGCCGGCATAGCCGTAGTCGCGACAGCGCTGCACGGCGCCCGCGATGCCGCGTCCGCCGACGAATGCGATGCTGGCCGGCTCGAGCAGCCGGCGAAGGTTGGCCGTGGCGGCCGCACGGCGATCCCTGACTTCGGGAGAGGAGGTCATGAAAAGTCCTTTCGGAAGTCGCGCCGGCCATGCCGGCGCGACGGTTCGCGTCAGCTGTAGCGTCGGAGGATTTCCTTGGACAGGATATGGCGCTGGATCTCGGACGTGCCTTCCCAGATGCGCTCGATGCGCGCATCGCGCCAGAAGCGCTCGATCGGCAGTTCGTCCATCAGCCCCATGCCGCCGTAGATCTGCACCGCGTGATCGGTCACGCGGCCGAGCGTCTCGGTCGCGAGCAGCTTCGCGAGCGCGGCATCGCCGTCGGTCATCGTGCCCTGGTCGAGCTTCTGCGCGGTGTAGAGCGTGACGAGTTCGGCCGCGCGGATCTCGGTCTGCATGTCGGCGAGCTTGAACGACGTGCCCTGGAAGTCGCCGATGCGCTTGCCGAACTGATGGCGCGTCGCGGCCCATTCGGCGGCCATCTCGAACGCGCGCTGCGCGCGGCCGATGTTGTTCGCGGCGACCATCACGCGGCCGGCGGTGAGCCAGTCGTTCGCGAGCTCGAAGCCGCGATGCTCTTCGCCGAGGATCTGCGCGGCGCTCACGCGGCAGTCGGACAGGAAGATCTCCGACTGGTGATAGCCGCGCAGGCTCGTGCAGTGCGGGCCGCGCCGCACGGTCATGCCCGGCGTGTCCTTGTCGATCAGGAAGCAGGTCACGCGCTTGCGCTTCTGGCCGCGCACTTCCTCCTCGCCGGTGACGGCGAACAGGATCACGAAGTCGGCCGTATCCGCGTGACTGATGAAGTGCTTGCTGCCGTTGATCACGTAGTCGTCGCCGTCGCGCACCGCGCGCGTGCGGATGCCCATCGCGTCGGAGCCGGCGCCCGGTTCGGTCAGCGCGAAGCAGTCGACCCGTTCGCCGCGCACGGCCGGCTTCAGGTAGCGCTCGATCTGGTCGCCCTTGCATGCCATCAGGATCTTGCTGGGCCGCGCGACGAATACGTGCAGCGCCCAGCTCGTGCGGCCGAGCTCGCGTTCGACGAGCGCCTGCGTCACGTAATCGAGGCCCGGGCCGCCGGCGCTCTCGGGCATGTTGAACGCGTAGAAGCCGAGCTCGAGCGACTTGCGGCGGATCGAATCGGCGAGTTCGGCCGGCACGTCGTCGGCGCGATCGACCGCGAATTCATGGGGCTGCAGTTCCTTTTCGACGAACTGACGCAGCGACGTCACCAGCATGTCCTGCTCTTGGGTCAGCGAAAAATCCATCAATCATCTCCCGACAAAATGAGGTGCGCGGCCTTCGACCGACGCGCGAAGCGCTTCCTGGCCGTCCTCGCTGTGACCGCAAGCGACGCCGGCTGCCAGCTCGCCGCGCAATTGCTCGGCGAGGGAATGCGTGAGCGACTGCGCGAGCAGCGCCTTGGTATGGCCGAACGCGACGCTCGGTCCTTGCGCGAGACGCGCGGCGAACGCGGCGACGTGTTCCGCGAACGCGTCGGCGTCGACGACTTCGGACACGAGCCCGGCCGCGAGCGCGTCCTGCGCATTCCAGCGTTCATTGAGGAAGATGAAGCGGCGCGCGACGTCGGGGCGCGCGATGCGTGGCAGGAACCAGCTTCCGCCCATGTCGGGGCTGTAGCCCATGCCCGTATACCCGCAGCGCAGCGTCGCGGCCGTGCTCGCGATGCGGAAGTCGCACGCGAAGCCGATGTCGGTGCCCGCTCCGACCGTCGAGCCGTTCAGCGCGGCGACGGTGGGGCGCGGAAACGCGGCGAGCACCTGCACGAAGCGGTGCGCGCGTTCGGTCCAGCCGTAGGTGTCGAGTTCGCCGTTACGCTCGGCCTCGGCCCATTCGTCGACGTCCGCGCCCGCACAGAACGCGCTGCCGGTGCCGGTCAGCACGACGCAGCGGACGGATGAATCGTTCGCGAGCGCTTCGAGCGTCTCGCGAAGAAAGTCGAGATGCGGCCGCGCGAGCGAATTGCGCTTCGCCGGGCGGTTCAGTCGAAGGGTCACGACGCCGTCGTGCCGTTCGATTCGGATGTCCTCGATGCTCATGCTGATCACTGTCTCCTGGTTGTTGTGTGTCGGGGTGTGTCAGAGCCGGCAAGGGTCGCCGCTACTTGCGGACCGCATTTCGGCATAGTATAAGTTCTGTTAAATGAACGTTCAACCCAATTGTGAGTCGACCAGGAGACACACGATGAGCGCGGTGATGGAGACGTCGGCAGGTGTGGATGAGGGACGGGCCGGAGTGCATGCGGCCGGCACGGCATCGGCGGGGCGCATCGCGAACGGCGCGGGCCTGCAGATCGATCGCGTATCCAAGCGCTACGGCAGCGTGCACGCACTGCGCGAAACGACGATCGACATTCCGCGCGGCGAATTCCTGACGATCCTCGGGCCGTCGGGTTCGGGGAAGACGACGCTGCTGACGATCGTCGCGGGCTTCGAGCATCCGAGCAGCGGCGACCTGCGCGTCGGCGGGCGCAGCATCGTCGCGTTGCCGCCGGAGAAGCGCAACTTCGGGATGGTGTTCCAGGGCTACGCGCTGTTTCCGCACATGACGGTCGAACAGAACGTCGCGTATCCGCTGATGGTGCGCAAGCAGAAGGGGCCCGACGCGGTCAAGCGCGTGAAGGCCGCGCTCGATCTCGTGCGGCTCGGCCATCTCGCGGACCGCCTGCCGCGCCAGTTGTCGGGCGGCCAGCAGCAGCGCGTCGCGATTGCGCGCGCGCTGGTGTTCGATCCCGATCTCGTGCTGCTCGACGAACCGCTCGGCGCGCTCGACCGCAAGCTGCGCGGCGAGGTGCAGGTCGAGCTGAAGGCGCTGCACGAACGGCTCGGCGCGACGTTCCTGTTCGTCACGCACGATCAGGAGGAGGCGCTGTCGATGTCGGACCGGATCGCGCTCATGCGCGACGGCCGGCTCGAGCAGATCGGCACGCCGGACGGGCTCTACGAGCAACCGGCCAACCGCTTCGTCGCGGACTTCCTCGGCAAGAGCAACTTCATCGAAGGCGTCGCGCTCGGCGGCGATGCGACGGCGACGCATTACCGCGTCGGCGACGCGCGTTTCGTCGCGCCGGCGTGCGGCGCGCGCGCCGACGAACCGCTGCTGTTCGCGCTGCGTCCGGAGAAGGTCGCCGTGTCGGCGACGTCATGTGGTGGCGCGCACAACGAAGTGGTGGGCCGCATCCGTCACTGGAGCTACTTCGGTTCGTCGTACCGCTTCGAGATCGAGACGCCGGCGCTCGGCTGCATGACGGCCGACGTGCCCGCGTGGCGCGGGCTCGCGTCGCCGCGCACCGGCATGGACGTGTTCGTGCAGTGGGAGCGCGACGCGACCTGCCGGATCGCGGCCGACTGACGCGGCGAACGTTGCATCCCGCGCGACGTGGCGCCAGCCGCCGTCGCCGGCCGATTACCCGTGCCCGAAATCGACGAACCGACGCGCGACGAGACGCGTGCGGGCACTGTCCAGCCTGGAGGAGACACCATGACGAACCGCTATCTGCAGGACCTGCTCGACCAAGCACGCGACCTTCAACCCGCGACGTCGCAGCGCCGCCGCGATTTCCTCCGGCTGTGCGCGGCCGCCGGCATCGCGCCGACGCTGCTGTCGCTGGGCGCGAAGGATGCGCTGGCGTCGAACCCGAAGGAAATCGTGCTCAGCGCATGGGGCGGCGAAGCGCGTTCGGCATTCCGCTCCGCGTACATGGACCCGTTCACGAAGGCGAGCGGCATCCGGATGGGTTACGACTCGTCGCCGGAGGACGGCAAGATCAAGGCGATGGTCGAGAACAGGAACGTGATCTGGGACGTGATGGATCTCGACGGCTTCGCGGCGATCAAGCTCGGCAAGCAGGGCTTCCTGCGGCCGATCGATTATTCGGTCGTCGGCCGCAACACGCTGCCGGGGCTCGCGTCGGACTTCGGCGTGCCGTCGTACCTGCTGAGCTACGTGCTCGTCTACGACGCGCGCAAGTTCGGCGCGAATCCGCCGAAGAACTGGGCCGATTTCTGGAACGTCGGCAAGTTTCCGGGCAAGCGCGGGCTGTGGAAGTGGATGGGCGGCGCGCTCGAAGCCGCGCTGATGGCCGACGGCGTCGACAAGGACAAGGTCTATCCGATCGACGTGCCGCGCGCGCTGAAGAAGCTGAAGGAATTGCGCTCGAACGTGCTGCTGTGGGATTCGGGCGCGGACAGCCTGCAGCTGCTGCGCAACGGCGAAGTCAGCATGGCGTGCATCTGGCATACGCGCGCGAACGTGATCCAGCGCGAGAGCAACGGCCGGTTCCGCTATACGTGGGAGCAGGGGCTCGCGTCGTGCGACGTGTGGGGCGTGCCGAAGAACAACCCGTCGGGCGACGCCGTCTGGCAGTTCATCAAGTTCGTGCAGGGCGTCGAGCCGCAGGTGCGCCTGCTGTCGCTGCTCGGCAACGGGCCGGTGACGCCGGCCGCGACCGCCGCGGTGCCGCAGGCGCTGCGCGCCGACAACCCGGGCACGCCGGAGAACTGGGCGAAGCAGTGCAAGGTGAATCCGGAATGGTGGGCGCAGCACTACGAAGCGACGCTCGCGCAGTACACCGACCTGATGTCGTCCTGAGCCGCCGCCTCGTGAGCGTGACGTCATGAATACCCTGTCTACTCCCGCCGCGGGCGCCGTCCCGCTCGGCCGCGCGAAGGCCGATCGGTACTGGCTGCTCGTCGTGCCGCTGCTCGCGGTGCTGATCGTGCTGTATGTCTATCCGCTTGTGCGCGTGCTGTGGCTCGGCTTCACCGTGCCGGAGCCCGGCCTGCAGAACTACGCGCGGCTGCTCGACAACCACGGCGTGCATCGCGTGCTGTGGACCACGCTGCGCGTGTGCGCGGTCACGACCGTATGCTCGGTCGCGCTCGGCTATGCGATTGCGTATGCGATGGCGCACGTCGGCCCGCGCCAGCGGATGGCGCTGATGTTCGGGCTGCTCGTGCCGTTCTGGGCGTCGGTGCTGGTGCGCGCGTTCTCGTGGCTGTTCCTGCTCGGTGAGCAGGGGCTCGTCAATACGCTGCTGCTGCGCATCGGGCTGATCGACGCGCCGCTGCCGCTGATGCGCAACGAGATCGGCGTCGTGATCGGGATGATCCACTTCATGATTCCGTACGCGGTGCTGCCGCTGTACGCGAACATGAAGGGCATCGACCCGCAGCTCGCGCGCGCGTCGCAGGGGCTCGGCGCGGGCGCGCTCGTCACGTTCCGCAAGGTGTATTTCCCGCAGACGCGGCCGGGCATCGTCGGCGCGGCGATCCTCGTGTTCATCTTCTCGCTTGGCTTCTACGTGACGCCGGTGATTCTCGGCGGCGGCCGCACGGTGATGATCGCCGAATACATCAGCACGCAGATCCTGCAACTCGTGAACTGGGGCAGCGGGGCGGCGCTCGCATCGCTGCTGCTCGCGTCGATCCTGGCCGCGCTCGCGCTGCTCGCGCGTTTCGTCGACCTGCGCGAGCTGTTCGGCGCGCGCTGATTCGAACGGAGGACGAACCGATGAAAAACCGAATCACCGCAGGACGCGCGCTGGTGGTCGGCGTCGCGTGGGCCGCGATCCTGTTCCTGATGCTGCCGCTGCTCGTGTCGGTGCCCGTGTCGCTGACGCCGAGCGACTACCTGTCGATGCCGGACGGCGCGCTGTCGCTGCGGCACTACCGCGTGCTGCTCGACGACGACGGCTGGGTGTCGAGCTTCCTGCAGAGCGGGCTGATCGCGCTGGTGTCGTCGGCGATCTCGGTCACGCTCGGCACGCTGTGCGCGATCGGGCTGTGGAAAGTCGCGTCGCGGCGCGGCGAGTTCGTGCGCGGCGTGATCCTGTTCCCGCTGATCGTGCCGCCGATCGTGTCGGCGCTCGCGTTCTACCGGCTGTGGGGCGAGCTGGGCATGCTCGACAGTTTCCCGGCCGCGATCCTGTCGCACGTCGTGCTGTCGGTGCCTTACGTGGTGGTGGCCGTGTCCGCGTCGCTCGCGACGGTCGGGCTGCGGATCGAGCAGGCATCGCGCAGCCTCGGCGCGAACGTCGCCCAGACGCTGCGCTACGTGATCCTGCCGTCGATCAAGCCGGGCGTGCTGTCGGCCGCGGTGTTCGCGTTCATCCTGTCGTGGGACGAGCTCGTCGTCACGCTGTTCATCTCGAGCCGGAACGTGTACACGCTGCCGCGCCGCATGTGGGACGGAATGCGCGAGAACGTCGATCCGGCGATCGCGTCCGTGTCCACGCTGCTGCTCGTCGCGACCTGCGTCGCGATCGGCCTGTCGCTGCTGCGCAAGCGCGCGGCCGGATCCGTCTGAACTCAACCCTTCAACGATACGTTGCGGAGAAAAATCGCATCATGAAAGCCCTGATCGTTCACGCCCATCCCGAACCGCAGTCGTTCACGACGTCGATGCTGCACCGCGCGGTGAGCACGCTCGAAGCGCAGGGGCACACCGTGACGGTGTCCGACCTGTACGCGATGCAGTGGAATCCGGTCGCGAGCGCGGCCGATTTCGGCGTGCGCAAGAATCCCGACTATCTCGTCTATGCGCTCGAGCAGCGCGAGAACGTCGCCGCACACGCGATCGCGCCGGACATCGCCGCGGAACTCGACAAGCTCGCTGCGTGCGACCTGCTGATCCTGAGTTTCCCGCTGTTCTGGTGCTCGGTGCCGGCGATCATGAAAGGCTGGATCGACCGCGTGCTCGTGTCGGGCAAGGTATATGGCGGCGTGCGCTTCTACGATCGCGGCGGGATGCGCGGCAAGCGCGCGCTGCTCGCCTACACGTGCGGCGGCCGCGACTACATGTTCGGCGCGGACGGCGTGCACGGCGAGATGGACCTGATGCTGCGCCACGTGCTGCGCGGCACGCTCGGTTATGCGGGCTTCGACGTGCTGCCGTCGTTCGTCGGCTATCACGTGCCGTATATCGGCGACGCGGAGCGCGCGGCCGTGCTCGATCGGTACGACGACTACCTGGCGCGGCTCGACCGGCTCGAACCGATGGCGTTCCCGACGCTCGACGATTTCGACGGCGACATGCGGCCGCGCGAACGCGCGCCGCAGGAAGCCGCGCAGGACTGAGCGCGAGACCTGGCCGCGATGCCGCTGCGTTTTTCAACCACCCGACCGCATGTGAGTTCGAGCGATGACCCTGACGTCGAGCGACGTGCTGCTGTTCCTGACCGGCCTGCTGACGCTGTTCTGTCCGCCGGTCGCGATTCCGATGTACGCGGCCGTCACCGGGCATTTTCCCGACGTGACACAGCGGCAGATCGCGTTCAGGCTGTTCGCGTGGATCGCGGTGCTGATGGTCGGCGCGGTCTGGGGCGGCCAGTTCCTGCTGCGCATGCTCGGCCTCACGCTCGGCGCGCTGACGCTGACGGGCGGCCTCGTGCTGTGCCTGTGGTCGATCCCGATGATGCGCGGCACGGCGAACGACGAGCGCAGCGGCGGCGACACGCGGCTCGAGTATGCGCAATGGCGCAACTACATCGCGGTGCCGCTGATCTTTCCGCTGTCGATCGGCAGTGCGGTGATGTCGCTCGTGATCACGACCGCGACGCGCTTTCATACGCCGGCCGACCTGCTGGCGCTGAGCGCGGCCTGCGTGCTGCATGCGGGCGTGATCGGGCTCACGTATGCGTGCTCGGCGTCGTGGTGCCGGCGGCTCGGCGAGATCGGCCGGACGCTGGTCGAGCGGCTGTCGGGCATCGTGCTGACCGCGATCGCGTTCCAGATGCTCGCGCAAGGTGTGCGCGAATTGTTGCCGGGGCTCGCGCATTGACGACGGCCGCGCCGGCCGGTATGCGATTCAGAAACCTACCTTGAACGACGGAAACAACATGAAAACAGTAGGCATGTACCTCGTCGACCTGCTCGCCGCATACGGCGTCGACACGGTGTTCGGCATTCCCGGCGTGCATACGATCGAGCTGTACCGCGGGCTGGCCGGCAGCGCGCTGCGCCACGTGAGCGCGCGCCACGAGCAGGGCCTGGGCTTCATGGCGGACGGCTATGCGCGTGCGACCGGCAAGCCGGGCGTGTGCTTCGTGATCACCGGCCCCGGGATGACGAACATTGCTACGTCGATGGCGCAGGCGTATGCGGATTCGATTCCGATGCTGGTGATTTCCAGTGTCAACGCGTCCGGCGACATCGGCTCCGGCAACGGCCATCTGCACGAGTTGCCGGACCAGCACGCGTTCGCGGAGAACATCGCCGCGTTCAGCTACACGGTGCCGCGCGCCGATGCGCTGCCGCAAGCGATCGCACGCGCGTTCGCGGTGTTCTCGGGCGGCCGGCCGCGTCCCGTCCATCTGCAGATTCCGCTCGACGTGCTCGCGGCGCCGGCCGATGCGTTGCCGCCGGTGCCGGCCGCACCGCCGCGCATCGCGCCCGGCCCCGCCTCGGCGGACGGCATCGACGCGCTGCGCGCGAAGGCGGCCGCCGCGCGCGCGCCGCTGATCCTCGCGGGCGGCGGCGCGCTCGGTGCAGCCGACGACGTCCGCTGGCTCGCGGAAACGCTCGACGCGCCGGTCGTGATGACGATCAACGGGCGGGGCGTGCTGCCGCCCGCGCATCCGCTCGGCGTGTCATGGTCGGCATCGAGCGACGCGGTGCGCGCGCTGATGCGCGACAGCGACCTGATCGTCGCGCTCGGCACCGAACTCGGGCCGACCGATTACGACCTGTATGCAACGCGCAGCTTCTCGATGCCCGCGCCGCTCGTGCGGATCGACCTCGATCCGCAGCAGCTGTGCCGCAACGCGGTGCCCGCGCTGCCGTTGCTCGGCGACGTCGGCGAAACCCTGCGCGCGCTGCGACGCGCGTGGCCGGCCGATGCGCGTGCGCGCACCGGCGGCGACGGCATCGAGCGCGCGGCGATGTGCCGCGCGGCTGCACGGCAGGAACTGAACGACGAAATGCGGCGTGACCTGGCGCTGCTCGACAGCGTGCGCGACGCGCTGCCCGATGCGGCGCTCGTCGGCGATTCGACGCGCATCGTCTATGCGGGCAACGTCGGGTTCGCGGCGCCGCGCCCGCGCAGCTGGTTCAACGCGTCGGTCGGCTTCGGCTCGCTCGGCTACGGGCTGCCGGCCGCCGTCGGCGCGAGCGTCGGCGATGCGTCGCGGCCGGTGGTCTGCATCGCCGGCGACGGCGGGTTCCAGTACACGCTCGCCGAACTCGGCACCGCGGTGCAGCATCACGCGCGCGTGATCGTCGTGCTGCTGAACAACGGCGGTTACGGGGAAATCAAGCGGGCGATGGTCGACGGCGGCGTCGAGCCGGTCGGCGTGGATCTGCATACGCCCGATTTCGTCGCGATCGCGCGGGCGTACGGATGGGGCGCGCAGCGCGTCGACGAGGGTGCGTCGCTGGCCGGTGCGCTCAGCGAAGCGGCCGCGCACGATGCGCCGTACCTGATCGAGATGCGCGCGGCCTGAAAACGCGAACGGCCTCGCAGTGCAAGGCCGTCGTGTGCGCCACCGGGGTTGCGGCGGCATGCGCGCGTCATGCCGCCGAGCGCCGGCGCGGCGCGCGCCGCGTTACGCGCGCTTGCGCGCCGTCTTCGGCGGCGGCAGGAACGTATCGACGACGCGCAGGCAGCTCGTGAGCGCGTCCTCCGCGGTAAACGACGTCGGGTCGCGTGCGAGTTCGAGCCAGAAGCCGTCGATCACGGCCGTCAGCGTCAGCGCGGCGAGCTCGCTGTCGACGGTGCCGCCGCGCACTTCCGCGATCTGGTCGAACAGCTTCTTCAACGCCTGCCGGTAGCCGGCGTACAGCTCCTTGTGCGCCTTGCGGATCACCGGATCGCTGTGCGCGACGCTCCAGAAGCCGAGCCACACCTTCACGTTCTTCGGCGCGAACACCGGCGCGGCGAAACACACCTTGATGATCGCGTCGAGCTTGTCCTCGGGGCCCGTGGCGTTCGCGGCGGCCGCGCGCGACACGTCGAGCAGGTCGGCCGCGAGCCGCTTGTAGGTCTGCGCCATCAGCTCGTCTTTCGACTGGAAGTGATGGTTGATCAGCCCGCGCGATACCTTCGCTTCCGCGCAGATGCGGTCGATCGTGGTTTCCGAATAGCTGTAGCGCGCGATGCAGCGCATCGTCGCGTCGATGATCGATTGCTGCCGCACCGCGGGCGTTTCTCGAATGCCGCGGCTGCGGGTCTGAACCGGTGCGCTGCCAGGAGTCTTTTTCACGGGGTGACCTTAACGAATCGTCATGGCACCGATTATAGGGGAGTGTCGGACGCTTGTTCAATTACAGCGCGGAAAGTCACGCGAAACCCGCGAAAACCCTTGCTTCCGGAATATTGAAATCTGTTGAACCCCTGTTCAACAGCGCCTATACTCGACTCCGCATGAGGTTGGTCGGCCATTCAACAAGACGCCGCGATCCCGCGCGGGACGGGCGTGAGAATTCGACACAGGAGACAGCATGTTGGCGCGGGTGGAGAGCGTGAAGGCGGCGGTCGAGGAGCGCGTGCAGGTGACGGACCTGCACAAGCGGTTCGGCGAGCTGGAGGTGTTGAAGGGCGTGTCGCTGAGCGCGCGCGAAGGCGAAGTGATCTCGCTGATCGGCGCGAGCGGTTCGGGCAAGAGCACGCTGCTCCGCTGCATCAACCTGCTGGAGACGCCGACCCGCGGGCGCATCGTCGTCGACGGCGAGGAGATCGGCCTGAAGCAGGACCGCAAGGGCCGCACGGTGCCGACCGATCCGCGCCAGGTCGAACGCATTCGCACGCGGCTCGGCATGGTGTTCCAGAGCTTCAACCTGTGGGCGCACCGCACGGTGCTCGAGAACGTGATCGAGATGCCCGTGCATGTGCTGCGCGAGCCGCGCGCCGAAGCGGTCGCGCGCGCCGAGCAGTTGCTCGAGCGCGTCGGCCTCGCCGACAAGCGCAACGTCTATCCCGCGTTCCTGTCCGGCGGCCAGCAGCAGCGCGTCGCGATCGCGCGCGCGCTGGCGATGCGGCCGAAAGTGATGCTGTTCGACGAGCCGACTTCCGCGCTCGATCCCGAACGCGTCGGCGAAGTGCTGAAGGTGATTCGCGATCTGGCGTGCGAAGGCCGCACGATGATCCTCGTCACGCACGAGATGGCGTTCGCGCGCGACGTGTCGAACAAGGTGCTGTTCCTGCACGAGGGACGCGTCGAGGAGAGCGGCACGCCGGGCGAGATCTTCGATGCGCCGCGGAGCGAACGCTGCCGCCAGTTCGTCAACGCGCACCGGCAACGCCACTGAACAGCGGGCATGGCCCGCGCGTGCGCGCGCGGCCGGCCTCGCCCATTCCCGAATTTTTCCCGCAAGGAGTCCGACCATGAAGCGCGTCGTTCGCAGTCTGCTGTGCCTGTTGAGTCTCGTTCTCGCGGCGCTTGCGCCGCTCGGTTCCGCGCACGCGTCGTCGGGCGTGCTGCGCTTCGGCGTCGCCGCCGAGCCGTATCCGCCGTTCCTGACGAAGAGCCCGACCGGGAAGTGGAGCGGCTTCGAGCCCGACCTGATCCGCGCGGTGTGCGAGCAGATGAAGGCGAAGTGCGAGATCAAGGAAGTGGCGTGGGACGGCATCATCCCCGCGCTGCTGAGCGACAAGATCGACGTGATCTTCAACTCGATGTCGATCACGCCGGAGCGCCAGAAGGTGATCGCGTTCTCGCGGCCGTACTACGAGACGCCGGGCACCTTCGTCGGTGCGAAGAGCCAGAAGCTCACGCTGACGCCGGACGGCCTCAAGGGCAAGGTGATCGGCGTGCAGGGTTCGACCGCGAACGCCGAGTTCATCAAGATGGCGTACGGCAAGACGGCGACGGTGCGGTTGTACAACACGCAGGACGACTGCAATTCGGACCTCGTCGCGGGCCGCATCGACACGATGTATCTCGACCAGCTCGGCATCCTCGATTTCCTGAAGTCGAAGGACGGTTCCACCTTCGAGCTGAAGGGCCCCGGCAGCGTGAAGATGGATCCGGCGATCTTCGGCTACGGCGTCGGTGCGGGGATGCGCAAGGCCGACGCGCCACTCAAGCAGCAGATGGACCAGGCGCTCGAGCAGCTGCATGCGTCGGGCAAGTACGCGCAGATCGCGAAGAAGTATTTCCCGATCGACCTCTGGCCGCACTGATCGCGCGCCTACGAGCGCCACGCACGGACGAGGAGGCGGCATGGACGGTTGGGGATGGGTGAGCTACCTGGGCATGGACCCGGACGGCTGGGGCGTCGCGCTGTTGCAGGGCGCGGGCGTGACGCTCGAGATTTCGCTCGGCGCGTTCGTCGTCGGCATCGTGCTCGGGCTCCTGGGCGCGGCCGCGAAGCTGTCCGGCGTGCGCGCGTTCGAACGGCTCGCGCAGGGCTACACGACGCTGTGCCGCGCGGTGCCCGAGCTGCTGCTGATCCTGCTGCTCTACTACGCGGGCACCGACGCGATCAACCTGCTGATGACGGCGATCGGCGTCGGGCCGGTCGCGGTCAACGGCTTCGCGGCCGCGGTGATCGTGCTCGGCATCGTGCAGGGCGCGTATGCGGCCGAGATCGTCCGCGGCGCGATTCTCGCGATCCCGTACGGGCAGATCGAGGCCGCGCGCGCGTTCGGCGCGCCGCCCGCGCTCGTGTTCCGCCGTGTGACATTGCCGGCAATGGCGCCGTATGCGTTGGCCGGTTTCACGAACCTGTGGCTGATCCTCGTGAAGGACAGCGCGCTGATCAGCGTGGTCGGCTACAGCGAGCTGCTGTACACCGCGAAGCAGGCGGCCGGGTCGACGCGCGAGTACATGCACTATTACCTGATGGTGGCAGCCGTGTATTTCGCGATCACGTCGCTGTCGGGCATGCTGTTCCGCGAGATCGAACGGCGCTTCGGCCGCTGGATGCCGGCATCGTGAGCGGCGCCGCACCTTTCAACGCATTTTCCGATCGAACCGGATCAACGCCATGGATCTGAGCGTACTGTCTTCCTACGGATCGCTGCTGCTGCTCGGCGTGCTGACCACCGTCAAGCTGCTCGTCATCTCGGCCGTGTTCGGCTTCGGGCTCGCGATCGCCGTCGCATTCGCGCGATTGTCGGGCAATCCGGTCATCGCGCGCGTCAGCAAGGCCTTCACCGAAGTGATCCGCGGCACGCCGCTGCTCGTGCAGATCTACCTGATCTACTATGGCGTCGGGTCGCTGTTCGCCGGCTGGCCCGCGCTGCGCGACAGCGTGCTGTGGCCGTTCCTGCGCGACGGCTTCTGGTACGTCGCGTTCGCGCTGGTGATCAGCGTGGGCGCGTATGTCGGCGAGGTGCTGCGCGCGGGCCTGCGCGGCGTGCCGAAGGGCGAGATCGAGGCCGCGCGCGCGATGGGCATGCGCCCGTCGATGATCGCGCGGCGCGTGTGGCTGCCGCGCGCGATCCAGATCCTGCTGCCGACGCTCGCGGGCGAGACGGTGATGCTGCTGAAATCGACCGCGCTCGCGTCGACGGTCGCGGTGATGGACGTGCTCGGCGCCGCCAACTACATCCGCGCGCAGACCTTGCGGACCTACGAGCCGCTGCTCGCGATCGCGATGATCTACGTCGTGCTCGCGTTCGTGATCGAACGCGCGTTCGGCCGGCTCGAGCGGCGTGTGCCGGTGCGCATGCCGCGTTGAACGAACCCTTGATGGCGCGGTGGCTCGACGGGCGCCGCGCGACGGAGAACGCATGAACTATTCGAAGCTGGTCGAGCGCCTGCAGGGCGAGCGCACGACCGCATGGGACATTCATTACGCGGCGCAGGCCGCCGTCGCGGCGGGCGAGCCGGCGATCATCCTGAGCGTCGGCGATCCGGATTTCGCGACACCCGACGTGATCGTCGAGCGCGCGGTGACCGCGCTGCGCGGCGGCGATACCCACTACAGCGAAGTGCGCGGCCGTGCCGAACTGCGCGCGGCGATCGCGCGCGAGCATGCGAAGGCGTCGGGCCAGGCGGTCGGCGCCGAGCACGTGATCGTGACGGCCGGCGCGCAGAACGCGCTGTTCGCGATGGCGATGTGCCTGTGCGAGGCCGGCGACGAAGTGATCGTGCCGGAGCCGATGTACCTGACGTACGAAGCGAGCGTGCGCGCGTCGGGCGCGACGCTCGTGCCCGTGCCGGTCGATGCGTCGCGCGGCTTTCATCTCGACTTCGACGCGCTCGCGGCGGCCGTGACGCCGCGCACGAAGGCGATCTTCTTCGCGACGCCGTGCAACCCGACCGGTGTCGTGATGCCGCGCGCCGATCTCGAACGGATCGCGCGGCTCGCGTGCGAACGCGATCTGTGGGTCGTGTCCGACGAAGTCTATGCGGAGCTGACGTTCGAGCGCGACATGGTCGGCATCGCGTCGCTGCCGGGCATGGCCGAGCGCACGGTGACGATCGGCAGCCTGTCGAAATCGCATGCGATGCCGGGCTGGCGGGTCGGCTGGGCGATCGGCCCGGCCGAGCTGATCGAGCATGCGGAACGGCTCGCGCTGTGCATGCTGTACGGGCTGCCGGGCTTCATCCAGCAGGCGGCCGTCACCGCGCTCGACAACAAGGCCGCGATCGTCGCCGACATGCGCGAACTGTACCGGCGCCGCCGCGACCTGGCCTACGCGCGGCTGCGCGACGTGCCCGGGCTGCGCTGCCTGCTGCCGGAGGCCGGGATGTTCATGATGGTCGACGTGCGCGGCACGGGGCTGGACGCCCATGCGTTTACGTGGGGGCTGTTCCGCGCGAAGCAGGTCGCGCTGCTCGATGCGAGCGCGTTCGGCGAGACGGCGTCGGGGTTCGTGCGCTTCGGCTTCGTCGTCGACGAAGCGAAGCTGGCCGACGCGTGCGACCGTATCGCGGCCTTCGTCGCCGGCCTCGGCGCGGATGCGCGCGCGTCGTCGTGATGCGGGTGCCGAACAGGAAGGAGGGCGGACGATGATCGAAACGCTGACATGGCCGGTGCCGGGCGACGGCGGGCAGCCGCTCGCGATCCGTGCCTGGCGGCTGTCGGGCGGCGACGGGCCGCGCGTGCACCTGCAGGCCGGCGTGCATGCGGACGAGATTGCCGGGATGCTGGTGCTGCACCGCTTGCTGCCGCAACTCTGCGCGGCCCATGATCGCGGCGTGCTGCGCGGCACGGTGACGATCGTGCCGCAGGCGAACCCGCTCGGGCTCGCGCAGTTCCGGCAGGGGCGGCTGCTCGGCCGCTTCCACGACGCGACGCAGCGCAATTTCAACCGGCATTTCCACGAGTCGGCCGCCGCGCGCCGTCCCGCGACGACGTTCGCCGCGTGGCAGCGCACGCTGTTCGACGCCGCGTGCGATGCCGACATCGTGCTCGACCTGCACACCGATTCAGAGGCGCTGCCGTACGTTTACCTGCATCGCGATCTGTGGCCGGCCGGCCGCGATCTGGCGGCCGCGCTCGGGGTGGACGTCGCGATCCTGTGGGACGACGACGACGACGGTGCGTTCGAAGGGGCGATCGCCGCGCACTGGGCGCGCAACGGCGGCCTGCGCGAGCGGCTCGTCGCGACCGTCGAGCTGCGCGGGCAATCCGACGTGTCCGACACGTTGGCCGAGCGCGACGCCGACGGCATGCTCGCGTTCCTGCGCGGCCGCGGCGTGATCGCGGAGCCTGCCGGCGCGCCCGGCTGGCATGGCGACGCCGTGCCGATCGCGCACATGGAGACGGTGCTCGCGCCGGTGTCGGGCGTGCTCGTGTACGAACGCGAACTCGGCGCGGCGGTCGAGGCCGGCGAGCGCATCGCGCGGATCGTCGCGCATCCGGGCGTGCCGGGCAGCGAGCATGTGCTGGTCGCGCCGCAGGCCGGACGCATCGTCACGCGCAATCGCGAGCGGCTGGTCGCGCAGGGCGACGTCGCGTTGAAGCTGACCGGGGCGCGGCCGTCGGCCGGGTGGTCGGGTGGCACGCTCGATCCGTGAGCGACGAGGATGCGGGCCACCGGGACGGCCCGCGCATCGCATCCGTCGCTATGCGGACAAGGCTGCGGGAACGATTCGATGCGCGATTCGATTTGATTCGCGGATAATGCGCAAACGTTTTACCGGTATTGGACCGGATTGAATGGCCGGATCGAAAATAAAAGAATCGATATCCGGATTCACCATGCTTGCGGCGCCTGGCAGCCTCGCCGGGCCGAAACGGCCGGAGGTTAACGGCAGGCTAGGGGAAAACTTTAGGATTTTCCTGCCGAAATTAATCATTTCGATTTTCTCAATGACCGATTGATTTTCAGTCATCGGACGGTCATACACCATCCCCGATAATTCGGCGCTCATATTCTTTCAATAGGCCAGAAGGCGATTGAAGCCGGATCGCTGCGGGGAGCTGTACTCATGACCATTCGTCATCGCATTACGCTGCTAGTCGTCCTGACGTTTTTCGCGCTGTCCGCGATCGGCGTGTACGCCGTGTA
>Ga0154006_1000142_pt1 | contig 23450 bp, 12 predicted proteins | sample TSFL090MetaG_FD_104747 | JGI IMG/M metagenome (GOLD analysis project Ga0154006, IMG submission 104747) | Attine ant fungus gardens microbial communities from Florida, USA - TSFL090 MetaG | ecosystem: Host-associated > Fungi > Mycelium > Unclassified | place: USA: Florida, Wakulla State Forest...
AATTTGATTATTGTGCAGTAGGAGGGACCTTTCTAAAGGTTCCCTTGTATGGCTAAAGACTTGTAGGAGGCTTCTAGAGTAAGCTCAAATATTAAATTTAGAAGTATAAAGTATATCCCATGTTATAAATCCACAGAAAATTCATTAATAGTATAATAGTACAACTGTCTTCTTTTGAATATTATACTCAAAACCATAAAAGATATACAAGATATAATTATGATACAAGAACCCTTCTGGTTTTTTACCAGACACATTTTTTTCCACAAATCCAAAAATAGTCAGCCAATATTTAGTACCTTTAATCATCCAGTATGGCTTCAACTAATCCAGCTCCCAAGTCATGAAGGTAACAAGCTATGTACTATCACTTACATCAATTCTAGATTAGCTAAGCTTTAGTTCTTCCTCAGAAAAGATATATTTAATCACTATGATATTGATCTAGTCTCGTTCTTCAACAGAAGCCAAGTATACTTCCTTCTTAACATATACTTTAATAAACATCAAACAACACTGAGATACCTCAAAAACATTGAGTTCAACATCAATAATATACTTATTTAGACTAGAGACTTTAATATCAAAGACAATAACTAGGACCTAATCTGCCCCCACTACTCTAGACATACCAATACTATTAGAGAAATTGTGGATAGTCTAGACCTGGACATGTCTACTCTAATACAATAATAGATCTAATGTTTTTATTAAGTATAGACCCTAGATTTAACAACCATTATATTTTTTCTGAACTGAAACTACTATCTAACCATACTCTTCTATATATTATAATTGGTATCATCAATAAAGACATCAACATCAGCCAAAGAACAATTCCTAGGAACAACAATAAGGAAGCTGACTTTGTCAGCAGATATGCAAATGACATTGACTAAATTGATACAAATAGCATTTATTATACAAAAAATCTTAAGGATGTTATGCTACAACATTTAAGAGATACTGGGATAACCTATTCAAGGAAGTTTATATATATAGGAGATCTAAAAAATAGTAGAATTATGAGTATTAGCAGGAACTAAACTTATATAGAGCCTTCAGAGACCAAAGTATATAAACAAAATTCAAACAAACCACAAAGACTGCAAAATGAACCTTCTTCAATAATAAAATCCAGGAAATTATGTTTACCAACAAGTGTCCCTAGGATTTAATAAACTAGGTATGCAAAAGAAAGCTTCCACCCACTGATACCATCAATTATGACAACTCTTCTTGTAATATACTAAAAAAGCTATGGAATGCCCTTCACAACTTATACAACTAAGCCCAGCACTGCCAAGCTGATAGAATGTTCTCAAGAAGTGTAAGAACAGTTCTACACTTAGTTCTGACCATGTTTCCTAAAAGCACCTTAGAAGAATAGTTGTATACAATGAGTGCATGACAAATATTTTGAATATAGCTGATGCATGTTTTGACCTAGGCTATTAGCTATCATACTTTAAACAATTTACCTCTGTTATCAAAGCCAAACAAAAGTTAATACAATACCCCCAAGTCCTTCTGTCCTATTATACTATTAAATACCCTTGGAAAGCTAATTGAGAAGGCTATAAGCTAATATATATAATTTCAAGCAGTCTAATCAATTTTCCTGTACCCAAACCAACTGGGTGGAATCATCCAAAGGTTAACAACAGATACTAGTTCATTTTTCATATATGCAATTCATATAGAATAAAAAAACTCAAAACAAGTATTATCACATTTGACATTACTCAAATTTTTCTATTTTTGAACTATAACATACTCTCTGATATTATCAAATTGACAGGCTTCAACTCCAAGATGGTTACCTTCTTCAAGAATTACCTTACTAACAGGTATACTACATACAACTAGAACTATTTCTTTTCTTCTTTCTTTTTAGCAAGTATAAGAGGTGGGTAGGGTTCTGTCCTGTTTCTAGTCCTCTCAGTCCTCTATCTAGTCTCTATTTTCCATCTGTTTAAGCTACAAGCCAAGTATTTCAAAGATCCATTTCAAGTATTGGCTCTCTTATTTGTTGACAATAATCTTCTTATTCAGCATTCTAAAACAAAGCTATAGCATTATTTCTCATCTGCTCACAGCAGTTGATCTAGTCCTAGAACATAAAAAATCAGAAATCTTCCACTTCTCAAGAGCCAGAAATAACCTGAACTCCTCTCTAGATCTTACAAGTATTAATAGTTCCATCTTTCACTCAAAGAAATCTGAAGATATCTAGATTTTTACTTCAACAAGAAACTGACCTTTAGATACCACATCTATTATGTATGCAAGACCAAACATAGGATGATGGGCCTTTGTTATTGCTTAGTCAAATTTACCTAATCATTCCCACAGTCTCTCTTTTCACTTTTTTCACTCAAAAAATACAATAATTTCATTAAAAACTAGAAAAAATTCAGAAAAAGTTAGAAGAAAACTGTAGAAAATTGAGCAAAGTATTGGAGGAAAGAAGTATAGTAAACTAGAAACTGTTAGAGGAAAATAGTATAGCAGACTGCAAACAATACTACTGGAAGTTATTGGAGAAAGGAAGTATAGCAAACTGGAAACTGTTAGAGAAAAGAAGTATAATGGACTACAGACAACCTACTTACTATGTATATTGTAGACAAACTATTGGAGGAAGGAAGTATAGTACACTATAGACAATACTAAAACTGTTAGAGAAAGAGAGCACAGTGACCTGACAGACAATATAGTATTAACTCTACTTAGAATTAGTAGAGAGTTCAAGCTGGGCTGGAGGTCCAAATGAAAACCTTATCCATTACTATGCCAACAAGGTGCTATCTACTGTCAAGATAATAAATATACTTAAAAAACTTATCAAGGGGCTTCTTTTCTCTTTAAAAGACTTTTCTACTATATATATATCCTTTCCATAGCACTTTATAGTTTCTAGCTATAGTTTTTTAAGGGCACACCAATTTACTTCCTCCTGCAAAACCTTTAAAAGATGCAAAAATGAACAGTCTTGTGGATAACCAGAGTCTTCTACACATCTTCTACATATAGCATAAAGGTAATAGTGGACTTCATGCTGGTCTTTCTATACCTCAAGAAACTACTTAACTGCTCTCAACTAAGAGTAGACTCTCTCTCTTAGCAACATATCCTAAGGGCACTTCTGGACAGACACTACTCAAAGAATACAAAACCTTATCTAATGGCTACTACATACCTAACTGTCAAGCAGAACCTAAGGCTCAAAAGCCTTATATGTCATAACTTGGCAAAATAGCTAAATCATTATTTATATTTCTTTTCTTTTCTTATTTGAACTTATTATACAAAGAAGGAATATAGGAAAGTGTCACATGATAATGTCACACATCATCATGGTCACATGGTGAATATGGGAAAGTAGTACATAGACCATGTAGTAGTTGTATAAGTAGTATATAGAATCAAATAGAGACTTCACTGAGTTCTTCTTGTTAACTCAGACTTAGAGTATAATTAAGTCATCTTAGACTAAGTTACTATACTAGAACTTAATTCTACATCCAGAGCACCATCTACCTTGGACCTTGCTCATTTTACTCTCATAATCTCATTGACTCTCAACTAGTAGTCACCATAATTACTAGTCACCTCCATACATAGCTGGGCCCTTGACTTAAAGAGACTTGTCAATCAGTTAGGAATTGACAGTGGAAGTACAATACTAGGCTTGGATATTAGTACTAAGACCTGACCTTACAATCAAGCAGTGTTTAGTAGATACTTGTACTGTTCTTAGTATAAATCTTGTATTGGAGTCTATTGTAACTTGTACACATAGAGGATTGACAGTTACTCTTTAGGAGGCTATCTAGATTAGAGATTCCATCTGTTGGATGATAGTTTAACCCTATTATTAAGACAGTAGTTAATAGGGCAGTAGAACTCCAACTAGGTGAAGATCTTATACCCCAGTAGACATAGTATAGCTAGTAAGATTAACCATTCACTCTGTACCATTGAGGCATTAACACAATGTCTCAATCCCAATACAATTCTCTCATAAGCAGCCTGCTCAACCAAAAGTATGCTCTTGCTAAACTAAAGGCAAAATTAGAAGAAAGAAAAGAGAAGATATGTTGATGTTGTAAAAAGTTTGGATACCTGGCCTGTAACTGCAGGAACAAGAAGGAAAAGATAAAGAGGAAACCAATTTCCTAGAATAAATTTGAGATGATAGCAAATAGGGTAATATAATATAGAATAAGAGAAGAAGTGAAAGTGAGAAGACAAGAGATAGTAGAGGAAGAGGAAGTGAAGTGTTTTAGATGTTGAAGAATAGGACATTATAAATGGAAATGTCCTAACATAGAGGTAGAAAGAAGACAATAAGAGAAAGAAGTAGTGCATGTAGTGAAGCTATAAAAGGTATAGGAAGAAAAGAGACTAGTGTATCCTCTATGGGAAAAAATACAAGAGTACAGTGGTGTGCAGGGCATATCTCTGAAAGGTGTAGCATTAGAAGAGAAAGGTTAGAAGACAAGGTGGAAGGTAGTGACATTTGTAGAGTATAGCAGGTGCAATTATAAAGGTACCAAGATAGAGGAGAACCAAGAACAGAGTTTTGTCTCTAGAGAGAAACTAAGGAATATATGGTGTAAGAGTTGTTTAGAGACATGGAAATAAAAGAATAACAAAGCAGAAAGTAGAGTTAAAATCAAAGGAAGAAAGAAGGAATATCTGGTGTCCAGAGTGTGGGATAGAAAAAAAGCAACTATGATAGAACTAGGGAATAGTAGCATGCCCTGAACAGGAAAAAGTACAGTAGAACAATACATAGGCAGAGACTCCAAAAAACACAAAAAGAAAGAAAAGTAAGCAGAAAGAAGTGAGGAGGATGTTTAAAATACTAAGAAAAGCATAGCTAAATATTGGAATAGAGAAAGTAAATATATACAAAGGTATAATAGTAAAGGTGCTTTTAGACAGTGGTACCATAGGAATGTTTATGAACAGAAAGATAGTAGCCAGATATAGATTTAGACTGCAAAAGCTAAAGAGACTAATGACTGTTAGAAATATAAATAGAACAAACAATAGTACAGGGGCAATTATACATCAAGTAGAAGTGAATGTATATTATAAAAGTCATATGAAAAGGATAAGGATAGACATATGCAACTTAGGGAGGACAGAAGTAATATTAGAAATACCCTGGTTACAGATCTATAACCCAAAGATTAACTGGAAAACTGGAGAGGTCAAGATGACAAGATATCCACCACTGTTTGGAAAGAGTAATAAGAAGGAAGAAAACAAGAAAACAAAAAGGGAAAAGAGAGTAGTCATTCTAGAAGAAGAGTAAGATAGGCAGTAGACAATAAAGAGGACTAGGGAAGAGAAGAAAAAGTTGAAGTAAACCATAAAAAAATTGAGGAGATAGTCCCAAAGAAAATTTTGAAGTGGAAAAAGGTATTTAGGAAAGTAGAGTTGGAGAGGATACCAATAAAGAAGGTTTGAGATTATACTATAAATCTCAAGGAGATATTCAAATTACAAAAGAAAAGAATTTACTCTCTATCTAGAAATGAGAGGGAAGAGATCCAGACTTTGTAGATGACCAATTGAGAAAAAGGTATATTAGACCATCTAAATCCCCTTAGATGTTATCAGTATTCTTTGTAAGCAAAAAAAATGGAAGCAAGAGGATAGTAATAGACTACCATAACCTAAATGACCAGATAGTGAAAAATAACTACCTGCTTCTATTAATTACAGATCTAATAGATAATATAGGGAGCAAGAAAGTGTTCACTAAAATGAATCTAAGGTAGAGGTTCAATAATGTAAAGATTAAGAAAGGAGATGAGTAGAAGAAAGTATTTATAATACATGTGGGGTCTTTCAAACCAACAGTTATATTTTTTAGGATGACAAATTTACTAGCTACATTCCAGGCAATAATAAATAAAATCTTGAGAGACCTGATAAATAAAGGAAAGGTTGCTGTATTTATAGACAATATGCTAGTAGAAACAGAAACAGAAACTACACAACTAGAGAAGTACTATTGATAAAGTACTCTAATAAATTGTAGAGTGGCTTTTATTTCAAAATCTCTAAGTAATACAGAAAGAAACTATAAGATACATGATAAGGAAATGCTAGCCATAGTTAGATGCTTGAAAGCATGGAGGCTTTTCCTAGAAGGAACAACAATTAAGTTCAAGATCTAGACAGATTACAGAAATCTTGAATACTTTATAAAGGCATAGAAGTTAAACTGCAAGCAAGTGAAATGGGTATTGTACCTATCAAGGTTTGATTTTATATTAAAATATATTCTAGGAAGTAGAATGAGAAAGACAGATAGTCTGAGCAGAAGGCCAGATTGGGAAGTAAAGATAGAAAGAAACAATGAAAATAAAATATTAGTAAAGCTAGAATAGCTTGAAGTAAGAAGAATAGAGAAGATAGAAATAATTATAGAAGAAGTAGACTTGTTAGAGAAAGTAAAATAGTCAAAGGTGAAAGACAATAAAATAGTAAAGGTAGTTAAAGAAATGAAGTGAGTAAGAGTAAAAATATTGAGAGATAAGAAGTGAAAGGAAGTAGATGGCATCATATATAAAAAAGAGAAGATATATATACCTAAAGACAATAGGTTAAGAGTGGAAATCATTAGACTACACCATGATATGCCAGTAGAAGGATATGGGGGGCAGTGGAAGATGGTAGAGTTGGTCACCCACAATTTTTGGTGGCCAGAAGTAACTAAAGAAGTGAAACAATATATGAAAGGATACAACTCCTGCTAAAAAAACAAAAACTACACAGAACAACCAACTGGCAAGTTAATGTCTAATTTAACTCCAAAAAAACCTTAGATATATATATTGATAGATTTTATTACAAAGTTACCTTTAGCTCAAGAATATAATGCTGTTTTAATAATAGTGAACTGACTAACCAAAATGGTACACTTTATACCAACTATAGAAAAGATATCAGTAGAGAAATTAGCATGGCTGTTTAGAAATAATATATGGAAATTGCATGGTTTACCTAAGAGCATTATATTAGACAGAGGACCATAGTTTACAGTGGAATTAATGCAGAAGTTGAATAGAATATTAGGGATCAAAAACAAAATATCTATAGTATTCTATCTCTAGATAGATAAACAAACAGAAAGAGTCAATCAGGAGCTCGAGCAATACCTAAGAATGTTCATAGATTACAGACAAGAGCAGTGGCTAGATTGGTTGGGAATAGTAGAATTTGTGTATAATAATAAAATACATTCAAGTACTAAGATATTATCCTTCAAAGCAAATTACAGGCAAGATCCAAGAATAAGATTTGAAATGAGAAAGAAGAGAAAGTATGAAGAAGCAGAAAGATTTGTAACAAAGATAAAAAAAATCCAGAAGAAAGCAAAAGCAATATTAGGAAAAGCACAAGAAAAGATAAAGAAATATGCAAATAAGAAGAGAACAGAGGTCGATGAATATAAAATAAGAAACTTAGTCATATTAAGCACTAAGGATTTGAATTATCAAATAATTAGAAGGAGAATAAAGAAGTTAATAAAGAGATTTGTGGGCCCATACAAGATCAAAAAAATTATATCATTAGATATAGTAGAACTGGAATTACCAAGTACCATTAGAATACATCCAGTAGTAAATGTCAGTAGAATATATAGATATATAGGGCAAGTAGAGGGTCAGAGAAAGGAGCAACCAGCTCTAGTTATAATAGAGGGAGAAGAGGAGTAGAAAGCTAAAAGAATTCTAAACAAGCAATAAATAAAAGAAAAAAACAAGTATCTTGTACATGTCAAGTAAGAAGGGAATAGTAGCATAGGAAGGCTAGGATATACTATAAATTACTATGAATATACTATGAGTGCATACTCTAGGTTCTGGAAAGTGATACAATAAGTGGAGTTAGAGAGTAGAATACACTACTAAGTGAAATGAGAGATGTTGCTCTCTGGTCCAATAGTTTTACTACTGGTCTGAAGGGAATACAATAACAACGCAGAAGTAAAACAATCTTGGTCTTAGCTTGTGTATTGTATCTCAATCTTCTGTTGCATATATAGTCACTTATTTCAGAGATTTATAGCAGAATCTGATACTTGAAAAGAAAAGGAAAATTTGAAGAATACAAAAGAGATAATCAAGGAATTTGAGAAAAAATATCAGCAAGATATAGAAGATGTGAGGAAACAAAAGAAAGAAGAAACATTTAGAAGAAAAGAATTACCAGTAAGATTTATAGCAAAAACATTATTTGGATGGCCAGATAAGAAATATAATGAAGAATATTGGGGAAGACTTGAAAAAAAACTAGAGACAATGGAAGGGAAAATGAGTTAAAGAAAGAAGAACATTAGAAACAATTTAGGAAGAGAAAAAAAGGATTAAGCAAAAAAAATCAGAAATTAGGGAATAGACCAAAGAGGATGATGATGAAATAGACAATATAGTTGATTCATACTACAAGCTGTAAAGTCCTCAGGATGGAAAACCTTAAAAGGGAGATGGTGTTATGACTTGGCAAAACAGCTGAGTTATTATTTATATTTCTTTTCTTTTCTTTTTCTTTTCTCTTCTTATTTGGACTTACTATACAAGGAAGGAGTACAGGAAAGTGTCACATGACAATGTCACACACCACAATTACATCACATAATGATGTTACATAGTGAGTGTGGGAAAGTAGTGCATAGACCATGTAATAGTTATATAAGTAGTATATAGAATCAAATGGAGACTTTATTGAGTTCTTCTTGTCAACTGGGACTTGGAGTGTGATTAAGTTGTCTCAGGCTAAATTGCTACACTATACAAAACATTGACCACTGCCTGAACCAAGTCTACTCTGTCTTTAACTCTATGAATCTAGAACTTAGACCAAACTTCTGCATTATGGATCTATTTCTCAATCACATCTTCTTTTACTCTGTTAAACAATTAGATGACATAGCAAGAAGAAACTAGATCCTTCAACTAGACAACCTTGTTTATGCAACAGCTAGACAACCCCAGACCATTGTTGTTATTACTGATGCAAGTGTTAAGAGAGGAAACCAAGCAATCTCTATTGTACATAGCTAGCACAACCAAATACTTGTCTTTAACTCAAAATATGCTGTTATGCTGAAAGGGTACAAAAGGGAATTGCTTACTAGGACAGACAATAAGGTATGGTACCAGCTTCCAATCACATACTAAAGGTTTGAGAGGATGAAGCAGAAATAGAAGATTAAAGAGAGATATTAGAAAATATATATAGCTTTATATAAGTTTTATAATTGTTTAGTGTTAAATGAGTATGAGGTCACTCTAGATTTGTATTGCATATCCTCCCTAAGATATTACACTATGACAAAAGTTCTTTTAGAAAATATAGTTAGTTGATCCTCTTGGACCCTCTATACTCAGTTGCCTCTTTGTCTACACCCCCAATATCAAACCTTACAGATATGATGCAATCCAAGTATATACCTAGCTGAGCTTTTTCAGCTTGTTGTTCTCTCTAAAGCTTGCCTGAGTTGAATCTGTAACTTGGTTCTAGATCAAGTCTTGGTATATTTTGTATTCTAATCCTAACACTATACTAATTCCAAAAGTTGTCACTCAAGATATACTATGTTAAACAATTCCAGAAGCAGTGGAGATGGAGGTATATGCCAAAATGATTTCTTTGTTGCCATCTCAATTACTTCTAGAACTATATATTAAATAGTACAAATTACAAAAACTCAATGAAATAAAATGAAAAAAGGAAATTATTACTACTTTTGGTTTTATCATGATTTTCCTCTCATGCTAAGTCCCCAAACTCCTACAATAACGTATCTCTCTTCTAGATCCTTTCTATCAATGGTAATATATACTCAAGATATAGTCTTTCCAAGACCTTCTTTCTTCTTTCTAGTTTATCCATTTTACCTCTTCCTGGACTTAGTCAGTATCCTAACTACCTATTGGGTATCTAGTAGCTTTTATTGAAAGACTGAGTAGTACTAATAAGATCAATGCTTAACAAATAAACATTGATCTTATAAATACTTTCTGGATAACCTTAGTATGCTGTTTGATAGTCCTAGTAAAGATTAGAATGTCATCTAAGTATATTACCACTATTCCTTTGGTAATGAAATCTCAAAAAATATTGTTTATTAATGTTTGGAAGGTGGCTGGGCTATTGGTCATTCTAAAGAACATTAATGGAGCTTGAACAAACCATAGTTAGTATAGAAGATAGTTTTTTACTCACCTCCAGACTTAATATGCATGTTATTGAAACCCCAATAGACATCCAGCTTGGTGAAGTATTTAGCTCTACAAAGTTATAACATAAGCTTAAGAGATAAGGGATAAGGGATACTTATTCTTTACTATCATAAAGTTAAGGGTCTGGTAGTTCTACATCAACTGGAGGGAACTATTCTTTTTCTTGACAAAGAGTACTAGGACAACCATAGATAGATCTATCCAGTATGTAGGTTTTCCTTTAGGAAAACAACCAGTTCTTTCTGCTCAATCAACAGAGAAGAGAGAATAAACCTTAGTGGATTTGGACTCAGAACCTAAAAAGAGTTCTATCATGTGATCCCAATGATAATGTTCTAGTAGAATATTGAAGTTGTTTTTAGCAAATATGAATTCAAAATCTCTAGTATAAGAGAACAAAAGAGCAGAGGTTATCTATGTCTCTGCACTCTGTTAGGCTTCTTCTACCAACTATTGAAAGATAGTAGCAGAGGCTTATATTGCTTCTTTAAAAGGCTTAGAGAGTAGTCTAGTAATAAATAATTGGTTTCTGGACTTCCAGTCTCATCTATTGGTTCTATACAAAGCTTTGAGTTCTTCCTTATCTTTGTCTAGAAAGAAAAAAGATCTGGTCTAATAATGTTGTATGGCTTAGATCTTCTGTCTCTTTTTTAAGGTCTGTTCTCTCCAGAGAATATGACATCCTTCACATTGGGGTAGACATTACATTATGTAGACTTTTCTTTTCTTTTAGTTAACTTTGGAGTTATAGTCCTTGAGCCAGATGTATGTAGCAACTTAGCCTAAGATAACTTAATCATACTTTAAGTTTAAGTTGACAAAGAAAACTCAATAGTTCTTGTTCAATTTCTGTATACTGATTATACACCTACTATATGGTCTATGCACTACTTTTTCTATGCTTATTATATGACTCTATTATATAATGTTATCTGATCTATGATACATTGCCTATGATATATTATATAATACTTTCCTATACTCTTTCCTTGTGTAGTAAGTCCAAATAAGAAAATAAAATAAAATAAAATAATAACTTAGCTATTTTGCCAAGTTATGACAATATAGCCAAGAATCAACTCCAGACTAGAAGCAACTAAGAGTATTTGCTCCAAGTACATCCAATAGCAGAGGACTATGTTTACCACTTTTAATATCTGGTCTGCTTCATTAGAAGAGCCATCAATGTTAAAGACCAGTATAGAATAGAAGATGATCCAAGTGTTAATTCTCTTGGAGTAGACAAAGTTACAGTCAATAAAGCTTTCTATAGCTCATTGGTGTTAGTCATGCTAAGTTCCACTGTGAGATGTTCTATATATATCAAGGGTATTAGTAGAAAGCTCTTTAGACAATTGTTTTTCCTACTTTGATCTTTAGATAAAGGGGTGGTTGGCTGGAGCAAAAGAAGAATATATATTTTTGGGTTTACTGTTACTTGTTTTAATATCTTCTATCTCAAGTACAGTGAACCTATTTACTGGAAGTGACTGGAGTATATCTTTTGCTAGTTACTCTATACAAAATCCTCTTCAACAGGGGGCTCTACTTCCTCTGTGACAACTGTATCTTTGAAGACTATCAAGCTCTCAATCAACTCTTCTCTCTGCTCCACTGTTAGCTATTGTATATTGAGGTAGTATGAGTAGTTTTTTACAAGGTGGCTAGTCTCTCTGTAATAGTAGTAGTTGTACAGAAAAAGAGGTCTGGTCTTTCAAGTTGCATTAATGTCCATAGAAACTCTAAGGGATTGAGGCAGAGATAGAGGCCTAGGGGGAACAGATATAGAGAGAACCAAAAAAGTATAAACTATAGTGAGTGGTGTCATACTAGATAGCCTTTTTAGACAATATTCATAATATTTGTCACAAAAACTATACTATAACTCAACTTGAGAAGCAAATTTGACTTCCTAAATATAACCACTAGACATCCAGTCCTAGACTCGTATATTCTACTTAAGTAGTAGAATAGTAGCTGTGACCACTACTATACTAATCTCATAAGGCCTATTTAGATATTTTATATTAGACACAATCCAGAACTTTACTCTAAAAGTACTCTCAAGGACAACCAGAACCTTAAGGAAGCTATTTTTCCCTAGTAGAATAATATCATAACTCAGCAGCTGTTTTATTTAATAGAATAGGGTTTAGAGTTACTATCAGATCTTGGCAATTACTTTTGATGGTCAACTATAATTGTAAACATCAGAATAGGTCTCTCAAAGGAAACTGTTATGAGAGCCCCAAGAAGGAAACAGTCTCCCATGCATTTAAACACTTAATCCAAAATCTCAAGTTATACAATGAGATCAAGGTATAAATAGTGTAGGAACTTAGGTAACCAAATCATGTGACAAGGTCAGGTGATCATAGAACATTCCGGAAGGACATGTGATTGTGAACTAGTAGTAGCACAGCCACTGTAAAATAGTATAAGTAGTAGTCCAATCCAAAGAAGAACTCCATTGAGTTCTTCTTGAACATCCACCTAGGGTGATCACTAAGGACATTCACTGTCTATTGATAACAGAAACACTGTTAGGATACCTAGGTTAGAGAGAACATTCAGAAATACAGAAAAAGGTCAGAGATATTAAGAAATAAAATAGAAAGGTTGAGAAAATTACAGTCAGAGAGATTGACAAAAACACTGTACTTGAGAGTAGATCACTTGCATTCACTTCAAGACTTCTTGGACTATGCATGAAGACTGGGTTTAATAACTAGACATAAAGAAAAACTGAATAGAAAAATTAGAAGGACAGGAAGTACTGGTTATATGATTGAAAAGAGATTCTGTCTTATTATTCTACTCTCTACCATAATAGGCTGTTGGAATGTTTCTTTTGTTTTCTTATTTGTTAACTTGATGATTTGTAATCCTAATATATACTCTAGTGGTACAGAGGGGCCTAACAACAAGTTACCTCTATTATCTTCCTCTCTCTGTCACTCTAGAGCTTTATTGCTATTTTTAAGTAATTGAGTTTTTTTCTTTGCTTTTTCTTTATAAAAATCTATACAAAACATCTCAAGAGAATATCTCACTTTAAGGAGGACTTGGGCATTTACTTAACTAGGAGTTTAACTACTTGCTATGTATCTTCAGAGTAGGTTTTCAACTGTACAGTTAGTTGAAACAGACTCTATATAAGGGTATAGAAGTTCTAGACAGTACTGCTATATTGGCAGTAAATCAGGCTACTAGACTAGATCGAGAAGAGTAGTATTATAGTGTGAAATGAATACACATCTTCAAGATCTACAATCAACTAGAGTCTTTTCAAGAAGATACTAAAAAAAGTATTCTTCTTTGGTTTCTATTGGATTGACTTATTATTTATTTTCACTTGTGAGCTCTCTTTTTTTTGATTTATCTCATCTGTACTTATTGTTTGCATATAACTATGAAGCAGCTTGGAGATCCTCTCTCTAATCTGTCATATTCACTCTTGTTATTTCATTTATTCCTATTAGCAGGACAAGATAAGGGATAGGAATTCTAGAAGGGAGAGAGGGCACTGAGCATTGCAAAGACTAGAAGACCTTATTTGTTATAATAAATCCCCTAGAAGATATAGAGGAGTATGATGGGTAGAGAGATGACTTTCCTCTGGATAATCATTATGAAGTTGATTATTTCAGAGGAGATAATTATAAATGGTTATTTAACTTATAGGAAAGAGCTCAAGAGAGAGAATGGAAAAACTAGACTACTGCCCTCAATAATTATGATTGGTTAACATCAATAGTAACTACTGATCAGGATCTTTAATGGATCTAGGTCCAACTTAAACCTAAAGAAGGACTAACCTAAATAGAAACTATAACAGAAGAATACTTAAAACAAACTCATAAACAATTATAATCCTAAAATAGATATTAGTAGTAACTTGGACATTAACAGTTACAGACAGCATTAGCTACTTCTCTATTAGAATAGGTTAGTAGAAGTGTTCATAAATACATCTAGAAAGAACAAAGAACTTGAAGTTCTTTTTTTCTTTCTTTTTTTCCTAAATCTCTGGTTCAGAAGGACATTTCAAGAAAGTATTGTCATAACTGACAATTATTTCTGGAGTGAACATTGACTAGAAAGACAACTAGATATACTTTTGTTGAAATACCCTAACAAGATATTACTTGAGAAGTGATAGCACAAGAACTATCAGTTATTCTTAGATAAAAAATACATTTGGAGTCTAAGTTATAACAATTAAGGAAGAATTTTCTTTTTGTTCATAACAAGCTATAGTAGTTGACTCTCATTACCTCATACTACATCAGCAACAAAACAAACCCTTGGAATCACTCTACTTAGAGAAGGATATCTTAGAGTCAATAAATGACTCTTGAGAAACAAAGATAACTACCAGTATTGAAAGTATATTCAAGAAAGTAATCTCAACAGAACAGAAGAAAAAGATTATTATAAACATTTGTACCAAGTATAGCATTAAACATCAGAAAGTACAAGACCAACATCAAATCCAATACCATGAGCATATAACTAGAAAATCCAACTCTCTATTCAAATAGAAAGAAATTTATTACAACAGTTTAGACCTAGGATATCTACAATATCAAAAAGTGAGTTATCAAATACCAAGCCAAGTATTAGATCATCTTTATGTATATCAGAATCTCCTTTACTAGAACCAAATACAAGCAATATTAACTATCCTATTCTCTACATCAAAATATTGACCAACACTGTTATGCTACCAATGAATTTTCTGTGGATTTATAACATGGGATACACTTTATACTTCTAAATTTAATATTTGAGCTTACTCTAGAAGCCTCCTACAAGTCTTTAGCCATACAAGGGAACCTTTAGAAAGGTCCCTCCTACTGCACAATAATCAAATTGTTATTTATCAACTAGTGTATACTTCAAAAGACAAGTATGATAAGCTAGCATCAGGTTGATTAGAGACAAATTGTTTAGAGTTTACACTCTAAGACTCAGGAATTCTGGTTATACTCTGGAATGCTATATACTTTGAATCTAAAATAGACTTAGATGAGCATGAAGCCTAAATGACCAATCAACAAGTCTATCAATAGACTTTGATTACTTTAGCATAGGTTTAGCAAAAGAGCACAACTGTAAGGGGACTATACTAAGTTGCACTCCTAACACACTAGTAGCAGCCCACCAGAGTGATTCTGTACTAATTAAATAATAATTACATAACATTTAATTAGTTACCTACTCCTGCATTCCTGATCCTAGCCCTAAAAATGTTCTGTAGTTAGAGGGACTTGTATATATAGTATAGAGTACCCTTCCAGGAGCTTTATTCTATTTTCTGAGGATTTTTCTGGAAGGTAAGTTATAACATACTCTGGAGTGTATTTATAAACTGAGAATTCTCCTGGAGGAAAGCTCTGGTCATTCTCATAGCAATGTCATACTGGATCAATATGCAAGCTGGAACACTTGTATATGTTAAAGCCAGTTTTTAGATTGAATTCAGGATAGAGAATAGCTAGGTAGAAAGTTGTAAGAGAATATTTGGAGATAGTAGTATAGAGATGGAGCAAAAGCATATGGTGGTAACAGGTTAGTATACTATATCAGAAGAAAAAGTTAGGAGAGTCTACATGGCAAGGTTGTATAGTAGAGCAGTAAAGGAGGATCAGTGTTGAGTTTTCTTTTTATATCAATTAAGTCTCAAACATTTGTAATTTCTAATATACTTTTCAGAGTGGAGAATGATAGATAGTGCTCTTTTGGCCCTTGTCCTCATCTCAGAAGAAGCTCTTGAGGTCATTGGATACAATTCTTTTGAGTGTATAAGAGATGATCTTGGTAAGAGATTGAGTTGGTGAATGGTTTTTATATTTATACTCTACTCTTTCTAGAGACAAGATGTAGTGGTCACTTGGACAACCTTTTACAAGACAGCAAGCTTGGAAAGCCTAACTAGTTATCAACTCAGATTGTATCACACCTATAAGGTTCAGTGTTAGGGGTATGGATGAGAGCTTGACTAAATATAGTAAGGCCTAAGAGTAGTTTACTGACTACTTTGATAGTGAGCTTATTACAGTGCATAAAGGTTAGTACCTTAGGAACACCATGTAAGTGTTATGACTTGGTAAAACAGCTAAGTCATTATTTATATTTCTTTTCTTATTTGAACTTACTATACAAGAAAAAAGTACAGAAAAGTGTTATATGACTAATGTCATATATCACAGTCATATGTTAGGATATTACAGTATCACATCATATAATGAAGTTATATGATAAGTGTGGGAGAGTAGTGCATAGACCATGTAGTAGTTATATAAGTAGTGTACAGAATCCAATAGAAATTTCATTAAGTTTTCCTTGTCAACTTGGACTTGGAATGTGATTAAGTTATCTTAGGCTAAGTCACTATAGCAAAATGGATCTAAATTGATCTTACAATTATTTCAACTATTTTTACATTATAGATAAGCTATACTTTCTCTTTTTAATTTCTTTTTAATACTCCTACTATCTATTTATCTCTATGAGTCCTTTAGTATATAATTAAGGACTATTATTACTCTTTTTCTACTTTGTTTGTCACAGTAAAGACCTCTTTTGCTCTTTTATCTAGAGTCCACTACAAAGATAACTTTTAGTTTTCTAGAGCAGAATCCAACTGAGAACAAAGAACTAGAAGTTGTTAGACTTTGACAATGCAGTGAGCCAGTTTAATAGCACCAATTGATAACTTAGAACAAATTTTATATAAAAGGCTTAGAGCAATAGATGACTAGTATTGGAATCCTGTATTGTTTGGTAATATCTTAGAACTGATTGTACTGACTCTTGGTTTTCTTTCTAATATTGAGTCCAACCTTTTTTTTGATAATACAGTAGACCTCTCTGGACCTACTATGCTTAAATGGTTCAATTTTACAATCCCTCTGTTGATTCCTAAAGAGTCTTTGACTGAGGCCAATCTGAAACCAATTTTAATATAAGCTAACACTGACAATTTAGTTCCTACAGCTTGATCAAATACTTCAACACCTACTACTTATTACAATTCTAATAGCCAACAAAATATATCTGTAAAAAATCAGATGCCTACATCCCTTAGCCTAAGTATATCTAAGTAGAATGGACAAACAAAGATGCTTAAAAACTTTATTAAAATTATAGAACAACTTTTTAAGATATCAGAAATTATAGATAATAGAAAGAAACTTAATTTGTAAGGCCTTAGACTGTGATGACTTAGGTCTACTCCTAGTCTGAGTTGACAAGGAGAACTCAATGGAGTTCCTGTTAATTTTCCTACATTACTTATACAACTACTATATAGTCTGTGCACTTTCTTTCTACAGTTCCCATGTGACTTAGTCATGTGCCATCACCTGACTGTGACTCATAACCCTGTGACTCTTGTGATGCTTAGTCATGTGATACTTTCTCGTGCTCTATCCTTGTGTAGTAAGTCCAGAAAGGAAAAGAAAAATAATGACTTAGTTGTTTTGCCAAGTCATAACATAATTGGCTTATAAGCTATGTTGAAGCAGATGTAGTCAACCAACAGTTATCTCTTCCAAAATTTGAGAGGTATTTCTAGAGCTAATTTCTAAATTGTCTAGAAATCAAATGTTCTGAGCTGACAAATGAGAAATAAGGAACTATGGACCAACTGTGCAAACTGTACAGAGAAAACTCAGAGATTTCCATGTTAGATAAGAAAAGATTGATGGAATTTAAATGTAAGTTTATGTATATTGTACAAAAGTATTTGAGATCTCCAGCTATTACAAAAAACCATGAGCTTATGGAACTTTTTGTACAATGTCTAGATATAACATTCCAAGATGCATTAAACTCTAGATTGAGTGTACAAGGTACACTAAAGATAAATGCCTAAGGAAGAAGCCATACAACATCTTTCTTTTTTCATAACTACTATTATAGTTAAACCAAACATTCAAAATAAATCATCTATTGCTAATACTCATCTCTTTGGCTCTTAGACCATTCCCTCTAGCACTGGTAAGTCTTTAGACTCACTCAATGTTATCTCTTGTACCAGTTCTAGATCTAGTAAATGTATTTATTCTAGAGGGTACTTGTATGCTTGTCGTACTGTCAGACGCTCCTCCAAGAGTATCTCTACTACTAAGAACTCTAGAAAAGCATCTTCTGAGCCCTCTTCAACCTCTGAAGAGGAGAAAAGTGATAAGAAAAAGGTTATTTTTGGTCCTAGAATGCCTACTGTCTTAAGAGTCACTATAGGCAAGCTCACTTATAGAGTTGTTTCTTTCTAGCTCTCTTGTCTCTTCTTTCTTTGCTTCTAAAGGAAGAACATATTTTATCAGCTGAAATGACCAGGTTGTGTCTGAAAAGAGCAAGAATATTGTCTCTGGGGTGGTCTTTGCCTTCTAGACCCTTATATCAACTAGTTTAATGTTTTATAGCACAAACTATAAAATGGCAGTATAGGGTCAGGCACCTGTGATATAACAAGTGACTGTGATATATTAGTCACCTATAACAGTGATAGTTTATCTTAGATATCATAACTAGTGATAAGTGATATTGTTACACTTGATGTTATATATAATAGTAACTTCTGGGATGGCGATCATCATGTCATATCTCTTTCTGGTTACCCTGGTTACTTAGAGACTGATGCTAGAGTTTTTGCTTTGTTTGTTTTGTATATTGCACTTTTTATTCAGAAGTATGCTATTAGAAACCATCCAATTAAACATTTCTCTCCTATTATAGGAGGAAGTTCTCTTATGTAGCATTTATTCTAGGCTGTATTTGCAGCAGAGTTAGATCACTTCAAGATCTTATCTCAGACTGATATTCTCTCTCTTGTAAAGGTAATGAGGACCCTTTATTTCTACTAATATTCTTATACCTTTCTAGAATATGCTTTTACCAGCAACAATGGTCTTAAGAGCACTTTCCCTTCTCTAGCCAGCCAAAACAGCTACTGTCAAGCCTACCTTTATAAAGGTGGCCACTACCCTCTAGATGTTCAAGCAGGTACCTAAGTCCTTTGCCCAAGTAGCATACAGTGCTCTAGTCTCTGTTCATCCAAAGGTTTGCTCTAGTCTCTGTTTATCTAGAGTATGAGAGCCTTCTTTATCTCCATGATATGTTCTCTGACCTTTCTATGGAGAAGGACCTAGCTATGTATTAGTTTGAACTTGGTACAAGTGTTTTTTCTAACAGAGGAGATACTATTTATTCTAGTATCTCAAGGGCACCTAAGATGATAATACATGGGCCTACAAGGTGCCAAGTATTGATTCTACTTAATGCTCCTACTACAGAGGTCATTATGGCTAATACTGGTTCTGTAGTTGAGTTCTGTAATAGAGGCTTAGTTGAGTCAGTTTACAAGGCATAGAATAGCATCTCTATATCTATAACTTTGTTGCATCAGCAATAGAGCTGAAGATAGTCAAGTAGTAGCTTAAGAAAGTTGCTGGCTTGATTGTTAATATTGTAGTGGAGTCTTGACTACTATAGTCTTAGTTATTTTTGAAGATCTTAGATATTCCTTATTAGAGCAATAATTCTTTTTTTTCTATTATATAGACTCAAGTTGAGGCTGTTATTGCTAGCACTCTTGTTTTTGAAGGAATAATGTTTGTTTCTTACTCTTGTATTATAAAGACGTTTCCAAGCTCAGATATATTAGTAATTTGAATTGACATTTAAGATTTCTATAAGAGAACCAAAGGTAAGACTATCATGATTGTAACCTATAATATAGTCACTTTCTAGACAACCACTATAACTGACATAATTATTCTATGGATTATTAGTATAAGTAGAGCTGGTAGTGGTTCTCTTTCTTAGCTTGTTCTTAACCTAGTATTCTGAGTCCTAGTCAATCAATTTCTCTCTACCTCAATTTTCTTTTACCTACTGAGTGGAGTACACTGGTTCAAGTGCTGCTCAGGTTGGAAATCAGACTTAATTAGTAGTTTAGGCTTGACAAAGACTTTTATTAACTATTTATTTAACTTTGGACATCATACAGCCACAGTTTGGAAGACTGCTATACATTTTGGGATTGTCCAGTATTACAACTACTGGTATTGGGGACATTTAGCTCATATATGTTATATTCAAGGTGCTAAGTGTCAGAAGTATAATAGACTACACAGAGTGGAAAACCACAAATCTATGGCTTGATGCTGCAAAGCCAACCCCAAGTCTAACTTTTCTAAAGAGATAACTACAGATGGCGCTTCTTGTTCTCATATCTTCAAGTATATAAACTGCAAAGGTAAGCACTCTGCTAACAATACTAAGTGCTCTTTCTGGTACCACTGCTTTGACAGACAATGATACTCTAACAAAGCTGCTGAGCTGTATACAAGTTGTACTAGCAACAGCAACATCTAACACTTTAGAGTAGAGTAGTACAACCAAACTATATATATATTCACAGAATGTTTGCAAGAACTATGTACTGGTTGATACTTTTCTAGAGTTTCAAAAAAACTATTATGATATTTTCTTTATCCAGAAGCCATCCTAGAACTTTATCTATTATGCTTCATCTACCACTTTTCTAGAAGGAGATAAAGTAGTAGGTACTCCTATTTATTTAGACTGAACCCAGGTGGTTTAGCCTCCCAAGAACTCTGAGGATATTTCTTAAGTTATGGTCTTTATTCACTCTTGCCTATCTAGACTTAGGTTTAGTTTGAGAAGAGATGTAATTGATTACCATAATATTCTACTATTGTCTTTCTTTAACAGAGGAGAGTATTACTTTCTTATGAACATCTATTCAAATAACTGCTATTCAATTGTCAAGCTCATGCTAGATCAAGTTATCAATATCCCCAACCTGTTGTATATGGGTGGGGACTTCAACATCAGGGATATAGAGTGGGATCTGTCTATTTCTGCTTATTCTACAGCTGGTCAGGTCTTGATAGACCTGGCTGACTCTCTTTGTCTTGTGTCTCCTATAGTAGTTTGTGAGGCCTAAAAATTTTCTAGCATTTTTTATATTCTTTGGCTCTGGCCAACTTAGTACTCTATTTACCTTTTTCTTCTCCATTTCTATTCTATTAGGTCTTATGACAACCCCCAGAAATCTAATCTTTCTCACTTTCCACATACACTTCTCTAGTTTGACATATAAGTTGTTCTCTTATAGCTTTTTCAATATCTCTTTTACTATTTTATTATGTTCTTTTTCTGTTTCTGTCTCTACTAATACATTGTCCATAAAAGCTACCACTTTCCCTTTGTTAATCATATTTCTTAGGATTTTGTTCATTATTGTCTAGAATATAGCTAGTGAATTTGTCATTCTAAACAACATAACTGTTGGTTCAAAGAACTCTACATGTGTTGTAAATGTTCTTTTCTATTTATCTTCCTCTTTTATTTTCACATTGTTGAATCTCTACTGCAAGTCCATTTTAGTAAATACTCTTTTACTTCCTATGTTATTTATTAAATTCATAATTAACAGTAGTGGATAGTTGTTCTTTACCATTTGATCATTTAGACTACAGTAGTCTATTACTATTTCTTACTCCTATCCTTTTTGCCTACAAAGAATACTGGTGATGTCTAAGAGGATTTTGATGGTCTAATATACCTCTTTCTTAGTTGGTCATTTACAAAATTCTGAACTTCTTTTCTTTTATCTTTGGATAAAGAATAAATTCTTCCCTTTTGTGATTTAAATGTCTTTTTGAGATCTATAGTATAATTCCAAATTTTCCTTATAGCATAAGGCTGTCCTTTAGATTCTAGGTATATTTTGTACTTTACCAACTGGTGGGATTGAGGTTCTGGTAGGTCTTATTTCCATTCATCTTTATCTCAAGAAACTGGTTAAGCAGTTCTATATTAGGGTTACTACTCTTTTCTCTCAATATATGCTAATATCTCTTCTTAGTACTCACAACTCAAAGGGCACATACTCTCACTCACAGTCACTAGCTCTTCTTACAAATGCCTAGAGCACTTGGTTAAGAAGCTCTTTTTTGGATACTGAAGTGTCACTACCTAATCTTATAGAATGCTTTGATCTATTCCACTTTAAGGCTCACCCAGGATATAGGCTGTTGGGCAACTTTTCTGATTGTATCTCCTTTTACTCTTGTAATTGCTTTAAGGGGAGTACTATCAAGGCTTATTTTCAGGCCCTTGACTGTCTTTGTTATGGAGCTTTCACTGATCCTTCTATATTTGTTATCGTTACTGATGCAAGTGTCATTCTTTCTAGGAACATGTAGACTGTCTCTGCTGTTCACTTTTAGAGACTAGAAGAACAGGTGTTATTATTCAAGACACCTATAGGATGATCAACAGCTCTAAATACAGAGTTGTTTGCAATTAGGCTTGGTATTGTTAAGGCTGCTTCCTTTGATATCAAGCACATTATACTTATTACTGACTCTCTAAATGCAGCTAGGAGAGCAATGGATACTTCTTGTTCACTCAAAACAGGCCTACTCCCTTGCAGTTGTATATGCTCTTAGGGACTTCTTCACTAGTCACTTGGATTACTCTATCAACTTTTAGAACTGCTCTAGTAAAGTCCAATGGCCTCTCTACTTCTTAGCACATCAAGATGCTACTAACACTTGGATTGCTGCTAGACAACATCTATCTACTTCTCTTAATGCTCTTTGTTCTAAGAGTGCTGTTTTATGTCTAGATACCTGGAGAACTTCCTTTAACTGTCTTTTATACCAAGGTTACTACTTTTTTCCTCTATACCAAAGGTAGTAGCTGGTTTTCTTTTATTGGTGAGTTGGTTATATTGTATACCAAGACAACTTAAGCCATTCTCAATCATACTCCTATTGGAGAGTTCAGACAGTACTTTTTCTCTGCAGAGTATACTTAGTGTCTATGTGGCCATTGCTAGGTAAAAACATATTGATATATCTTTGCTGACTGTTGTTGGTTTGCTCATGCTCTCTTGACTGATCCATTGCCATTGGTCAAGAACTTTGTTAAGTTCCTAAAGGAGTACTCTAGTGCATTCATCTTTGCTTCCCAGGATTGCTTGTCTTCTGAGCCTCTATGAACCTTTTTGGTTTCTCTTTTTCGTTTCTGTAGATAATTTCTCAGTCTCACCTCTCTCAGTTTCTCTTGACTCTATATTCTAGGCATAATAGGTTGTCAGACCTGGATGTATTATTTGAAGATTGGTTACAA